>ENA-UONW01000045-UONW01000045.1-human-gut-metagenome-genome-assembly--contig:-CS52-NODE-45-length-171583-cov-36.517432_pt1 | contig 171583 bp, 132 predicted proteins | sample MGYA00242463_ERZ724010 | MGnify/ENA metagenome assembly ERZ724010
TAATTCATAATTCACAATTCATAATTGGGAAAACATCATTGCAATTCATAATTCACAATTCATAATTGAGAAAACATCATTGCAATTCATAATTCATAATTCACAATTCATAATTGGGAAAACATCATTGCAATTCATAATTAGCAATTCATAATTGGAGTTACAATTATTCTGTTCATCATTAAGCGGATTGAACACGGATATTCATAAATTTGTGAATAAGAATTATATAGAGCAGATTTTTCCTTACTGAAGAAGGAAGTTATTTTATGATAAGCATATTTCTAATTCTAAATTCTCAATTCTTAATTCTAATTGTATCGCTGTTCTCTTTTGATTTCTTCACTATTGAGGTCAGTATCTTAATCAATTCAACGCAATCGGTGAGCATGCTTTCTGCCTGAGAAGATGAAATGTAGTCAGAATCACGCAGCAGTTCTATCCAATATTCCGTTTCACTGGCTTCTTTCAGCGCTACATTCAGTTTCGTTATGAAGTCGGGACGAGTCTGGGCTCTCAATGCCTCACGGACATTGGCACCTATACTCGTTCCGCTCCTCAACAATTGCTTGCCGATAATGTAATTGCCGTCACGACTGCACAAATACTTATACAGCTTTACGCAACGCAAACTGAAAGCATAGCTTTTCTGCACAACAACATTATCGTCTTTACTTCTCAATAATCTGAATATTTATCAATCGTTATTACTCACAAGCCCAGTTACACACTTGGCTTAATTACTCACCAACTCAACATCGGATAATTCTTGAAAAGATACCTTTTCTCAACCAACCCAATTATGAATTATGAATTGTGAATTATGAATTAAAAAGAACTACATACGTTCGGGCATTTCAATTCCGAGCAGTCTCATGCCGTTCTTCAGAGTCTTGGCAACGTTCTTGGCGATGAACAGACGCAGAATCTTTTCGTCTTCTGTGTCGGCGCCAAGGATGCTGAAGTCATGATAGAACTGGTTGAACTCCTTGGTCAGCTCGTAGCAATAGTTTGCTATGCCGCTCGGACTGTAGTCTATGCCTGCCTGGCGAACAGCAGCACCATACTCGTTCATCTTCTGTATCAGCTCGCTCTCCTTTACGCTCAGATTTACGCTGCCGCTGAATGTCTCGGGCAGAGTTATGCCCTGAGCCTCGGCCTTGCGCAGTATGCTGCGTATGCGGGCGTAAGTGTACTGGATAAACGGACCTGTGTTGCCGTTGAAGTCGATTGATTCTTCCGGATTGAACAGCATGTTCTTGCGGGCGTCAACCTTCAGAATGAAGTATTTGAGCGCACCCATACCGACGATGCGTGCAACCTCGGCGCGCTCCTCGTCGCTCATGTCGGCAAACTTGCCCAGCTCCTCGCTCGTGCGGCGTGCGTCGTCTATCATAGCTGCTATCAGGTCGTCGGCGTCAACCACCGTACCCTCGCGGCTCTTCATCTTGCCGTTAGGCAGCTCCACCATGCCGTAAGAGAAGTGAACAAGCTCCTTGCCCCACTTGAATCCGAGGCGGTCGAGCAATATTGAGAGCACCTGGAAGTGATAGTTCTGCTCGTTGCCCACAACATATATCATCTTGTCTATAGGATAGTCGTTGAAGCGCATCTCTGCCGTACCTATGTCCTGAGTCATATACACCGATGTGCCGTCAGAACGGAGCAGCAGTTTCTGGTCGAGGCCCTCGTCAGAGAGGTCAGCCCAAACGCTGTTGTCCTCCTTGCGGAAGAAGAGTCCCTTCTTGAGTCCTTCCTCAACCTTGGCCTTGCCTTCGAGATAAGTCTGCGACTCATAGTATATCTTGTCGAAGCCTACGCCCAGAGCCTTGTATGTCTCGTCGAATCCGGCGTAAACCCATGAGTTCATTTTCTCCCACAGTGCGCGCACCTCGGGGTCGTTGTGCTCCCATTTAACGAGCATCTCGTGAGCCTCCTTTATCAGCGGAGCCTCTTCCTTGGCTTTCTTCTCAGCCTCTTCGGCGTCCATGCCTTCAGCCACATATTTAGCCTCAAGCTCCTTAACCTCCTCGCGATAGTGCTTGTCGAAGGCTACATAGTAGTCGCCAATCAGGTGGTCGCCCTTCTTGCCGCTGCTCTCGGGTGTCTCGCCGTTGCCCCATTTCAGCCATGCCAGCATCGACTTGCAGATGTGTATTCCGCGGTCGTTCACAATGTTTGTCTTTACAACGCGGTTGCCGTTGGCCTCCATAATCTGCGCAAGACTCCATCCAAGCAGGTTGTTGCGCACGTGTCCCAGGTGGAGCGGCTTGTTGGTGTTGGGCGATGAATACTCTATCATCACCAGCGGAGCGTCGGCTCCTGCCTTGCGCTCGCCGTAGTGCTCGTCGGCATTGATGGCGTTGAGCAGCTTGATCCACGACTGCTGTGCCAGCACGAGGTTAAGGAATCCCTTAACCACGTTGAATCGCTCAACGTGCTCGCAGTTCTCAACCAGCCAGTTGCCTATGGCCTCGGCCGTAGCTTCGGGCTTCTGTCTTGATATTTTCAAGAATGGAAAAACCACCAGGGTAAGGCTACCCTCAAACTCGCGTTTTGTCTTTTGCAGCTGAACCATGTTCTCTGTGATGTCGGCTCCGTAAAGCTCCTTCACGGCCTTTATCACGCTGCTGCTAATCTCACCTGCTATATTCATTTCTTTAGTTTGTTATTTCTCTTTATCTTTTTGCTTTGCAAAGGTAAGCAATTTGTTTGAAAATAAGAACGATACGCGGCATGAACAATAAAATAATGGCCTACAACGGCCCTACTTTTGTACATAATGCCACCTACATACTGATTATTGTTTGCGCAATGTGAATGTAATCTACATTTTTATGCAATTTGAAGTACATTATGCGGCAGCGTTAACCTGAATATTTCATCTGTCTGAATATGTCTTAACCACTAAAAACCTACTTACGCTTTCAGCCGTATTTGTGTTTTCTGCCGGCGCTTTATGGTATGCCTTGCTTGACATGGCCATAAATACCTGCGAAAAAACGGACAAAATCCTGCCAGACTATAACGTTAGAATTGAATATAGATGTAAATTTTTATTACTCACGGCGAACATTTAACGCTCTCAAAATGGCGATGTCCGTAACGCAACCGCTATTTTGGCCGAAATATGGCAAAAATCAGGCATTTGTGTTAAGTGTCTGTATTTATGCTCTTTACGGAGTTTTAAAGAAAAAACGGCAGATGTTAAAAAACATAACTCGGCCACTTTCGGTGCAAAAGTGATAGGTTTACGCCATGAAAGTGGTGCTTTTGCGTGACGAAAGGCAGCATTTTAGGTAGTAAAAAGGGCTGTTTTAAGGGTAAAATTCAAAGGCAATGTAAAGTATTGTTAATATATCAATAGACTGGAGTCTTATAATTTAACATACGTTACACATTAATTTTCCAGACTGAAAAATATTTTTGTCCTGACTTTTTACTCCGGGATAAAAAGGCATGCGTAGCGTCTGACATGGGAATTTTTGAACAATTTATCCTTATCAAAATTGCCATGTCAAGGCGCAAAAAATAGACTTGACGGCAAAAACTAACCTTTTTCGGGATTTTGTTTACATTTATCAGTAAATCGGATACCATGGTATATTTTAAAACACGATAATTTTGCAGTGTCGGAACGGTTAAGTGAACTTTGCCTAAACGGCACGGCTCAACGGCCGGCATAAAAGATTAGCACAAATAAAAAACCTTATAATTATGAAAAAGTCTATTTTTTATCTCATCATCCTCGGCCTTTCCCTGCTCCACGCTGCGTGCGCCAAGGGCAGCGGAGAAAACACCGCCGAAGAACATACTGACACAACCAAACCGCTGACGGCAGAGACTCTTGTGGTGTATTTCTCGCAGACGGGAACCACAGAGGGCGTGGCACGCATGATAGCCGACATAACGGGCGGCGACACATGGCGCATTGAGGCGGCTGAACCTTACACGGCAGAAGACCTCGACTACACTAATCAGCAGTCGCGCTCATCGCTCGAGCAGAACAATCCCGACGCACGGCCTGCCATAAAAGGCGACGTGCCCGACATGAGCAGATGCCGAACTATATATCTGGGCTACCCTATATGGTGGGGACTGGCGCCGCGCGTTGTCTACACTTTCATAGAGAGCTGCAACCTTAACGGCAAGACCGTTATACCGTTCTGCACATCAGGCTCAAGCGGCATAGGCTCAAGCGCAACCCAACTGCAGGCACTTGCACCCGGAGCAACATGGATGGCGGGGCGCAGATTCGGCGCAGGGGCATCGCGCGGCGAGGTGGAACAATGGATAAACTCGCTGCAGGAGGACAATAACAACGACAACAACATAAATTACAACAAAATGAACATAAGAGTGAACGGCCGTACCCTCACGGCCACAATGACTGACAACAGCTCGGCAAGAGCGCTGATTGACCTGCTGAAAGAGGGCGACATCGTGATAGACATGAGCGACTACGGCGACTTTGAAAAGGTGGGCGACCTCGGCCACACGCTGCCGCAGAACAACGAGAACATAAACACGCAGGCAGGAGACCTTATTCTTTATCAGGGCCGCAACTTCGTAATATATTACGGCAACAACTCATGGAGCCTTACACGCCTCGGCAAGATAGACAATATCAGTCAGGCTGAACTGAAAGAACTGCTCGGCGAAGGCAACGTAACCGTAACACTCTCGACGGTTAGACAATAACATGCTATAACATAACCCGGATAAAGACATGAACATAAGCAGAACTATACTGACACTGGCCCTTGCCGCAGTCTGCTCCGCAGGCCACGCATCGGACGGAAACAGCAATAAAAGCATTAACAAGATGGAAAAAGAAAATCTTACACTTACACAGGAATGGGACAAGGTGTTCCCAAAGAGCGACAAGGTAAGCCACTCTAAAGTTACGTTTGTCAACCGTTACGGCATAACTCTTGCGGCCGACATGTACATGCCGCTCAACGCTGAAGGACCGCTGCCGGCAATAGCAGTGTGCGGACCTTTCGGAGCCGTAAAAGAACAGTCGGCGGGACTTTACGCTCAGGAGATGGCCGAGCGTGGCTTTCTCACCATAGCATTCGACCCTTCGTTCACAGGCGAGAGCGGAGGAAACCCGAGATATGTGGCATCGCCCGACATCAACACCGAGGACTTTTGCGCTGCAGTTGACTTTCTGTCTACGCTTGACAAGGCCAACCCCGAACGCATAGGCATAATAGGTATATGCGGATGGGGAGGCATGGCGCTCAACGCCGCTGCCATTGACACGCGCATAAAGGCTACCGTAGCGTCTACCATGTACGACATGAGCCGAGTTAACGCCAACGGATATTTTGACTCTATGGACGCCGACCAGCGCTACTCTTTGAGACAGCAGCTCAACAAACAGCGCACAGAGGACGCCCGCAACCACAGCTACAAGCTGGCGGGAGGAGTGGTTGACCCGCTGCCTGACGACGCTCCGCAGTTTGTGAAAGACTATTACGGCTACTACAAAACGAAGCGCGGCTATCATAAGCGCTCGCTCAACTCTAACGGCGGATGGAACGTTACGTCGGCCCTGTCGTTTATCAACATGCCCCTGCTGGCCTACAGCAGCGAGATACGCAGCGCGGTACTGATGATTCACGGCGAAAAGGCTCACTCGCGCTATTTCAGCGAGGACGCTTTCAAAAAACTGAAAGGCGACAACAAGGAACTTATGATTATTCCCGGCGCCAACCATGTTGACCTGTACGACAGAATGGACATAATTCCGTTTGACAAGATTGAGAAGTTTTTCAGAGAAAATATGAAATAAAACATTAAACCCAAATCAGTCATTAGACAGCATATAGTTTTATCTATTTTGTTTATTCAAGCTGAATACTAATGACTAATTTGGGTTTAATAATAAATATTAAAAGAACATTCACGGGTCTCTTAAGCCAAAATTACATTATGATTTTGGTTTAAGTTATAAGCTACTTGTATCAAAAACTCGTTCACAGCATCTCTTTATTCAGTATCTAACGGATAGCATACTGGCGAAGAACATCGTTGTACAATTGACAGAACTGGATTGCACGACGGGAGTTGGCTCTTTAGCCAACGCTGATTATTGCATCAAGATTGTAGAACTGAATATTGTAAGATTTAATGTCGGTGGCAGTTTGTCGGAAATTCCGACAAACTGATTTTTTATTCAATTCACCTTCTTTGATATTAAACTTTCGCAAGCGATAAATCACATGTATACATTAACGTGATTTTAGAATAAAAAACTTGCTTGATAAAGGCATTATTTGCCTGCCTTTCCGCTGTCGTATATCTTCTTTTTTATCAAACTTATCTTGTTCTGTCTGTCAATGGAGAATGTGCGGCTGTTGGCATCAATAAAGCTAAACAGGCTCAGGGCCATGTCGAGCTGCTGGGTTCTGAACGGCTCGGGACGGTCGTCGGCCTCGGCATAATACAGCTCGGCAAGCATCTCCATGCGGCTTATGCGCTCCTCCTGGGGATATTTCTCGAACGATGACATTATGTCATCCTTTGACGCCGTGTGATAAAACTCATACGAACCGAAATACTGACGGAACAGATCTTCGGCTGTCTTGCGGCGCGCTCCTGCCTCGTTTTTCTCGAGATAGCGCTGAAGTGCCGCCATAAACTCACGTATAAGTCGCGAAATGTAGTCTCTCTGAAGCATATTGCTGTATTGTTTTATTTGTTCATAACGTGCCCATGCCACCGACAATAATGCCGCATAAGCGGCTGTTACATGCCGGCAGACTCCTGCACATAGTCGTAAAGTTCTTTGTAAAAGGCGTGGCGTGTCATGGTCTGCACGCTGCCAACTATTATCAGTTTCATGCGTGCGCGGGTTATTGCCACGTTCATCCGTCGCAGATCTGACAAGAATCCTATCTGTCCGTCGTCGTTAGAGCGCACAAGTGAAATAACTATTATGTCGCGCTCCTGCCCCTGAAATCCGTCAACAGTGTTAACCGTTACGCACTTGCGGTAGGGCTTGAAGAACTCATCCTTGCGCACCATGCGGCGCAACAGCTGCACCTGGGCGCGGTAAGGCGATATTACACCCACGTCGATATGCTCGTCGGCTATGCGCTGACGGCCAATCTTGGTGAAATAGTTTTTAAGGGCATCGAGCGTAAGTTCGGCCTCAACCTTGTTTATTCTGCCGAAACTCTCGCCCACAAACTCCTCCTTTGCGTCGGTGTCAGATGTGTCTATCCATGTTATCGGGTTGTCGTAGTCAAGTATGCCGCGGTATTTCACCTCGGGAGCCGACTCCACCCTTCCGTCATAAAACCAGTTGCTCGAGAAGCGCATTATCTGTTCGTTCATGCGATACTGCACCGTAAGCAGCGTAACCACAGAAGGTTTGCGCGCAACGATGCGCTCCATGAGCGTAGTGCCCAGTCCGCCTTTAAGCGCCGCAAGGCTCTTTACCGTAGGCGGAAGCTGGCAGTGGTCGCCCGCAAACACCACTCTCGACGCCCTCCTTATGGCTATCCAACAGGCGGCTTCGAGCGCCTGGGCTGCCTCGTCGATGAACAGCGTGCCGAATTTCTGACCTGACAGCAAGTGGCTCGCGCTGCCCGTAAGCGTACAGGCTATGACCTTTGCCTCGCCAAACAGCTGCGCGTTGATTCTCACTTCAAGCTCCACGGCACGGCTCTTCAGCCTGTCCATCTTCTGGTGCCAGCCGTTGTCGCGGCGCTTGCGCTCCTGTCGCAGCTTGCGTATGGCCTGGCGTATGCTCCACAGTTGCGGATAATCGGGATGAGCCTCGAAGCGCCGCTCATAAGTGAACGACAGCATCTTGTCGTTAACCTTGGTCGGGTTGCCTATGCGCAGCACGCTTATGCCGCGGTCAACGAGCCGCTCGCTTATCCAGTCTACCGCCATGTTGCTCTGAGCACACACAAGCACCTGACTCTCGCGGCGCAGTGTCTCGTATATAGCCTCAACGAGCGTTGTTGTCTTTCCCGTGCCCGGAGGTCCGTGAACTATGGCTACGTCCTTGGCGCGCAGCACCTTGTTGACAGCTTCCTGCTGTGCCTTGTTGAGCCACGGAAAACTTATGGGGTCGAAACTCAGCTCGGCAGCCGGCGCACCCGAATAGAACAGGTCGCGCAAATAGGCAAGACGGTTGTCGCGGGCGCCTATCACACGGTCTAAAGCCTCGAACATAAGGCGATAGCTCGTCTCGTCGAAGAACAGCTGTACGCCGAGTCCTTCGGTGGCCTGCAGTTCCGCAATGGGCGCATTGTCGGGCACTGTAACCACAAGACGATCGCCGTCGGCATAGCTGACCGTTCCGGTGAAATTAAAATAACGTATTGATTTCTTTCCTTCTGCCGCCTCGCCCATACGGAAAAAGCATACGGGACGGCCAAACTCAAAGTTGTGCTCAATGTCGGTGTCGGCAGTGCGCACAACTTCTACGGAAAGCTGATTGAGCGAATTGTAATAGCTGCGGACAAAACGCAGCGGATGCCATGCGTCGCCACGCTTCACCTTGCGCGCCAGTCCTGTTGTCTCGGTCTGACGGCGAAAGGCTTCTTTCTCGCTGTTATACTCTATCTCTAACAGCAGGCGTTGCTGGCGCAGGGCCTGAACGGGTGATGACTGATAGTTGTTCACAGATGCAAAGTTAATAAATTTCAGTCAACAGCAGGCTTTCTGCGCTCATATTTGCTGCAGAAACATATAAATGCCACAAGACCGAGCACCACGAAGGGCACGCCAACGAGGGCTGAATAGCGAGGAGTGGCGCCTGCCTCCATAGGCAAACCGCCGCAGAAGGCGCCGACAGCATTGCCAAAATTGAACGCTACCTGTATGGCTGCGCCGCCGAGAAGCTCGCCGCCGGGAGCAAACTTCAGTATCAAGAACTGCTGCGGACTGCTCAGGGCGAACAGGCAGCCTGTGCATATAACCATCAGCATGGCCGAAATCCATCCGTATTCGGCAAAGAAGAATATGAGCAGAAGCGCGGATATGGCTGTTATCTGGGTTACTGCCGCAACGTGACCGGGGCGGTGATGATCACAAAGGCGGCCACTGATAAGATTGCCTGCCACCATGCCGAAGCCTGCGGCTATCATAAGCGCCGACAAAGCGTCGTGAGGGAAACCGCCGACCGACGTAAGCAGCGGACTGACATAACTGTACCAGCAGAATATGCCGCCGTTGCCGAGCATCGTTGCGGCGAGTATCAGCCAGGGAGCGCCGTGACGAAGGAAGGCAAACTGATGCTTAAAGCCTTCGTTGGGCAAGGCTCCTACAGACGGAACCCACTTCCAGATGTAATAAATGACGATTATGCTTATAAACATAAGCAGGAAAAACGGGAAGCGCCATGATATATGGGAACTGAGAGCCGTGGCAAGGGGCACGCCGAACAGATTGGCTACGGTCATGCCGGCAACCATTATCGACACGGCACTGGTCTTGTGGGCCTCGTCGGCAAGCTTGACGGCAACTATTGACGCCACGCCGAAATAGGCTCCGTGGGGCAGTCCTGACACGAAACGGGCTATGACAAGCATAAGAAAACTTTGAGCCGCGGCAGAAAGTGCCGCTCCAAAGAGTATCAGACATGCCAGAAACAGCAGCAGATGCTTAAGCGGATACTTGTGAAACACGACGAGCAGGGGCGCTCCGCAGCACACTCCAAGCGCATAGGCTGATATGCAGTGGCCCGCTGTAGGTATGCTTACGCCAAAATAACGGGATACATCGGGCAGAATGCCCATCATAACAAACTCGGCAATGCCAAGGGCAAGGGTGCCGAAGGCAAGAGCCACAAGACTTTTCTTCATGTAGTTATTTTTGTTTATTTATCCTGAAACCTGGTGCAAAGTTAATGCAACTTAAACAAACGGCAAAGCCACAGACAATCCATTTTGATGATATAGGCAAAAGTTTCTTCTAATATGTCAGAAATTTAAACTTATTTTGTCTGCACTAAATACCCGTAACAATAATGAAAGCCATGCCGTTAACGACATAAGACTTATGCACTCATTGTGTAAAAGCAGACATGAAATCAACCTGAATCAGGAAAGGAAGGAAAAAGAACTCTTTGAAGTCAACCAAATTTAGGAATGAACAAACAAAAACCGCAACGGCTACAGGCGTGATGAGTTGACAAAGAAACTCGTCACAATTCAGCATGCTGGATTTCAATGGCTTACATGCTGATGTGACGAGTGATAAGTTTTTATCAAAAACTTTTATAGGATAGCAGTGACAGATATATATCAGAATAAATGGCCTTAACTTTATTTTGACACTAGACCGGCCCTACTGGTGATGATGACCGCCGTCGCCGCGCGCCAACTCAGCCCTTATGCGACTGAGCGACTGGGGCGTTATGAACAGATAAGAGGCTATGTATTTCAGCGGAACATACTGCAGCAGGTCTGCTTTCTCGGCCAACAGCGTCTCGTATCTGTCGCGTGCCCGTGGCGCCCCACTGCCGAGAAGCCAGCGCTCAACCTCAAATATCTCTTTCTCATACAGTCGGCGGCCTATGCGCGCAGCCTCGACCGACGACATGAAAAAGTCCTCGGCATCATCGCGACTTATGCCGTAAACAATACTGTCGCTCATCGACTCGAGCGTTATCATCGACGGCATGTTGCCCACAAAGCACCACGACGAGAACAGCAAGTCGCCCTTAGAGGCAAACCAAAGGGTTATGTCGTTGCCGTCGGAATTGATATATGACGCACGCCAGATTCCTTTCTCTATTATGTAGATGTTGGTGTTGCGTCCGCCCTTGCGTACAAGTGTCTCTCCTTTCTGTATCTCCATACGTGTCATTCGTGCCAAGAGCGACTCAACTTCATCCACCGTGAGTCCGCTTCGGCAGCACAGACACTCCTCAAATGTTTCCATAATCATCCTTATTAAACATCCAGTCAACCTTAATTGCCGTCAGACTGCACCGGCATCAACTGGCCATTGCGTAGCCCGATAACAGCACACAGCAGCCCCGACTTGTTCTGCCGGAGCTGCCTTCACCTTTTATTGACGGCCATGCAATGACACGTCATTCTTATAATCACTTACTGTTAACGGCCTCGCTCCCGGCAGTTACAACATTGTTGTTCGCTACAAAGGTAGCAAATCCTTTTCTATTTTTCAAATACATTACCAATATTAATACGCACGTAAGCAACTCGGCAACGGGCACCGCAAGCCATATACCATTTACTCCGGCCAGCTTAGGCATAATCCAGAAGCACAGGAGCATGAGAACATATCCGCGCATAACGGTTATGAACATGGCCGAAGAGTCGCGCTCAACGCTCTGATAATAGCCTATCGCCACGATGTTTACGGCAAAAGGAACGAAGCCGAGGGCAAACAATGGCATACCGCTTACGGCTATTGTGTTGGCAGCAAATCCGGCGGGAATGAACAGCGAAATGATGTCAGCCGCAAAGAGCAGCGTTACAAGATAGAACACCACGGCGCTGCCCAATGCCGTTGAAAGGGCAAGGCGGAAGGCTGAACGCACACGCTGAGACAGGCGTGCGCCATAGTTATAGCTGAGTATGGGCTGAGCCGACTGCGCAATGGCGTTGTAGACCATAAATATTATGGGGAAGATATAGCACGCTATGCTGTAAGCTGCCACACCGTCTTCGCCGAGATAGGCAATGAAAACGTAGTTGCCGGCAAACATCATCATAGCTATGGCTGCCTCGCACAGCAGCGACGGGAAGCCGAGACGGCAGATGTAACCCACGTTGCGCGCCGTCATGCGCAGGCTGCGCAGATGTGTCTTTACACGACAGAACTTTATGGTGCGGCCCATAAAGAACATATACCACAGCACCATTCCGGCTCCGGCTATATAGCCAAGACTCGTCGCAATGCCGGCTCCGATTACGCCCCAGCCGAACACAAAGATAAAGAGATAGTCGAATATGAGATTAAGCAGGGCGGGAACCACGTTGCACATCATGGCATAACGGGGCGATCCGTCAAGGCGTATGTAGAACATTCCGGCGCTCAGCATAGAGCTGAACACAAAGAACGGCACAGCACCATAGATATATTCGACGGCAGGAGTGAGCAGACGCTCCGAACTGCCGAGCAGACGCGCCACGTCAGCTGCCCAGAACACAGATATCATACTGAACGTAAGCACCACAAGACTCAGCGCGATGGCTGCCTGAGTTACATTAATACGGGCTGTTTTCGGCTTGCCGTGAGACAGATGAATAGACGCCACCACCGACGCGCCAACGCCGAACATCAGGCCCAGACCGGTGTTAATAAGGAATAATGGCGCCACGATGTTTACTGCCGCCAGCGCATCGCTGCCGAGACCGCGGCCCACAAAGATTCCGTCGGTTATGACAAAAAGAGCCGACGACACCATGCCAAGCAATGTCGGCATGAGCAATTTGCGGAACAGGCTTGACACCTTTGTCGTTCCAAAATTAATACTGTCTTTCATTTCACTTTACAATTTTATGTTGTTTCTAACGGGGCGCAAAAGTAAGTGTTTATAAATGAAAGGCAGTTAACAATTGGTAATTTCTGTGACTGGCGCATGAATAAAAGCGCCAAAAACTGCATTTTATAAACAAATGGTAATTAATTAACTGCTTCTGACAATAAAATAACATACATAAAACTGCCTTTCGGCTGTTGACTGACGGCAATAAACAAACGCAGAAACAGTAACAACAAAGCGACAGAAGCGGCAAGATATGCAAAAAAGACATGCGCAAAGCCTAAGAAACGCGACACGGCAAAAGGCCATGACACGATAATATGCATACGGCTGATATGGCAACAAGAAACAATATCAAGCAACCTGCGCCGCAAGAATATGCGGCATTTATACATGGTTCAGGTTTCAGCCAACACAAAAATGAAGCGCATAAGGCTTACTCGGCCATGCGCTCCTGATTGACTGCCTGACGGATATAGTCGTCGTCGAAGGTGAAAACGTGGTTAAAAATGCCGAACGATACGGCTCTCGACTTGCCGTCGACGTTGATTGTTCCGATGGAGAAAAGAAAATAATTGTCGACATCGAGAAACTGATTGACGGCCATGTTGACCACGCCCGAGGCAAACACGTTGCTGAACATGCCCCATATTCCTGACGAATCACTGCCCTGCCTAATGGCCTGACTTATCTCTCCTGACACGGCTTCACAGTGCTGCTCGCGTGTAGGACAAGTAACGGTGAGCGCAAAGGCTATGACAACGGCGATGACTATACTGACAACGCGGCCCCCTATGTGACGGCGGCGCGGCTCGTATATTATTTCTTCTACGTCGTCTGCAACTTTTCTGCGCCCTCCACCGGCATCGCCGGCTGCCGAATATGCTGTGCCGCGTGACTCATCTGTGCCGTTATTCTGCGAAGAATCGGCCTTAGGAGCAGACTCTTCTGCCTTTGCAGCCTGCTCATGAGGAAGCGGCGGCGGCACTGCACCGGGCTTTACCTTGCCCTCAATAACATCTTTAAGTTCCTTAACTTGCCATGCCGGGGTCCACTGTTCCATGCCCTCGGCCCATACAAGCGTCTCGGAAGAGAGGCCGCGGCCGACGAGTTCGTCGACCGAGAAAGGCCCCTGCTGCCTGTTATCTACATAAATGAAATATCTCATCTGTTGTCCTCCGTTTTATTTTTTCCATATTTGCGGCTCCACTGGTCGTATTTTTTATACACCTTAAGAGCCTCCGAGTTGTACCAGCTGTAGCCGTTGCGGCGCTCATGGCCAATCTCGCTGACATCAAACTTCATCACTCCGTCGCGGTCGCAGAAGAAGGGGCGGTTGCCGTCCAACGTATAAAAACGTGCCCACAGCGGCTTCGACTCCTCGCCGTCGGCACACTTAACCAGTCGCCAGTCTTTCTTGCCGTCGGCATTCTTGAAATATTCTCTCTTATATCCGTCGATTTCGGTGTTGCGGAACCATTCCACGGCAGCCTCAACGCTGTTGACGATGGCCTGAGAAGGCTTTGAGAGCGACATGAGGAAGAGCACGATGTCGTCAGACTCCTGTCCGCTGAGCGACGCAAGCTCAAAGGCACGGGCGTTGGCAGGCTTCAGCGTCTTCTCGTCGTGCTGCGCACACCACACGGTTAGTTTGCCGTTCTGAACATACTGAGTCTTAAGTATGCAGTCGATGCCCTTGTCGAGTGCGGTCTTCGCCTTCTGCTTAACGCTGTCGGGGAAGAACGCGAAAGGAGCCTTGCCCAGACTTGCGTCGCGCATAATCTTCATTACATTTATCATGGCGTCGTCGTTATACGTGATGTGCGTGTAATAGCCTTTGTTGCGCGGATAAAACTGCGGCCATCCGCCGTTGTCGTATTGTGCGTCGAAAAGATACTGCATGCCCTTCATCACGGCGTCCTTATACCGCTCATTGCCGGTGGCATTGTAAAGTTTCGACAGAAATATTATCTCGGTCGACGTGGCGCGGTTGTCAATGGTACTCTCCTTGACATTAATCTTCTGTGCCTCCACTTTTTTCTTCTCGCTGTCTGAAAGCTTCTTTGCCATGTCGATGTTCTTAGGCCATCCGCCCGTGGTCTGCTGATATAGCAGCAGATTGTCGCCTATGCGTGCGGCCTCGGCCGTCGAGAAGAATTCAGGGTCGAGATGAGCAGCCCACGAAGTCCATGTTTTGTAGATTTTCTCCTGCGGTTTGCTGTCTTTCTGATTTGTTTTAGTACTACTTGTTTCAGTTGTCTGTCCTTGGGCATCTGTCATTGCAGTAAATGTAAACGCTGCGGTCAGAGCCATCATGATTATTTCTGTTTTCATATAATATAAAATGTTATACACTGGTGTATGTGCCGTAGTATTGCGTGTACCTGCCACGCCGACATCCTCATTTATTTAGATGTATCCTGCGGCAAAAGGTTTAGTTGCCGTAAGATATTTTAACCCAAACACGGCTGTTTTGGTTTACCGGCATAATGACTACAGATTTCCGGCATAACCGACTTAGCATAATACGACAAGGATAAACCGGCGCTCAGCGCAGCTTCAGTATGCTTCGGCGCTCGTCTTCGGGAAACTTCTCTATGGCATAGCGCAGCATGGTGCGCGGCATTTCGGCATAATGACTCATAACATAAGCCCTGAGACGCGGCAGGTCGCGCTTGCCAGCCTCGCGCAGCATCCACCCCACAGCCTTGTGCATAAGTTCATGGGGATGACGGATAAAGCGCAGCGCAAGGGCATAAGCGTCGTCAAGGTCGCCGTTCTTGATGAAGGCATAAGTGGCCACCATGGCTATACGGTTGTCCCAAAGCAGACTGCTTTCGGCCAATGTGTAGAGCAGACGGCGCGGTCTGCACGACAGATATCCGCCGACAATCTGCGGCGCACTGAGGTCTACGAGATCCCAGTTGTTTATACGATCGGTCATTGAGAGATACAAGCTGACAAGCTCTTGCTGCAATTCGTCGTCGGCTTTCTTCATCTTCTCGACCATTATGAGTAGTGCGCAAAGCCTTATTTCGTGCCATTCCGACTGAAGCAGCTGCTTTATTGTGTCCACGTCGGCTGTCTTGTGGCTCTTAACCACGCCTCGCGTCACCGGCACCTTTATGCCAAGGAACTTGTCGCCGCAGCCATATTCGCCCTTGCCTGTCTTAAAGAAGCGCTGCATCACCTCGCGCTGTGAGTCATCACGCAGCGCCATCATCTCGTCTGTTATTATCTCGTATTCTGTCTTTTCCATATTGTTTTACCTTATTTGCCTTGTTGCAAAGATAATGTATGGTGTGTGTATGGCAAAATGATAAGCACTGTTTTTTGATTTAATATTGAATGAGTGATAAGACTGGCTACGATTCCCGCAACACCACAAAAATCAAAAAACTGCGTTTTTCATTTTGCAATGCACTCGGCTTGCACTATCTTTCAATAATATAGGCGGCGCCTCGGCACTGCAAAATTAAAAAACTGCGTTTTTCATTTTGCAATGCACTCGGCTTGCACTATCTTTCAATAATATAGGCGGCGCCTCGGCACTGCAAAATTAAAAAACTGCGTTTTTCATTTTGCAATGCACTCGGCTTGCACTATCTTTCAATAAGACAGGCGGCGCCTCGGCACTGCAAAATTAAAAAACTGCGTTTTTCATTTTGCAGTGCACTCGGCTTGCACTATCTTTGCACTGGCAAAGGAAATTTCAGGAAAAAGAATTATGATTAAAGCTTTATTTTTCGACATAGACGGAACACTCGTCAGCTTCAGCACACACGAGATACCGCAAAGCACTATAGATGCTCTTGAACAGGCTAAGAGCAACGGCGTTAAGGTGTATATATCTACCGGAAGACCGGTGAAACTGATCAACAACCTGCATGCCATTGAACATCTTATCGACGGATATATCACCACTAACGGCGCCTACAGCTTTATTGGCGACAAGGACGTTAGCATTGTCGACATTCCTCTCGACGACGCACGCACGCTGATACGACTGGCAGATGAGATGAATTTTGCCACTATGGTGGTGGGCGCGAAAGACCTTACGGTGTATAACCCTAACGAAATGGTGGACAAGGTGTTCAGAGAGCTGCTCAACGTGAACGACCTCGGCGAGGACATCAGTCTCGAAACGGTGCTTAGCCAGCCTATACTTCAGCTCACACCGATAATCAACGAGGAACAGGAGAAACAGATTATGCCGCTCATGCCTCACTGCATAGCCGCAAGATGGTATCCGGCATTTGCCGACATCACTGCCAAAGGTGCCGACAAGGGCAAGGCTCTCGGACGCATGGCCGAATATCTGGGCATGGACATCAGCGAGACAATGGCCTTCGGCGACGGCGGAAACGACAAGTCTATCATACGTGCGGCAGGCATCGGCGTGGCGATGGGCAACGCGATAGACGACGTTAAGGCGGTGGCTTCTTACGTTACCGACCACGTTGACAACGACGGAGTGAGCAAGGCGCTGCGCCATTTCGGCATAATCTAATGCCCACAGGCATCATTTGTAATTAACAGGTCTTCATCTTTCTTCCGGCGCATGGTTATCTTTTTTGTCATTAATGCGGTTTTAAACTAAAAGAATAACTGCCGGACGCTGCGTCGGAAGAAAGATGAAGTTGTTTTTTCGGCAACAATTTGCGCGGCATATTTGTAAATTTTTCATCCATAATCATTGCCGCTTAACGCTCTCAGAACAGCCATGCTCATCGCAACACTGCCGTTTGACACGAAAAATAGCGAAAATTGAGTGTTTTCAGCAAAACATTGACTAACAGGCATTTAGACTACTTATCCACACAAAACGATAATGTTAACAAACATTACTCGGCCACTTACGGTGCAAAAGTCATAAGTTTACGACACGAAAGCGGTGCTTTTGCCATGTTAAAACAGCCGTTTCAGAGCCTGAAAAGCATGGTTATGAACCATTTTTTCGGTATAAAAGCAAACGGATGTTAAAGGATTGACATATTAGCTGCCATTCATTTAACATCCGTTATACATACATTTTCCAGAATGAAAAATATTTTTGTCCTGACTTTTTACCGTCTCATGAACATTTAATACAATATGTCCGGCACACAATAGCCTGCATTTTAACTCCAATTGGTCATTAGACCACATATAGTTTTATATAAAATGCTCTCTTACGACCTTTCTGTAGGTATGGCAATTCTTGCGCTCAAGAATGCTAAATTTTATTCAATAACAATCTTATACTGCATAAAATAATACATATTTTGTGCAATAGACATTGCTATTTGAATAAAAAATAGTAATATTGTATTCGAATAACAACATATAAAAGATGAAAACAATCATTCTGAATCAACGCAAAGAACGTGACGAGCTGATGTCTCGTCCGTATTTGACGCGTAAGAACAGCCAAAATACAGATTTGCTATTGGGCAGCCATCTTATCAAGTTGATAACAGGTCCCCGGCGAGTGGGTAAATCCACTCAGGCACTATTGATGCTACGGGACAAGAATTTTGCATACTTGAACTTCGATAACTATCAATTGCTGGAAGCCTGGGATGCTGATTTGGCAATGCGGATGCTGGATGATGTATATCCCGGGTATGAATATATGTTGTTGGACGAGGTACAGAACCTTGACGGATGGGATCTGTGGGTCAGTGAACTGTATAGAAGGGGAAAGAATCTAGTGATAACAGGCAGTAATGCCAGAATGCTCAGCAGCGAAATGGCTACGGTATTAACCGGTAAGTATCTTCAGGTAGAAATGTTGCCTTTTAGTCTTGAAGAGTTTTTCAACTGGAATAAGCTTGATCTGCATGCACTGAAACCAGAAAACAAGACGGAATCTCTTGTGCTTACAGATGACTATTTAAGGTATGGCGGTTATCCGGAAGTAGTTGCCTCACGCCAACTGACCCGTAGTTACCTTGATACATTATTTGATTCCATCATATGGAAAGACGTTGCCAAACGTCATAATGTCCGGAATGTGACCGATTTGAATAATCTGGCCATGTATCTTGTCTCGAACTTTTGTAATCCTGTCAGTGCTAATGAGTTAACAACAGAACTTGACTTCTCCAGTGTCAATACGACAAAGAAATATATGGACTATCTCCATGAACCATACCTATTCTTTTATTTGTCACGTTACAATAACAAACTTAAGCTGATGAAAAAAGCTCCAAGGAAAGTGTATGTGGTTGACAACGGCTTTGTGGTGTCCAAGGCTTTTTCTTTAAGTGACAATCTGGGACGATTGCTTGAGAATCAAGTTTTCATAGAACTTATACGCCGAGGTTATGATGTTGAAAAGACCATGTTCTATTATCGTTCACGAAACGATAAGGAAGTTGATTTTGTACTTCGTGAAGGAACTCGCATTTTACAACTTGTACAGGTCTGTTATGATATGAGCAGTCCTAAAACGGAGAAGCGCGAAGTGGACAGTATTGTTGAATGTGCCGGAGAATTAAAATGTGACAATCTCGTTATTGTGACTTATAATAACAAACGCACAATAGAGAAAGACGGTTATAAGATAGATGTAGTGCCAATCACAGAGTTTTAAATATATATGTGCGTTTGAGATAAAATAACATACATAAAAAAATGGTAATATCGCAAATATTTGGTAGTGTTTCCAAAAGTTTGTCTGAAACACTACCCCGGCTTTCACATTTTTAATTATATGTAAGAACAGTAAAATTATATTCATCAACAATTATCAGCCTCAACCTTAATGCAGCAACCGCCATCAGTCTGCGCTGCGCTTTGGCCAAAGGCTGTAGTCTACGGCGCGGTTGCTGTCTGCCGCCGGATTCATCACGGCGCTGCCCTGCCCTTCTTCGGGCGAAGATGTGGCACGTGTGTAAAGAGTTACACCTATATAGACGGCAAGCGCAACCACTATGCATACCAAAACGGCGACGGCTATACGCTGACTGCGGCCTGCAACGGGCAGCGACATCACTGCCGACATGTCGGCCGGACGCTCTGAGGCGTTGCGTTTGGTGCAGGCTTCGGCTATCCGGACGAGATGTTTGTCGCCTGTAAGACGTGCCATGTCGCTTACCACCATGCCAAACGAATAAATGTCGGCCTTGATGTCCGACTTTGCATCGGGCTGAAGTTGCTCAGGAGCAATATATCCCGAAGAGCCTGCAGGACACTTTAGCACGTTGAAATAGTCGCTGTCTGACAGGCTGAAGTCTATCAGCTTTACGTTATGGCCGTTGTGCGTAACCATTATGTTCGACGGTTTCAGGTCGCGGTGTATTATCTGTTTGCTGTGCAGATAGCCCAGTGCGTCGGCCAGCTGCTCTGTTATCCTGCGCGCCATGTCGGCTGTAAGCGCCTTACTGTCGATAAGGCTCTTCAGAGTGTCGCCGTCAATATATTCCATCACTATTGCCGTGCCCAGTCCTTCCACCTCTTCCATGCTTATCGTGCGGCAGATGTGCGGATGATCCATCTGCAGACCTATCTCAAACTCCTTGGCCAAAGCCTGACGATAAACGGGAGTATAGGCGAAATCGGGCTTCAGACATTTCAGCGTGTAGCGTTTGCCATAGCGTGTAGCAGTGAAAAGGCGCGTATGGCCCGACTGCGACACATAAAACTCGCTAATGTTGGTGAAAGCGTTCTGCACAGGTATGCGCATAGCGCTGTCCATCTCGTCGTCAATGTCTCGTGTGTATCCAGAGGGGCTGTCGCTCAATATGTCATTCTCTATATTGTTCATTTTATATTGTTGATGACGTTAATGATAGTTAGTCCGCCGTTGCGGCCTGCCACAAACGGAGCCGTGCGGCCGTCGGGGCGCTCGATATAAGGCAGATACAGCGGCTGCTCCTTTATGAAACATCCCGTGACAAAACTGTCGCCGGGCATCAGCTTGCTGTTCTGCGACGACTCAACCTCATAGCGGCTCTGGCCAAGATAGCGCAGGCGCACAAGCCGGTTGGGGCTCCAGCCTATCTCTACCTCCATTCCGGCGTCAAGCTCACTGCTGATAAGCTGCTTTGCGTTGAAGAATGATGAGTTGTAACGTGTACTCGTCTTGAGCCAAGACACAAAGACATAAAAGTTGGTATGACCAAGATACTGGGCAAGAATGTCGAGCGTATACACACGCGGTTTATGGCAGTCGTTGACATATCCCCAAAGCCGCTTGAGCGTTGACGGCGACACGTTCTGTCCGGTCTTTCGCTTTAAACTTACCGAAAACTCTTCAAAGTCGGTGGTTGTGCCAAGAGTTTTCCCGTATTTTTGTTCTATAAGTAGTTTCAGCTCTTCTATTTCAGGTGTGTTCATTGTCGTGAATTTAATACTGTTTTTACAGATTCGCCTCTGTTACTCCTCCACTATAGTGCCGAAGCGTTTCCAACTTGAGTCGGCACGATAAAAGTTTCTGCGGCCTTTTGGCACATGAAGCGTGCATGTCGGCAAGAAGTCGGGCGTGCTGGTCAGAGCGTTGCTGTTGCACACAGGCGGATATTGAGCGTCGATATAAAGATCCGTGAGCGGACATCCGTCGAACACATAGTCGGAAATGAGTTCGGTGGCGGCTCCCAGACGCACCGTCTTCAGGCTGCCGCACTTCTGGAACGTGGCCGTGGGTATCAGTCTAAGCTGCGACGGCATTACAACTTCCTCAACACTGCTGTCGTAGAACACGGCCTGACCTATCTGTGTAAGATTGTCGGGCAGCGTAAAACGGGTTATGTGGCAGCCCTGGAAAGCGTAGTCGCCGATTGACTTTACTGTCGCAGGCAGCGTATAGTCGCCCTGCTTGCCTATTGGGAACCACAGTATTTCAGTCGCACCGGCATCAAACAGCACGCCGTCTATACTGCTGTAAGCTGTGTTGGCAGCCGACACATTGATGGCTGCGAGCGACGTGCAGCCCGAAGACGGACTGATGGATACGGCTGATGCCGGAATGGTAATGGTCTTTATCGACGTGCAGTTCATAAAGGCGTCTTTCTCAATCTTCACGGCATCAGAAGGCAGCGTAACACTGGTAAGACTGTTGCAGTCGGCAAATAGTCCGTAGCCCACTACATTATTCTCCGTATAGCGTGATGAGCCGTACACTCCGCCGCCCTCAACTATGTGAGCATCGGCAAGGTTGACCTCGGAAAGCTGTCCGAACGTGGCTGTGCCGTCTACGTCGCGGCCCATCATCTGGCGCAGGCAGCGCAGGTCGTCGCCGTTCATCGGGCCTGCAATCGACAGCGATGTGTAGGTGTATTTAACGTCGCCCATCAGTTCTTCAAACTCTCCGGCCTCGGCAAGCAGCACGGCATTTGAGGTTACAAAGGTAAGTGGCTCGCCCACACTCTCGCCCTCATTGTTGGCGGCATAGGCCTTTATCTCATACATTGCGTCCTGACGGAGCCCGCCTATGCGCACTCTCATCTTAATACCTTCGGCGCCTTCTGTCTCGGCCTCAACCTTCTGAGTGTTGCCGTCGGCCATGTCGGTTACGTAACATCCCGTGGCTGTTATGTCTTCGTTGCCGTCGTCGGTTATCTCATATTCAACGATAACGCTCACGGGTCCTTGACTAAGCACCGCCGGAACGCCCACCGAGGGTCTGTCGTTGGGCACGGTTACAAAGGTCATAGTGTTGCCCGTAAGATTCACGCGGCCGTTAGAGCCTTGCAGACTGTAATAGTACATCGTGCCGGGCGTAAGACCTGACACCTGCATCTGCACCTTGTTGTCTGTGGGAGTGATCGTGCCTGTGGTCTGCTCCATCTGGTCAGACGTGCCGTATCTGAAACGAAGTTCGGGCATATCGGCGCTGCCCCGCAGTTCAACCTCACCATTAAGCACGGCTTCGGTGCGCGTTATGCCCGACGCCTCGCCAGTAATGAGTTTAGGCTCAAAGTTATCGGGCATGTCTTCACTGCTGCATGATGCGAGCACTGCCATGCCTATAATAATCAGAAATGATAATACTATTGTCTTCATTTTTTGCCTAAATTAATGCCCACGCCTATACATCCCTGCCACTTACGGCCGGCTATGGTGACGGCAGATGCCGACACGTTGATCCGCCCGAACGACAGAATCGCGCCCAGCTCGGCGGCAAGTCCCTTGCGCGTCAGTCCCTCGTTGAGCGCAAGTCCGCCTCCTTCTATGTCTGCCAGCTGCCATGCCGTGGCTGTGCGGCCGTAGCCAATGCCTTCAAACAGGCTAACCATGCGCCCGAGGCGGTGTATCGCTCCGGCCGTAACGGTGTATGACGAGTGGCGTGTCTGCCCTGTGTAGTATGGCTTTATGCTGCTTCCCGGGGTAAATCCCTCCTTGTCGCATGTAGTTACGGTGGAGCCAATGCTGCGTAGGTCGCTACTTGCATGAACGAAGAAGCCATGGCGGCGCATCAATGCCACCATGACACCCCACGAAGGTCCGTTCTCGTGCATCGCCACAGTAAACAGGGCATGAAGCTTCAGCGGCAGTCTGGGCCGCCGTTTCTTCACGGCTATGGTGTCTACTATCGTCTTGGTGAGTACTATCGTGTCGTGCTGGAGAGCTACGGCAGGCTTTGGCGAGTTGATTACCATCTCGTAAGTCATATGGCTTTCGAGCGGTTTCTCAAACGTATAGTCGCGCATAACGCCCCATTCAGGATGTTTTATGGTTATTTTCTTTGTGCCTTTGGGCAGATAAAGCCATATCTCGCCAACCTTGTCCTTACGCAGGACAATGCCCAAAGGCGACGAAAAGGCATATTCGGGTGTGGCTGTAACCTTCAGCAGGGCGCATGCCTCGTCGTTGAGGTCGCGCACCGGAGTGATGAAGGCACTAACATCGTTAGGCAAGACACGAAACCTGGCCACGCTGAACTGCTGGGCACGGGCCGTGGAACAGTCTGCCATATAGAGCAGCAGCGTTAATGCAAACGTCACCGCCATACGTATATGTAACCTCTTGCCTGTCATCTTGATGCTTTTAAATGATATGTTGCAAGCCATGGGCAAATCTGTTGCCGCAAGACTTTCTGTTGTTAAACTTGATATATTCAAACTTGTTTTATTCAAGATTGAAGTCTCTGATGTTCATCACCTCGTTGTTGTCATCGATGGTTTCAGCCGGCTGCCATGTGCGGACATGTATCAGCGGCATAGACTCGTTGCGGAAATCCCACAGTAAAAACAGATAGCCGTCGTCTGAATAGCGGTCGCTCTTGTATTGCTGACGCAGGCATACACCGTAGATGCCGTCCATGGTGGGATGACGCATTATGCGGAAATCAGAGAACTTAACGTTAATATTTTTACTGGCGACAAAGGCCTTGCTGAGCCGCGAAATGTACTCTTTCTTGGTGCGGATGTTGTATTCGACACGCGACGCCGGCATAAACTTACCCTCGCTGCCGGCCTTGCTCTTCACAACATTGCCAACGATGATGAGAGCCTGCTCACTGAACACCTGGCGCAGGAAGTCGATGTCCTTGGTGGTGTAGGCCGTGCGGAAATGCTCGCAGTAGTTGAGTATAACGCGGCGGCGCTGCGCATCGTCGACAGAAAGCTTGCCCGACAGTATCTTGGCTGCCTCCTTATAGAACGGATTGCTGCGTGCCATCTGCTTCAGGTCGCCGTCAGACATCTTTACGGGAGACTTTCCGGCTGACTTTGCGCCCTGTCCGCCGGCGTAAGAGCCTTGGTCAACGGCCTGATTCATCGTGCCGCTCTCCTCCGTCTCTACAGTTGCCGGTATGCCGGTGCCGGTGTTGAAGAACGTTACGTTGCCGTTACGGTCGACAAATCCTTCACGGTCGGTGTTGTTCTCACGAAAACGGAGCTGTCCGTTGCGGTAGCGCACATCGAGCATACAGTTGTGCAAAGGTATGACAAAGAGTTGGTTGCCGTCTTCATCATCCACAGAGAATGTCTCGTATCCCCTGCCGTCAACATGTCCGACAAGTTCAAGCCCCTCATACAGTCCGTATCTTTTAACGCTTTCTTTGTCTGAAGACATTCCGAGGGCTGGCCGCAGTCCTAACGCCACAGCCACGCCCCCTAATATGAGAGCCAATATTGATAATATGTATATTGTCGCTTTCATTTTGGTTGATGACCGGCAAGTCTATTGCCAGCCTACAATCTCACCTCCTATTTCTATCTTTATCTGCTCGGGATTACCTGATATTACGAAGTTGACAAGATGCTCCGTGCCGGGCTTAAACTGGAATGTGCTTTCGTAAAGATAAGACACACCGCCCATAACCACCTCTATCAGCGGCATGCGGTTGGCCACACGCTGCGGTACGATGATTGCCGAATACATATAGCTGCTCATCTGTCTTGCCCTTATCGTTGCGCCGTTGCCTCTGACATACTTGGTTGCCACTCCGGCACTCAGGTCGATGGTCGAATTTGGCACGGTGTTGTGCACATACACCTCAGCGTTGGTCGGCATCTCGCCCTCAAAGTCTTCGCCCTTTATCAGGCGTATGGTGAGCTTACTCATCACATGTCTGAAAGACAGATTCACAGGAGAATTAGATGCACTCACGTTGTTTGTCCTTGCATAAAGAAAATCGCTTGCCTCATATCCTTCGGCTGTACTCTGGTCGGTCTGCACACTAAAAGGCAAATCCTCGATAGAGCTTACCGATGTCATGTAAGGATAGTATGCGTAAAAGTTGAACGTGCCGTCATCCCAATACAGTGTCCGGCCTGCTGCCCATGTGTTTCCGCTGCACGTAAGAGCCTCGTTGCTAACCAGATTGCCGCCAATCTCCAACGGACTGTCAGTGCTGCTGACAAACAGACCAATCTTGTCGCCATTCTCAAAGCCGGTGTCAGTTACTCGTGTGCGCTGCGACGGATGCGTAACGGCAAACGTCATCGGTGTATGCTTTGCGTCTATCGGCGCGTCATCTTCCTGACTGCATCCCGCCATAAGCAACGTGACGAGTGCCACACCTATATATATTATACGTTTTTTCATCGTCTTTATTATTTAAAATGCTTAAAATTTTATACGAAAATCTATTTATTTACGTTATGCTTTATTTTTGTACGGACACTTATCTGCGTTTGCGCGCTTTCTTAATACTCTTCAGCGGACTGCCTTTATGTATCTTCGGCGGCATCTGCTGGCCCCGTCCTACGTTTATATATCCGCTGCCAATGCCTCTTGTGGCGGTGCCTGCATCACGCTTGTCGTTGGCAACAAAGTCCTCAAACGAAAATGTCTCGCCGGCATAGCGCTTGATTCGCCTTACGATACTCTCACGGCTTATGGTGCTGTAATAAGGAATATCGTTGTTCATACATGAGTTCTGCTCCGAACGGAACACTCCGCGGTTGTGCATGAATCCGCCTTCATAAATATCCACGATGTCGCTGTAGCGGCTGTCAAATATCAGATGGCTCCATGGCACCTCGTGCATCTTGCCCGTAAGCGACAGGTTGTCGTACCAGCCGAGCGACTTCGCCCAGTTGAAAGCATCAACATGGCCGCAGCATGTGCAGTTGCAGAAGTCAATGAAGGCATTGTGATAAATGTATTCATCGCCAAGTTTGCCGAAGCCGTGACCACCTGCCTCATGCTGTATCACGCCACGTGTGTCGAGCGGATAGCCGTAAGTGCTCTGCGGACAGAAGGCTATAGCCGAACCGTCTTCCCACATCTGCGTTATGCCACCGTAATCGGTGCTGTTTGGAACGATGATTATCAGCGTCTGTTTCAGGTTGTTCTGATTTACGGTCGGGGCATTCAGCGCATAACTGAATATCTCATCGTAATCGGCACGCAGGCCTACACCGCCCGTAAACGTAGTGTTGAAGCGGTTGTAACGTATTGTATTCACCGTGCCGACGCCTGTCTCAGTAGATACAGGGAACGCAGTGTACACGTTGAAGTAATTGCGGTAAGTCTTATATGGCTCTATACCGAAGAAATACTCCACCTCTTGCTTTATGTTTGTCAGGTAGTCGCCGTCTGAAATGTTCTTCGCGTCGTATCCGTCACCGAGCAGAACAATGTTTATACCGCCGTTGTTGCCGCGCGTAGCCTTCTGCAAAGTCAGCCACTGATCTTCGCCATATTCATAGTCATACTGGCTTACGGTGCATTTATGCGTATATTCCTTGTCTTTCAGTCTGAACACTATCTCGCCTGTACGGTCGCCTGCCCCATGCGCCATGCTCTTTATGGTGAGCGTAACCTCAGCCTTGTCGCCACCGCTTGTCTGCGACAGTTCACACCAGTCCGGCTTACTTGCCACTTCCCATTCGCCTTCAGCGTCGACAACAAGAGTCTGCTTATGCTCCGTATTCAGCGCACATGCCACCGACGGACGGCACACCAGTTCGTGATGAGCAGCAATGCGCTTGAAGTCGCACCATCCCGTTGCTGCCTGATATTGGGCTATGGCACTCTCAGGAACCTCAAGCGTGAAGTTATCCTTGGCAACACCATTGAAAGTATTATTAGCGACACGCGGCGGCACTTCGCCCTTGCAGATTATTGAACCGATGCCGTAGCACTCGTTAAAGGCATTGCTTTGTATGTTTTCAATACTTTCGGGTATTATCAACCCTTCCAGACTGCGGCAGTTAGAAAAGGCATCAGAGCCTATTGTCTGCAAGCCTTCAGGAAATTCAACAACACCCATAAGACGCCAGTTACCGGCAAAAGCGCCATTTCCTATCGATGCTATATCATTAGGAAGTTTAAGCGTACCTGAAAAATCGCATCCATTAAAAGCATTAGCACCGATTGCCGTTAAATTCTTCGGCAGCACAAGTTCACCTTTGAGAGGAGTATTTTGAAATGCACTTGGCTGTATTCCTGTTATTCCATCGTGTAATTGCAATGTACCATTTAATCCTGTTCCGAAAAAAGCATATTGTGAAATAGACGCCACTCCTTGCGGAATCTTAAGATTACCTGTAATATTACTACAATTACAAAAAGCATTATCTCCAATGAACTCAAGCTTATCCGGTAAAATCAAATTTCCATAATAACCGTCATTGCCATCAAACGCATAATGGCCAATGTATTTAAGATTGTTCGGCAATATTAGCTCGCAGGAGAAATGACAGCCATTGAAAGCTCCATTAATATCTGCAGCCCCTCCACCTCCTATATATTCAAGAGTGCTTGGTAAAGACAATGTTCCTGTAAGTGACGTGCACCATAAGAAAGCACTTGGACCAATCTCGGTTACACCTTCAGGTATTGTTATTGAGCCGGTAAGATTTACACAGTTGCGGAAAGCACATTCACCAATACCTTTGAGCGTATCCGGGAGAACAACTCTCAGAAGCGATGCCTTTTCGTTGAACGCGCTTCCTGTTATTATGTCGTCTTTCTCATCAAAATCATTTGCGGCATCACCTTTTTCCCAAGGCTTACGCCCCATATATCCGCTTACCCTCACCTCCTTCATGTTAAGCGACTGCAACATATCCATAGAGTCGCGCATGAAATAAAAGTCTTGACTGTTTATCCTTCCTGTTATCTTCAGGTTCTTCAGCTTTGTATAATCCTTGTTGGCGGCAGTGATTGCGTCTTTAAGATGACCGGGGGTAGAGTTGATTATGACATACTCTTTTGCCGTGGCGTTATGACTTACAAGATCGTTCTCCCATGGAGTGATGCTCTCGCTTACAAGAGTGAGGGCATATTGTCCGCTCGCAGACTTCTTGTCGACACGTATTGTGAAGTTGCTCATCTTACCTGCCGTATATGTAAACGCCTCGTTCTTGCTGAACTTATAAGGTATGCCGCCTATGGTTATGCTGAACAGCGTTGTGCCTGCCGGTACGGTCTGGGGCACAACTATTGCGCGCCACTCGTCGCCTACGCGCGCCGGCATTGTAGATGTCTGCTCAATGCCGCCATTTGCCTTTACCGTTCCGTCGGCAAGGTTTATCACAGCCTCGCGTATCAGGTTGGTTGCAAGGACTATGCGCTCGGTCTGTTCCCACTCTCCGTCGGCAAAGCCTGTACCCTTAACGAGAGTTACGCGGGCGTTGGCCATGCGGTGAGCCATGGGCAGACGTATAACCTTATCCGTAGGAGCAACGTCTGCCACCTTGCCCCAAAGGAAGTCGCTGGCCTCATAACCGCCCATCGTTCCGTTTTCAGAAGGCTTGCTCTGGTCGCGCTGAACGGTAAACGGATAGGCATTGACGTCATCCGGACTGCCATAGGGATAATATCCGTAAACGTCTATAGGCGTATGATTGTCTTTCCAATAAATGTCGAAAGCCGAGTTCCACTTATACGCGGCCTCATCAAACGTATGCCGCACATTGTCGGCCCGGTTGCCGTCCGACTGCAGAGTGCCCGGCGTGTTGCCGTTATAGTCGACAATATACACGCCCATCACGTCACCGTCGGCAAAGCCGTTGTCGTTAACTCGTGTAACGGCAATCTGGTCAATCTCGCCCGACAGGGTTATCTTGTTGCCGGTGCCGCGGCTGCCGTCATCGGTAAACAGATCGTCTGAACATCCTGCAAGTAAATGACAGAATGCCAATATAGCTATTAGTATGTATTGGTTTCTTCTTATCATAACGATAAATTTTTATATTACACGTTTTTAATCAAGTCAATCAGCAAGTAACAATCAGCGACTGTGTCTCCGCGCTTTCTTCATGCTCCTCAGCGGACTGCCTTTATGTATCTTTGGCGGCATTTGGCGGCCATGATAAGCAGAGGTCTGACCAGAACCTGAGCTGCGTGTCGCATTGACAGCGCTGCTTGCATTGGTCTTGTCGTTGGCCACGAAATCCTCAAACGAGAAGGTTTCGCCGGCATATTCCTTTATTCGTCTTACTATGCTCTCGCGGCTGATGGCATTAAAGTAAGGCACATTGTTGTTCATACATGAATTCTGCTCCGGGCGGAACACTCCACGGCTAAACATAAATCCGCCTTCGTAGATGTCAACAAGCTTGCTGTAGCGGCTGTCGAATATCATGTGGCTCCATGGCACTTCGTGCATCTTGCCCGTTAGCGACAGATTGTCGTACCAGCCGAGCGACTGTGCCCTTTTTATGGACGCCGCAGTAACATCATCAATGAAAGCATTATAGTATATGTACTCGTCGCCCAACTTACCGAAGGCATGGCCTCCGGCCTCGTGCTGCAACACTCCGCGCGTATCATAAGGATATGCTTCTGTGCTGCGCGGACAAAAAGCTATGGCCGAGCCGTCTTCCCACATCTGCGTTATGCCGCCGTAATCGGTTGTGTTAGGCACGACTATTATCAGCGTCCGATTGAGATTGTTCTCATTGACGGTTGAAGCCTTGAGCGCATAGTTGAATATCTCATCATAGTCGGCGCTTAATCCTGTGCCGCCCGTAAACGTTGTTCCAAAGCGGTTGTATCGTATGGTGTTGACATTTCCTATTCCGCTCTCGTTAGACATGGCGAAGGCTATGTAGAGATTAAAATATTTAGCATATGTCTCAAACGGCTCTATGGTTATAAGATATTGCGCGGCCTCTTTCAGTGCTTTCAGACAGTCGCCTTCGGCTATATCTTTTGCATCGAATCCGTCGCCGATAATCACCACGTTTATGCCTCCTGTATTTCCATGTGTAGCCTTCTGCAGAGTCAGCCATTCGTCTTCACCGTAGATATAGTCATACTGGCTTACGCTGCATGTATGTGTATAGTCTTCGTTTTTCAGTTTGAACACCACATCACCCGTTCTGTTTCCAGCACCTTTCTGTAGCGTATTTATTGTTATGGTAACTTCGGTCTTGCCGTTGCCGCTCATTGGCGACAGTTCACACCAGTCGGGCTTGCTCTCCACTTCCCATTCGCCTTCAGCATTTAATACCAATGTCTGCGTGTGTCCGTTGTTCAGGGCACATACCGTAGACGGGCGACATACCAACTCATGATGGGCGGCAATGCGCTTAAAATCATTCCAGCCTGGAGCAGTCTGATATTGTGGAACGGCCGACTCAGGCACTTCAACAGTAAAATTATCCTTTGGAACGCCATCAAAAGCACCGCTGCCAAGATAAGGCGGAATGTCTCCTTCACATACGATAGAGCCTATGCCTGAACATCCCGCAAAAGCACTTTGGCGGATGCTTTCAACACTTTTTGGAATGACTAATCCCTGTAAATCTGAGCAGTTCAAGAATGCGTCATCTCCTATAGTCTGTATTTTATTGGGAATTTCTAAAACTCCAGACAACCTATCGTTATACCCAAAGGCACTATTACCAATTGACAATAAACTCTCCGGAAGTTTTAATTCACCTGAAAATTTACAACCATAAAAAGCCTCATCGCCAATTTTTGTAAGACTCTTCGGAAGTACAAGATTTCCTTTTAAAGGATTACCTTCAAATGCAAGCATCTCTATTTTTGTAATACCATCTGGAAGATAAAGTGTACCATCAAAACCGCAACGACAAAATGCTGCGTCTGATATTTCTTTAATTTTTTGTGGTATTTTTAAATCACCGTTTAACTTTCCACAATCAGCAAAAGCACTACCACCTATATAAGTCAGATCATCCGGAAGACTTAAATTTCCATAAAATCCATGGTTCAAAAAAAATGCACTATTACCTATATATTGTAAGTTTCTTGGAAGGATTAATTGACAGGTAAAATCACATAAATAAAATGCAGAAGCAGCAATATATTTCAATGTAGTTGGCAAAGACAAATCTCCTTTTATACCATTACAATTAGCAAATGCATTATTACCAATACGTGTTACACCTTCAGGAATAATCAATGATCCAGTAATATTTATACAATTAAAAAATGCATACGCGGAAATACCCTCAAGCTTATCAGGAAGCACAAGATACAACAAAGTTGATTTGTCTCTCATTGCGTCTCTTGGTATAACGCCTTCTCTTTCTGTATCATCGGAGTCGTCCCATTCCTGCTCTCCAAACTTTCCATACACCTTAACATCCTTAAGATTCAACGCCTCGAGCTGAGACATCTCATTTCTCATAAAGTCAAAATCTGTTGCGTTTATCTCTCCCGTTATCTTAAGGTTTTTCAGCTTTGTGTAGTCCTTGTTTGCAGCCATTATGGCGTCCTTAAGATGTCCGCGCGTAGAGTTGACTATAACATACGCCTTGCCTTCAGCGTCGTGGCTTACCAGGTCGCTCTCCCATGGCGTTATGCTCTCGCTTACGAGCGTCAGGGCATATTGTCCCGTTTCTGCTTTCTTGTCAACACGGATGGTGAAGTTGCTCATCTTTCCGGCTGTATAGGTGAATGCCTCGTTCTTGCTGAACTTATAAGGTATGCCGCCCACGGTTATGGTGAACAGCGTTGTGCCGGCTGCGACAGTTTGGGGCACAACTATGGCGCGCCACTCGTCGCCCACGCGTGCGGGCACTGTCGCCTCAGTCTCTATGCCGCCTTTGGCCTTAACCGTTCCGTCTTTAAGGTTTATCCTTGCCTCGCGTATCAGATTGGGCACAAGCACAATGCGCTCTGTCTGCGCCCATTCGCCGGCTGCAAAGCCTGTTCCCTCGGTCAGTGTCACACGGGCATTGGCCATGCGGTGCGACATGGGCAGGCGTATAACCTTATCTGTAGGGGCCACGTCAGCCACTTTTCCCCACAAAAAGTCGCTCGCCTCATAGCCGCCCATCACACCGTCGGCAGAAGGCTGGCTCTGGTCGCGCTGCACCGTGAACGGATAGGCGTCAACATCCTCAGGACTGCCGTAGGGATAATATCCGTAAACATCTATGGGCGTGTGGTTGTCTTTCCAGTAAATGTCAAAAGAAGAATTCCATTTTGCGTTGGCCGCGTCGTATGTATGACGCACATTGTCGGCATGGTTGCCGCTCGGCTGCAGCGTGCCGGGCGTGTTGCCGTTGTAGTCGACAATATACACGCCCATCACGTCGCCGTCAGCAAACCCACTGTCGTTTACTCTCGTAACCGCCAGCTGGTCGATTTCGCCCGACAAAGTTATTCGGTTGCCGTTGCCGTGGCTGTCATCTCCGCTGAACAAGTCGTCAGAACAGCCTGTCATTACAAGACAGGCTGTGATTATATATATTAAAAGTTTGTATTGGTTCCTCTTTGTTTTAATCATCTGCATCACTGTTTTTTATGGCATTAAGGTTAAGCATGCTTTACAATTATTATATAATTATATATATTTTATAGAGTCTATTCTGCCGTTCCGCCATTGTCGATGCCGTCGTCTTCCCATTGGTCAATGGTTACGTTTATGCCGTTGCTGGTCTTGCTCAGCGTAACGGTAAACTTGTGACTTTTGCCTCCAACAAAGGTGAATGCCTTCTGCAGGTTAAAGTCGCGTCCGTCAACATTGACCGTTATCAGGTTGCCCTGCCCCACTGTCTGCGGCACAATAAGTGCCTTGTAGCTGTCGTCTTCCTTAAGCGGCTTTACGCTTGTAGCCGTTCCTGTGGCCGTCACGGCCTTGGCGGCAATGTCAACAGTGCTTTGTGTCCTGACGCCGTTTATCTTCACAGACACGGCCGACTTAGCCAGACTCTCGTCGGTAAATCCGTTTCCGGGCACAAGTTTTATAACAATCTGGCTCATCACGTGCGACGCATTTATCGACACGGCAGCCTCTGTGGGTGCCACATTCTTTGTGCTGCCCAGGAGCAGGTCAGATGCCTTGTATGCATCCAAGGTGGTCTGGTCGGCCATAGTGCTGAACGGCATTGCATCCACTGATGTCAGCGACGGCAAATATGGATAATAGAGGTAGAAATCGGCACGCGTGGTTTCGTCTTTCCAATAAATCTGCTCATCGGGAGTCCATGTCCCGTTGTAAGTAAATCTCATGTTGTCAACATGATTGCCGTTCAGCTGCAGGTTGCCTGCAGTGCCGTCGGCTGCGTGATTAACCACAAACAGACCTATCGCGTCGCCGCTCTCAAAGCCGTAGTCAGTAGCGCGGGTATCCTCAATGCCTGTCACGTCTGTACTGATTTTAATAGGAATGTTTTTTGTCACCGGTGTGTCTGGAACATCCTGCTGCCCGCTTCCGTCACCGGAAGAACATGAGCAAAACGCAATTACGGCAGCTGTCAAAACTAATATACTTTTCTTTCTCATACCCAACAGTCTTATAAGGTTTTATAATTTATGTATGCAAAGATACGCTAAATGCAAACGCAAAACAAGTTCACAATGGTTCACAAACTAAAAAATCTTGATATTTAGTAAATTTATAAGACAAAAAGGTTATTTAAAAAGTCTTTTGCACCTTACATTATATATATAGACAAGAAGTTTACAGCTACGACAAGGACATCGCAGCATTATTCACGGCCTCAAGCCCCTATCATTCATAAGGCCATATATGGCTCATGAAATACAATAAGACTGATAACTTCTACTGTTTTATTGTCTTTTATCACCAACTTGCAGTCTGCCGTTTCTTGCCTTGGCTCGCAATACCTGCAAGAAAGCATACAATAATCAGATCAGACATTAATGAAAAATTCCAACTAAAATGAAAAATACAAAGCTGAATGACGGCAGTAAAAAGTCAGGACAAAAATATTTTTCAATCTGGAAAATACAAGTATAACGGATGTTAAAATAATAACACTTCACACGCCAATTCTTTAACATAAGTTTACTTTTATGCAGAAATAATGCTCAAAAACCATACTTTTCAGCCTCTAAAACGACTGTTTCTGCATTACAAAAGCACCACTTTCATGTTGTAAACGGGCCACTTTTGAGCGGCAAACGGCCGAGTTATGTTTTTTAACATTTAAAGATTCAAGCCGTCAACGGCATAACATTCTGTTATTCAGCGCATTAACAAAAAAGTCCGGTTTTTGCCAAATTTCGGGCAAAAACCGGACTTCCTCAGCGCCGACGCCATTCTGAGAGCGTCAAACGCATGTAAAATATCATTTATACGGCAATTCACTTCTATTTTTAAATCAATCGCCTTTAGGAATTTAACAATACGTGTCTGTACAGTCAAAGGCGGCAGGAAGATGTTCAAATTAGCTAATTCACTAAAAGCAAGCTGCTGGTTAATGTTTTCTCTCAAACTCTCAAATCGCTGTCTATCATTAACATATCGCTCTGGTGCAAGAGCGACAGTAATAAATTTTAATACTTGATTTGAACATTTGGATTCGTTACATGCTTTAGCAAAAGCATTATATAAACGAATACGCTTTGTTTTTTTGTCATCAACATCTTCTATGCTTGATAACAAAAGACATTTGTGTATTTCTGATAACAGTTAAACCTGTCGTTCCATAAATGAGAATTTAGCAGTTAGCTTGACCATCTAATTTTTCTTCTATCTCTTTGATAGATGGCATTGTGCCTTCAACCTTTTCCGGATAGAGTTTTTCAAGCTCATATTCGGATATTCCGAGGGGCTGGTTACTTGATTCAAGTGCATATTGAGCCAAAGTGTTATTCTTTTGCTTGCAAATAAGCAATCCGATTGTGGGATTATCGCGTCCATCTTTGCGAAGAAGATGATTGCAGGCTACAACATACCCGCCTAACTGACCGGCATCTGCAAAATCAAACTCACCGATTTTCACCTCTACGACAACATAACATGACAGTTTGAGGTTGTAGAAAAGTAGGTCAATAAATTTTTCCTTTTCAGCTATTTGCAGACGATATTCTTTGCCTACATAGGCGAAGCCGGTACCAAGTTCCAGCAAAAAGTTCGTGATATTAGTAAGCAACGTATCTTTTAGCTTGCGCTCATTGTATTTCCCGCGCAAGCCAGTGAAAGAAAAGTCGTAGGGATCGCGTGTCAGTTCTTGCGCCAAATCGCTTTCCACATCAGGAAGTGTACTCTTAAAATTTGTCTGAGCCTTACCACTACGCTCATACAGGTTTGTGCTCAGCATATTGAGTAATAAATCCCTGCTCCAGCCATTTTTCAATGTCTGGTGAACATAGAACAATGCCTTATCTGAATCATTCGAGCATTTGTCAATAATATAGCGATGATGTCCCCAAGGTATTGAGAACAAATCTGAATATAATCTTTCCACAAGCTGTGGAAGATTTGCTTTTTCTGATTCTGCCACAAGCTGTGGAAGATTTACAAATTGCTGACGATAAAGGGTATAAAATCGTTTCGCATAGCGAATAGAAGTTTCGGAAAGTCCTTCTACACCCGGCATCTCATGACGCAAATCACGGCTTAGTGTGGCATAAAACTTACTGCCATATTTATTATCCGCTTGCTTTTCTTCAATATCTTTGCCCAGCTCCCAGTAATAGCGAAGCAACTCTCTATTTACTTTTATCGCCGCCTTGATTTGACTGCCACGATAACGCTTTACAAGTTCCTTAACCCATAAAGTGTAGTCCTTATCTAATATGCCGATTGATTTATCCATAACCATTTTTTATATTCCTGTTTCATTTATTTTCAGTTCACCCGACATCAGAATAGAATCTTCAAGACATTCACTTTCGCCATAAAAATAGTAGCCTAACAACGCTTGTGCCCGCTGCTCTAAATTATTATTTTCCTTTACTTTTTCATCCTCATGTTGAGCTGATAAAGCGCGGGGAGCAAGATGAACATCGAGAAGATAAGCGACAGGACAATGCTCTTCTGATTGCTGCCGAACAGACCTTCAAGACTGTTGACCGAAGCTGCCTGAGGAAGCAATTTGCACAAGACGTACACCACGGTGTTGTTAACCCAATGGAGGGCAACGCCCGGAAGTATGCTCCCGGTGCGGTAATACATCCAGCCGAGCAGCAGGCCTATGAGAAGGGCATGAGGCATCTGTGCGGGATTGAGATGGACAACGGCAAATATCACAGCCGAAATAAGTATGGCCACCCACGGACTGCGGAAAACTCCGAGCAGCGACTTGAGGATGGCGCCGCGGAACACGGTCTCCTCGACAAACGGAACAAGCAGGCAGATGACAAAATAGCCGTAGTGGTTGCTCATGAGCTTACTAAAAGTCTCGGCAGACGTGTCGGGAAACTCCGGCATAAGGCTCTGCAACCACACTGAAGGCAGAATGGTGCCGAGCGAAGCCAGCGCACTCCAGAAGAACACGCCCCACTGCCTGGTGTTCATATATGCCGGCGAGAGCACGGCCCACTTGCGCCAGATGAATATGGCAAGGGTGATAGCGCAATATATTGCGCACGCAAGTATCTGCATTGGAGCCGTAATCAGGTCTTGCTTCTGTCCGTTGAACACGGCTTGCACGTCAGCCATGGGATGGCCGGCGGCGAGAAGCCACACCGTAAACACGGCCCATGAAACGAAATACTGTATGCAGATGAATGCAAACAGATATAATAATGCTTTTTTCATTTCGGGATTTTATATTATATAAATGGTGTATTAAGAGTGAAATTTGGTGCGAATGGATATTTATCGTGATAGAATTATACCTGTTCGAGTATCTTTTCGGCCTCCTCGCGGTCAAGACGGAGCTGGTCGACAAGTTTCTTTACCGAACTGAATTTATGTTCGTCGCGCAGGCGGTGATAGAACATCACGTCTATTTCGCGGCCGTAGATATCTTCGTCAAAGTCGAAGATGTTTACCTCGAGCGTGGTTTCATGGCCGTCGAACGTGGGGCGCTTGCCTATGTTCATCATTCCTTTGAGCAGGCGGTCGCAGCCTTCCACTCTCGCTTTCACGGCATAGACGCCGTTCTCGGGTATAAGTTTCTGGGCGTCGGTTACCTTCACGTTGGCCGTAGGGAAGCCCATTTTGCGCCCTTCGCGGTAGCCGCCCGTAACCTTGCCTGAAAAGAAATAGGGATAACCGAGACACATGGCAGCCATGTCGGCCTCGCCTCCCGACAGGAAAGTGCGAATAACAGAAGAGCTGACATTAACGCCGTTGAGCACAAAAGCATTGCCGCGCACCACCTCTATGCCTATCTCGCGGCCGTAGCCCACATAGTCGTCAAAGCCCTCGGTGCGGCTGTGGCCGAAGCGGTTGTCGTAGCCCATGATGAGTTTCCTTACGTTCAGGCGGTCGCGCAGCACGTCGCGCATAAAGTCGTAGGCAGGCATGGCAGCCATTTCGCGGTCGAAGTGCAGCACAACGCAGTTGTCGGCTCCCGTCTTTGACAGCAGTGCCAGCTTCTCATCGAGCGTAGAGAGCAGCCTGGGCTGAAAGTCCATGTTGAGCACCTGACGCGGATGGAGGTCAAAGGTTATCACTGTCGACTGAAGTTCAGAGTTGGCGGCAGCGCAGTCGGTTACAGCCTTTATGAGATATCTGTGACCGCGGTGAACGCCGTCGAAGAATCCTATCGTTGCCACACAGGGCGCCATCTCGGCGTTGTCGGTATCTGTAAATATTGTTTTCATAACTCCTTTGCGGTTATTTGTTCACACTCTGTCGAGCCATTCGTCTCCCTTCAGGTTAAGACTCATCATGCCCAGTTCGCTGGCCGCGGCGCAGTTTATAGGTGAGTCGTCGATAAACAGTGTCTCGTATGCCATCATGCCCGACTTCATGAGTGTCTTGACGAATATCTGCGGGTCGGGCTTGAGCATGTGCATGCGGTATGACAGAAACGTATCTTCAAAATAGTCGTCAACGTCCATGCCGTTATGTCTGAACATTCCGTCCAGTGCCTTCTGCCAGTGTATGGGGTTGGTGTTGCTCAGCAGCACCATGCGGTAGCGTCCCTTAAGGCTTGCCAGCTTTTCGAGCCTCTGCTCGGGTATGCCCGTCAGCAGAGAGTTCCATGCGTTGCATATTTCCTCGTCAGACGCCTTGCAGCCAGACGACAGGTGTCTCACCTCGCGGCAGAAGTCGCCGATACCGGTATTGCCCACCTCAAGGTCGTGAAACAGGTCTTCCTGACGGCACTCATCAACGTATTTTACTATTTTGTGTGCTCCAATCTTGTCGAAAGCCTCGATGCAGCGTTGCTTGTCAAGGTCGACAAGCACGCCGCCGAAGTCGAATATTATGTTTTTTATTTCTTGCATCTCAGTCTTTTTATTCCGCGCCATATCTCACCTACCCACATTACTACGGATGTTGCGCCGATTATGGTTATCCACTCTGTTGCCGACAATGGTTCGGTACGGAACATTCTGCCGCCGAAGGTTACGATGAGCCACTGGCCCACAAGGATGAACAGCAGTACGAGCAGCAGTCCGTTGTCGTGGCTGAAGTCGTGGAAGGCTGAATGGTTAGAGCCGAACGACTTGGCGTTGAACAGATTCCAGAACTGCAGCATGACGAACGTCGTGAAGAATATAGACAACTCATGTATTTGCAGGTCGGCACCGCTCGACAGGCTGTGCAGGAGCAATGCCAGCAATATGGCGAAGAACACCACTCCGCAGAACACTATGCCCTTGGCCATTCCGCGGGTTATGATAAAATCGGAGCGCTTGCGCGGTTTCTCCTTCATCACCTCTTCCGACGGCGGCAGAGAAGCCAGAGCCAGTGCGGCAAAGGTGTCCATGATGATGTTTACCCACAATATCTGTGTAACGGTAAGCGGCATTTCTGTTCCGATGATTGATCCGCAGAGAACGAGCAGCAGGGCTGTAACGTTGACCACGAGCTGGAAGAACAGGAAGCGCTGTATGTTGCGGTAGAGCGAGCGGCCCCACATAACGGCGTTGACAATGCTGCGGAACGAATCGTCTATCAGCGTCATGTCGCTGGCCTCCTTGGCAACCGACGTTCCCGAACCGAGCGACAGGCCCACATGGGCGTGGTTGAGCGCAGGGGCGTCGTTGGTTCCGTCGCCTGTAACGGCCACCACGGCGTCGTGTTTCTGCAGCAGGTTCACAAGGCGCTGCTTGTCGCCCGGCCTTGCGCGGCTCATCACCTTCAGCTTCATAACACGGTTGAAAGCCTCTTCGTCGCTCAAAGCGGCAAAGTCGGGACCTGTTATCTGAGCCTCGGCAGGGGTATTGGCATCCCAGATGCCTATCTGGCGGGCTATCTCAATGGCTGTAGCCGATGTGTCGCCCGTTACTATCTTAACTGTTATTCCTGCGTCGATACATTCCTTAACGGCTGCCGGCACGTCGGGACGTATCGGGTCGCTTATGGCTGCCACAGCCTGAAACGTAAGGTGGGCGTCGGGCGTAAGCTTGGCTGTGTCTATGTCGTCGCCGTTGCCGAGCACCTTATATGCAAACGCCAGTGTACGCATGGCCTGGTTCTGATATCCCGTAAGGCGCTCGCGTATCTCGTTGCGGCGCGCGTCGTCTATGTCGCAGAACTTGGCAACAATCTCTGGCGCACCCTTCACGAAGAGCACTCGCTCTGAACCGCGTTTCACTATGGTTGCCATATACTTGCGTTCAGTTGAGAACGGCAGCTGATGCTCCACGTTTTCGGCCTTGCGCAAAGATTTATAGTCAATATTGTTCTTCTCGAGCCACAGCAGCAGGGCAACCTCGGTAGGGTTACCAATGCCCTTGCCGCCTTCTTCGTCGAGATGGGCTGTGGTGTTGTATGCTATGGCATCGTTAAACAGGGCAGCGTCGTCGGCATACATTGCCATGTCGGCCACCTGCATCTTGTTTTGCGTCAGCGTACCCGTCTTGTCGGTGCATATCACCGTAACGGCGCCCATAGTCTCGCAGGCATGGAGTTTGCGCACAAGGTTGTTGTTCTTGAGCATGCGGCGCATGTTAAGAGCCAAGCTGAGCGTAACGGCCATAGGCATGCCCTCGGGCACAGACATCACGATAAGCGTAACGGCCATCATGAAATATTCGAGCACCACCTTAACCATGCCGAGATAGTTGTCTGTATGCCACAGGTTGTGCGGATCGGTCAGTATGTCGCGGCCGAGGAATATCACAAACGCTGCCACTGATATGCCCACGCCAAACTTGCTTATCATCTTGGCAAGCTTGTCGAGCTGCATGTTCAGAGGGGTTTTAACCGACGTCATCTCGGTACTGCTGCGTGCCACCTTGCCTATTTCCGTGGCATCACCCACCTCAGTAACCTTATACACGCCGCGGCCGTTCATCACCATAGTGCTGCGCAGCACCTTTGACGAGGGATAAGTGGCCTCCTTGTCGTTCTTGTCGGGGTCGGCATGCTTTGTTATTATCGGCTCACCGGTGAGCGACGACTCGTCTATCTGCAGGTCGGTCGACTCAATAAGGTTTCCGTCGGCAGGTATTTCGTCGCCTACTTCTATTATGACGACATCGCCAACAACTACATCCTTGCGTGCCACCTGCACCACCTTGCCGTTGCGACGCACCTTTACGGGCGACTCCTCGCCGAGAGCCGTAAGCACATTAAACTTCTTTGCCGCATCCATCTCAAAGTAAAATCCGATGGTGGTGGCAAGGATAATGGCAAGGATAATGCCTATCGATTCAATGTAGTTATTCTCGATGACGGCAAGTCCGAGCGATATAACCGCTGCAAAAAGTAAGATTTTGATTATCGGATCCTTGTATTTTTCAATATAAAGTTTCCACAAGGGAGTCCTTTCCGGGGGTGTAAGCACATTTTCGCCGTGTTCGGCACGGCTTTTCTCCACTTCATTATCCGTCAGCCCGGGCTGATTGGTGAATAATGGGTTAAATTCGTTACTCATTTAAAAACAGTTAAGTCAATATTCGATGCAAATTTAGCACAAAAAGCCGACATTAACTACCACAAAGGCATATTATCACGCATTTTTTAACTAATCTTTCCATAATTTTCGTAAGCCAATGCACGATAATGAAAGCCTAAATCAAATACATAATCGCACTGCGACATATACAAGTCTTTTTTATAGGAAACATTTTAAATGTTTAAATAAGCATTTTGCAAAATTATGTAAACAAGCAGTTAACATAATTACACATTATGTACCCATTGTGGCGACATAAGTTTAGATTTAGCATTATTTTTTGTATACATTCAATAAATTATATTAACTTTGTAAAGTTCAAGATTTTGCCGTCAGGACAAAAAAGAAGGCATAAAATGAACACATACATATTAATGGTGTTATCAAAATCTCGGTTTGCTCATAATAATAATCCGCATATATATGAACCAAAATTTGATATTTCAACAGATTACTGATCGACTAATCAGATGGAGATATCGGTTTCCGCCACAAAAATGTATGTAAAAACAAAAGCAAAGACAACAAACCGTCAGTTGGAACCGGCTGATATAAACACAAAGATTTACAAATAACGTTTATTATGAAAAAGGTCATTTTCACACGGTGTCTGATTCTTATGCTATTTGTTTTCGCTTTCACCCAGACATTCGCGAAGGACAAGGAGGAAAACAATCTACAGTACAGCATCAAAAGTAGCGGAAGTGGGCAGCAAGGCTATTGGGTTGTAGAAGTAACTGCTTATGTCAAAAAGAAAAAGGAAATAAACAGAGCCATTCTACAAAAATGCGCTGTTCACGGAGCATTGTTCAAGGGTGTGTCACAGGGCACTGCCGGAGTTGCCCAAAAACCGATTTGCAGTCCTTCAACAGAATCGCAGAATGCCGACTTCTTCAATGCGTTCTTTCAAAACGACTATCAAAACTACGCTGATATAGTGGCAGGAACCCTTTCAACGGTAAAGACCGACTATGGATATGAAATAACTGCCACGGTAAACATAGCCAAAGACAATCTAAGAAAGGCTATGGAACAAGCCGGAATGGTAAGAAAATTGGGATTCTAAAATAAACTCACACCAAAACCTTAATTATGAAAAAATTTATTTTAACAGCCCTCGTACTTTTTGCGACAGCAGTATCAGCACAAGATGTCGTATTGCCAGACATGCCTAAAGGCAGGACACACTATACTGACTACAGGACAAAAGACAACGGATATTGGAGCGCCATAACTGCCAACATATCGACATCGACCATGTTTAATCGAAAAAACATGCAAAACGCAGGTGCCGACTGGATTAACGGATACAGATTCAACGAATTTATAAGAGTAGGTGCAGGCGTAGGCTTGCGCTATTACATCAACAACGATAACCTAAGAGTTTCTGACATTGAATGGACCTTCCCGATTTTCGCAGATATACGCGGAAATATCATTTCACAACAAGACAGAAGTGCCGTTCCGTTCTGGTCGGTCGACATTGGCGGTGAAATACGTGGCGGAATATACTTCTCACCGACATTGGGCTACCGTTTCGGATCACAACGCGGAAGTGTCATTGTAGGCTTAAGCTATACTCTGCAACAACACGACACATACAAGAAAGAGAATGAGAATATAAGTGGCGTCAGCCTTAAAGTTGGATATGAATTTTAAATTTGAATATGAAAAAATCTATTATCATTGTCATCGCCATTGCTGCCTGCATCACAACAGGATGCTCACGCAAGACTACAGCAAGTGCATATCAAGACTATAAGATACAATGTCTTGGCATTGAACATGACGGTTCACAGACATTGCTTTCGTGGGGCGAAGGCCGAAATAAAGCTGACGCCGTAGAACAGGCAAAGAAAAATGCCGTGTATGAGGTAATATTCAACGGCATACATGACGGCAACGGGGGCTGCGACCAAAGACCTCTGCTCAACACTCCAAATGCTAAGGAAAAATATGAAGAGTATTTTCAACGTTTCTTTACTGACGGGGGCGAATACACCAAATATGTGTCAACCGTAGACGAAAGGTCGGGAAGCAGAAATACGGAAAAATACCAATACGGAAGAAAGATGAGCGTAACCGTGAGGGTTCTCAGGTCTGAACTAAAAAAACGATTACAAAACGATAATGTATTACGCAAATAACACACAAAACCAGAAAAAATGATGAAGTCTATTGTTTTCACTCTGTTACTACTTGCCGGAACACTGACTTGTGCAGCACAGGCCGGACAAACAAAAGCTAAAAAACCGAGAATAATGGTACGCCCTGCCGAAACGTGGTGTGCTGCCAATGGATTCATGATAAAAAATGACGACCAAGGCTCCACCATGCTGACGCCTAACTATGAGCTGGCACTGCAGACGAGCCAAGACCTAAACCTGGCCATAACCAAAATTGAAAGTCAGATGAACGAGAGGGGATATTCACCTGTAAACTTTCTGACAGCAATACGCGGCGTAAGAGCACAGGCTGCACGCAACAGCGGAATGACATCAAAAACTACAGGAAGCGGCCTGGCTGTATCTTTCATGGACGAAATAAATATGAGCGCAAAAGCCGACATATATTTTGACGTGGACTGGAAGATAAGCACAACAGGCCCGAAGAAAACAGTGTCGTACACACTGAGCGCATACGACGCCTATACATACAATTCTATAGCATCTGTCTCAGGAACAGGACAGCCTTCGTTCTCATCAGAAACTCCTACTCTCGTAGAAGAAGCCATACTAAACAACATGGATACATTCCTTGCACAGCTGCAGGCTTATTTTGACGACTGTCTGCAGAACGGACGAGGCATCACTCTGGTGGTCAACTGTTTCGATGACGGAAGCGGCATGGACATGGAAAAAGAAATTAACGGCAAAGAACTCAGGGAGATAATAGAAGACTGGGTGTCAGACAATACAATAGGGCACTCTTACAACATCACTGACGACACCGAAACCTCTATGACATTTCAGGATGTCAAAATAGCTCTTTTCGACGAACGCGAACGCCCACAAGACGCAGGAGCTTTTGGACGAGACCTGAGAAAATACCTGAACGGACTCGGAATAAAGTCTAAACAGGGAGGCAGCCGTACACTAGGAAGATACGAACTGATTATCGGAGAAAAATAAACCACACAAGATATGAAGAAGATATTTATAACATTATGTCTGACAGCAGCAACGCTGCTTTCAGGAGCACAAAACTGCAGCATCCCGTTGCAGGTGGTTGTACCAAGCGAGAATAATGGTATTACGCCACAAAGTGCACAATATCTCAAAAATGTTCTACGGCATGCCGCAACCAGCGGTGACGACGCCATATCTGCCAACGCTCAATTCGGCATCATGGCAAAGGCTGACGTAGTAAATAAGCATATCATTGCCGGAGCGCCTCAAAAAACAGTATTAAATCTGTCAATGACTTTATATATCGGCGACCTGACAAAAGGACAAGTTTTCTCATCATACACAATAGACGTAAATGGTGTTGGCAATAACGACACTAAAGCATATAATAATGCGATAAGAAAGCTAAATGTGCAAAACAGGAACTTGGCAGAATTCATTGAACGCGGAAAGACAAAAATTATAGAATGGTATGACAACAACTATCAGGATATAATCAAAAAAGCCAAAATGGCCGCTGCCGTAAAGGAATATGACAAAGCTCTATATGAGCTTCTGTCGGTGCCTGAATGCTGCAGAGGATACAACACCGTATTGTCGCAAGTGAAAGTTGTGTATCAGCAGTATATTGACAAACAGTGTGAAGAGAATCTTGCCCAGGCTCAGGCTGCATGGATGACAGGATTCAATGAAGAAAATGCTGCCATTGCCGCAACATTTCTGTCTGAAATAGAGCCTGACGCAGCATGCCACAGTGAAGCCATGAAACTTGTGAATGAAATAAAGCGCCACATGGGTGAAGAGTGGAAATTTGAAATGAAACAATGGAGCGACGTGGTGTCGATTGAATCACAAAGGCTCGCCAACGCCCATGAAATAGCATTAGCTTACGCACAAAACCAACCGCAAGTAATAATAAAACCACTATACTGAAAAGAACTTAAAGAATAAGATTTTTTAAACAATAGTCCTCGCATATAAGGCCGCAGTCTTAATGCTTGGACTAAAGTTTTTATGTTTCTGAAACAGACTATCTGCACGACAAGCATCTCTGAGGATGCACTAAATGAGAATGTAACAATAATACAAACATAACATAAGCAACGAACATGAATAAAAAGATGTTATCGGTTGTGCTGACTATGGGTCTATGCCTGAATTTATATGCACAAGACCTTGTGCCCATGCACAACGAAAAAGGCCAGTTCGGCTATGGTGTGAAAGGTAACAAGACTTTCACCATTAAGCCACAATGGGACGAGGCAAAACCTTTTAACGAACAAGGTGTTGCCATTGTCAGAAAAGGTGAGAAATTTGGCATTATCAACAAGCAGGGCAAAGCCATAGGCAAGAAAATGGGCTACACACTTATTGCGCCATACGACGGCACAGACTACTGGCTCGTAGCTGAAGGCGGAAAACATACAGACAAAATGCCAAAGAACCGAGTTTCGCTCTGTACCTATGGTTTTAAAGGCTCTTTAAATTATGGTATAAGCGGTGCAAAATGGGGATTGATTAACAAAGACGGACAAGTCATAATTAAACCTGCATACCAGGAGCTAAGCGACTTAATGGCAGGAAACGTCATAGCATTCCAAGAAAAAAATTCTTTAGGACTGATTTCAAAGGCGGGAAAAGTGTTATTCCCTGCAACATATGATGTAATTACACCATTCAACAATCAAGGCATAGCTGCACTGCGCAACAAAAAGGGCTCAAAATGGTCTGTTGTTGACAAAGAAGGAAAGGTCATTGTACCTGAAAGCGAAAAAGGACTTGGCTTTTACAATTTCAAAGACGACTACACAGGTTCACTCAATCTTGTAAATGTCGACACTCTGCTCGCACATAAAGAGACGTGGAACAACCCGGAGATTCTGTTGCCGCTGATGAACTTCAACATCACATGGATAAACTCTTCACATCCATACGTAACCACGGTGAAAAAGAGTAAGAACAAGAAAATAGATGCAGAATTTATAATATACGACCTGGAAGGCAAACAAATCAACAAATCAGGGTCAGGACTTACTAACGTCATGGTACCGTCTGACGGCATAGCTGTAGCATACGACGGAAAGAGACTTGGATTTTTCGACATCAACAGTCAGACATTCACGCCGGCCAACAATTCACGGACATACCTGCCATTTAAGGACGGATACTCTATGTCATACAATTCTAAATCTAATAAAGATTTCTATATCGTTGACAAGAAAAACGAAAAGGTGTCAGAAGTATATGACAATTTGCAGTTAGCCAATGACAGATATATAGTACAGCGTGGCGACAGTTTTGGCATAATAAGCAAACAGGGAAAAAGCATTGTGCCTGTAAGATGTCTTCAGGTATTTGACGCCAACTCAGGACTATTCGGAGTTAAAAATGCAAAGGGTAAATTCGGGTATGTAGACAAAGACGGCAAAACGGTCGTACCTATGTCTTACGACAACGGCCTCGCCTTTACAGGCGATTATGCAATAGTAACATTAAACAAAAAATCCGGAATAATCAACAAAGACAACAAGATTATCGTACCTTTGAAATACAATAAAGTATGTAGCTATGTTGACAACGGAGGAAAATTGTCTGTATGGGTTGCGGACAACGGAAACTATTCATATGTAGAAAAGACATCAGCTAAAAGATCTAAGAAAGGTCAGAAACTGACACCGACCGAATATACAGAAATGAAACTCTCAGACTTGGGCATTGTCGTTAAAAACTCATCCAACATGTACGGACTGATACACGACGGCAAAGAAGCAATTCCATGCGTGATAAAAGATGAAGAACTTTTAAGCAAAGTATATGAAGTCATGACGCAACACAATATGACTGAAGTAACTGAAGTTGAGGCACACAGAATAGCAGCATGGACCAATGAAGCCCGTAATACGTACAAACTGTCTGACACTATTGACGACAACATCTGGGATTTCTAATGCAAAATTAAGGACAACATGAAAAAGATATTTTTAATAAGCGTCTTGCTCGTCACTATCGCAGGACAGGCAATGTCGCAGGGAAACAAAAGAGATATAGACGAGAACTACAGACGAAGTTCACTGTACTCGCTAATGGTGTCGCACACCAACAGCAAATTCAATAAAGAAATAGAACAGTGCTTTCTTAAAATACCTACTCCAGACGCATACAATGACCACGACCTTTCTGTAAAGGTTGTCAGCATTAACAGAAAACGACTTGGAAAACCAAAAAATAACGAAAACGGAATAACCGAAATAAATGAATTTCTAGACCGAAACAAAGTGGCCAGCCGTCTTGTTGCCAAATGGTATGACTACAATCCATATACCGGCGACATGGACATTAATCTGATAAGCGAACGAGGCAAATATGCTGCCAGCGAGATTGAAAAGGCAAAAGCTGCTACTAGTGTACGCGGTATGGACGCAGTGCTCTCTGATGCAGGCGAAGATCTAATTCCAAACACATTTGTCCTCGTGAACGACATAACTTACATAGACAGGTCAAAGGGTTCAAAAGCAATAGGCACCGTATTTAAAGTTCTCGGCACAATAGCAGCTGTTGCTACAAATGACGACTCATACAGCGACCTCGGCAACTCTTTAGGAAGCATAGCTGAAACCTTTAAAGGATTCTCTGTACGCATACACACGTCACTCTATCAACTTGTATGGACAGATGAAGTACAGGCTGAATTCTATAAAACAGCATGGAAAGACAAAGAGGCTTTCGAGAAAATGCGCGGAAAATTCCAACTGAAATACATCGGTGAGCAGACAAGCAGCGGCAGCAGGACTTCATTTCTTGGTATACGCGAAGACCAGCCTGAACTGATGATAAGAAAAGCCTGTCAGCGTGCATTGGATGAAAATATTGCCAATCTGCAACAAAACTTCCAGGTGTTCCAGATAAAGTCACCCTTGGACGTAGAAACGATGGAGGCAAAAATAGGCAAGAAAGAAGGTATTACGGAAAACTCACTTTTTGAAGTGCTTGAACGTGTAAAAGACGAAAATGGAAAAATCACCTATAAAAAGATTGGTGAAGTTAAGCCTGTGCCTAACCTTATATGGGACAACAGGTACATGGCTGAAGAAGAAATGGCACAAGGAGCCACACTTGGATGCACTACATTCAAAAAGGTTAAAGGCGGTGATTTCATACCCGGCTGTCTGATACGCCAGATAAAATAATTGGAATAAAGTTTCCTTAATAATATTAAAGAGATTCTATAGGATAAGATATCACAAACAACATGAAACATCATAAAAATCTTACCTATAGAATCTCTTTCTTAATAAATAAACTCCACCAAAGGGCATAAAAACACGAGACTTATCTTAGTCCATAAATAAATATATGTACTCTGATTTGTATATTTATGAATTTCCACAACATCAGCACTAACTGATGCAGTTATTGTTATACGGACAAAAAACACGCCACAGACAAAGGCTGTCAGGCACAGACAAAAATACATTTCACCCTTCCAAAAGCGCAAAAGACTATCACAAACAAATAATATTTTCGTATCAGCACTCATTTTTTCTCAAAAAAATTTGGCTATTTGTATAAACTTTCTTACCTTTGCACTCGCAAAGACAGAAAGTCAATGTAGGGCTTTTAGCTCAGTTGGTTAGAGCAACAGACTCATAATCTGGAGGTCCCAGGTTCAAGCCCTGGATGGCCCACCGAAAAGAATCAGCGACTTAGATATTTATCTTAGTCGCTGATTTTCTTTTTAATAATACGAGAATACGAGGCGAAAATGTCGATATTCTAAATAAAATGACATTTCACTTAATCCTATTATTCTACATTATAGCAAACTCAAACTTTGGATAAAATAAAAAGGCATCACTTGATTATGAAACCAAATGATGCTTTAGATATAGAGTATTTATCGGATGTTGACGCAAAGTAAGAGTCGGAACAAGATAAACTGTGCTACATACATTTTTTAATGAAAACCATGCGTCGCCTTGCAATCAATGCAATTCATACTTTACACTAAACAGAACCTCACGACCACGCAACGGCATGGAATAATATTGGTAGTTTAATCCTGTAAAAGACGCTTCTACGTATTCGTGTCTATCAAAGACATTGCTCAGCGTAAGACCAAGCTCGATATGGTTGACCGGATTATAGGTCATACGAAAGTCAACAAAAGTGTTGCGGTTATATTGGCCTCTCTCTGTTTCGGTTGACGTGTATTCGCAGTCTATCTCCATAGATATTTTTTTCAATGGGTAGACATACAGCCTGAGTGCTTCAAACCAGCTTCTGAGCGAATATCCGGCACTGTTATGATATTTGTCCTGCCATGAAAGGTTAAATGTAGTCTCGTTTGAAAGCTGAAGCCATGACAACTTGTTCCATCTTAAATTGAGCGACGGCGAAAGGATGTTTGATTTCACGGTCTGCTCCACATTGTTTTGCATAACAGGCAGTTCATTCCTTGTATAGTTTATTCTGCCATTGACAGAGAAGCCAATGTCTGAGAACGTCTTGTCGGCGGAAGTCTGCACAATAATCATGCGTGAATCAGTGTCTTCCCAAACCGGCGTTATCACCGTATATTTCTCTCCGTAACTATAATGATAACGATAGTCGTTCTTTATCCATGACGCCGATGCAAGAATATTCCATGTGAACATTCTTACGAAGTCGACATAATTAAGCGAGAATGAAAGACCGGACGTGCGCTTCCAGCCGATTCGGTCAAATGGAACCATGCGTGTGCGGTAACCTGTCAAGATGCTGTCAGAGTATAATATTGAGTTGTCGGCGTCTTCATTCAAGCTCCCGTTTATTTTCAAGCGCCATGACGGAGAAAAATCATGCCGCCAAAGTATTGACGGAGAAACGTAGACTTTTGTGTCGCTTGTGTCTGTATGCCGCCAAGGCACTGAAGAGTAGAAGACATTAACAGGCACATCGAGCGTAACAGATCCGGATGCATATACTATTGCGTAGTTGAACCCGATGTTGTTGAGCAGATAATAATTTTGCATAAATCTGCTTGAAGCCTCCTTTAGCCTGTCACGGCGATACTCCATGCTGTATTTCAGTCTGATGCGGTTACCCCAAAGCGGCAATGACGTAGATACGCTGTTACGCGTAAACATACGCTGGAGAATTATCCTCTCGCCCGTATTGTATGTCGATATCGAGTCGTCAACTCCCATAGTCTCGCTCCTTCGCAAATATCGTGTCAGTGAGTTTATTGAGTAAACAAGATTTCCGGCATTAAGAATCATCTGCAGTTTGTTCTGCACGTAAGACGTATGCCGCCCTACCCGCTCCTGCAAAGGCAATCCGTTGCTGCTCATCCAGTTTAAATTGTCTGTATACGACAACTCTCCCGAAAGCTCATCAATAAGATAGGTCTTTGGGGCGTTAAGCTCGTAGCGCAAGTGCGGCATGAGGGTATACTCGTGCGGTTTCCTTTTGTTGCTCTCGCTGAGAGACATGGCCGGTGAGCCTCCGTAATAATTGTAAGTGCTGTCGGACAACTGGTCGCTCGTGCCGTAATAAGTTATGTTGGTGCGTAAATTGCCGTAACACCCTATTCGGTGCAGATGGTTAATTCCAACAGAATAAGACTTGTTGCGCAGATACCTCTTCTGCATGATTGGCAGATAAACGTCTGAAGACGTTTTGATGATGTTTTCGGGCAACGAGATATAGTTGTCCATATCTGTAACGTCAATATGGTCTAAGGTATTGTCGCTGATGCTCTCGCCTGTGTTGTTCATTTTTGCGGTAACCAGCATCTGGTTCTTGGGAGCAATGTTTATAATGGTCAGAAGATTGTTCCACAAAGTGTTGTCAAAGCCTCCGACGCCCCCTTGTATTTCACCGAAAGGCCTCAACTTATAGTCGCGTTTAAGCTTGATGTTAAGCGTTGCGCGCTCTGACGGTGTGTTGTCTTTCAATGCTCTTATTGGCTGGTCGTTCTCCATTATCTGTACTTGCGCCACCGCGTCAACGGGCAGATTTCGCGTGGCCTGGTTATAACGGTTGCCGAGCAAGTCTTGCCCCTCAATATTAAAACGGTTGATGGAGTTGCCCCTGTAGGATATGGTTCCATTCTCAGACACCTCTATTCCCGGAAGTTTCTTTAACACGTCCACAAGATAATGATCGTCCTTTCCGCGGAACGATGACACATTATAATTTAATGTGTCTCCGACCTGTCGTATAGGCTTCATCTTGACGGTAACCTCTGGCAACTTCATCTCACGCGAAATAGAGTCTTTGGCAGTTTGTCCGAAAAAACATACGGGCACTAAAAGCAATAGAAAAACAATCAGATGCCTCATTTATTCAAGTTCTATGGGGTTATAAGGACGACTGTGACTTTGTTTCTTCATATCTTCTGAGAACTGGATACCGGGAGACGACAATTTAAAGGCTTTAAGTATGTCTCGTTGCTCATTCTCCACTGCCCGGAACACATTTTTCCGCGTAGTATGTATTATATTTTTTTCAGCATTCAAATATATCGCAACGCCAGACTGAAGGTTCTCCAGACCATTAAGAGTGAAATGATAATTGTCTTTTGTATCTCTGATGTCGAATATAAGCCCCGGAAGTCCCGAAAAGAGATACGGTCCTGCCTGCAGATGATATGCCGGAGCATACCATGCAGTCCATTCACGTCCGCCGAAGGTACATGAAGCTTTCTTGCACGGCACATCGCAAATCACTGTGTCACCATCTGCCAGTTTCCAGTTTATTACGGGCTGCGGTTCTGTATATTCATATTTATTTATATTATCCACCTGTATTGTAGCCTGCCCCGTTCTTTTATCAATGACAAGAGGATACTTATAAGCAATATTTTTCATGATGCCCATTACCTTAGAAAATAAGGTCATTGGTGATTGTTTGGCGTAATAAAGAGAGTCATTGATATTATCTGACATCAACCGGTAATAGTCCATAAAGCCAAGACAATATTTGCCTACCAACAAGATAGTCTGCCCTTCAGTACGTTTACTCTTCAGCGAATCCCTCCTAAACGAATATTCATAATATATCTTTGCATAAGCCGTATCAAACACATTTTTCTCTATTGGTTTTATTGGAGGCAGGTCAGCGCTGGATATTGTCTGTGCATAAGACGCCACGGTTGCAAAGATTGCTGCAAACAACGCGCATAAGAACAATCTCTTCATATCTTTATTATCTTTTATTTTCTGTAAACCTACTCGTATAGCTTTTTGGTTTCCGCTCCTTTTATTACAGTGTGGTCTGTTTTATAATATCATTTACTTGACTTTATCAAACATCATGTTAACAACAATCATGGCGCATAACCGTCATTGCCGAAATATCACCCCCAATTAATTATAAAGGAATTGACTGTCACAAAATAACTAAATATTATAGTTACAGCAATAACATTGATGTTAAGAAGAGTGAAAGCGACCGCACATTTAACTAAAGAGCTTAGTCTATTAACACTAAGCCCTAATTATTTAACTAATGTTTGTAGTTTGACATGACTTTCGCTAGTTAAAACATCTTCATCAATTATACATATTGCCTTACAAACCATAAAAAAGTTTTTAAATAACTCATCACTCGTCACATCTGCGCATAAAGTCTTGACATTCAAGCCTTTACAGTGTGACAAGTTGCCGGACTAACTCATCACGCTATTATCCGCATCCACATAAAGTAACATTTTCTAACTCTGGCCTACTTAAACGTGATGAGTCTATACGGCAACTCATCACGCCATAACATACTGAATTACAACAGATTAAGCGCTAATGTGACGAGTGATGAGTTTCTTTTAAAAATATATTCAGTTTACACCATACCTTAAGCTATGTAAGCAATACAGCCTGCTAAAGATATTTATAAAAGTGTTTATAATGGCCAAGTATATACATAAAGGAAAACATCTGCATGTAAAAGCATACCTTTTACACTGCAAAACATGGCCTTTCAGCATGCAAAAGGACACGTTTTAATAAGCCATTTGATGCCTTTTGCTAAAACGATATTATTTCAAGACATTATATGTCTACATTGCAAAATCACATCTGCATACTAAAAGGCAACACTGTGCCTTGTACCATACAAAAGCATATGCCATAAGCAAGGCCGAGAATTACAACTTCTGAATTCTCGGTCTAAAGTCTTCAATCAGTTTCTTTATCGTCTCATTCTTGTATGAAACATCTTCATAGAGGAACTCACCGGGAGCAGACATAATGAAATAATCTCCGGGGCGTCCGCATTCAGACAATGTAGCCAAACCTAAAGACTTAAAGTCATCATTTACCAACTCCATTCCCAAATCTTCCTTCAGCACCTTTTGCACCGCTTCGTCAGGGATGTTATAAATACCTTTGTCTGCCATCAGATAAACAATATATTTACTCGGGCCTGAATTGGCACGACAAATAGGTGATTCCAGCATATCCAGGAAATTTATTTCAGGTTTCTTTATTTTCATTGCCAAGACAATGTCCGGACTCTTATATCCCCTCTCCACTTTATTCTTCAGCGCATAATAATAATGAAGTCTGTCGCGTGAAAAATTTCTGTAGAAATAAGGATCATACTGCACGCAGGTTTCATCACGGCCTTCAAGCCCGAGTATCTGCTCCAGCTTACGAATCTCGGCATTAAGTCTCTCGCGCTTTCTTGCAACGGCAGGTATACGGTTATAAATCTTCTTTACACCATTTGCCAATATTTCAACTGGAACACTCAATACAAATCCAACCAAAACGCCTCCAACGACAATATTGCCAACCAGCTCATCCTTATCAATTTTCTTAAATTTCATAGTCTATTTTTACCATAAAATTTATTTTTACCTTTATCATCTTCTGCTTCTGCACCCATAAAGGCACATTCTGCAGAATCAAAGTTAATCAAGAGAGTTATGGCAACCGCATTTATCATCGCCACACGCAAATCAGTATATACCGCCTTACAGCCTGTATCAGTTTATACATTCAAGCGATGTTCAATTGACGCACATATTCTGACCGTCATCATCAGCATTCAGCTCTGTATATACCATCTTGCCATCAACCTTACTTTCATAGGCCACCTTCATCAGGTCGTTATAATTATCGTTGAGCAGATTGCAGGTAGCCAGCAGGAAATTAGCAAAGACATTCAGGCTAAGTCCATTCTTAGGCACATCGATTATAGCCTGAGCCATAAGCCTGCAGTCGTCTACAGACAGATACATGTGTGCCTGATAAAACGTCTTATAGTGTATCTCGTTAAAATATTAGATCACAATAATTTATTATTTTTTGATTAATGATACAATAGTAATCATATTTTTTATATATTTGCAATATTTATTACTGTTTTTAATTACTATTAATGTTATGAATAACTTAACTAAATTGCTATTAATCGTATTGATATTTTTCTGCTTTTATTCATGTAAAGACAAAGAGACTCCAATCGGAGAATTAGAAGAAATAAGTATTGACCTAAAAAACAATAGTAATACTTATAATGAAGAAGATTGGTTAACTGTAACAAATAAATTAAACGAGGTAGAAAATGAATTAGAAAAATATAAGCCAGAATATACTGATGAAGAATTAGAAAAAATCGGCTATTTAAAAGGGGTCTGTGCCGCTTATCTATTTAAACAAAATTTAAAAACTACATCTAGACAGATTCATGATGCAATTATAATGCTAAAAGGCAGTCTTAATGGCGTTTTTGAAACAGTCAAAGAAGATTCAACATACTGGAACTTATAAAACAGGTTAAAAAATCAGACTAAAGTTTCTATTAATAACAAAAACTTCAGTCTGATTTTTATAATTATCTTCTAACAATAAAGTGCCATAGTTCCCTTATCCAAAGTACAAAAGAAGATAACACTACAATTATTATCCAATCCAAAAATTTCATTGGAGTACAATTAAAGAAATCAAACAGAACTTCCACAATAATAATTTGTCCAATAAAAATAATTGCGACAATAGTGAAAAATTCCTTGCTCATCTTCAGTTGGAAGAAACTCTTACCTGTTTCAAATGAACGTGTATTAAACATATACCAAAGATGTGTCCATACGAATATAGAGAACAGTAAGGTTTGTTCATACGGAGACAGACCATTAGCCTCGCCAAGTTGACAATGCAGAAGATCTGTCATTTGTGTTATTTCCGTATGCTGGAAGATATAAAGGAACATTACGAGCAACAAGAAAAAGAAACCGCCCACACCGATAATATCCTTCATCATTGGCTTTGTAAGGATGAAAGCCTTACGATTACGAGGTTTGTCACACATTACAGAACGCGACGGCGGAAGCGAGGCAAGAGCCATTGCTCCAAATGTATCCATGATTAGATTAACCCAAAGCATTTGCGTAACTGTAAGTGGAGATTCTGTACCCATGAATGCTCCAACAAGCACAATAAAACATGCCGCCACATTTACCGTAAGTTGGAACAACAAGAAACGCTGGATATTCTGATAAAGTGAACGTCCCCACATTACAGCACGACCAATACTGCTGAACGAGTTATCGATAATGGTTATGTCAGATGCTTCCTTGGCCACTGAAGTTCCGTCACCCATTGACAATCCTACATGTGCAGCTTTCAGAGCAGGAGCATCGTTAGTTCCATCACCCGTTACTGCAACGACTTGGTTGTTGCGCTGCAACGATTCAACAAGACGTTTTTTATCCATAGGCCGTGCTCGGGCTATAATCTTCAAGTCAAGAACTTTCTTGTCAAGCTCACTATCTGATAAAGCTGCAAAGTCCGGACCAGTAATTATCGCTTCATCTCCATCTTTTACTGTCCAAAGTCCGATTTGCCGCCCTATCTCTTTTGCCGTTCCAGGAGTATCTCCTGTTACTATTTTTATATCTATTCCAGCATTTATACATTCTTTGACTGCGGCCGGAACATCCTTACGCACAGGATCTGCTATCGCGACAATACCGAGGAAGGTCAGGTTTTCTGCCACTACCTTACCGTTTTCTATTGTCTTATCGCCATCCTCCAGCACTTGGTACGCAAAACCAAGCGTGCGCATTGCCTTATTTTGATATTCTGTCAATTGTCTAGTTATAGTGTCGTCACTTACATCTCCGTCAACGTGCTTACAAAGAGAACGTACAATCTCCGGAGCGCCTTTTACGTAGAGAATATTCTTGCCTTGTATAAAGGCAGACTTGACGACGGTAGCCATATATTTACGCTCTGTCGAAAAAGGCAGTTCCTCAACAACTTCTGCCGCGTCCTTCAGCTTCATATAATTTATACCCATATTGTGAAGCCAAAGCAACAATGCACCTTCTGTAGGATTTCCGAGGACTGACGGACGTGAAGGATTTTTCAGGTCAAGTGTCGCAGTGGAGTTCAAAACAATACCCTCTTTTATTATTCCGCTTTTTTTGTCCGCTCCTAGCATCTGACTGTTGAGGCCATAGAATTTTATGTCATTAACGCTCATTTGGTTTTGTGTAAGCGTACCCGTCTTGTCTGTACAAATAACGGTTGTAGCACCCATAGTCTCGCAAGCATGCATCTTGCGCACAAGATTATTTGTCTTAAGCATGCGCCGCATACTGTAAGCAAGACTTAAGGTTACAGCCATTGGCAAACCTTCCGGCACAGCCACAACAATAAGCGTCACGGCAATCATCAGCGTCTGTAATACGTAAGCCGTAATATGCGCCCATTCTAGAGAATTATCTCCTATAAAGAAATAGGCTATAAGGCGACCTATTATGACAAAAACGGCAAAACCGTAACTGAGTTTCGTGATAAGGTCACTCAAGCCGTCAAGCTGCTCGTTGAGAGGTGTCTTTACACTACTTGAAATCTCGTTCTTTTCAGCCAATTTCTGTGCGGCCTCAATTTTCCTTTCATCCAAATTAGTATCATTGCTATCGACTTTCTTACCAAGAACAGAGAGTAATATTTTACCGTTTTCAGTATTATCACCTACCTCGGTCACACGAAATATGCCGTGTCCCTCCATTACTTTCGTGCCTTTCTTCACACTGTTGGTAGGATATGTGGCATCTTTATCAAAATCGTCTTCGAAGACACTCTTATGACACAAGGGTTCACCCGTAAGAGTAGACTCGTCAACATTAAGACTTACACTCTCGAGAAGCACACCATCAGCAGGTATTTCAGCTCCTGCCGACAATATTACAATATCACCTACAACAATATCCCTTTTGGGCACTTTCGTCGCATTGCCGTTGCGGATAACCTCCACAGGCTCGTCATCGTTGACCTGATTTAAGATAGTAAACTCCTTGTCAGCTTTCAATTCAAAATAGAATGCTAATCCTGTAGCCAAAAGAATAGCTACAAATATACCGATAGGCTCAAAAAAGACAGCGCCACCTTCATGTAAACCGAAATATTCATAAAATGAAATTCCGATAGACAAGACACCGGCAATCATCAATATAATGATTAATGGGTCTTTGAACTTCTCAAGAAATTGTTTCCATAATGGATCTTTTTCCGGTGGTGTGAGTACGTTCACACCATACTTAGCCCGACTTTCAAGCACTTCTTTGTCAGTCAAGCCTGTGTAATGTTGTTTCTTTTGCATGTTTATATTTATTTATCTTCAGAATTGAGGACATCGTGCTTGATATCCAGGTTCTAAAATCATTAAATTATATATGACACAATTCCCCATAAGACTATAGCTCCGCCGATAATGCGGCATACGGTGCGAATAGCTTTGCGGTCATGTTTACGCCTTACGCGTCCTTCGATAAACAAAGGCAGTGCCAACATAATGCACAGCCCAATAACAATTCTTATCATATTAAAAAGTGAAAGCAGTGAGACGGATAGGGCGTTATTTCGTACTTATTCTGTGCCCATATCCACTCACTGCATATTATGGTTCAAACTACATTACAAGTCCTTCTTTGTACATCTCATTCACACGCTTCTGTATAGAATCATAGCGACTTCCCAATTTTTGTTTGCGTTCTTCACCATTACCGAAGTCACCGCGTATGACCTTATGCGCCTGCTCATCAAGTGTCAATGACAATTCTGTCATATTACCGGTTTGAGTTGAAGGCGTCATTTCTTCTGGCGTCGAATTTCTATGTGTACTACCTGAATTATGTAAAGGTTCTTCACTGATAGATTGGGCTCCCGATGCGGACTCATTCTTTTGGTTAGAAGTAACAGCTGACGCAGCGGGAGGTACTTTATTAGTACTGTCTGTAGTAGTTGTGTCTGCGATGGAACCAGGCTTTTGTTTTTCCGTCTGTTCGATAGCAGGCTTGCTCTCTCTAACGTCTTCAGACTTTCCTTTTCCAAATAGTAGCCATGCTACTATGCCCACGACAATGACAACCAAGACTATGATTATCCATTTTTTCTTGTTTGAATTGTCATTTGCCATTTCACCTCCGTTTACCGGCATATCGTCAGTACCACTTGGGCGGTCTATATTACCAATTATTGGTTGTTGAGGCCTAGCATGCTGCTGAAGGATAGCCGTTTCTTCGTTATCGTCCTTTGACAAGTTGAACTGACTCTTTTCATCTTTTTCGAGGTTGAAAGAATGTTTTGACCCCTTGTCAAGGTTAAACTGGCGTTTTCCGCCTTTTTCGAGGTCGAATTTCCGGCTTTTATCTTTATCCTTTGCCATAAGCTTAAGCGTATATATCGATTAATGTCTGCATGCCACCGGTATAGCCTTTGCCTGTAGCCTCGAACGCCCATTCACCTTCTTCATCACAAATTAGTTTTCCAGCTTCTACGGCATTCTCATTCTTAAATTTTTCCTTTAAATCATAGCGACATAACTCTTTACCTGAGAGCTCATCTACAATAGAAATATATGGTTCCATAACAGAGCCGAAATCTTCATATTCTTCTTTAGGAAAAACTGTCGTACATAAAATAATTTCTGTTACAGATCCATCTACTTTGTCAAGATTAACATACATTTCTTCACTTCTTTCTAGATTTTCATCATCATCACCTGTATCGTCGATTGATCCCATCACAGATCCATCTGATGACATAGGATGAGTTTTCTTACGCCACAATCTTTTGTTTCCAAACTTCTCCTTATCGAACGCTTCATCGCGATTCTCGGAATTATAAAATACGAAGTCAGCATCATTGGATATAACGCCATCCTCATTAAGCAAAAACGCACAAGCATCAAGGTCTGCTCCACCTTTCCATCCCAATATTACTTGTAATTTTGTCAATCCCTCACTCTTTTTAAGTTGGAATCTGTCACCTTTGTTCAAATTAAATCTACTCATGATAATAAAATTTTATGTTAAACTTAAATATATCAGCTGTTTATCATGGCTTTCCTTTATCCGACAATTGATTGGATTTGCAACACATGGCATAATGGTCTATAAAAGCCATCTTTCAGACTGTAATTTACTGCCTTTTTGAGTTGCGGTTGGCTCCATATCGTATAAATGCAATAAGCCATTGTCATTTTATTTTATCAAGTTCCTTTATTGTAAGCGTGAGTTCCGCTGCGTCAATGCCGTATTTTTTATAAAGGCTCACATATTCCCGTATCTCTTTTATACGGTTTTTTGCTTTAGCCTTGTTGTTGGTTTGAGCTATAGAGCTCACTTCCGTCTTATATGTGGCGAACAGACGCAGCCATCTTATTATCTTGGTACAATCATCAGCCTCGTCTTTTCTGCCTTCAGTACGAAATTTGTCACGTGCCTCTTTATACTTTCCTTCCTTCATCAACAGCATGCCTTGATCGTCTTTTTTCACAGAACAAGGCTTAGCTGTTTTTAAGTTGGCAGACGCTTTTTTATCAAGATTTCCACTTCTTGAGGATACATTTGCCGTCTTGCTTTTCGGTTTAGTTTTCATTTTCGCTATTACGTCGGCCTTTATTTGAGATAGTTTATTATCCAAAGCGCTTACTCCACTTTTAGCTAAATCTCGGCCCAAAGTGTCTATCTCCTTAATAGCACTGCTGAAATCTCCTTTATTTACATAGACGGCTACTATTCTTTCCAAATGTTTAAATTTGCGCTCGTCAGTTGGACTTAGAGAGTTTTTTTTATTAATAAGCTTCTTCAGTTCTGTCTCAATCTTTTCTATTTCGTCATTAAAGCAGGTCAAGCCCTTGGAATTCATCCGCAAGACGAACTCTTGTGTTACGGCCATCGCTTTATCATATTCGCAACCGTTTTTGTGCGCCTCAACCTCTTTCTTCAATATATTAAAATCACATTCGTCACGCTTTGACGGACCGATTAACGTTGTATGTCCTTCATGTTGTCCATTTTGCGGCCCATGCCCATAATTTGAAGTATCGATAGGCTTAGAGTGTTTTGCGAACTTGAAATTATTTGCTTTACACCATTCCACTATTTTGTCAAGAACACCTCTTATATCGTCCTTTCCCATGATTTTTATGTCATGAAACTCGGGACGCAGTTTTTCAATTAGATATTTGTTGGTGGCCAATACACCTTTTAATATCACCCGGCATTGTTGCCTTGGCACATATTGATTTACACGGCTTACCAATTCGTTAAGGAACAATGTGCTATCATCCTGGTTGAATAATCGCATGTCATCCTTAGTCAAGTAATATGGGTATTCAATTCCATCAGACAGCACGATGTTGTCATCAGCTTCACTTTCACCAGAATATATGAAGTTTTTTGCGGCACGCCTTAGCTCATCTATTTCATTGTCAAACTCAAGGAAATTGCTTTCAGCCTGGGTGCGTTCCCATATCAGTTTGGCCAATTTGTCCACTCTCGGGTCTTTGCCCGCATTGCGCAGAATGAATTTATCCTCGTGTTTGGAAGAATAAATCTTTGCTAAAACATTTTCGCCAAATCCGGACAATATAAGATACGTACCGCCTTCCTTTTCGAAAGTCTCAATGATAAAACTGTCGAAATTTATCTTTTTTATATTTCCGAAGCCGTTGTCATACAATTGGCTGATTATTACAGCACTTTCATTCTCTTCAATATCCGAGCCCATTGATATGAGCAACGGGACATGTGGCATATTTTCATCAAGCGACCCTTCAGAGTTGAGCAGTATGCGTGCGTAAAAATTTCTCAGGCCGGCTCTTATGGTATACAATATCAGCTTGTTAAACTCGTGCTTTTCGTTAGCATAATCAAAGTGCCCCTGTTTCTGCATCCATCCAAGCAAATCGTAGAAAGCATTAGGCGTTTTCCGTTTGGCTTCACGCTTGGCATCATCACCGATAATAACACTACTACCATTAAACCATACAGCCAACGGCTTGGAGGGTTCACCCTTATCGAAAGGCTCGAACCTCCCAATCCCGTCAGTATAATATGAAAATCGAATGGTAAACCTGTTAATCTCTACCAGTACGCAGTAATTCATCATCTTTATAATTTGTTCATCAACACTTCATCGTAAAATTTCATGCCTTCCAATATAATTATAGGTGCGACAAAATCAAACTTTCCATCCTTGCTTTCTTGCTTAGCTCTACGATATTCTGGCAAATTTTGCACATAATTGTCTATATTCATATCCTTGAAGCCGGCTATGAAGTCGTTTTGGGTAAGTTTAAGCTCGAAAAGTTGTGTCGAAGCTTGGAAGAAAAGGTACGCAAAATCAGCAAACTTGTTACATGCGAAACCTTTCTGTGGCTGCTTTTGCATGAAGAAGCGCCCCATCTGGGCCATCATTTGGGTAGTTATGGCGTTGTCGAAAGTAAGCGGTATCTCGTGATAGTCAGAAGCTTTAAGTATTATGAAATTGTCTTCACCCAGTATCTCTATGGCTTCCATGCTATCCTTTGGAATAAGTATTGGCCGTGTTGCGTTTACAAGTCCTTTTGAAACTTCATATTTGACATCTGTCGAAATTCTGTTGTTCAATTGTATTGCCGGAGGCCCATACAATAATTGCATTGCCGTGTTCTTTCCGCCTATGCCCCTCATATACATATTGACATAATAGCTTTTGGCAGCATCGAATTGTATTGTGCTGAGCCATTCGAATATACGCGAGCCCTTACCTGCAAATCTTACATTAACTTTAAGCTTGTTATTAGCGTAGAATTCGATTTCCTTACTTAGTGAAGTACGTATCACCTTTACCAGTTTATTGGTTATCTGTCCAGCATAATATATTATCAGGCCTGTAACATACAAGTTGACAGACATTAAAATAGGACAGTTCGAGCTCAATGCTCCATAAAGAGTCTGCAATCCCTCATTAGGAATACGGTCAAGAACTTGCTCAAAATAAAACGGCGCGGTTTCACTGGTATACTTATCAGGACCTTGATTGAGTCCAGGTATCTTCATCTCATATTGTCTGCACACATCAAGTAAGACATTTTTCAAATTTGGATCTTTACCAGCTGCATTCGTTACTCTTTGTGCGGCAAATCTTATGGAATTCTGCTTTATCATAGCCAATTCACCGTTATTATTTGGTGGAAACAGTAGAGCCGAAATGTCAGTAGTACTGCCTCCAACATCGAAACACAGTGTAAGAGTATCCGGATTAGTGTTCATGTTCTGGGTACTCATGAAATTGGCCACGGCACACGCCTCTGTCATACATGTATCTTTGGGCACTGTCTGGAAATCAAAATTAATTTCGTTAGTATCGGGCTTTAGGTCTTCCACCTTCTTTCTATTATTCGAAATAGATGTCCAACCATCATCACTTGAAGACATGTCATCACCCCAACCGGTTGACTTGACGGCATCTTTTCCCCAACTGCCGTTGTTTGACGATGCAGTGTCTTCCCAACTGCCATTATCATCCTGATTTTCCCATGAAAAAGTGTCGTCGTTTACATTATCCCATCCATTGTCCTTATCGGTAATGGAATTTCCCCATCCATCACTCGAATTGTCCGTTATTTGTAACTGAACATTAGATTTACAGATTGCCAAATCTTTTCCCTTCACTGGGCTAAGGCCTTTACTTAAGTCGTTCCATATTTGGCTGTATTGTATTACAAGATTATTACTCATTGATGAAGGGTAAGACCAATTCAACTTTTCCGGCACACATCCTTCTGTATAAAGTTGAGCATAAATATGCAGCATCAATGAACGCAGGAATGCCTTTTTATTCGCTATATCATCGCCGGATGTAGTCCATTTCATGTTATGTACCAATTGAATCTGTCCTATGTCTGCACATTTTAAGAATATGCGGTTTTCAGTAACGCTGTCCACAGGCAAAAGACTCGGATCGAAGCATGGCATTCCGCCTGACACTTCGCGTGAGGCTGCATCGAAATCACCAGGAACTAATCTCCTTTGGGCATTTAAAGTCAGAATGCTCTTAATGGAGTTACCCTCTATCTCCTTGCTTTGGAAGAAGAACAGATCGCGTTCTTTACATGTTGCCTGCCGACCTGCTTGCAGCAATGATATACGATGGTTCTTGAATTTTATTCCCTTTTCCTGATTATTGGCATTATATGCTACAGACGTATTCGTGCTGCCAAAGTCAATGCCTACAATTGCTGGAGACAAATGATGGCTTATTTGCAAATCATTCTTAGGCAGATTGTCAACATCGGAAACCGTGTACCGTATTACCAAATACCCACTTTCCTTGTTGCCTGCTGACAGCTTCACTCCCTTGAACGGCAGGTTGCTCTCATAAATTTCATATTTATAATTGTTATCAGATGTTCTATTGTCTGAAACGACATGAAACTTTGCCTCAAGTCCGGTTTCGCGTTTCGTTCTGTCCGGTATGGTTATTTTACCGTCCTTAGCCAATACAACAGGTTCCTGGGTATCTTCATCTACAATTATACGGAAATCATTGTCCTGTGTTGAACCTACTATTGGTACGGCCCTGAAGGGACAACCTTGCGCCACAACATTGTGTGGAAGCTCGGAATACAAGAAATATCTGTTCCAATCTTTTGATATGAAATTAGGCCACAACATGATGTCCTTGTTGGATATCCGGTCTTTTTTCACCGTGTAGCTTTCCTTCAACGATTTTTGCTTATTGTTTTCAGTTATAAGTTGCAATACTACTTCAAGATTGTCAAGAGGTGCATCCTGATCGTAGATAGCTGTCATTTTTGAGCGGATAGAACTACCATTGTCGTTTTCAATACCCGTTAGAGCACCTATGTTTTTGCCAAATACGTTGAGTCCTAACGGAGTTATGGGGAGAGCGAAATATGCAAACTCATTGGTCTTACCCTTAATTTGAGCCTTCAGCACATATACGGGTTGTTCGGCTAAAAGCGCAGGATTGCGTGTTATTTCCTTGTTGCTAAAGTCTATTCTTGCAATCTCTGATTCTTTCGGCAATAATATATCTTTCGGGTCGAAGTATATTTTATTATTCGGTGCCGCCTGTTCGTCATCAAATATAACCCCTTCAAGTCCGTACAATTTTGAAGAATAGTTGAAAACAAGATTGTAAGGCTCGCTAAACAATGGAACTGAAGGAATGTCTTTTGCGTCAAGGTCGTAACCATGCTCTCTACAATAAGCAGTAATCTCCTCTTTCCATTTTCTTATGTTACCTTGTATCGTAGAATAATTCGGCTTAATATCCTCCCTCAGATTTTTATAATAATCCGCAAGTTTGTTTATTTGCTTCTCTATGTGTTCTACGTATGCAAGCAGTGCTAGCGCATCATCCTTATCAAGACGGCTTTTCAGGGGATCGCAGAATTTTCCTGTTGCAGGGTTGACAAATGGATGGTTTGTTTTAACCTTGTAACTCGGAGATGTGAACAGTAATGATTCAGGAGATACGGCTCCTACAACATTACGTTCTTCCTCACGATCACCTCCATACATTATTACATCTATGAAAGGAATATTGTTACCTATAGCCGACCGCCCTTGCAACATCCATAATTCCTTGCGTCTAAAAAGCATGTTACCGAATGCTCCTTTAGGCTCATATAAGTTATTAGTAGAACTAATGTCTTTATCATCAGAATATGCAAGTTTTATGCGGTGGACTTTAATTTTTGAGTAGTCAAGCGCAATACATGCAATAAATCCTCGCCATTCGTCTACGAGATTGTTGTAGAAGTTAATAAGCCCACCACCTTGCTGTGTGCTCTGCTCGGACGGCTTTTGAACGTAATCTATCGCTAGTTTGAAAAGGTTGGAACGGGCAAAAACTGTTGGCATTCCTGAAACCACTGATGTCAAATCGCTTTCCGAATCTAAGGCTGGAGTTTTTATATCACGTGTCAATATCGGCATGTGTGGCGTAATATCTTTCCACTTATCAGCTTCGCCTTGAGGGGTAGACTTAGCTTCTACGTCTATGACTATAGCTTTGTAATCAGGCATATTATTAGAATTTTTGTGCTATTTTTATAGCGTTATACATTAATGCGAGCAGTTTTTCTTTACGTGTATTGGCTTTCTGCTCCTTTTTGGGTTCTGCACCCTTATTTTCAGTGAAGTTACTAAAGAATGTATCTATACGTGAACGAACACCGTATTTTTTATCCCATCTGTGATTTGAATCATCAAAAATATCACCAGGGTCAACATTCATTATGGATGATAGTTTTGAATCAAAAGCATCACTTTTAAATATGAACTTACCTGGCTGTACTGATTTATAAATCTGATATATCCATCCCAACTTTAGCGTACTGCCATTTTCAATACTGTAAGCGAATGATTGAAAATAATGGTCTATCTCTTTTAGCTGTTCAAGTGATATGTCATTATAATCCGTTACTTTATGATCCCTTAAGCGTTCAACCAATTTCTTTGTTCCTTCACTGTTTTTCGCACCTCCATTAAAGCCGAGTATTATATGGGCAAAAGAGAAAAATGCTCCGAGTTTCATTTCGAACTTTTCGCCGTCATTTCCAAAAAAATCAGAACCTGTGAAATTGAAAACATTATTGCTGAAAGGTGCAGACCTATACAAATATGTTGCTTGGGCATTATTAAGAGTATCATCATCTTGGTTGAAGAAGTCATATGCTGCAGCAGCGGACAAAAGTTCAACAACATGACAGTTGTTTTTCTGTTCAGCTCCTCCAGTTATGGTTCTTGTCGCATTTTGTCCGTTGTTATCAAGTGGCTTGCATTCCAATGGCCAGCCTATAAGGTAAAGACGTCTATAACATTCTTTTACCGTTGGGTCACCTTGATAGAACTGTAGAGCAGCCTGACTGTTGAGAGCGAAAAAGTTTGAGTCGGCTATGATGTGCTCAGAGTTCCGCTCGTCTTGTGACGGTTTGTGAAAGCTGAAATATTCAGTCAGAAGCGTCGAACCGAATTTCACCTTATTCAAGTCAAGCGTACTATGCCCGTCAAGAGTTTTTATGGCGTCTTGGAATGCTACAGGTATAATTGGAATAGACGATGCGCCTGTTCCTCCGAACACCGAGCCAAAAACAAACACGCGGGCATTCTCTGAATTTTCAAGTAATTTCAATAGGAAATTACGCAGAGATTTATCCTCTTCTCCGAGATTTTCGTCCCCATTGCGCATATTTCGTGCAGCTTCCACTATACCATGATACATAAGGAAACTGCCAAGGTGGGTCTGTGCACGATAACCGTGGTCAAGATTAAAATCCTGCACAGTCTTACGTTCAAGGAATAAATCACTTAAAGCTTGGTTCTCCTTTATGTCATTAGGATTCCCCACCGATAATTGTGCCAAGTTTGCGTAAGTACTACGGGTACTTTTACTATAGTCCGTAGCGAATTTATAGATGTTTAATTTAGCCGAGAAGAAAGTATCGGCGTTAGGCGAGCCTCCATCTATATTTGTGGCATCGTTTGACTTTATGTTATTATATGTGTCTATCAGCTGTTCCACACGCCCCTTGTTACCATTGGTGCGATCTGTATCAAGTGTAAGGATTTCTATCTCCTCATTATCAAACATGCCGATAGCGCATAGATGTACAAATGATTCCAGACATCTCATGCCTGTACCTCCAATTGCGACTACAAATTTTTTGTCTGCCATATCTGAATAATTTAAATTTTGGTTAGAACCAGTTGCCTATCTTGCCGTGTTTGTTTATTTTCGATAAAATGAAACCAAAGATAACGTATAAAACAAACGATACACCCGAAGCTATACACATAGCGGTCATATAAGATTCCTGTCTTGCCGGAACTTTTATATCAATGTACACAATAGTATAGCACAGCAAAAAAGTTAGAACAATAGTAAATACACTTATGATCCAAAACAACACTCTACGTGTTTTGCAGTCAGAGTTGTCGGGACGGAAGCTGATCATTACAGACCATATAGATGCAACTACCAATAGAACTATAGCTACTGAAATTCCGATAATATAAGCTGAAACTGTCATGATAAATATTTTTTAGTTGTTAATATTAATTTTTTTAGTTTTTCCTGACATTATTCGCCTCCGTCTCTCATGAAGAAGGTGTATATGACCTGGCCTTCCGGATTAACTTCTTGCAAAGTATTGCGAACAGCCTGTTCAAGACTATTGTTTCCTTCCCAAGAGAACAGTTTTGTTATAAGGTCATATTTAGGTTCACATTCGTCAATAACGATGTCAACCCTTAATAAATCAAGTGGCTCCACCTTACTTGAGGTTCCGTTAAAATCTTTATCAAAATCAACGTTTAATGTTGCCACTCCGTCTTGCACACAACCAGCATATTTTAACATATCCTCAATTTCCGGCATATTGGTTGCATTATTTTTATTCGGATAATTGTATTCATCAAGCAATTTGCCGTTCTCATCAACATTTATGGTTTTGTCTTTTGTGTATTCGTAATATCCCGCGAATCTGATAAAATCGTCTTGTATATTGGTAACCTTCAAGTCAAGCTCTTTTACATTGTAACCACTTAATGATGTCAGATTTACTTTTGGACCTGTAATAAGATGCATAAACTTAGGAGTATTACCTTCTTCAGATAAATCCTTGGCATTTTTCACAATGTTCGACCATGTTTCATTAAATGGATAGTATTCCGCGTGATAATCTTTGTAAAGTGTGAAACAATCACCTTCTCCACTTTCATTGGTTACACTAACAATGTCTTCACCGCTTTGGTCATGATAACATCCTCCTTTTGTGCCTGAATATCCATACTCTATGTCTACTACGTTTGCCGTAAGGTTAAAGCGTGTATATTTTGAATTACTGCCTTCAAGCGCATTTTCTATATCTTTGAGAAGGCTGTGCCCTCCCATATCAAACACAGTGAAATATAGATGTTTCTGTTTGCCATTTTCTAAATAATTGGTTATAAAGAAAGTTATGTCACCACCTTTATTCAACCAATCCACAAAATATGCTTTTGCATAGTTTTGTTGCTGGATGACACCGTTTGAATACTCTTCAAAATCTGTTACAAGGAAGGCGCTTGTTCCGTGCGAGGTTATTTTCTTTAATGTTTCCTCTATCGGGGCGACAGTGGCATATGACGAAGGGTTAAGAATGTAATTGTATAACTCAGTCTGACTTTTATCCAGTTTGGATACTGTGCCTTCCTTCAACGAATAGATATTTCTGCAATTTTTATTGCCGGTAATCTTGTTGATTATGCTTTTTATTTCCGCCTTAGTAGTATCATTACTGTATGCGGCAAGCATTCCGTCAGACAAGTCGAAGTAAGCATCATATCCATCTGCCGTTTTCCCTTTTTCTGCATGATATTTAAGATATTCACCAAGTACTTCAGGAATTGGCGACTGTTCTTTATGGCACGCGCTGCACAAGAAAAGAGCTGACATGGCACAAAGGAATAATGAGGATTTAAATGTTTTTATCATACGATTAATTTTTGCATTAATAATATTTATCCTTAATATAAAAATTCGGCCTTATTACAATAAGCTAATGTTTGATAAAGGTGTACATGCCGTTTCCGGCAATTTTGATTACTAAACTATAAACCTAATGACTTTTTGAAATATCACTGATAATACATAGTATAGATTTGTTGTTTTTCATTGCCATAATTAATTTTGCTCCGCCAGCACCCTTGAACGAATAGTTTTTGGTATTAATTTTTTGTACGGCACAAAAAAAGCGTGGGTACTTCTGCCATCCGTCCCACGTCTAAAGGCTCTCGCATTGCCCGATATTGAAGAACGGACAACGTTATAGCCCACGCCGATATGAATGGACACACTACATTTGTCATGCAAATATAATCCAGCTTATTCTCTGCGAAGCATACAAATGAGTGTGAAATAAATTCACATCCCGGGGCGTTCACGTTGCCTTGCGCTCTGACAATATCGTTTGAATTTGCGAGATTCTTAGACGTCAAAGACAAGACGTTTGCAAACGCCTTTCTAACATGTCGTGTCTCAACCCACCCTAACTACTTCTAAAAATAGAATATATCGGCGTGCGCTAAAACGGTGGTAAAATTAAACATTTTATTCGACAAACACAAATAATATTTAAAATTATTTGCTTTTATTTTATTGCCACACAATTTAACCGCGCTAAATAATCGTTTGAACAACTTGAATCAAATTATCTTAAAAAGATTTATCGGGAAGGCTGTTTAATTAGAAATTGGCTAAATTTGCAATGTCGGCTATCAGCCAGAATACAAGGTGAAGAGGCGGACGAAAGGGAACGAAAAGAAAGAATAAGAGAACAGAATGAAAAAATTTTATTTGTGATGAGAAATATGAAAAAGATTTTATTGATAATAACGGCAGCCGTGATTCTGGCGGCATGCGCCACTACGGATAAACAGCAGGGATATGACAAGAAAAAAGAGAAGGCCGAGATGATAGACAAGGCTGTGTGCAACCGCGACTTTAAAATCAGCGTGAGGACGGCTTACCCTAAAAGAGGCAGGTCGGTGCCGCTGACTACCGACTTTGAACTGCGCGTTAAGGGCGACAGCGTGATGTCGTATCTGCCATACTTCGGAAGGGCTTACAACATACCTTACGGCGGAGGAAAGGGCCTCAACTTCAACGATGTGATGAATGATTTTAAGATAACGCAGCCAAAACGTGACAAGAAACATATTGAGTTTAACGTGAAAAACGATGAAGACACGTATAAATTCTATATCGACGTGTTCGACAACGGCAAAGCGTCTATCAATGTCATACCGCAACAGCGTGAAAGCATATCGTTCAACGGCGACGTTGAACTGACAGAATGAGCGGCTGTAACCGTCTGTCACACTCTGCCATGAATGACTTATTCACAGAGAAACTACGTATAAGTTGAGATTTAGACATACCCCAAAAGAAGGATTATCAGAATAAATACGAAGAAAAGTCAATATATGAACAGCAGAAAAAAGTTCGGAATATACACTGACAAGTCGGAAAATCCTGTATCCTTATTAAAATATTCCAAAAGTTCGTGCGGCGTAGACTTCCTGCTCAACACGGCAGACAGCTCAGAAAAACGCGGATGGTTCGACATTGACAAAAGATACAAAACCGACTTCTTTGAGTTCTACTTCTTCCGTAAGGCCGAAGGCCACATGTTTCTTGCCGGGGAGAGAGTGGAGCTTAAGCCCTGCATGGCGCTCATCATATCGCCATTTCAGCTACAGGAGTGGCACGTGGATTTATCCCGACTCGAATACACCTTTCTGGTCTTTCAAGAAGAGTTTATCAACAATTTTCTTTCAGACAAGTATTTCATGTACCGCCTGCTGTACTGCTATCAGCATGACTACCCCACACATTTCGACATGAACGCTGAAGACATGCAGCCATACCTGAGTCAGCTTAATTGCATAAAGAAAGAGCTGCGCGAGCCCATGTCCGACAGCTATCACATGATTGTGGCCTGCCTGTATCAGTTTCTGCTGCGGCTCAACCGGCTCTACGCTCACCGTTTCGGCCTTTCGTCCGCTCCCCCTCTCAACAACTACGCATACCAGTATAAGCAGCTTCTGGAAAAACATATATCTGAAAAAACGCGCGTAACCGACTATGCCGAGATGATGAACATAAGCCGTATAACCCTAAACAAGGCCGTTATGCACGAGTTTGGCATGTCTGCGGTGCATCTGCTTAAGCAAAGGCTTATACAGGAGGTGAAAAGCGACCTGCTCTTTTCCGGCTTGTCGATAAAGGAGATAGCCTTTCGCCTGCATTTCTCAGAGCCTAATCATCTGATGCGTTTTTTCAAGCAGATGACAGGCACCACCATCGGGGAGTTTACGGCTTCAGCAAAATAGACGGGACAATGATACTGCCCGTACCACATCCCCAACCAGTTCGGCAACAATGGCGACGGCACGGCCTACGAACACCCATTAATCCACAGGTGCCATACAGCCGTGCATGCGTCAGCCACGCTTTATTTTCTCGTGATAAAAATAATTGACTATCACAGGCTTGCCCTTCTCCGAACGGCCATAAGGCAAGTCGTTAACTCTATAGGGATAGCCATTCTGGGCGGCATATTCGGCCGTAGTTTTCTCAAGCATCTGCCAGTAGTCGTTAATTTTTCTGTTATATATCTCTTCATACAGGCCTACAAGTTCAGGATGCTTCTCACGTATATAATTCATTATTGTCCCCTTAAACTGTCCGCGCAGGTTAAGATTCTCGAGCCATACAAGATCGGCAAAATCCTTCACCCTCTCTATTATCGCCCTTACATCGGTTATGCCCGGAAATATGGGCGACACGAAACATACTGTGCGTATGCCTGAACGATACACCTGCTCCATGGCTTTAAGCCTGCGCTCTATGCTTACGGCCTTGTCCATATCAGCCCTGAACCGCTCGTCGAGCGTATTAACCGACCATGAAACGGTAACCTTAGGAAACTGCCTCAGCAAATCGATGTCGCGCAGCACAAGGTCCGACTTTGTGCATATCATTATCTCAGCCGTAGAACCGCACAGCTCTTCAAGCAGCTTACGTGTGTTGCAATATTTCTCCTCATAAGGATTATATCCGTCTGTAACCGACCCTATGACCACTCTCTGCCCGTCATATTTATGAGGATTCTTTATCGGTTCCCAATGCTTTACGTCTAAGAAGGTGCCCCACGGCTCGGTATGGCCCGTAAAACGTTTCATGAACGATGCATAACAATACTTGCAGGCATGAGGACATCCCACATAAGGATTAACCGAGAATCCGCCTACCGGCAAGGTTGATTTTGTCATCACGCTCCTGACACTGACATTGTCAACAATTACTTTATCATCCATAATTCTGTTTTTATAAATCTGTGACCGCACTGCATGTCAACAAGAAGCAGAGCTTTAGCTGCGTGCCTCAAAGCATATCTTAGCCTTGCAGACAACATCGCCCGAGCCGTGCTTCCTTATCTCAAACAGATGAAGGCCGGTCTCCAGATTATTATCATAATAGATGTCGAGCTTGTCGCCATAGAACGACTCTGAATGGTAAGAAATCTCAAAACGGCTCATCCTTTTATTCTTAAACTCGTCTATTGGAACCAGATTCAATATACGTTCGATATAACGTATCGAATTAAAATGCCCGTTAATGTCAATATCGGTATACTGCGCTTCGGTGGTAACTGCGGGAGCCTCGGCCTTAACGTTAATCTTGCCAGGACCGTCGATAGGGCAATCCTTTTCACTGTCAACATATTCTGCCATTATACCGTCGCGCAGCGTCAACAGGTTAACAGGCCGGCGCGTATCCACGTCTATCATAGCCCATATACTTCTGGCATAGCCCATTACGTGGCCATCGGCGCCCTTAATCATGAAGTTTCTTTTAGAGAACAGACTCTTCACCGACTCAATCCATGTGTCAACGGTATATTGTCCGTCCTGTCCGGGCATGTCGTTCCATTCAATCGCGAGGCGCGACAGCACCCACGTGTAATGATTTTCATTAAGAAAAGCCATGCCGAAACCGCTCTTTTCAGCATGCATGCCCGCACTGTCGAGCAGTCTGTTGCCAAGGACACTCAGCATAAGTTTTCCGGTGAAGTCCATCTGTGACGACTCCGCCAGAAAGGTGAACGAACCAACTTTCAAACTCATATCATTTATCTTTATTCATATTGCAAGCAAATATACGGCCATATAATGTATTTAGCAATACCAAAACGAACTTTCTTTATGCCATTTTGATAACACAGAATACAAAATATCCACATTTAATGCTCTCACTCTAAAAGCCGGATGCCAGCGAGATAACAACGCCTGATTATCATTCAAGGCCGGACAATAAAGCCATGAAGGCCTCATCAGACCGAAACGTAAATAAAAATATTTGTGTAATGACAACTTTTTATTGCCACAACGGATTATACAAAATGAACAATCAGCAGCTGTAATTTGTAAACAATTCGGATTCTGCCCGAACGTTTGACGCTCTCAGAACAGCGATGCTATTCGCCGACCAGTGATTCTGCAAGAAAAACGGCTAAAATTTGCGTTTTGTGTTAACGCGCTGTCAATCAGTCCGTTAGGCACATTTGTCGAATAATCTTCAAGAGTTAAAAAATATTACTCGGCCACTTACGGTGCAAAAGTGGGCCGTTTACGATACATAAGTAGGCCATTTGCCTGTCAAAAGGCATAGTTTTAGATGCCTCAAACGGGTGTTTTAGGCAGAATTAAGCGCTCAATACGTAAACGTATGTTAATAAAAAGACTGTTATAGCCGGATAAATTAACATACGTTATACTTTGTTTTTCCAGATTGAAAAAATATTTTGTCCTGAATTTTGATGTACGGAATAAAGAATTAATAAATTAATACTTACACAAAATTCTTATGATAAGGCAAAGTCCCGGCGTGTAAAAGTCGGAGCTTTGTTCCATTTCACGCTTCCATTACGGATGGATATAAAAATAAGAGAGGGTGTACCAGAATTTTGATACACCCTCTTATTATATTATAAAAGTTTTATTTTTCTACAATATTCTGCCTTAAGCGGCCTTAACCTCAGTTTCTTCCTTCGGCTTGCGGCCCATTGTAATATAGGCAATAGGAGCAGCGATGAAGATTGAAGACAATGTACCGAATACAACACCGAGAATCATAGCGAACGAGAAGCTGCGGATGCTCTCACCTCCGAAGAAGAATATACAGAGCAATACGAGCAATGTTGTTGAAGAGGTGTTGATTGTTCTGGCCAATGTCTCGTTAAGAGAGTCGTTGAATATTGTCCAGTAATCACGTTTCTTATACAATCCGAGGTTCTCACGTATACGGTCGAATACAACCACTTTATCGTTGATAGAATAACCGATAACGGTAAGGATAGCTCCGATGAACGTCTGGTCGATCTCGAGTGAGAACGGAACCAGGCCCCACAATGCTGAATAGAATCCGATAACGATAACAGTATCGAGGGCAAGAGCCACTGTTGAACCAACTGAGAATGCCACGTTGTGGAAACGGATAAGGATGTATACGAAGATTGCAATAAGAGCGAAGATGACGCTGATGATTGCACCATATGTAATATCCTTAGCCACAGACGGACCTACCTTGGCACTGCTTATGATAGAACCTCCAGAACGTATATCCGGGTTCTTGAACACTTCGACACTCTTTTGAGTAACCATTCCGGCGCCTGAAAGCGACTTAAACAGTATGTCTTCTATCTCATTGTCAACAGCTGGATTGTTAGAGTCAATCTTATAGTTGGTAGAGATACGTATTGTCTTGTGGTCTGTACCCAATGCCAGTGCGCTGACCGTACTGTTGGGGAACGACGGACGAAGAGCTGCAGCCACCTGCTCTGGCTCAACGGCCTTCTCAAGCTTGATGACATAGTTACGTCCACCAGTGAAATCGATGCTCTTGCTCAAACCGCGTACAGCAAAGCTTATGCAGAACAGAACGACAGCAATGCCTGCAATTGTGAACGACTTGCGGTACATGTGCATAAAGCCTACGTTTGTGCCCTGAAGGAACTTGCGAGAGATGCGGGTTGTGAAGTTCTGGTTGAGCCACTTGTCTTTCTTCAGCTTGTACTCATAAACAAGACGTGTAAGGTAAACGGCTGTAAAGAATGAACAGCAGATACCGATTATAAGAGTAGTGGCAAATCCGCGGATAGGACCTGTACCGAATACGTAGAGGATGATACCCGTGATTATTGATGTAAGGTTAGAGTCAAAGATAGCCGAGAAGGCATTGCCGTAACCGGCCTGCAGAGCCTGCTTAAGCTGCTTGCCCTTGCGCAACTCTTCCTTGGTACGCTCATAGATAAGCACGTTAGCATCGACGGCCATACCCAGCGAGAGCACGATACCGGCAATACCCGGCATGGTAAGTGCCGCCTGGAAGGACGTTAATATACCCAACGTGAAGAACAGGTTGAGGATAAGAGCCATGTTGGCCATCATACCAGGTATGAAGTCGTACATGACAATCATGTAAATCATAAGGAGCACGAAGGCTACAACGAACGAGATAAGACCCTGCTGGATTGACTGTGCACCGAGAGAAGGTCCTACAACGTCTTCCTGAACGATGCGTGCAGGTGCAGGCATACGTCCTGACTTAAGCGTGTTGGCCAAGTCTTTTGTATCCTCAATTGTGAAGTTACCGGTGATAGACGACTGTCCGCCCGGAATCTCACCGTTTACGCGAGGTGCGCTGTAAACAACGTTGTCGAGCACGATGGCGATAGCCTTGCCTACGTTAGCCTTTGTGAGGGCTGCCCAGCGGCGTGCGCCGTCAGAGTTCATGGTCATGCTTACCTCAGGAGCACCTGTAACGCTGTTAAACTGGTCAGAAGCGTCTGTAATAACGTCACCCTCCAGCGGAGCGCGTCCGTTGCTCTGAGTAACCTTTATTGCATAAAGCTCAAATACGTTCTTTGTTGAAAGTCCGTCAGCCGGCTTAGCACCCCAAAGCAGCTTGACGTCAGAAGGCAGAACCTGCTTTGCGACATCAGATGTTATAATCTTGTTGATAGCGGCTGTATCGCGTACATTCGCATATCCTACAACGCTCAGAGAGCCCTGCGGAGCAAGCTGCAACATAGCCAACAGAGGATTCTGTTTCTTGGCGAGAGCCATTTGTGCATCGCTCTCGGCAGCTTTGTCGGCAGCTTTTGCATTGTTCTTTATCTGGAACTTTGATTTAGCGGCAGAAGCCTGTGCTGTTTCAGTCTTGGCTGCAGTGCTGTCCTTAACAGCTGTTGTGTCAGCAGCCGCAGAAGAAGAACCTGCGGCAAGACGCTGGTTAATCTGAGTCAGATAAGGAGTAACCTCCTCGCTGTTATAAGTCTCCCAGAACTCCAGGTTAGCACTACCCTGAAGGAGCTTACGGATACGTTCAGGCTCGCGGATACCAGGCATTTCAACCATGATACGGCCCTGCTGTCCCTCAAGTTTCTGAATATTGGGCTGAACGACGCCGAACTTGTCGATACGGTTACGCACTACGTTGTAAGAGTTGTCGATAGCCGACTGAACCTCAGCACGCAGTGCCTTCTCTACTTCAGCATCAGAGCTTTGTGTGCTCACTTTACCCTTCAGCTGCTGTGTGGCAAAAATCTCTGCCAGACGATGTCCGGGCGCATTCTGATGATAATACTTAATGAAAAGAGAGATAAAATCACTCTGACTTGTCTCTTCCTCCTTCTTTGCCTGTTCCATTGACTTGACATAAGCGGCGTCTGTCTTGTGGTCAGCCAGCACGTCAACAACATCAGGAACAGAAATCTCGAGGATTACGTTCATACCGCCTTTAAGATCAAGACCAAGACCAATCTGTGTCTCCAGGCACTTCTGATAAGAATAAATTCCCAGATACTTCACAGAATCCTTATAATTCTGCTGCTCTATCGGGTCTTTAATCTTTGCTGCCTGACTGTCGTAATAGCTTGTTGCGACAGAGAAAGACAAATAGAAAAGGCTTGCAAGCGTCAGTAAGACGGCTGTTACAATTACAATTCCTTTGTTTTGCATTTTGATTATTATTAATTTTTAATGTTTTTTCGAGTTTGATATTAATAGGGCACAAAGATAATTATTTTTTTAAACTTTGAAAAATTTAATGCCTCTTATTATTCATTTTATCAGTTATTTTTATCCTTTCCATGCTTTTTGAGCCAACAATAAATAGGGTAATGGTCTGAACAGCCGATACTTCTGTCTACCTTACACTTGTATGAGCTCCATGTGCCGGAGCACATGATGTTGTCTATACGCACAAAGATGGCATTATGGTGATAGGATATTCCCGGACCGTTGCCCGACTCAATATAGCAGTCGACAAGCTCCTTGGCAAGAGTGCGGCGGGTGTAGGATATTGGATTGTCGTTGAAGTCGCCGCAAAGAATAATATCGTCATCACAATTTCTCACATATTCAGCCACAGCCTCAGCCTGAGGGGCACGTATTTTGGCCGACTCGCCGAGCTTCACTGCCAGCCGCTTCGATTCTGCCCTTACTGTGTCGCTGCCGGCCTTACCTTTCACCATGTCCTTAAAGCCGGCCCTGTCGGCAAGCGAAAGCCCTGAGGTTTCAAAGTGGTTGTTTATCACCATAACCGTATCTCCGTCCATATTAACCTTAAATGCTGCGCTGACATTGTTTTTCGACTCATACTCAATACGTTCAGATGATATTATGGGATATTTGCTCAGCAGGACAAGACACTCTCCGCCGTTCTTGCTTTTCACCGAGTCGGCATAGTTATATACACCCTTTACAGCAGTGCGCAGGCTGTCGGTGATAACAGCCTCCTGCAGGCATACTATGTCGGCATCGGAACTTATGATATAATCAAGAATCGGATTGACCTGTCCTTCAGGCGCATTGTCTCTGGCAAAATTATGCACATTGTAGGAAAGCACCTTTATCGAACCGGGCGGAACATCCCGGCTTATATTAAGCGGACAATATGTCCTCACAGAGGAATAGCTCACAATAAAGCCCAACAGTGATATCAACATATACCGGCGCTTGAGCACGGCAAACAATATAAGAAAGCACAGATTGATAAATATAAAACCCGGAAAAACAAGTCCTATGTTTGCCAGCACGGGATGGTCGGCCGGATTTATCCGGTCGGACAATCCTATGAGAAACATAGTAATAGCCGTAACCACATTGGCCCCGGCTATCATCTGCAGAGTAAAGTTCTTTATTCTTTTCATTTATACTGCAGCACGGTCATTGCGTGCTATTTTCCACCGTCAAAAAGTTTACGCTTTTCCTCCTCGCTCAGACTGTCGTATCCGCTACGTCTGACCTTGTCCAGTATGCGGTCTATCTCGTCCTGCTCGGCTTTCTTGCGTGCGTTATAGTCCCAGTCAGACTCGTTGCGCGTTCTGTCATAGCTGCTCGTGTCGTCCGACTTGCGGTGAGAGCGGCGCTCCCAGTTGCTTTTAAGGCTGTCAAAGAACTGCTGTCCCTTAGACCGTCCGAAGCTGCCTCCACCGGGATTGTTGCGCCAATATCTAATCAGAAGCCATCCGAAAAGCATACCGCCAAGATGGGCAAAATGGGCCACGCTGCTGTTTGAAGTGCCAAGCGCAGACAAAAGCTCAACCACAATATAGATGCACACAAACCATTTGGCCTTTATCGGAACCGGAAGGGGGAAGATGAACAGCCGCTCCTCAGGAAACAACATTCCAAAAGCAAGCAGCACGCCATAGATTGCACCCGAAGCACCCACAGTGGTCCAAAGATTAAGCATAGCCGCACTGTTGTGGGCCACGGTCATAACGTCAACAAAAGTAAATCCCGGTATTTGGTCACTGGCAAGCATATAAAACTCGCCAAACTGTGTTATAAGCTGTATCAGGCCGGCACCCACACCGCAGGTGAGATAATAAAAGAGAAACTTTTTGGGTCCCCATACATTCTCAACCACGCAGCCGAACATCCATAAGGCAAACATGTTGAAGAACAAATGAGTGAAGCCGGCATGCATGAACATATACGTGAACAGCTGGTAAATCTGGAAATCACGCGCCAAGAAGAAATGCAGGCCGAAAACATTGTTGAGATCTATGCCCTGACGGCCGAAAACCCATGTGGCGGCAAACATCAGCACGTTGATTATCAGCAAATTCTTTGTTATTACAGGTATTCTGAACATATTCAAAACAATTTATCAAATATAATAAACATCGGCAAAAATACTAAAAATATCTGTTATACAGCATAAAGCTAGGCGTATAGCAACTTTTTTTCATTAAATTCTTCACTTTTTTTTATTTTTTGTTTGACAAATAAAATGATTAGGCTATATTTGCGATAAAAAATAAGTCAGAATAAAATTTTACTCTAATATTTTAATAACAAATTTAATTATGAACAAAACAGAACTTATTGAAAAAATAGCTGCTGGCTCAGGTTTGTCAAAAGCTGATTCTAAGAAAGCACTCGACGCAACTGTTGCAGCCATCAAGGATGCTCTCGTGGCAGGAGATAAAGTTGCACTCGTTGGCTTCGGTACTTTCAGCGTAAATGAGCGTCCGGCTCGCGAAGGCATCAATCCTTCTACAAAGCAGAAGATACAGATTGCCGCCAAGAAAACTGCAAAATTCAAGGCCGGAGCAGAGCTCACAGATGCTCTGAACTAAGATAAAAGTCTGAAAAAAATATTAAGGTCCGCATTCTTTTGGATGCGGACTTTTTTAGTCCCGACAAGTCGGCACAGACCAAGGAACGGCTGACGGGCAAGACCGGGAGAAACGGCAGGAAGACAAACAAAGGAAATAAAGCCTGACTTAAGCCCAAATCAGGTATTATGATTCGGTCGGAATATTTGCTCTATATTGAGAGTATTTTCGTCAGATTCTTCACAGAAATGGCGGGCTATGCAAAAAGAGCGAACAAAAGACATCAATAGGAAACAAAAGGACAGGCTGAAAGCATGAATGCACAAAACAGATAAAACTATGTGCGGCATAATTATTTAGGTTAAAGGGGAAAAACGCATCTTGCCATGCAAGACAACAAACAGGGGAAATAAAAAAAATAAAAGAACAAAAAAATAAAAAGTCCAGTTTAGCTTGTGTCTTCGATTTTCAACAGTGTAAATGATATTACTTTGTAAAAAAACGGGAGGAGACTACGACTTTCACAAGCCCAAATGTCTCCACCCTCCTGCAATCGACTAATTGGATATAATACAAATTGATACGCGGTTCATGTCGTTGTCGGCAAAGGGCTGAACCTCTGACCCCTTGTAAGAGGTCTTTATCTGCGACGCTGACACTCCGCATTGTTCTGTAAGCATCTTCTTAACAGCCTCTGCACGCTCTGAAGACAGGCGGAGGTTTACTGCCGCAGTGCCTGTGCCGGCGTCGGCATAGCCTGTTATTTCGACAATTGCATCTTTATGATTGTTTAAATATTTAGAAAGTTCGTATACTTTCGCACGCTCCGACTCGCGGATTACGCTCGAGTTTATCGTGAAGAACACATCGCGCTTCATGCCCTTCTCCTCAACTTTTTCCTCTACAGGCTCTGCAACGGGCTGTTTCTCTTCAACCACAGGCTCTGCAACAATCTGCTCTACAGGAACAGCAACAGGAGCCTCCTTCTTCTTATGGGTCTTGCCCAGACGGATTGTTACGCTTGCGAGAGCGTTGAAATACCAGTCGGCATTGCCTGCCTTTTTAGAGTTATACTTGTCTGAAAGGACATTGGCGCTGCCCTCGATGCCGAGGCTTACACGGTCGCTCACACGGAAGTCGAGAGATAGTCCGCCACGGCCTACGGGACGCACCTTCGTGCCGCTCCACAGATAGCGCATGTCATAGCCTGCGTTAGCCAGTTCGTTGGCCTCGTCGTTACCGAAACCTATGTTGGCGCCACCGCCGACAAAGGCGGTAAGGCTTACAAGACGCATGGGGTTGTATCCACATATCGCATTAGACAGATTGAATATGAAGTCTATGCCGGGAGCTACATAATTATACTTATACGTAGTGTTTACGGACTTGCCGTTAAGCATGTAGCCGTTCCAGCCGCCTTTGCTCTGCCATGCGCCCACTGAAAGACGTGTGGCAAACCAGGGCGTGAACTGATAGCCGGCTGCTATCTGAACGTTGGGAGATATCAGGTCGCCGAATGGCGCCTCGCCCAATGTATACTGCGCTCCGCCGTGAACGCTTACAAACCAATGCCTGTTAAACTCATACTCAGGTTCGCTCTCCTGAGCTGACACGTGATTTCCCAACAGAAGGAAACCTGCGGCCAATAAAAAACTTAAATAACGCATAGCTAATGGTGTTTATTTATTTTCAGTCATTCTTATAATTATTTTCTTGAGCAACTTTAGAGACTGTCAGATACCATTTGCCACCTATACGAGTCGGATTAACCGAACATCTTATCGTATTAGGACGTGTATCGCCCTTAGGTTTCTCAAAAAACTCGATTGTGTAACGCACCTCGGTGTCGCTGTCACTGTAAAGCAGAAGCTCGTCTATCTTATATGACAATACCGGGAAATTGGCAAAATTCTTGCGCAACTCTTTCTCGCGCTCCGCCGACAGAGGCATAACCTTATTGTCCTTAACCTCATACAGTTGGCTGATTGCGCCGTCGATGTCGTTTTTCTTCAAAGTTTCCAGAAACTTCTTTGTCATGTCGAGCAGCATAGTCGTATCCTTGCTTGTGCGCAACATCTGCTGATCCATACGAGGGTCAACCGGCAATTTAGCTTCCGGCTTTTTCTTGTCACTGCAAGAAGCAACAACCAACAAGGCCAAAGCCATTACGACATATTTAGCTGATTTAATCATAGAAACTTTATTTGTTTTTGAAAAGAGCGCCCCTCAATCACAAGGGGCGCTCCCATTGAAGTTATTATTGTCTGTTATCAATGCCCCTTTCAAAGCATCTTTAATTCACACATACTGCAAATTATTTCACCTGACCACGAGGATAAACAGGAACCTTGATGTACTCTGTTATTGTTCCGAACGCATACTTAACAGTAACAGGGATGAAGATGTTGAATGTTGTTGTAACATCTGTACCACCATTGTTCTTGAAGATAATCTCCTTACCGTCAGCTGACATAGAGAGTGACAGATTTACACCACCGCTTGTGAGTCTTGAGAGCTCTGAAGCAGACATTGCGTCTGTATAGTCGATAGTGCCGTCAGCTACAACGTCTCCGCCAGAAACTTTGAAGCCGAACTTAGCCTTAGAAATATCGAAGTTCTTCTCTGTTACGCCATAATAATTCCATAACTTGTCAGCATCCTTTTCAAACTGTGATGTTCCCGGAGTTTCAGCAACTGTATATCCGCGGAAGTCAACAATCTTGGCAAGTTTTGCTGTAGCAACTTTAGACTCTACTGAACCAGCGATACCCTCCTCGAAGTAACCGTCTGATGCAACATTTACACGGATAGGAGCTACGAGACAAACTGCATAGTTCTTAACGAGCACATAGTTATAAGGATTAATCTTAACCCACATATTGAGGTAAACCTTCTTGTCAGAAGTCTTAACAGGTATGCCCTTGCTGTCATTAGCCTGAGCCAGAGGGTTGAGCAAGCCCTGGTTAGCTACGTTGTTAGGAGCAGCATACAAATCGATTGTTGCATCTGCATCACCCTGCCATGAAATATAAGGTGCACGTGTCATCGGGTTTATCGGCCAGTTCATCTGCAAAGCTTTATCTGCACCATTCTTATAGAGCTGGTAGCCCTTGAAGTTCATATAAGCTTTGTTTTCTGTACAAGGCTCTGTATTAGTTGTATAACCAACTACACCATATCCATTTATATTCTGAGAAGCAGCAAACTGCAAATCCCAAGAATAGCACTCAGCCATATCATTAATAAAGAAGTCAGCCTTCTCCCACTTAGCTGTCTTGGCAAATGCCTGCTCGAGAGGATAGTTATATTCTACAATACTCTTAGCTGCGTCTGTACCATACTGAACAGGATATACATAGTGGTAGCCATAGTTCTTGTCCTCCCAATATGTATCGTTGTAGCCTGCTATTGTCGGGAATTTAGGCAGTTCGATGTTAAACTTCCAATACATAACCAGGTCAGGATACTGTGCAGGAGCACCTGATACGAATGTAATCTTAGCAACGAATGTCTTAACCTTTGTTGTCTGGTCGATAGTACCAATCTCACGGTCTGTCAGAGTCCATGTGCCTGCAAGAGCGTCACCTTCTTCGTTTGTTGTATTAATCATAGAAGGAGCGCGGAATGTATTTGTCATAGCAGGAGCAGTCTTCTCAATCTTAATGTTCTTAAATGGATAGATTGTCTCGAATGTCTTCTGATCAAGGCCAGAATCCTGTACCTTAGCATAAACCTCATCGATAATCCAATCCCACTTCAACTCAGCTGTTGTCTCACCGCATGCAAGAGTTGCTGTAGAAACGTGATCTTCGAGCTGTACATCCTCAAGAGTCTTCTGATTCCATTTAATCTTCATGTAGCGAGCGTCAACGAGTTTTCCGTTTACAGTATCGCACAACATTACGCGGACGATAGGCTCCTTACCAACACAAGCGAGGTTGCTTGTAGCACCAGCCGGAGTCTTTGAAGAGATGATACCGTCAGCTGTTACAGTAGCAAACTGCTGCTGGTCAGTAGCATTGTCAGCAGCCTTCTTGTAAGGCTCTGTAGGAATAGCGAAACGCAGAGCAAGACCATAAGCCTTCAGCTCATCCTTTGTAATCTGAACGTGTTTGTAGGCAGCATTCAGGTAGCAGCCTGTCAGATATTCCTTAAGATCATGCTTCTCATTGTAGTAAAGCTCTGCAGCAATAAGCTCGTTATTGTCTACATTAGAGTTATACAATGTTGCTGAATCAGAATAGTGATGCAAGCGGTCAGTTACATCAAAATGCTTATCAGCTTCAGGATTCAGTCGTGCAATAACCGGAGTAAAGTTTGTCTGAACCAGACGAGAGTTCTCTGAATAAACATCAGTTGTAGTCTTCTTGTCGCTGTTGTAGCGAGGAACTTTCAGAGATACGATGTAAATCTTGCTTGCGTCGCCGCCAACATTGCTTACATTCTGATAAGCGTCAGTCTTCTTCAGATTAACTGTCATCAGACCGTTAGCATAGCTCTTGATGCCGTTGAATGCAACAGGAGAATTTGCGAGCACTGATCTTGTTTCAGCTGTAGCTGCAACAAACTCAATGTTGTTAGCGTCGATATTCTCCAATGGAACTGCGCTCGGGTTCAGTCTGTAAGTTGCCTCTGCAAGACCGTTGTCGCGCCATACTGCCAGGCCGGGAGCCTCTTCAAGCACACCATTATTAAGGGCCTTAGGCTGATAATAAAGGCTGTGGAACTCGATAGCCTCGATACCGTCTACATAAAGGTCAGGAACAAGAGCAATGCTGGTAAGCATCTTGTCAACGAACACTGTAAGAGTGTTTACATTCTCAGAAACTCCATTGATTGTAGTGTTCAGGTCGTCAATCTGCTTCTGCAGAGCCTGCTTAAGCTCATTTACGCTTGTAACAGTAGCATAGTCAGACAGTGAAGACTGTAAAGCTGCGATATCTTCCTCTGCATCTGAAATTCTCTGTGCAAGGTTGTCGATGTCGTAAGCGTCAATCTTGTCTGCAAGCTCTTTCAGCTGGTCTGCTGTAGGCAGCGCAGCGATTTCCTCCTGCAGTTTGTCAATTTGGCCCTGATAGTCAGCATCGGCAATCTCCTGCTTGAAAGCCTCAAGAGCCTCTTTCTGAACCTCAAGGTCTTTCTCTACAGCCTCTCTTGCTATAGCAGCAATGTCAAGACCTTCGAGAGCCTCAACTCTTGACTTAAGGTCGTTAACTGTCTGCTGAAGAGCCTCGAAGTCACCTGTCATGGCTACGATTGTTGCCAATGTAGACTCTACTGTCTCAAGTCTTCCGTCAAGACCGGTAACAGCCTCGTTGACAGCGTCAATCTTTGTGTTCAAAGCAGCCTCTTTAGCAGCGAGGTCGCCTTCCAAAGTAGCAACTCTTGCCTCGAGTGCAGTTACAGTAGCCTGATCAGCCTTCTGATCGATGGCAGCCTGAAGCTGAGCCTTGGCATCAGAGATTTGAGTACTCAACTCGCTTTTTGCACTGCTCAACTCATTTGACAGTGTAGTCTGCAAGTCAGCCAACTGATTCTGTAAAGCAGTGATGTCATCTTTGTTCGCATTGATGTCATCCTCATAGTCTTTACAAGAAACGAACATGCCCATTGAAGCGCATAGGAACGCTACAAGGAGCAAAGAACTGAAAATTTTTCTTTTCATTTGATAAACTAATTTAATTAAAAAACTATATATATAATTGTTCATTCGGTCTTATCAAAACCACCATTTCTTACTAAGAGATAGAATTTGTGCGCAAAGCCCTTTATTATAAGGCTTTTCAAACCATTATAGCATATGTGTATATTTGATGCTTTTTTCAATGTTTTTGAAAAAAAATCTTTAAATCATTTGCAGATATTAGTATTTGTTCATATATTTGCATCGGATTTCCATCTCTTAGTAAGAGAGAGAAATATTTTTGATAAAAATTCTTTATACCTTATTTTATATAAAGAATACATGTTTTCTTCACTATTCCTCAGTCCATAATGTTCAGCCATGACATTTTTTGGCCTTATATCAGCGTATATTCACCATTGTCTATAAAAGTCCGAAACACAGTGCCATTATTATTCTGTAATGCAAATTATTATCACATACGCTAACAGGCATAAAAAATGCCGACAGCAGTTAATGATGCCACATAACAGAATAAAATGAACACATCAAAAAAACGAATATAAAAAAGAAACTTCCTATCACATGAATATACATTGAATCAAAACCGGTCTTAGACCGCACATAGCTTTATGTCTTGTGCATTCATGCTTTCAACCTGTCTTCTTGTCTTCTATTGACATCTTTTGTTCGTTTTTTGACATAGCCCGCCATGCCTGCGAAAAATCTAATGAAAATCAACTCAACATAAAACACACCCCCGACAGAATTCTAATAACAATTTAGATTGAATTTGACAAGAACAAGTCTATGACTTACACATAAAAAGTGGCCGAGTTTTGATGCAAAAGTGGCCGAGTTACGGGGCGTAAACAGGCCACTAACAGATTAAAACTAAATAAGTGGCATCTGATTAACAAAACAGCGTCATATGACATTGGATTTTAAAATATGTAAGCATTATTACATAAAAATGTTACGATTTTCAGCATCATTATAAATACTTATTTCAAATGGCCGAAATATATTCAGCGACTTGCGCATTGTATTTTCTTCAGTAAATGGCCGAAAACAGAAAAATCCAGAAATCAAGCACACAAGCCAAGGCAACAGGACAATACTCGTAAAAGCGAAATATTATAAATGGTATCTTGTAAGTATATAAAACCTGAGCAAAGCGATAAAGACTTTACGGCAATACATACTTAATTATATAAAAAAGACGCAATACATCATATCAAGCCTTTATGATGTATTGCGTCTGGTCGGACATATATACTTAAATAATATGCCGGAAGTATTTTTATCTTAATTTATTTCTTCAATATTTTCTGTGACGAACCGTCGTCATAACGCACGACATAAACCCCTTTGGACAATTCGTCGATGCCTGCACTGCATTGTCTGCCGCAAATATCATATACGGCAACGACACTGCGGACAAGAGAATTGCCGATAGTCTGACTTATGTCTGATGTCTGAAGATTTTCTATCATACTGTCCAGGCATAATATTCGCTTCTCTATTTTGTCATTAATTTCATCAATCTGTGACTGCAGACTATTAGCACATTCTGTGGGATATACCGTTTTATGCAGGTCCATACTTTCTTCCAATGCACCGCCATAAGCCTGTGCTACAGAGTCGAGAGCATTTGCAACGGTTTCGGCCAATGCCGGTTTTATGCACTCCCACTGATTTTTATATTCGGCAACAAACTTCCCATTATTAAAGAGCTGCGGATAATAGAAGTAATCCAGCCTGTGCATGGAACTCCAGCTGTCGTATGCGTCAGTCTTGAACGAAGAGTCAAAATCCCACAGCGGACCCATCATCAATTTTGTTGAATACGGATTGCTTTCATCATAGTCATGCTTATACATATACATGTTTGTGCCGGCCGCATCGTCAGAATTAAGAATATCATGAGCCAACACCCATTTGGCAAACGAGGCAAGGTCTATGTATTCATCAACCTCTTCGCCCGAATAAAGAGCATTTTCGAAATCATTAATGTAATTCCTTATATTGCCGGTTATTACGTCATCAACGTCCTCAGCGTCAGGATACTTGTATGTCCACCCCATGACAAAATTCTGATGGTCGGTTTTAAAATATAGGTCTTCGTTCCACCAATAGGCATCATTCTCTATAAGATAGCCCGACTTTTTGATGTCAACCCTTTTATCGCCACGTTCTATGGCATCTGTCAGATAATACATTCCCATATACTTGTCGTTCATGACAAGATTTACGAATGTATAACCCGGAGTCCACTCCAACCCTATATACTTGCTCAAGGCAAAGCCCAACACGGTAAGGATATTGCTCTCTGAATTGGTAAAACCCGGATTCCATGTACTTATCTTCAGCATGTTCCAGTCTTTCTCCTTATAGTCTTCATCTCCGCGGCAAAGCATGTCAAACTTCTTCGACAGCTTCAGTTTGTAAGGTTTCTGTCCTTCTGACGCACCTGTGCTGTTACCGCGTATTTTCATTCTCACGCCCGACTCGTCCTTAACATATTCGCCAGAGTCATAAAGCGTGTCTGTACCAAGAGTCATCACCAGTCTTCCGGCAACATATTCGTTGGCCGTGATACCGGTTCCTACACATCCCTCAGGCGGATAAACGATGTCGCATGTAGGAAACTCTCCGTTTTCAGTTGTAACATTCAGCAATGGTATGTTAGGCCATTTGTCAGTAACATTACTTTTTGCATTGGTAAAAGTAAAAAATGAAATAATACAAATAACAAGTCCTTTTTTAATCATATTTATTGTTTTTCTGGTTATATACTTTTTACAAAGACATTTCAAATATATGTTGGTGAATATTAAATCAAGTTTAATCTACTTATGAATTTTAAGCTGGCTTGATGTTGTAGTAAAGCTTATAAAAGATACGGAACACGCAGGCCGCTGAGCCTGCATATTCCGCTATTGTAATATTATTCATCATGGCTGCTTGCCGATGTATGCAAGGATACCGCCGTCAACGTAAAGGATGTGGCCGTTTACGAAGTCGGAAGCGTCTGAAGCGAGGAATACGGCAGGGCCCATAAGGTCTTCAGGCGTGCCCCAGCGTGCGGCAGGAGTCTTAGACACGATGAAGCTGTCGAACGGATGGCGGCTGCCGTCCGGCTGACGCTCGCGCAGAGGTGCTGTCTGAGGAGTGGCGATGTAGCCCGGACCGATGCCGTTGCACTGTATGTTGTGCTCGCCGAACTCAGAGCAGATGTTGCGTGTAAGCATCTTCAGTCCGCCCTTGGCTGCCGCGTATGCCGAAACAGTCTCGCGGCCCAGCTCGCTCATCATTGAGCATACGTTGATAATCTTGCCGTGGCCTTTCTTAATCATGCCCGGTATTACGGCCTTAGACACGATGAAAGGTGCGTTAAGGTCGATGTCGACAACCTGACGGAAGTCTTCTACCGACATTTCTGTCATAGGTATGCGCTTGATTATGCCGGCGTTGTTAACGAGGATGTCTATCGTGCCGAGTTCTTTCTCTATGTCGGCAACCATAGCCTTCACCTCGTCCTCTTTAGTAACGTCGCAGATATATCCTTTTGCGTCGATGCCCTTAGCCTTATAGTCGGCCAGGGCCTGATCCATGTGTTTCTGTGAGCGGCAGTTGAACGCAATCTTTGCGCCTGCCTGTGCGTAGGCCTCAGCGATGGCGAAGCCTATTCCGTAAGCGGCTCCTGTAACCAGTGCCACTTTTCCTTCAAGTGAGAATTTTTTTGAGAATGTATCCATAGGTTTGTTCTTTTTATGTAGGAGTTATAGTAGTTAAAAGTAGTTACCGCTCACAGCTGTGAGCTTAGGAGTTAAAGTCAAATGTCTTGCTGCTTTTAATCTATATAAACCAAGTTGCCGGCTTAAGGCGACAATGCATTTGACTTTAACTCCTTTAACTACTCTAACTTCTTTAACTACTGAAATATACTTTATTTCAAATCCGTTATCTTAGAGAAGTCCTGGTCGCCGTAGTCCTGGTTCTCGCCGCCCATACCCCAGATAAAGGTATAGTTGTGAGTGGCAGCGGCGCTGTGGATGCTCCATTCAGGAGACAGGACAGCCTGGTCGCCCTTCATCCAGATGTGACGTGTCTCGTCGATCTGGCCCATGAAGTGACATACGGCCTGGTCCTCGGGCACTTCAAAGTAGAAGTAAGCCTCCATGCGGCGGCTGTGAACGTGAGCCGGCATGGTGTTCCATACGCTTCCTGTGGCAAGCTCTGTCATACCCATCTGCAGCTGGCATGTGGGCAGCACCTGTGAAACTATCATCTTGTTGATGTCGCGCTCGTTGCTCATCTCGAGCGAACCCATGTGGGCTACAACGGCATCAGCCTTTGTAATCTTCTTGCATGGATACTCCTTGTGGGCAGTAACGCTGTTGAAATAGAATTTAGCGGGTTTCTGCGGGTCCTTGCTGCTGAAGAACACGTCGCGGTCGCCGCGGCCGATATATAGAGCCTCCTTGAATCCGAGAGTGAATGTCTCGTCGCCAACCTTCACTACGCCCTCGCCCTGGCCTACGTTGAATATTCCGACCTCACGGCGTGTTGTAAAGTAGTCGGCCTTCAGCGGGTCGATAGCCTCGAGTTTAAGTTCCTCGTTGACCGGCATTGCGCCGCCCACAACCATACGGTCGTACATAGAGTAAACCATATTTACCTCGTCAGCCGCAAAAACTTTCTCGATAAGAAAGTCACGGCGGATTCTCTTTGTGTCATAATTTTTTGCATCCTCAGGATGCGCTGCATAACGAATTTCGTAATTTGTTTTCATAAATATATTTGTTATAGTATCTGTCGTATAAAAGTGCATGACAATACTTTATCTGCTTTGCAAAGATACAAAAAATATGTCATGACGTCAGATTTTTATACATGATTTAAGTTTAAAAGCATATATAATTGCAAAAAAAATTATATATTTGCCTCATAAAACTAAAAAATTATCTGCCTATGGTAAAAATACGGAATTAATATTTACAATATTTTTGCAAAGCGTTTGCTTTATCGACCCGCTTTCTGAAACCTGCATTATACGAATATTCAACTTTCGAAATAGAAACGTTTACATTATATCTGAGAAGTGTGAACTATTAATACTATCTGACAATATTGCTTTACTGAAATTCAGAAAACAATGCGGCCAAAAATTGGCACACATATTTCAGGGTCGTAAAATCTAATGAGAATGAACTTTTTAAACCGAATGAAACATTAACTAAATCTTTATTTAAACAAGAAACATGAAGAAGCATTCATTTTTGACTCTGCTAATTATATTGTTAGCAACAATATCAGGAATGTCATTTTCTTCCTGCAGCAGCGACGAAGAAAACAGCATTGAGAATGAAATTTTTGTATACCTTCAAGGCGAATGGGTAACTACCCACATGAGTGAAGAAGACCATTTTATGCCAACCGACGGACAGTATCCTGTTGATTACAGCACAGACAAAGACATTACATCTGCTGATGACGAAGACTATACTGTAATCCGTTTTGACAAGAACAGCATGTGCACGCTGCTCGCATCGGGGTCTCAGGACGACATGCCCGAGCTGCCAGTGTCAGCAAGATTCAAGTTGGAGGGCAACAAACTGTCTTGTCCGTTATTCTACGGCGACTTCACAAAATATGTCACCATAACAATGAAGTCTGACAATGAAATGGTGATGACACTCATTGACAACGGCAGCGACTCAAGCGGCACCACACGATACACACAAATCACAACATTCAAGAGGTATAACTAAAACATAAACAAAACTTATTATGAAGAAAATATTGCTCACAGCCTGCATAATGATGATATGCGGACAATTATTCGCGCAGTCGAACGACAACTTACAAACCCAAATCGACTCAGTTGCTGTCGAAGAACAAAAAGATTATATTCAGACGAGCGACAGCATAGATACCAAAATCGAACCAGTTGCTGTCGAAGAACGAAAATATTATCCTCAGTCGAATGACAGCTTACAGACACGAATCGACTCACTTGAGAATGAGATTAAGACGCTGTCAGCCAGCATTAAAGAAAAAGATACAGAAACCGAGAAAAAGGAAAAAGACAACTCTGTATGGGGACGCAAGAAGTTTCTTAATATCGGATATGTCAGCCAGACTCTCTCTCCTAACTACGGAGACGACCTGAAGGGCAGCTTCGGCGTGTCATTGGTAAGCGGCCGCACTATATACCTGCACAAGAAACCGCTGTGGAACAGAATAAAATTTGCCCTGGACTTGGGTTGCGACATCAACTACACCAAGTATAAGGATTATGATGAAGTATACAACGACTATTATGAGGACGAGGAAACTCCGTCGTTTATTTCCGGAATGCACCAGTGCGATATAGGATTCGTAATAGGCCCGTCGATTACATACAATCCTGTAGGCGACCTGAGAGTATCTGCATATTTCCGCTTTGTTCCGTCTTACTCTATGCTCATCATCGACGACGAGGTTAATGGCAGCTACGTTTCGTTCTTCACTTACGGCGGCGAGGTGTCATGGAAAGCTATCGGCATAGGCGTTGAAGGAAGATTCGGCAACGGCAAATACGGCACTATCATATCAGACGATGACGTAAGCGACATAAAGCAAAAATACTCTACAACATCGCTGAGGGCATATATCTGCTTCCGTTTCTGATGCCAGGACAATAAGTTGCAGGAAAAGAATATGCGTCAATACAACGCAAATTAATATCCTGAAATAACAATAAAACATAATAAATAAAAACCAAATACCGCATGACAGGCAAATTCCTGTTCATGCGGTATTTGGTTTTCAGGACGGATAAATATCCCGTATCGGCAGCAGCAACGTCTGAAGTTATTATCCGTTTCTTTTTGCCGTTATAGATAGAATGTAAATTATTGTATTGTGTCGGCTGATATGAGCTTTTCCAAATTGGATTTAATTATACCTTTTCGATAACCTTCCCACGCTTTCAATATTTTTCCTTCAGGAGAGATTAATAAGATTTTACGGCAACAGACAACAAAATAAACAAAATTAAGACAAACAAAAAATCCCGTCTCAATGTGATTGAAGACGGGATTTAATATTAATGATGTTGTCCAAAGCGGATTCGAACCACTACAAACAGAACCAAAACCTGTTGTGCTACCATTACACCATTGGACAATCACGGATGCAAAGGTAGTGGTTTTTTACGCCACTACCAAATTTTTTTATATTTTTTGAATGTCAAAGGCCGCAAGTTTTACATTTTTATTACGTAAAAGTCCTGTGAGATAGCCTTTTGACACTTCATAAATGCATTGCAGACAAATTATTTCACTGTTATGAGGAAATAATTCTTCTTGCCGCGCTGAACGAGCAGATACTTGCCGTCGATGAGGTCGTCTGAAGTTATTACACGGTCGAATGCAGCAAGTTTCTCCTTGTTGAGCGAAACGCCTCCGCCCTGAACGAGCTTACGCATCTCTCCCTTGCTGGCAAATACGGCAGCCTCTGTGGTGAACAGCTCAACAGCCGGCAGACCTATCTTGTCCTTAGAAACCTCAAACTGGGGCACGCCTTCGAAGATGTCGAGGAATGTCTGTTCGTCGAGTTTCAGCAGACTGTCCTTTGTCGACTTGCCGAACAGTATGTTAGAAGCCTCAACGGCAGTATCGTAGTCCTCGCGAGAGTGAACCATCACGGTTACTTCCTCTGCCAGACGGCGCTGCAGTGTGCGGCGTCCCGGATCCTGGCGGTGCTCCTCTACGAGGCCGTCTATTGTCTCCTTGTCGAGACTTGTGAATATCTTGATGTAGCGCTCAGCGTCCTCGTCGCTTACATTAAGCCAGAACTGATAGAACTTGTAAGGCGATGTGCGCTTCGGATCGAGCCAGATATTTCCGCTCTCAGTCTTGCCGAATTTCTTTCCGTCGGCCTTTGTTATCAGCGGACAAGTCAGTGCGTAAGCATCAGCCTCGCTGCCCAGCGTGCGGCGTATAAGCTCGGTACCTGTGGTCATGTTGCCCCACTGGTCGTTACCGCCCATCTGCAGTTTGCAGCCTTTGTGCTGATAGAGATACAGGAAGTCGTAGCCCTGAAGCAGCTGATAAGTGAATTCGGTGAACGACAGACCGTCGCGGGCCTCGCCGTTAAGACGCTGCTGTACGCTCTCCTTTGCCATCATGTAGTTTACGGTGATATGTTTGCCCACCTCACGCGCGAACTGCAGGAAGCCCATATCCTTCATCCAGTCGTAGTTGTTCACAAGCTCTGCCTTGTTGGGAGCGTCGCTCTCAAAGTCAAGGAATTTGGCAAGCTGCTTCTTTATGCACTCCTGGTTGTGGCGCAGAGTCTCCTCATCGAGCAGGTTGCGCTCAAGGCTCTTGCCTGAAGGGTCGCCAATCATACCTGTCGCACCACCGACAAGTGCCAGCGGCTTGTGTCCGCAGCGCTGCAGGTGACGGAGCATCATCACGCCGCAGAGGTGACCAATATGCAGTGAGTCGGCTGTAGGGTCGGTGCCAAGATAAGCAGTTACCTGCTCTTTCTGCAACAGTTCTTCCGTACCCGGCATAATCTGGCTCAGCATGCCACGCCATCTCAATTCTTCAACAAAGTTCTTATTCATCGTATTTTTCTTTATTTTTTTATTTCGTTAAACACATAAAACACGCGCCAAATCATTTAAACATAAATGAATCTATGCACGTCTTTGCCTCAACAATGCTTGCCGCGCTGCCGCATGACAGGCCGTAAGCAAACACATCAGGCATAAGGCTACGGCACTGGGTCGTATCCGCTTCCGCCCCACGGATTACATCTCAGTATGCGCCATATAGCCAGGGCAAGTCCCTTTATGGGCCCGTGCTTTTTCAATGCCTGGCGGGCATACTCTGAACATGTGGGCGTAAACCTGCACGACGGGGGCGTGAATGGAGATATGCAGCGCTGATAAAATATTATAGGCAATGACAGCAGCCACACCAATATTTTGGAAATATGGTTAAGAATGCTTCTCATTGCCTTTCTATTTTCTCCGACAGGCGGAACATCAGGTTAACCACCTTTTTCTCAATCTCGGAGGTTGGCCACAATTTGTCGTCAATCCATATCAGTGCTATCAGCAGGGCCGAACCTTCATGACGGTCAAGCTGTTCGTACAAAATGTTCTTGTTAAGCCTGTAAGCCTCACGCAGCTGCCGTTTCACCCTGTTACGTTTGACAGCTCTCTTAAAACATTTCTTCGACACGCTCACCATCACTTTCACCCTTGGCGCGTCTGCCTCAGCATCAGTTTTAAGATAGACAAGCCTGACAGGGAACGCAGCCATCGAGCGGCTGCCTCCTCGTTCGAAGAGCTTCTCTATCTCTGTCTTTCTGCATATCCGCTCTTCTTTCTTGAATGTCAGAACACCGGATGCCGACATAATGCTGTATCTGTATTGTTATTTATTCTTCTCTAAAAAGTCTTTCAATGCGCTCGTCATTGACGGATGTTCCTTTGTAGGAGCCTCAAACTCAACTTTCAGACCTGCATCATGGGCAGCCTTTGCCGTAGCAGGACCGAATGTACCAACAATAACGCTGCTGTGCTCGCTGTTCTTGAATGTACCGGTGAACGCATTGATGCCCGACGGACTGAAGAAGATGCACATGTCGTAGTCGAATGTCTTTATCTCATCCTCCGTGAAATCGTTGCTTACAGTGCGGTACATCACACACTCTGTGTGGTTGAGCTTTTTAGAGTCGAGCAGAGTCTTCACGCTGTCGTCATGCACGTCGCTCATCGGGATGAGATACTTCTCAGTCTTATGCTTTATCATCGTGGGCAGCAGGTCGTCAATCTTTCCGGTCTTTCCGAAGAACACCTTGCGCTTGCGATATTGCACATATTTCTGTATATACAGAGCTATAGTCTCGGTTACGCAGAAATACTTCATTGTCTCAGGTATTTCAAGCCTCATTTCCTTGGCAAGCTTGAAATAGTTGTCAATCGCATGGCGTGACGTAAAGACTACAGCCGTATAGTTGAGAATACTTATTTTCTGTTGGCGGAAGTCTTTCGAGGATAATCCCTCGACTTTAATAAAAGGACGGAACACCAATTCTACGCCGTATTCTTTCTCCATATCAAAATACGGTGATTTTTCACTACTTGGTCTGGGTTGTGAGATCAATATCTTTCTTACCATCAGTAAATACCCTAAAAGTTTATTTTTAAATAGTCTACAATCATTACCAGAACTCCCCACAATGAGAGCAAGGGCATTATTTCAAGGGCACAAAAGTACAAAATTATTTGCAAAAAAAAGTTTTTCTGCCCGAAAAACACTACATAGCTCTTGTAAAACAATAGTATTTTCACTAAAATTATAACGAAAGCCACGTAAAATACGGCATTCTGGATAGACAAATCAAAGTACGACTGGAGCATGACAAGAGGGAACATGGCCACGCCTTCAAACGATGTTATAAACAAAAAAGCCTTGAGCCACCGCGCACTCTTTTTCTTGCCGAAAAACACGCTGTTGACAAACCAGTAGATAAGCATCTTCAAGGCATAGTAAGCTACAAACACGCCAAAGAATATCGCTACCAACTGATACTGCGAAGGCAGTATGAATGTGTCGGCCACACACTCCTGTGTATAAAGAAACGACACCACGGCAAACAGCAGACATGTCTGAAGGACAAGAAACGACTGGAACCTAAACTCGTTGGTCGTCTCTGAGAATTCCGTGGTGAGCGTCCGCGGCTCATAGAAGAAGTCTTTGGCCTGACGGAACAGGAAACGGCGCGACTTCGAAAAGGCTATCAAAGCCAGAATAAAGCATCCCAGCAACAAAGCCGTTATAGTGTTGTCGCCCTTTATCGTGTAAGGCACCGGGTCGCCGGCCACGCCATAGCGTCCGCCGTCAAGCTCGGGATGATACATTGAGTCGTTCGAAAAGAAATTCTGCTTGTAATATTGCGGCAGACTGATGTCCTTGGCGCTCTTGCCCTTGTCGTGTCCGGGCAGGTGTAGCGTGTCGGGACGCGTGCTCAAGTGCGTATTCTCTACATGAAACACCGACTGTATGGCTGAGTCTTGCTGAGCCGGAGTGGCGTCAGCAGGCAACTTCTGCAACACCTCATACGGATGTTTCACCTTGGCCGGGCGCTCCGCTTTCAACGGTTCTGCCGGCATTATGTCTTCATGTACGTTTGTCGAATCAGCCTGAAGCTCTGTCATTTTTTTGTTTTCTGCCGTGCTTTGTTTCGTTTTATACAATAAGAGGATGTGTCAGCACACGGCATGCGCAGCCGCGCAATGCCCAATGTAGTGACACATCGTCCTTGCGCATGGACTTATAGTCCGAATGCTTTCTTTATCTCGTCAACCTTGTCGAGTTTCTCCCATGTAAAGAGTTCCACCTCAATGGTCTTTGTCTCGTGGTAGTGGCTCTCAAAGGTCTTCTTCACTTTCTCATACTTGCGGCCCATGTGTCCGTAAGCTGCGGTCTCACTGTAGATAGGCTGGCGCAGCTTGAGGTCGCGCTCGATGGCTCTCGGTCTGAGATCGAACATCTTCTTGATAACCTCGGCTATCTCGCCGTCCGACTGTTTTACATGGCTTCTGCCGTAAGTGTTTACATATATGCTTACAGGCTCAGCCTGACCTATGGCGTAGCTTACCTGAACAAGCATCTCGTCGGCAACGCCGGCAGCCACCATATTCTTGGCTATATAGCGTGCGGCATAAGCAGCCGAACGGTCAACCTTGCTCGAGTCTTTGCCCGAGAATGCGCCTCCGCCGTGTGCGCCCTTGCCGCCGTAGGTATCAACGATAATCTTGCGGCCAGTAAGACCTGTGTCGCCGTGAGGGCCTCCGATTACGAACTTTCCTGTCGGATTGACAAGATACTTTATGCTGTCGTCAAACAGTGCAAGCACCTTCTCGCTGTGTATCTGTTCCTTGACACGCGGCATAAGAATGTTCTTCACATCTTCCTTTATGCGTGCAAGCATAGCGTCGTCATCGGGATCAAACTCGTCGTGCTGTGTCGAAACCACGATGGTATCTATGCGGCGTGCCTCGCCGTTGTCGTCGTATTCAACCGTAACCTGACTTTTTGAGTCGGGACGCAGATATGTCATCTGCTTGCCTTCCTTGCGTATGTCGGCCAGTGTGCGCATTATCAGATGTGCAAGGTCGAGCGACAACGGCATATAGTTTTCGGTTTCGTTGCAGGCGTATCCGAACATCATACCCTGGTCGCCGGCACCCTGCTCGCTTTCGTCCTGACGGTCAACACCGCGCTTTATGTCCTCGCTCTGCTCGTGTATGGCGTTGAGAACGCCGCACGACTCGCTGTCGAACTGATATTCTGACTTTGTATAGCCTATTCTCTTTATAGTCTTGCGGGCTATGGTCTGCAGGTCGATATAAACGTCGCTGCGCACCTCACCGGCAATTACAACCTGTCCGGTAGTGACAAGAGTCTCAACGGCCACGCGAGCCTTGTCGTCGTAAGCCAGAAACTGGTCAAGAATTGCGTCTGAAATTTGGTCGGCAACCTTGTCTGGATGCCCTTCCGATACTGATTCTGAAGTGAAGAAATATGCCATTTTATTTACCTTAATTATAAAAATAGTGTGCAAAGTTAAGGCAATTAGTTCTAACCGCAAAATAAAAACCTGCTTTTTAACTGATTTTCAGTGTAAACGCCGCCATGCAAATATGTCTGTCACACTTTTATGGCACACACGGCACAGACTCTACCGATACATAAATAGAAACTAATAGCCTGCCGGCAGCCTTTATAGATAAGCAATGGTAACGGCTGACAGGCAGGCTTATGCAAACAGACGGCACGACATGAAGCGCGACAAGGCATGGCATATAACAGCCGCCCCCGGGCTTCAGACCGCCGGTTGCGGTTATCTCTTTACAAACTTTATTACTTCTGATGAAGTGCCGTGGTCGATTATGAGGATATAGCAGCCCGGGGCAACATTTGAAGTGATGTTTCCGGGAGCGCCAGTTCCACGCGCTACGACCATTCCGCTCGTGGCAGATACAAGCGTGAGCTTTGCAGCAGGCTCTACAGAAGGCGCGGTCTCAATGCCTGAAGCCACATACTCGTTGTAGCGTTCTTTCACCTTCGCCGAGCTCATGGCGCCTTTATATATCGTAAACTCGTCGATTGTTCCTTCAAAGAAATTGTTAAGATTGACGTTGACATTGCCAACAGTGAGCGGTTCGTCATTGTCTGAAATGCTGCCGGTGGTATCCACAGACTCGCCTATAAGCACTCCGTTGGCGTATAGTTTCAGCGTCTTGGTGTAGCTGTCACGCACGCAGACGATGTGAGTCCACTCTCCGTTAAAATAAGCTGTGCCCGTGGCAGAAACCTCGCTCTTGGTAACGTTGTCGTCAACGGCAAACTTCAGCAGGCCGTTCTTATATTCCAGTCCTGCCCATTTGCCTGTTGCCCCAGTTTCGGCGTTGGCTGTTATGCTGCCTTTATGAAATATATAGGCGGCATCATCAGTCGACTTCATCCAAAACTCAATGGTAAAATCTTCTGTGCCGAGCTGAATCAGGCTGTAAGCCATCTGAGTGAAATAAGACGAACCGTCGAGCTGAGCAGCATTGCCCTTTACGCCCTGCACCAATGCCGGACTGCCCACAACCTGAGCCATGCCCTCAACAGTGTTGGGCGTAGAGCCGGTGCTAATATCATCGAACGGATAGCAGGCCAGGGGCGTAAGCACAATCTTGTCGCGCACGGTTATGGTTCCTTCTATCGTTGCAGTGGTTTCACCGCCCGTGGTCGACACCTTATATTTATATGTACCCGTTGCAGAAGGTATTCCACTTATAGTCAGGCGTTTAGATGAGTTATCAACAGACATGTCAACACCGTCGGGAAGTCCCTCAACTGTTACACCCGTGGCGTTTCTCCATTCATACACAATGTCTTCAATGGCATCGCCCTGCTCCACAGTCTGGTTGAGCTGTCCGCTCACAGCGCGCAGCGACGCGTCAGTAGAGAATATGTCGGGCAGATAATAGCCGAGGTGCGGCGGCTGGTTGTATGCCACATTCTGCCATGCAATGGCCATTCTGTATATATGGTCCTGCATAAGACATGGCACTTTATATTCGGTTTCTTCGGTCGTTGTGAATATAAGCAGGTCTGAACTTGTGCTTCCGTCCCACAGAATTACTTCCTCGCGCCAGTCGCCAAGAATATCAGCCGAAAGGCATGGAGTTTTCTTTGTTGAGTTGCACGACTGTGCGTTGCAGTATTGTCCGAGGCTCCATTTTGCTGCATCGCTTGTAAGCGTAGAGTTGCGTTTCACTATATCGGTGCCGTCGAGCAGTTCTTCATACAGGTCGCCGTCCCAATATATGCGGAAATTGCACGACGGACGCTTGTCTGCCACCTTGTTTCCGCGGCAGTCGTATGTTGCCGTAGCCTTCGAGCCCGAAGTGTAGTCGGATATTGCCCAGGCCTCGCATCCGCGCCATTTGTCGCTCACGTCGGCCACAACGCCGCGTCCTATGTCGTTGCCGCTCTGCTTCTGTCCCCACAATATCTCGCCTGTCTTGGCATCACGGAACTCTGCGTCCCAGGGATATGCCGACGATTTTTCCTCATGCACCATCCATATTTCAAGTCCGTCATGGTCAGGGTCGAAGTCGCCAAGATGCAGAGCATCGCCGTGGCCGGCACCTGTACGGTATAGCACGGAGCCGTCGTGGTCTAAGCATGCCGCGCCATACACAATCTCGTCGCATCCGTCGCCGTCAACATCGCCCACAGTCAAGGCATGAGCGCCTTCGCCATAAAGACCTTCGCCCCCAGTCTCCGACTTATGCAGCCATCGCTGTTTAAGGCTTTTCCCGTCGAAATCCCATGCACATAGATATGCCGCCGTATAATAGCCTCGGCACATAACAAGGCTCGGTTTCTGTCCGTCAAGATAAGCCACGCAGGCAAGATAGCGTTCTGAGCGGTTGCCGTAAGAGTCACCCCACTGCGAGTTTGAGCGCACTGAGCGCAACGGAACATAGCTCACCGTGGTTATCTCGGCACCGGTCTGTCCGTTGAACACCGTGAGATACTCAGGGCCAGACACTATTATACCCTTGTTCGAGCCGCTGCTTACACGATAGTCGTCAGTAACCTTGTCGTCGCCCATCAGCACAGCCTTGCCCTGTCCGTCAATAGTTCCGGGCGCAGTCTTGCACGCCACTTCTGCTTTTCCGTCGCCGTCGAGGTCGTACACCATAAACTGGGTGTAGTGTGCGCCGGCGCGTATGTTGCGTCCAAGGTCGATGCGCCACAGCTTTGTGCCGTCAATCTTGTACCCGTCGATATACACATTGCCCGTATATGCGCCTTTCTCCGAATTGTCTTTCGAGTTGCTCGGGTCCCATTTCACTATTATCTCATACTCACCGTCGCCGTCGACATCGCCCACAGAGCAGTCGTTCGGGCTGTATGTGTAAGCCACGCCGTCGGGAGTGGTTCCGCCTGCAGGCCGGTCGAGATGCACCTTCTTATATATTTCAGGCCATACGGCTGTCTCGGCCGTCGTCTCAACGGTCTGTCCGCCGTCCACAGCCTTAACGACATACTTGGCATCGACCGTTCCCGAAACGTCAACAAAGTTGGTACTGCCTGTTATCAGCGAGCCGTTAACCTTAACGCCGTTGCGATAGACATCATAGCCCATCGTGCTTTTGTCTGACGTCAGGCATCGCCACGACAGGTAAACACCGGCATCTGTCTTTACGGCAACAAGTCCGCGACCGAGCTTTTCGGTCTGTTGAGCCACAGCAGAACACAATGACGCCGACAGCATCAAACAAGATAAAAACAATTTCTTCATAAGATTTAAGTTAAAGATTTATTTTAGTAAGATTATGTTTCCGGCACAAAGATAAGCATAATAAACCGAACAAAGAAATTTATTGTCATCAATAATTATTATAGAATCGACAAAGGATGGCAACAATTCTCTTTGGCGGATATTCCTTTCACATCATTTCTTATCATCCGTTCTGAAAGGAGACGGGCAGACATTTCTCAATGCGACTTCCAGATTTGCTTCACGGTCGAGATTCATTGACTTGCGCAGCCGGTAACGCCCTATGTTTACACTCTGTGCCTGATTGCCGGTGAGAATGCAGATTTCATGAGTGCTCAGCCCCAGATAAATATAAGTGGCAAGAAGAATTTCGTTCTTCGACAGTTTCGGATAAAGGCTCAAGAGTTTATCCTGATAGTTTTTCATCATTTTCTCTTGCTTTTCGGTAAAGCTGGAACTTATCGGAACAAGCCGATAATCCATAATCTGTGCGCAAATCTTACGCAACTCATTGTTTACAGCGTTATCTTTTCCGTAGCAAGAACGCACCGCACTGCGTATTTTGTCGAGCAGTGTATTATGATTGTTATAGAACAGCAACAGATAACTTATCTGCTGCTCCATCTCGGCAATAAGTGAATTATTGTGATCAACCTTACTTGCCGTTTCGCTGAGCAAAGAGCTCAGCTTATTGCTTTTCATCTTCTCGGCTTCGAGCGCCACAGCCATCTTCCTTTTGCCGCGCAAGAGCCAGCCCGCAGCCAGAAGCAAGACCAGCACGACAACTCCCACAGCGACATATACACCGGTAGTATTATTAGCATCGTCATCTATCAGTTTAAACGTTCCATGCTCCATTCTCACGTTTTTGTCGCACCAGTTAAGCAATTTCTGCGTATTGGCCATAAAATTCTGAATGGTCTTCTTGTTTTTCTCTTCCTCCTGTTTCTCTGTGGTAAGCACTTGCCGATAGAAATAATATGCCAGCTGATAATTGTTCTTTCGCTCATAGATGTCACCTTTGCGCCTCAAAGCCTCAATCAAGCAGTCGTTGTCATTGTACTTTCTTGCCAGGTCAATGGTTTTATCAAAGGCAATAAAAGCCTGCTCATCCTGCAGTTTACCTTCGTAATAACGCGCCAAAGCCAACTGACATTTCGGATAGAACAACGTGAGATTATTAGCCTGTGACTGTCTTATAGCTGTGGTGATAAGATTATAGTCGAGCTCGTTGTCTTCATCACATGCGAAGAGTGCCTGCAGCACCTCTATCTGCAACAAGGTTTGTTTACGTGCAACCGCTTCATTGTAAGCCTTTCTAAGAATCATCTTGGCTTTGGCCCGGTTGTCAGTAAGTCTATAATACGTAGAAATGTTGATGAGTGTCACGATGTATTGATAGTGCTTGTTCCTTTTCTTGTAGAATTCGAGTATTTTCAACAATTTGGAATACGAGGCTTTCAATCCGCCCTCTGACAATTCTATGTAAGCAATGCCGGAGTAAATTTCATAGTAAGTAATACTGTCTTTCTCGGTACAATAGCGTTGTGCCCTGTTTAATAGCAGATTGGCAAGGTCGAATCTCTTAAGGCTGAGTGCTATCGAGGCGAAACCAGTCAAAGTCTGTAAGGTGTATCGTTGCATTTCCTCTGCTGACTTCACCTGTTTCAGCTTATTTAGCGCGTCAACGTATATGCTCGGGGTGCTACTTTGAATCACGGCACTCGTAATGATTGATTCGGCTTTATTCACAGTCATAGAGTCTTCACTGGAATTAGCCGGACCGGCAAGGCTGATTATAGGCATTAGTGCTATCGCCAAGCAGAATAAATATCGTAATATGGATGAATTCTGCATATTGTGGTTCTGTGTAACAGATACAAAAATACATATAATTTTCAATATTTCATAACATTAACCTTTTTTTTAATCATTATGAATGTAGATAGTCACTTTTTCCCCCACTTTAGTATGTATATTTTATAATATCTGATTATCAATACGTTACATAAAATTGTATATAATAATCTGTATGCAGCAAGCATTATGTTTATACGAAATCATGATTGTGAAAAACATCACCATAGATTTTAATTTCTATTTTTGCGAGTGCATAACATTAAAATCTATAGCTTATGAAGAAGAAAAATTATCACTTTGTAACTGTATGGCAATTGTTGCTTATGCTGATGTCATTTTTATCCTTCCAGCCAGCATCTGCACAAGGCAAGTATAAACTTATGCGTCTGCATGAACCGGCAGACTCTGTTGAGCAGCCTGTCAAGCTTACCAAGAAAAAAGTTGACACACGGCTCGCTGCTCCAAAAGCTGAAGCCGTCTATCCTGGCGACGAGTATCTCATGAGGGCTTACAGCGTGTTTGACCCTCAGACTGGCGATAATATATTTATTGAAGGCGGCAAACTGACAACTTACCCTGTTTATATACAACTTGACGATAACAGCGGCGAGGCTAAGATTACCAACTTGATAAATATGTCGTCACCATCTACCATTACGGGTATTTGGGATAAGGATGCAAACACTATCACAGTGAACACTCCTCCATATTGGACCGATCCGTATACAGAGTGCGCGATTATCGGCAAGGACGGAGATTACGATCTTTTTCTTCAAGCCGGTGATATGTACGGCATTGGCTATTGGGAATCATACGACGCTCTTGTAATGGATGTGTCTTCCGACAGAAACACAATAACTCTCCGTCAGGACTTTGCAGCCAGTTTGTTGGTTTATGACGACTATTTCGGATATTATGACGGAGGCTTTAGCTCCATATTCTTCGATGGCAAGATGTTCAAGAAAGGTGAAGGACCTAATATCATTGCCGACAGAGACGAACTCGACTTCGGACGTTGCTTCGTAGGCGGTACGGTTGAAAAGACAATAGGTATTGTCAACACTGGTACTGAGGCAGCCGACTATGTTGTTGATGCTTCCTGTGATGAACTTACCATTGAAAATCCGAGCGGTAACCTCGGGTCAGGTGAATCAGCTACCATCAACATTAAATTCACCCCTAAAGAGGCAAAACAGTTTACCGGTACCATTACGCTATCTACCGATAATGGCGACAAGACTGTAAACGTAGTTGCTAATGTTGAGAATGTGCCTGACTATAAAAAGATAACCTCTGAAGGCAGCGACCTTGTTACATATAATACCAGTCTGGATTATCCTTGGCTGCTCACTGATACAATCGATAGCCAGACCGTGGCCGTTACCACCAACCAGGGACAGGGCATGACCTCTTCTACTCTCTATGCTACTGTCACAGTTCCACAGGGCAAAAAGGTGTTGGCAAGCTGGGACGCCGTATATGACCCACGCTTCGCAAGCTATGATGAGTTCCATGTTAACTGCGATGACAAAGAGGTTATCGTTTACGACGAACAAGGCAGGCAGAACGTGAAAGGCAGCGTTGAAATAGCACCTGGATCACACACTCTCTCATTCAGTTATATAAAAGACTTAATGGTCAATACCGGAGCAATTAAATATGGAAAGGACTATACCTACTTACGCGACTTGAAATACCAGCTTGTAGACTATAAAGCTGCTGATGCTTCAATTTCAAGCAACAGTCTTGACATGCGTCGTTACTTCCTCGACCTTGACTTTGTAGAAGATGCCGATTCTTCTATCACCATCAAAAACGAGGGCAGTGATTCCCTTATTATTAAAGGTATAAAGAACTCAACAAACTTCAGCGCCACGGTTTCTAAAGACAAACTCGGCGAGTTTGAATCTGTTCCTGTCAAGATAACTTTCCTGGCCAGATCGGTAGGCTCTTATCAGGGCGATATCACTCTGCAGACCAGCGCCGGCGACTACACCATTCACTGCAAGGCTGTAGTGGAAACACCATACGATTATAATAAAATCGTCGATGAAGGCGACTTCCTCTTTATTTCCGACCGCGACATTCCGTTTGTTGTAGATGGTAATACGACCTACAATGGCAACGACAATCCGAACGACAGCATCGAGAGCTATTCAAGTCTGGGCTGCTTCTTCACAGTTCCTGAAGGCAAGATAGGCGTACTCAGATGGGAAGGCACTGTTGACGGTACAGATGATGACTATGCAATGTTCACCATTGATAACGCATTATATGCAGAAGTTTTAGAGGGTGACAGCGTCGACGGAAGCTACAGAATAGCCACACCTGCACTTACTTATCTCAAACCAGGCATGCATTATGTGGTATTTGCATTCTGTACCAATGGTGACGGCAAGGCAAAACTGACAAACCGCTACACCATAAGCCATCTGAAACTGCAACTGTTTGACAATCTCGACGGTGTTACTATATGGGAAGGCGAAACTGCCAATATACCGGAAACATATCCAGGTCACTACTCAACAGCCACAGTAAATGTTATCAATCTCTCCAGCACACAAATGGAGTTGGGCGACATTAATGGCAACGGCGCTTTCACCGGACAATCAGATCCTAACGGCTGGAACTATGCCATACAGTATGGTGTAGTACCCATAAAGGTTGTCTTCACTCCGACAGCCAAGGGTGAACAGAACGGTGACATTACCGTAAAGACAAACAACGGCGATGTTGTATTGAAATGCAACGCCAAGGCTCTCGACTCATCCAACCTCATCTACTTCGATGATTTCGAAAGCATGGTAGGCTGGTCTGTACTCAACAACGACTACGATAATATAAAATGGAAGACTGAGGGCGGCAATACCGGTAAATTTGCAGATCTCGGAGAAGGCATGCTCACATTCAATTCAAATATGATTATTAACAATCAGGCTAATGACTACATCGTATCGCCAATGATGACAATTCCTGAAGATGGAGCTACGCTAACATTCTTACGCACTGTACGCGCAGCTAATGCAAACACTGTAAGCTACAGCGTCAAAGTGGGCGAAGGAACCGATCCGAGCACCTATACCACCGTCTACTCTGAGGACGAAGAGCCTATTTCTTATAAGCCTGTAACTATTGACCTCAAGGAGTTTGCCGGCAAGAATATTCATGTAGCCTTCTACACCGATGCACAGCCAAAGAGCGGATGGTTGCAGATAGACAACTTCACGGTTACTTCTGGTACGTCAACCGGAATCGACAGCATAACGTCTGACGCATTCGGAAACGGCTCTGTACGCTATACAATTGACGGCAAAAAGGCCGACAACAACAGCAAGGGCATCATCATCGAGAAGTCTGTCGACGAAAACGGACATAATGTAGTTCGCAAGCAAATCATACGATAAGGAATATGAAGAAAGGAAGAAACATTCTCAGTTTAATTGCAGTCCTCTTTTTGGGGACTGCAATTCCCGCCACGGCTCAGAAAGACGGACAGATGATGCTCAGCTATTGCAACAGTGCAGTACAGACATCAAGTACCATCGGTAAGGGCGGTAAAGGAACCGTATCGGCAGCATGTCTGATAGGTCAAGACAAGATTGGCGGATTGAAGAATATAAAGATAGCCGGAGTAAAAGTGGGACTTGCTTCACGCCTGAACATCGACTCTCTGCAAGTATGGGCACGCTATGAGCTTGACGGCAATAATATTTTCGCCAAGACTATCGGCAACGAACAAGGACAGTCTGTTGTGAAGGGTTGGAACGAAGTGCAGGACTTGCCCGTGGCAATGAACGACAAGCCTTTCTATGTTGGCTACACCATCTACCAGAAAGGTGCCTGCTATGCCATCTCGGCTGTCAAGCCACAGCACGAACAGGGACTTATGGTCAACCTCGACGGCACATGGGCTGACAGCTCAAAAGTGTCAGATGCAGTATTGAGCATCGGTGCCATAATAACCGCCGACAATATGCCTACCTTTGATTTGGGCATCGACTCACTCTCAATGCCCGCACGCGTACAAGTAGGCTCTGCAGTGCCGTTGACACTCGAAATCACCAATTACGGCAGTCGCCTCATCAGTGGCTTTGACGTGTGGACCTGTGAAAATAACTGCGAAGCCGTATCTTACCCGGTAAATCAGTCTATACTCCCCGGAGAAAGAAAAGAAGTTGTGGTCGACTATATCACTCCGCGCGGGGAAAAGGAACGCAACGTCAGTCTGAATGTCAAGTTATGCAACCTGAAAGAGGGCGCCGACGTCAACGAGGACAACAACAGCGGCTCAACATCTTATGATGTCACTAAATATACGTTTGTCAAAGTGCCTTTGCTGGAGGAATTCACCACCGAGAATTGTTCCAACTGTCCTTCGGCAGCAGAGGCTATCCATGAAGCTCTTGCCTCCAATAACTATATCAATGAGATAGCTGCCGTTTGCCATCACTCAGGATATTACGAGGATCAGTTCACCCAACAGTGCGACCGCGACATGCTTTGGCTTTATGGAACCGACGCTGTCTACGCTCCGGCTGTAATGTGGGACCGCACATGCTTTGTATATCCGACGACACCTGTCATGGATGCGCCACGCGACAAGAGTGAATACATCAGTATATTCGACTACCTGAAGAGTTTCACTACAGAGGTGGCAATCCTGCCAGAAGCCGTCTACGACCCTGACACCCGCATGCTGCATGTCACCGTAACAGGCGGACGCGACCATGTATTTGGCGGCGACGATATACGTCTGACTGTTTATCTGGTTGAGAATGAGATTCATTCAAGCACACAGAACAACGGCGGCAACGACTATATCCAGCGCCATGTGATTCGTGCTTACAACAGCACATGGGGCGAGCCCATCAACTGGGACTCCAATGACAACTATTACTATGAGTGCGACCTGACGGTACCAGACAATTGTGTAAAGAGCAACATGCAGATTATTGCAGTGGTGAGCAACTATGACCCGTCTGACGCCACCAATTGCCAGGTTGAAAATGCTGCTATCCTGAACGATATCGACTGGTCTGGTGCCACATCCGTAACAGGAGTGTCTGTGGAGCGTCCGTCTGCACCGTCGGCAATCTATGATATCACCGGCAGAAAAGTTGGCAATACATCAATGGACATGTCATCGCTGAAGCGTGGCATATATATCATCAAAGGCAAGAAAGTTGTAATCGGACATTAGTCTGTTTTCTCAATATTGCTTTAAAAGTAATGAGGAGGGTGCATAGATTTATGCATCCCCTTTTTTGTTGATAACACCTTATGCTGTATAAAAAGGCCCTAACGGCCGGCACGTATCACCACTCTACGCCGCCCTCGGCTATCACTCCGTCGGCAGCAGGAGTGTCGTCGGCACCGAACGAATTGGCTTTATACTGGATGCATATCATCACCATGTCGTCATTGCCTGTGTTGCGCAGCGCACGCATTCCGGCAGGAGCAACACGCACCACACTGCCCTGACCCACTGCGAAGGTCTTGCCGTCTACCTGAAACTCGCCTTCGCCGCTCACGATGATATACAGTTCCTCATGTGTCTTGTGGGCATGAAGGAAAGTGCTGCCCTCGCCCGGAGCAAAGGTCTGAAACGAAATTTCTGAACCTGTTGCGCCAAGTGCTGTGCCTGCAAATACTTTTCCTTTGAGAACCACACCGCCACCGAAGTCGATTTCGTGCTCACGCAACTCGTTAAAACTGCCTGTTGTAACTGCGGTAAAATTGTCACCGCTGCCTATAATCTCTAACTTTTTCATCTTACTGTATTTTTTGTTTTCGCTGTGCAAAGTTAGTTTATATCTGCGTATGTATCAAGAGGTTACAAAATCTAAAGCCGGTTACGCGGAGGTTACTAATACTGAAATCCAACAATTTATGCCAATCGCTTTTACACACTTTAACAACAGCACACACGCATAACGGTTTTCATCAAGGCACAAAAGCATATTATGCCAGGGGATGCACGTAAGAAGAAAGACATTATTTTACAAAATCAAGCCCTGTCTATGCGGTTTATTTAAGAATATTGGTTACTTTTGTAAACCGTAACAAATGTATTTATGATTAAGAACGAACTTAAAGACACATTATATCCCACCTGTCCCATACGCAACATTTTGTCGCGCGTAGGCGACAAATGGTCAATGCTTGTGCTAATAACGCTCAACGAGCACGGCGTTATGAGGTTTAACGAACTGCGCCGCAACATCCCTGACATATCGCAGAAGATGCTGTCGGAGGTGCTGAAGGCGCTCGAGGCCGACGACCTTGTGTCGAGAAAGGTATATGCCGAGGTGCCGCCGCGCGTTGAATACAAGCTCACAGAAAGGGCGCTGACGCTCATTCCGCTCATCAATAACCTCATTCAATGGGCATTAAGCAATATGGACGACATAATGGACAGCCGGAGAAGATACTTGCTGAAATAGCTTAATCATTAAGTTTCAGCAAACTTTGAGCGTGGATGGATATGCCGACAAGCTGCCGGCAGACAGCTGTCTGACAACAAAGATGCTATCTGTTGACATATTTCACCGTCTTAACTTCGCCGCCGTCATACTTTATCTTCAATATCAGCATGCCCTTGCCGAAACTCTTCAGGCCGTCCATGCCGCCAATATTTCCTAACAATGCGCCGGCCGCTGAATAGACGCTGATGTCCGCTATGCGCCGGCTTTCAACATCGGTGATACCGGCAGAGCCTTTAGGCGGTATCTCTATCACGGCCGTGTCACGGCCATAAGCATTTTCTGCATACATCTCCACTGAAGCGCCGTCCGTAAGGTCGATGCAGGTAAAGGTCATTGTGGCATAATACTGGGTGTATGACGTGCATGGAAAAATAAAGGATCCCGACTTCTCGCTCAGCATGGCAGATATGTCATTGCAGCCTTCGTAGCGCGCTTCTACGGTTACATTATAATATGAGTCATTGTCCTCGTCAGGCTCAACGCTCACCAGGCCGGCACTTAGTATGCGCGGCTTCATCTCAAGAGTCATTACATATTCCGACTTTACATCCTCTCCTCCCGCCTTTCCTTCTAACGTAACCAGAGCGCGTATGTCGCCGTCTATCGTGCGTCCGTATCTGTCTTCATCACCTTCATCAACGGCAGGCACGGTGAACTCTTCGTCGGCCGATGTGGCTATGGTTTCATATCCTCCCGACTTCAACGGCAGACGGCACTCCCAACGGCGGTCTGACACGGCATTGTCGCCTGCCATTATATAAAAGGTGTGCGACTTATAGGCCGACGCAATTCCCGTGTCGTCGATGTCTCTGCCGGCTATCTTCACCTTGTCATCGTCCGCCATGCTCCAGCCCGTTGCGCCAAGCACACTTAGCGTCACATCATCAACGGGCATGTCTATCTTGCCTTCGCCTTTATAGTACATCAAACTTTCTGCGCTTGTGAGAAATCTCAGCGATCTGTTAACGTCAAATTTCTTCGGCGCATACAGCTTATAACGCTCTTCTGCATTCAACACATAAAGATAGCCAGCTGCCGGACAAACAAAGTTTTCAAGTGATGTATGGTCTGAGACCGACAAATCTTCCATGCGCGCGCCGTCTTCAGCAAATATCAGTCTGTCAAAGGCAGTCATGCCTCCGCATCCAAACACAATGTTTCCTTCATTGTCATATCTTACGCCCGAGCCGAATCCCAAGGCTGAAGCCATGGCCCTAAGCATGGCATAGGCAAGATTCTTTGAGCCCGCAACGGCATCACGGCCTGCCCCTACACACCATTGAGTATTGCTGTTGATATGTATCACCGCGTCAGTTTCGGGCACAGCGCCAAGCCTTTTGCCCGCTAGTTTACGGCACAGCGCAAGCGGATACATCACCTTATCTGCCGACGAAGGCAGCGCCGAATAATTCACTTCGGTCCTGATGTCGGCCCCCTGCATGTCGTCATAACTCACCTGCAACTTCAGCGTATCTCCCGAAGCCATATATCCGCTCCAGATGTCTGACGCCATCTTCAATGCGATTTTAAGATTTTCGGGCATTTTCTCACAGCCGTTTCCTGCCATCACCACGCATCCCGACCGTCGGGCAGACAGGCGCAAACGCTTGGCATTGTCAGACGGAGCTATCGTTACGGTGCCACAATCGTAGACCTCGTCATGCACAAGCGTAACAACATTCTGCGAATGTCCGCACAATGAAACAGCCGAAAGCAACGACGCAAGCAGTATTTTAAACAAGGATGATGATGACATAAGCTATATTTTTTAATTTAACCGACAGTAAATATATTTTTTATGTTATGAATATAACGGACATACCATGTTTTTTATTTCGTGCCTGTTTACTTTTTATCAAAATCACGCCCCCACCATGAGCCTATCCGACAAGCATAATCCATTTTGCCTGAAGGCCTCCTGCCTGCGGACTGACAGCTGATATGAACACACATATTCCGTTATTACACCTCGCGACAAGCCCCGGCTTTCCGCATACTGAACGGCACCGCTTTCCAATATGCCGTCTTTTACATTCCCAAAAGGCACAAATTGCACGCTAAAAGGTGGTCTTTTGGAGGCTAAAACATGACCTTTCGCAACGCATTAATTATCAGCACGTTGCGAAGGCAGACAAGACACAGCATGCCGGAGACTGAAAACCGGCACGCCAACGGCCGGACGAGGCACGCTGACAGCAAAACTGACAGCTGACATGACACGTATAAGGGCATAAACGACACATGGATATGACAATTTAGACCGTAAAAACATTATACACAATTTTATGTATTAAAAAAGATTAAATCTTTTAAAATACACTCGCAAATTATATCCTATATTACTAATTTGGCAGTAACTTTGCAGGCATAAAACCGAGAACAAAAATACAACTCTTTAAAATAATAAGGTAATATGAAGATTGAAAAAGTTCATGCAAGAGAAATCCTCGACTCAAGAGGCAATCCTACAGTAGAAGTTGAAGTAACCCTCGAAAACGGCGTAATGGGCCGTGCAGCTGTTCCGTCAGGAGCATCTACAGGTGAGAACGAAGCACTTGAGCTTCGCGATGGTGACAAAAACCGCTACCTGGGAAAAGGTGTTCTGAAGGCAGTTGATAACGTAAACACAATAATAGCACCTGCATTGAAAGGCGACTGCGTTTTCAATCAGCGTGCCATCGACTATAAGATGCTGGCTCTCGACGGAACTCCTACAAAGAGCAAACTCGGCGCTAACGCTATCCTCGGTGTATCTTTGGCTACAGCACAGGCTGCTGCTAAAGCTCTGAACCTGCCGCTTTACCGTTATATCGGTGGCTGCAACTCTTACACAATGCCTGTTCCTATGATGAACATCATCAACGGTGGTGCTCACTCAGACGCTCCTATCGCATTCCAGGAGTTCATGATCCGTCCGGTTGGCGCTCCTTCAATCAAAGAGGCTATCCGCATGGGTGCTGAGGTGTTCCACGCACTTGCTAAGCTGCTGAAGAAGCGTGGTCTTTCTACTGCAGTAGGTGATGAGGGTGGTTTCGCTCCCGCACTGAACGGTATCGAGGACGCTTTGGAGAGCATCTGCCAGGCTATCAAGGACGCAGGTTACGAGCCGGGCAAGGACGTTAAGATCGCTATGGACTGCGCTGCCAGCGAGTTCGCAGTACAGGAGAACGGCGAGTGGTTCTACGACTATCGTCAGCTGAAGGACGGTAAGAAGAAAGATCCTAACGGAAAGAAACTTACTGCCGACGAGCAGATTAAATATCTTGAAGAACTTATCTCTAAATATCCTATCGATTCTATCGAGGACGGTCTCGATGAGAACGACTGGGACAACTGGGTTAAACTTACAGCTGCTATCGGCGACCGCTGCCAGCTCGTTGGTGATGACCTGTTCGTAACTAACGTTAAGTTCCTGGAGAAGGGTATCAAGATGGGTGCTGCTAACTCAATCCTGATCAAGGTTAACCAGATTGGTTCTCTGACTGAGACTCTCGACGCTATCGAGATGGCTCACCGTCACGGTTACACAACAGTTACTTCTCACCGTTCAGGCGAGACAGAGGATACTACTATCGCTGACATCGCTGTTGCTACTAACTCTGGTCAGATCAAGACTGGTTCTATGAGCCGCACAGACCGTATGGCTAAGTACAACCAGCTTATCCGCATCGAGGAAGAGCTTGGTGAGACAGCTAAATATGGTTACGCTAAACTGAAATAATCATACAGTCAACAATACTGCACAACAAAAAAGGAGGCGCGCCTATAACGGCGCGCCTCCTTTTTTGTTGCCGGTAAACGTATTGCCACCATCCGACACGCCGCGACATGACAAACTAAATAAAAAAGAAAAAAACATTACACCACGCATTGCGGTTTGAAAATTAATATATATATTTGCCAACGATGGTCCTCTGCTATGTTTAACGGGAAAAGCGGCGACGCAAAACACAGCACCACACAATACAAGACACATGCCCTTAACGTGTCACCCAATTGTAAACAGTCGCTTAAATCCTTGCAACCCTATGAAATCCATCTGCACGCGACCAGATGAAAAGCTGCACACAGCATTACAATAAAAACACTTTGTTTTTTATAAAGCACTATAACATTTTTAAATTTAACCATTATGAAAAAGTTATTTTTATTGTTCCCCATCGCAGGAGTTGCCTTCTTCCCTATCGGAACTCCGCAAGTATCAGCAGCAGAGATACTCAGTACGCAAACAAGCGCATGGCAGGCAGAAGCCATGACCGGCACAACAGACGGTTACGACTTGACCGTCGAGGTAAAGACTCCGGGCACGCTTAACACACTTATAACCGAAGAACAGAAGTACACCACCGCTTCGATGAAGGTAAACGGCAGCCTTAACAGTGACGATGTGAAGCTGATTAGAGACATGGCCGGAGTCAACGAGACTGATGAAGCCACGGCCGGACAGCTTGTGAAGATAGACTTCTCCGATGCGAACTTTGTTGAAGGAGGCGAACCTTACGCCAAATATTTCAACTGGACGACATTCAAGGACACGGAAGCCGTGACCGAAAACGATGTATTCCCGATGCACTTCTTCAACGCTGGCAAATATTACGGATGCTCGGTCAAAGAAATCATCATGCCGAAATCTGTAAAGAAAATCGGCGACGAAGCTTTCATGAACTGCGCTTCGCTGAAAAGCATAACCATCCCCGACAACGTAACCGAACTGGGTGAAAACTCGTTCTACGGCAGCGGAGTGCAAAACATCACTCTGCCCAACAGCGTAACAAAGGTAGGCTCGAGCTCGTTTTATGGCTGCGCAAACCTCAACAACATAACGTTGTCTGAAAACATGACCGAGATTGGAAGCATGACATTCCAACAAACGGGACTTACTAAAATACACATTCCGGCAAAAGTGACCGTCATAGGCTCAGCGGCATTCAATGACTGCGCTGCTCTGGCCAGCGTAACAGGTATGGAAAACGTGACAAGCATCAGCAGCTACGCATTCTACGAATGTTCATCACTGAAAGACTTTATCCTACCTGAAAAGCTGGAAATCATCGGTCAGGAAGCCTTCTTTGCATGCAACAGTCTGGAAAGCATTGAGATACCGGCATCAGTAAGCGAAATCACGGTAAGCAAATTTGATGGCCATCCGTTCAAAGCAAACTCTTCGATGACAGCTATTACCATCGCCGAAGGCAACGAATACTATTACGAAGACAACGGAACAATATACACGAAGGACGGAACCACCACCGTATGCTACCCGTGCGGACTGAAACCGGAGAACGGAACGATAACCGTAGCAGAGGGAACAACAGCCATAGGTCCTTACACCTACGCCTATTGCCAGAACATTGAGAAAGTTGTCTTGCCGTCGTCACTTAAGGAAATTGGCAGTGGCGCGTTCTCCACATCGCCCAACATCAAAGAAATAACATGCAACGCCACTGTTCCGCCTACGTACAACGGCTACGGCACCAACCCGTTCAGCTTTCTCGACAAGAGCCAATGCACTCTGATTGTACCGGAAGGAAGTGAAACAGCTTACAAGGAATCTGACCTTTGGAGCGAATTCAACATAAATACCGCAACCGGCATCAGTGACACCGGAACGGCAAAAGACAAGCGCAAAGTGGTGGGAATGTATGACGCGCAAGGGCGCAAGGTAAGCAATGACAGCAAGGGATTGATAATATTCAAATACGATGACGGAACTGCCGAAAAGCACGTTGTAAGATAACACCAGTTGTCAGCAGACCGCTTTACTTACATATATGACAAACGCACGACCGAATTGCAGCTGGTTGGACAACAACGCCATCGACATCCCAGAACTGCCGAAAGGCGTGTACGCCATGAACGGCAAGAAATTCGTAGTAAAGTAACGCATTACCGGCTGACAACCAGCAACCTACCAAAGGCCGTCTTTTGGATTGCAAAAGACGGCCTTTGGAATGTCAAAAGGTCACTTTTGCCACATAAAAGACGACTTATTGAAGAGCAGAAAAAAATCTTTCACTATCTTTGCAGCATGTTAACGACATTCCATCCGCTTGATGCCAGAATGAAACTGCCGCCAAGGTTCACCTTTCCTTTCTGCTACGAGCCTCATCCGCTGTGCCTGCTTGCCGCCGGAGAGGTGCAGAGATATATTGCAGGAGTGGACAAATGGCGCGACGAACTGCAGCACGGCAAGATGTTCGGGGTGCTTGTCGCTGAGGACGAAGAAGGCCGACTGGGCTTCACGGCGGCATTCTCAGGACTGCTCGACGGCAGCAACGACCATCCTTATTTTGTGCCGCCGGTGTTCGATGCCACACCTGCTGACGGATATTTCAAGACCAACGAGGCACGTATTTCGGCAATAAACCGCACGATTGACGGCATTGAGAAGGGCGAAAGCTATCTCAACGCACTGCATGAACTTGAGAGTTGCAAGACCGAAACTGCCGCTGAGGAGGAACAATACCGACTGAAGATAAAGGAAGCAAAGGCGGCACGCGACGCAAGAAGACTGAACGGCGCGCCCATAACACCCGAAGAAGAGGAACGTATGCTGAACGAAAGCCGCTTTATGAAGGCCGAACTGCACCGCATGAAGAAGCGGAACAAAGAGCAAATGGCCGAATGTGAGGCACGGCTGAAGCCGTTTCAGGACGAGATAAGGCAACTGAAGGCTAAGCGTAAGGCCATGTCAGACAGTCTGCAACACTGGCTCTTTGAGCAATACAACATGCTCAACGCACACGGAGAGCGGCGCGGACTCTGCTCTATATTTGCCGACACGCCCCAGCACGTGCCGCCCGCAGGAGCCGGCGACTGCTGCGCTCCCAAACTGCTTCAGCATGCCTATCTCAACCATCTGCACCCGGTGTGCATGGCGGAGTTTTGGTGGGGCGACTCGCCAAAGAGCGAAATACGCCACCATCTGCACTATTATCCTGCCTGCCGAGGCAAATGTCTGCCCATACTAACGCACATGCTGCAGGGCCTCGACGTTGATCCCGACCCGCGACAGGCGCCCGAACAGCGGCAGCCCGAGATTGTTTATGAAGACGAATGGCTCATCGTGGCATGCAAACCAGCCGGAATGCTGTCTGTTAAAGGCAAGTCAGACCGCCATTCGGCTGCATCGCTGATAGCCCAAAACTATGCCGAAGGCAGCGAGCCAGTGCCTGTTCACCGCCTCGACATGGACACATCGGGACTGATAATACTTGCCAAGACGCCAGAGGCATACAAGAACCTGCAGGAGCAGTTCTGCCAAAGAAGCATAAGCAAGCGCTATGTGGCACTGCTCGACGGCACGCCCAAGGCGCCAACAAGCGGCAGAATAAGTCTGCCACTCATCGCCGACCCGCTTAACCGACCGTATCAGAAGGTGGACACCGACAACGGAAAGGCTGCCGTAACCGACTATAAGATTATCGGACAGGCAGCAGGACGCACGCTGATAGAGCTGTTTCCGCACACCGGACGCACCCACCAGCTGCGCGTTCACTGTGCACACAGGCTCGGACTTGGCACGCCGATAGTAGGCGACAGCCTCTACGGCCACCCTGCCGACCGCCTGTATCTGCACGCCGAGGCAATAACCTTCCGCCATCCTGCCACAGGCCGTGAAATGACGTTTGAGCGCACAGCCGGCTTCAGACAGGCAATAATGCCACAGGACTGATAAAGACGGCGTGCTGACAAAATAAACCCGAACACAGGGAAAATAAAGACATAAAGGAGATACATTATGGAAGACAACATGAAATGGAAGACGCTGAAAAGCGAATATCTTATAAAAAGGCCGTGGCTGACGGCGCGCCGCGACACCGTGGAACTGCCCAACGGCGTCGTTAACGATGAATACTACGTGCTGGAATACCCCACATGGATCAACGTGATAGCGCTGACAACCGACGGCAACATGGTGATGATAAGGCAATATCGCCACGGAATAGACCAGACTTGCTTCGAGATTGTTGCCGGTGTGTGCGAGAAAGGCGAAAATCCCGAAACCGCCGCGCGCCGCGAACTGCTCGAAGAAACGGGCTATGCCGGAGGAGAATGGCACGAACTGATGGCAGTATCGGGCAACACAAGCACCACAAACAACATAACCCACTGCTTTGTGGCTACAGGCGTTGAGAAGGTTGGCAGTCAGCACCTCGACCGCACGGAGGACATCGAGGTGCATGTTATGACCAAGAACGAGGTGATGAAGCTGCTCGTGAACGACGAAATAAAACAGAGTCTGATGGCCGCGCCGCTGTGGAAATACTTCTATCAGCTAAACATCCGTTAACATTAAGCCGACGGGCGTTAACATTTCGATATACGTCAGAAGTGCGCCTTTTAGAAAAGACAAATGCCTTTGGAATATGCGAATATGCTTATCAAATACAAGCAGACTGTATATTCTGCACAATTTTACACTGAAATACAGGTGATAAGACAGTGAAACAGGTTGCAAAAAGCAGCCTTTCACCATACGAAACACGGCCTTTTACACTGCAAGAGACGGCCTTTTGCAATGTAAAAGGCCGTGTTTTATAATTTAGTTTATAGCCATTCAATAGGCATAAAGCGATAACATATTGACTGACAACACATTACGCAAATTACAAGAAAATGCCGATTTTTCGGCCGAAAACCTGTGAAAAAGATTTCACAAGCCGTTTTTCGCCTTTTTATGTTAAACAGAATGTGCCGCACTTAACGGTTGTTAACCATTAAATGCGGCACACTCTATATTTGTTCTTCATTCAGACGGACAAATCAAAAGGCAGCAACAAGCTACATAAAGCTATACAGCAAAAGCGTAATTGCCATTGTTTATCCGCCACAGACATGACGTTATCAGAAGCTGTAGCTAAGTCCCATCCTCACCTCAAAGGTCTCCGAGCGCACGTTGTCGTGGTATTTATATCTTGTCTCGCGCATATAATACGATGCAAACAGGTCGAGACTCCAGTTCTTTCTGAGATAAACCTGCAGGCGCGGATTTACCACCAGCAGCGCCGCACTGCTCTTGTCGCCCTGCGCGTTGAGGTGCAGCGGGTCGGTGTTCTCAAGGTCCTTGCCCTCATATCCCACCCATGTGTATATGCTGTAGAAATCGGCGTTGAGCGTAAACTTGCCGAAGCGCGGAAACTCCAGCACGGTCTGTGCCTTCGCGCTGAATCCGCTGCCCATGTTATAGTCGCGGTCTATCACGTTGTAATAGTCGCTCAGCGAGCCTCCGAGCAGTATGGCGTCGAGAAAAAGGCGCTGCTCCATGCGCCCTACGTTGCCAACTTTAGGAAAGCGGTAAATAAGACCGGGACCGAAGCTGGCTGCCTCTGATATGCGGTAAGGCACACGCGACGTGCCTTCCTTGACGGCTTCAGAGTCGTAATAGTTGAAATGCTGGAACAGACCGAACACCGCCGTCATCTCCTCTTCATCGTAGAAGTTTACGCCCCACAGCTTTCCTAACAGATGAACGCTGCTTATAAGCGGCTGGTTGCCGCTGAGTCCGAAGGTTACGTTGGCCGTAAAATAGTCGTAAGGCTTGCTCTCCTCGGCGTTGAATGCGTCGCCGTAGCGCAGCCACAGGTCAACATACGGATTGTGTTCGCCCCTGAACAGTCCGCCCTCGTCGGCAAGATAGCGGTCGCCGACCGACACGGTGAAGTCTACAGGTATGCGGCTGTAGTCGTGATATTTGTAATAATCATGGCGCACACGCCACGCGTCGCCGCTCAATATGCGGTTGAACGCGCGGATAGGACATATCAGCGCACCGGCAAACTCGCGCAGAAAGCGGCGCATGCCACGCTCGCGGTCGTCGTAAACAAGGTTTGACACGCGATGAGTTACCTCGCCTATGCATATTCCGCCTATTGTTGTAGCCATGAGGTCGTTTATTGCCGGCGGCTCTATCTCGCACGCCATCTCCCACATCAGACTGCCTCCAAGGGCATAAGGCGCCGACTCCCAGAAGCTAAGACCGTTGCTTCGGGCGGCGTTGAAATATAGTCCGCCGTGGTAAGGATGGGCAAACAGGTTGGTAGAAAACTGGTCGTTGTCCCACACGAAGCCGGTTTTGAAGTTCTCCTTGATGGTGCTCAGATTAACCTTGGCAAAGTCCTCACACAGCACAAAGCGGTCGAAGCAGTTCACGAGCACGTTAATTCCGACAGCCTCGGCAGCCGCCTTCCACGGCAGTTTCTTCATGTTTGCGGGATTGTCGAAGGCATATATCGACACCGAATCTTTTGTTTCCTCCTCCGTCGCGTCATCATCAGCCCTGTTTTTCAGTCCGCTGCGGTCGTAGGCAAATGTCAGTCCCGCCTCTATTATCGGCTTACTGCGGTATTGGCGGTTGTGGTCGTAATATCTTGTAAATCCATATCCCGCCGACGCAAACAGCCCAATCTTGTCGTTGATTTTATAGTCAACGTTGGCGCGCAGCTGCAGCGAATAGAGCCTTTCGGGCTTGTCGGCAGAGTTATGCTGAAATGTCTCTATATGAAAGAAGCCCGCGTCGGCGCTTAACGACCACCGCCTGCCAATGTTGAAATACTGTCCCAGGCGATAATAGAGCGCACCCGAGAACTTCTCGTCTAATCCCAGATAATGCGTTCCAACGCCCACTATGCTGTAAGTGCTGCGGTTGCGGAACCTGAATGCGGCGTTAATTTTGCTGCTGTTGCCGCCAAAGAGCATGAAGTCTACCTTGGTTTTAGGATTAAGGTTAACCAGTCCTATCTTGTGCGCGGCCGTATCGCGACTGTAGTTTACCAGTCCTATCTGCACTCCGCGCGGATGTTCCACACAAACGTTCACCGCTCCAATCTGCCATCCACGCAGCGTGTCGGCATAGTTATACGTGCCGAGCTGCACACCGTTCATCACCTTTGAGCTGATGTTGGCAAGGGCAGAGAGCTGCATGCCGCCGCCCACGCCTCGGGATATGTTAGTTACTCCGCCAAGCTGAACGCCCTTGAACGGCGACAGACTGACGTTGCTGAATGCCGAAAGCTGCATGCCGCGCATGTTCATCGCAACGCCCGACAGGCCCGAAAGCTGAAAGCCGTGCATCTCGTTGCGTGCAAACGATGTCATCACATTAAACTGAAAGCCGTGCAGACGGGCAGCACCGCCGAGCAGTCCGATGTTGATATACGATGTGCGCGCCGCAATGCTGTCGGTGCGCCCTATGGTCAGCGCCAGGTCGTGACGCTTGTATTTAAGCGAGTCTTGGGCATAGGTGACGCCACATGCTGCTAAAGCCAGCAACACGGGCAACAGCCTCATGACATAGCGGAAATGATTACCGGATGTATGCATAAACGTTTGTTAAAATCTACACAAAGGTAAACATTTGGCATAACAATAAGAGAGGTTATGACGAAAAACTGCTGAAAAAGTAAAAAATATAACAAATTCAGTAAATCGTACACATCGTTTTACTCCTGTATAAGCTATCTTTGCATACATCAAACGGACAAGACGGCAGCATGACAAAGGCATGACTGCCATAAAGGATATGCCCGTAATACAAGAAAATAAAATCAGCTCAGACATGGAAAACCTTATAAAAATTAACTCTATTGACGACTACAACAAGATGATGGGCTTTGAAACAAAGCACCCGCTTGTGGCCGTGGTTGACTTGAAAAATGCCGACAAAAGCGCGTTTCCGCAGGATGTATCTTACAACTACGGTGTCTACGCCCTGTTTCTTAAACAGACTTACTGCGGCGACATAACCTACGGCCGCATGCCCTACGACTATCAGGAGGGCACGGTTACGAGTTTTGCGCCCGGACAGGTTGTCCATGTCAAGCACAGACCCGACTTTGAGCCTAACGCTCTCGGACTGCTCTTTCATCCTGACCTTATACGCGGCACGTCGCTTGGACAGGATATCAAGCAATATTCGTTCTTCTCTTATTCGTCAACCGAGGCTCTCCACCTGTCGGAACAGGAGAAGATGATATACAAAGACTGCCTTGAAAAAATAAAGATAGAGATAGAACGCCCCATAGACAACCACAGCAAGAAGCTGATATGCCGCAACATCGAACTGCTGCTCGACTACTGCATGAGGTTCTATGAGCGCCAGTTTATCACCCGTAAGGTGGTTAACCGCGACATTCTGACTAAGTTTGAGAACGAGCTTGACGCCTATTTCGAGGGCGATACGGCTGCCGTTAACGGTCTGCCTACGGTGAAATATTTTGCCGAAAAGTGCTTTTTGTCGCCCAACTACTTCGGCGACCTAATCAAACGCGAGACGGGACGCACGCCGCAGGAGTATATACAGAACAAGATTATGGACCTGGCAAAAGGCGAACTGCTTGGCACACGAAAGACCATCAACGAGATAAGCTACGGCTTGGGCTTCCAGTATTCGCAGCATTTTAACCGCTATTTTAAGCGCAACACGGGCATGACGCCGAGCGAATACCGCAAGGCTTCGGTATAGTGTGGCAACGGCAATCGCTGAAATAATAACGTAAAGAGAGTAATAATGCGCAATATCTGCGACACGACAAACTATGTATGCGAGTGCAACCGTGCCTTCGACAAGGAGACAAGACACCCGCTGGTGAGCCTCATCGACATGTCGGGCAATAGCAGACAGGGCAACATGGCTACTGACTGCTATGCTGTCAAGGTGGTATGCGACGGCTGCAACGACGAAAGATGCGGCCGTCAGTATTATGATTTCTCTGAAGCCACTATGACGTTTGCCACGCCCGCAACCGAGATTGACCTCAGGCAGTGTGACGGAAGGATGCTGATTTTTCATCCCGACATTATCAGATGCACGCCGCTGGGCATGCGAATAAAGGACTTTTCGTTCTTTAAATACCACACTGACGAGGCTCTCCACCTGTCTAACTGCGAGCTGAAGGTTATCAACAAGTGTCTCGACGGCATCGACTGCGAACTGAAATGGGGCATAGACGAATACAGCAAGGCGATAATAAGCAACTGCATCGAACTGCTGCTCAACTATTGTCAGCGGTTCTATGCGCGCCAGTTTATCACCCGTCATGAGGCCAACGCAACAGCAATGAAGGCGGTTGACGGCATAATAGACCGCTTTCTGCGCTCGGGCAAGGCTGCCGCTCACAGCATGCTTACGGCAGGAAAGATTGCGCCTGAGCTGAACATGTCGGCCGAATATCTCAACGACATGATGAAACGGGAGACGGGAAAGAGCATAAGCGAATACATACAGCTTAAACGGATACTCATGGCAAAGGAACTGCTGCTGTCGACAGACATGCCCATAGGCGACATTTCGTCGATGCTTGGCTTCTGTGCCGAGAGCTGCTTCAACACGGTGTTCAAGAAGATTACAGGCTGCACGCCCCATGAATACCGCAACGGCTGACAGCGGACGGTAAACATTTGTGTGCCACAATGCCCCCAAATGCCCCAACAACCCACATCCCCATAACCCAAAGCCTACCCATTTACATGGTCCCATAAGTCCCATCCCTCCCATCATCCCCCTTCACCAAAGCCTCAACAAAAATGCTGATTAGCCTTGATTTATTTTGCCGTTAAGGCTGTTTGCATTATCTTTGCACAACAACTAATTTACTACAACCAATGAAAAAACTTATTATCACACTTGTCTTCATCGTTGCTGCATGGCTCAACGCCGCAGCCGAGAATTATCCTTACCGCTCTGACTATCTGTGGGTAACCGTGCCCGACCATGCCGACTGGCTCTATCAGACGGGCGAAAAGGCTAAGGTTGAGGTGCAGCTGTATAAATACGGCATACCGAGAGACTGCAAGGTGAGCTACGAGATAGCCGACGACATGCTGGAGGCCGACAAGAAAGGCTCTGTGAAACTCAACGGCGGAAGGGCCACAATTGACATGGGAACGAGAAAGACTCCGGGCTTCCGCGACCTCAGACTGAAGGCCACGGTTGACGGCAAGACCTACGAACATCACATAAAAGTGGGATTCTCGGTGGACAAAATCAAACCTTACACCAAGGAGCCTGCCGACTTTATGGACTTCTGGAACAAGAACATTGAGGAAATGAGGACCGTTCCGCTGAAATATACAAAGGAAAGAGCCGATGAATATTGCACCGACAAGATTGACTGTTACCTCGTGAAACTGACACTCAACAAGCAGAAACAGGCCGTATACGCATATCTCTTTTATCCTAAAAACACCGCAAAGGGCAGCTGTCCTGTGGTACTGTGCCCTCCGGGAGCAGGCATAAAGACCATAAAGGAGCCGCTGCGCCACAAGTATTATGCCGAGAACGGATGTATAAGAATGGAGATGGAGATTCACGGACTCGACCCGAGAATGAGCCAGGAGATGTTCGACGACATATCTAAAGCATTCAACGGCAAGGAGAACGGCTATCTTGCCAACGGCATAGACAACCGCGACCGCTACTACATGAAGCGCGTTTATCTGGCTCTTGTGCGCTGCATTGACCTGCTGACACAGCTGCCTGAATGGGACGGACGCAACGTAATCGTGCAGGGAGGCAGTCAGGGCGGAGCGCTTGCGCTGGTGGCTGCCGGACTTGACAGCCGCGTAACGCAGTGCATAGTCAATCATCCCGCGCTGAGCGACATGGCGGCATACAGTGCCGGACTTACCGGCGGATATCCTCACTTCAACCGCATTGAGGGCATGCTCACCGAGAACAATATGAAGACCATGGCTTATTATGACGTCGTAAACTTTGCGCGCCACGTGAAAGCCGACACTTATATGACTTGGGGATATAACGACAACACTTGTCCGCCGACAACAAGCTATGCCGTATGGAACACTCTAAGCTGTCCGAAAGAGGCGCTGCTGACGCCCATCAACGAGCATTGGACATCTGACGACACTGAATACGGACAGATGGAATGGATGCTGAAGCATCTTAAATGATGATTTATGTATGGCAAAATAAAAGCCGGCAACATCACAGGACATAAGTGAACGGCGACTTACATAATGCCATAAGCAACAAAATAATACTCCCCGCAGGCAACAGTCTGCGGGGAGTATTGTTTAGAAAGTCACGCTATATATTAAAGTTTGTCATATTCTTCATCCGTAACCGGCTCGAGCCATTCGTTAGACGCGCCATCTTCGGCAACGGTGAACGTTACGTGCTGGAACCAGCTGTCTTTGGTTGCGCCGTGCCAGTGCTTAACGCCTTCGGGTATTTCAACCACATCTCCGGGCTTCAACATTCGGGCTTCCTTGCCCCACTCCTGATACCAGCCTGTGCCGCCGACGCATATCAGCACCTGTATTCCTTTGTGATGGATGTGCCAGTTGTTGCGGCAGCGAGGCTCAAAAGTTACGTTCGACACTGGAACCTTGCCCTTACTGAGCGGCGCAAGATAGCTGTTGCCGATGAAATATTTGGCATAAGCCGAATTGAAGTCGCCTTTGGGGAACATCATCTGCTCCACGGGCTTGCCCTCATCAAACGGCTCTCCGAACACTGTCGCAATGGCCTTGGCAGCGCGCCATGCCTCAACCTCGCCCACACGGGCAGCAAGCGTGGCAGGTATTGAGCGTATCTCGTCGTCCTTCAGCCCCATGTTGCGCGCTCCGCTGACGTGCGCCTGCAACTGCGGCTCAACGCCCTGCAAGCCTGACAGCGCACTTACGGTAACCAACTCGCGCTCGGCGTGAGTGAGATTGTTGCGCGCAAAGATGTCACCAAACAGGTGAGCCTTAAGATAATAGTCGGTGGCGGGAGCGAAATCATAAGTAAAAGGCTTGCCGCTCAACTTGGTCTGCACCTCCGTTCCCTGTTTCAGTGCGTCGTATCCTTCTGCCATCGGGTCGGCATCCTTGCCCTCCTCGCACGCCTTACCCTGCTGACGGCGGTTATTGATAACGCTCTGCAGTGTGCCAAGGGCGTTAAGGCTGCGCGGAAATCCCGTGTAGGCATACAACTGCGACAGGGCTTCCTTAATCTCGCTCACGGTAAGTCCGGCGTCAAAACCTGCGTTGATGGCGGTAGTCAGACCGTCGATGTCGCCCTTTGCCTCAAGGCATGCAATGGCAGCCATACACTGCTGCTTTTCGTTTAGTACGTTTTTCATATTCTCTTCAGCTTTTATCGGATTGCATACGGCCATCAACATAGCCGCCGCAATCATTGTTACATTAATCAGTTTCATGTTATAGCGTTTTGGTTATGGTGCAAAGTTAGCACATATCCACCGTCGCCACGATACCACATTTACTGATTATTTTACCTATTTTACTCTTATTTTATTACAAAAAACAAAGCCGCTCTGAAGGCCGTTTATCGCCTGACAGCGTCAGATATGCTTTATCACGCGCGCCGGAACGCCGCCCACTATTGTGTCGGCAGGCACATCCTTTGTTACCACGGCACCGGCAGCAACAACCGAATTGTCGCCTATCGTAACGCCTTGAAGTATTGTCGAATTGGAACCAACCCACACATTGCGCCCCAAGACTATCGGAGCCGGATAAGTGAAGCGGCGGTTTTCAGGCTCAATTCCGTGGTTGAGCGTGGCAAACACCACGTTGTGGCCTATCTGACAGCCGTCGCCAAGGGTTACGCCTCCATGATCCTGAAAGTGACAGCAGGCATTGATAAACACGTTTTCGCCTATGTGTATGTTCTTGCCGAAGTCGGTATAAAACGGCGGAAACACTCTCAGCGTGTCGGGAACTGTATATCCCATAATCTCTGAGAGCAATGCCCTTACTTCCTCAGGAGTGTGAAACTCGGCGTTAAGCCTGAACGTAACGCGGCGCGCCTCGTTGCTCATCTCGTCCATAAAACTGCATATCTCGGGTGTGTTCAGCGGTTTTCCCGTGGCAGCATAAGCCAAAAAGTCATTCAATGTCATAGTAGTATATTGTCCTTTCTTCGTTAAAATATTGTCTTGTTTATGTTGTGTACGCACATTACACATATCGTCTGTATATCATCCTTAGCGCACATTGCAAAGGTAACGATTATCATCCTAAACCCATATACCCGCCTGACGGATAATGTTATACCTTTTACGTTTTTGCGGCTGTATTCTTTCCAAAGCTAAGGTGTATTCTTTCCGAAACTAAGGCAATAAGCGCATGACGACTGGAAAGACACGTAACGGCAAGCGGCCTCAACACATAAAAATCACGGGGCATATGCTTGCGCCGTGCGTTTTTTATTCTTACATTTGCATAGAGAAACATTTTATCGGCTTCATTTTATACAAAAAACAAATTATGAACATAACGGACATTCACGTGGTGTACTTCAGTGCTACCTACACCACACGCACAATAGTAAGGGAAATAGCCAAGGCCATAGGCGGAAACATCATTGAACACGACGTAACCAACGCCCTGCCCGATGGCGAAATAACGCTCAGCGGCGACAACAGTATGCTCATCGTCGGCGCTCCTGTCTACGTGGGACGCATACCCGAGGCTGCCGCCGAGGCGCTGAAGATGGTTCACGGCAACAACACTCCTGCCGTTGCGGTGTGCGTCTACGGCAACCGCGACTACGACGACGCGCTGCTCGAGATAAAAGACACGCTCAACGGCAACGGCTTCCACACGTTTGCAGCCGGCGCGTTCATAGGCCGCCACTGCATATTCCCGAAGGTTGCTGAGGGCCGTCCCGATGCTTCCGACCTTGAAAAGGCTGCCGCGTTCGGCAAGAGATGTGCCCAGCTGCTCGCCGATGCCGCAGGAACAGACGCCTTGGGCAATCCGGAAGTGAAGGGCAACCGCCCGTATAGAGAGGCTCACAAGGTGCCGATGTGCCCAACGGGCGACAAGGACAAATGTACCAAATGCATGACCTGCGTAAAGCTCTGCCCTGCCGGAGCGATAAGCGAGAGCGACCCTTGCAGCACAGACACATCAAAATGTATTGCCTGCGGACGCTGCGTAGTGGTTTGTCCTCACGGCTCGCGCGCCATATATCTGCCAGGATATGCCGAAGCAGCTGCTAAATTTACAGCGGCTTTCTCGGCAAGACGCGAGCCAGAAACGTTCTTCTAAAATATTAAAACGTAACGAAGATTATTCCAAAAGTCATTTAACGGCAACATCGTTCCTGCATATCCGCAATGCCGAATGGCAGTAAGCATCACGCGTAAGTTATGCTTCTGCATTATAAAACACCCCAAACGGCATTGTAAAAGGTATGCTTTTGCACCATAAAACACGGCCTTTTGCAGCATGAAAGGATAGCTTTTGTGCTGCAAAAGGCCGATGTTTATTAAACTAAAAAAGATTTTCTCATAAACTCATCACTCGTCACATTTGTCTGTAACACTCTAATATTCAATGCTTTAATGTGTGATATTCTGATTTGCCGACTCATCACATCAAGGGCTTTACGCTGCCGGCGTGATAAGTACAAACGGCAACTCATCACACTGCAACAATCTGACTAACTGAAAGTTATGCTGCAATGTGACGAGTGATGAGTTTATGAGAAAACTTTTTTGTATTTATTCTCCATTCACGACGGCGGATGCCAAGAGGCATTTTTCAATACATTAACGGCTGAACAACCTCAAACGCCGTAATAAAAGGCTATTCGTAATATCTGAACAGGCCGCCTTTCGACTCCACATAGTTTATCATCTCGCGGAAGACTGTATTATTACTGAGCGTCTCAACGTTGCCGGTCATTATCATCTGGCGGCGCGCACGGGTGATGGCCACGTTCAACTTGCGGTCTATTATGTGATTGTCGTCCATGAAGCAGTTGGCTGCAAGAAACTCAAGCTGCCATCTGTTTTGCACCGTGAACGAATAGATTATCACGTCGCGCTGGCTGCCCTGATAGCGCTCTACGGTGTCTATGGATATGTCTTCAAGCTCCTTTATCCCGGTTTTCTCTATCTCCTTGCGTATCACGGCTATCTGGTTGCGGTAAGGCACTATTACGCCCACGCTCTTGGCTGCGCTGAAACTGCTGCCGAGCATGGAGTAAAGACGACTCAGAAGGTCGGCCACTATGGTTGCCTCGCTTGTGTTCACCTTGTCGGACACGTCGGGACGGCGGCACGACTGCGACGGAATGAAGATCATGCGGTGAGTGCGCAGAAGCGTGTCAAGCTTGTCTGTATGACCTGTGTCGGCATAATTGAGCGATGTTTCCATCTGATGCTTCAGCGGAACAGGCTCGAGATGCTCGCTGGCGTAGAACTCACGGCAGGGGAACTCTGCCACGTCGGGGTGCATACGGCCATGACGGCGCAGCACACCTGTAAACTCAGTGCGGCCGGCGGCACGCTCCGTGCGCAGCAGACGCTCAAATAGTGAGTTGCGACAGTTGTCGAGTCCGATGGCACGCAGCGCCTCGCTGCTCACAGCCGACTCGGTTTCGCTCTGCAGCACCACAGCAGGCAGCTGCTTATGGTCGCCGACAAGGATAAAGCGGTCGATGCTGCAACGCGTGCGCACGCCGCCTTCGTGATCATGGGCGGCAAGCAGACCGATAAGTCCAGGCTCGAGTATCTGCGACGCCTCGTCGACAATGGCCAACGAGAAGTGCTTCAAGCTGAACACGAAAGGCCGCGACATGAGCATTGACGTGGTTGCGGTGATGATGCGCACCGAAGATATGCGCTCGCGGATATCGGACAGGCGGGGACAGTTGCGCACAGCCTCGCCAATCAAGCGCGACTTGAAACGGCGGTCGCAGCTGTACTCGCTGCCCAGCCTAAGATAGTCGAGCGAGGCGTCTTCGAGCATTGCGCATATCTCGTCTACGGCTCTGTTGGTGTATGCCATGAGCAAAACCGACGCACCGGGGCGCGTAAGTTCCTCTTCAACCATAAACCTCAGAGCCATTGATGTCTTGCCCGTGCCGGGCGGACCGACGAGCAGATAATAGTCGGATGCCTGCATTGCGCCCAGCAGTATGTCGTCGTAGCTCGGGTTATAGCTCTTTGTCAGCCTTACGCTCTCGTTTCTACGAGGGGCACGCTGACCGAGAAGCAGACTGCGTCGGTCGTCTGGAGCGGTTACGAACTCAAGCAACGCGCGCGCTCCGCTGCTGCCCGAAGCGTCTGTTCCGGCATGTTCTACGGCATATACCATTGCCTTATGCATGTCGTCGGGCATATCCTCGGGATGCTGAACCTGCAGAACGTCGGGGTTCTGCTGTCCGTCTGTCAGCACCACTGTTATCTCGTCGGTGTGCAGTTCGTCGATGTTTCCCTTGTAAAGTATGGCATTGCGCACATCGGGAACGCTGTCGGCACGATACTGATAGAGATAAATCATGTCGCCGCGGCGGAAGTTCGGCAAGAAGCCCTCGCCCTGTCCGGGCACGGAGAGCGTTATGCGGTCGGGCACGGAACTGCCTTCGGCACACTCCTTTGCCTTTATTGTCAGGCCGGTGTATATGTTGCCGGTCTCCAGCTTTTCTGCCAGCGGCATGTTCCAAAGGTCTGCCGAACAGCTCGTTACGCCTTCCTGCGAGCCTACCTTGCCTAAGAGCTGCTCACGATATACGAACGTCATCATGCGGCAGAAATACTCGCGCTCAAGCGGCGGCATGGCTGCCAACGGTCCCGTTACAGCCTCTATCTGCGGCAGAAGGTAGCGCTGAAAGAACGACGAAGCGGTCTTTGTGGTGTTGAGCGTGGCGGGCGTAAGTTCGGGCAACACGCTGTCGAAGCCGTCGAGGGCTATGTCGAAGTCGGCAGCGACAATCTTGTTGCGCAGACTGATGGCCTCAGCAAAGAGCTTACGATAGAAGGCTACGGCAAGGAAGCCCTGTGCCGGAGGATATTTAGAATAGAGCAGACGGATGTCTGTCTTGTTGAAACCAAGGTTGAAGTTGTATCTCAGCACGCCGTAATAAAGCAACAGCTGAACATAATGCGGCTCAAGCTGCAGGCCCTTGCCGCCCGACTGTGCGGCGCGCTCAATGTTGAGGTTGCGCCCCGACTTCTGCTCAACAAGCAGGCGAAAATCGGTGGTCATGAGGTCGACACGGCCCTGAAGGCCAAGACGCTCGCAGACGAACGACGGCTCGAGCACAACACGACTGCGGTCGTATTCGCCGAACATGCCCGTAACGGCGGCGTTGATATTGGATGCCTGCACGGCGGCGTTAGCCTTGAACACGGCAGGATTGAAGTCGGTGCAGGTTGAATATTCGAGAGCCTTCTCGCTGAAACTCGACTTCAGCGTAGACGCCATGCTGTAGGTGCCGCGACTGTTGATAATATCATCGAGCACGCTGCCGGCAAGATTACCGAGGAGTATTGCCTGACTGTTGGCGCGCGGCTTCATTCGGTCGAGGGTGTATATCAGCGGATGGTGGCCGTACTCCTTAAAGCATGCGGCTATTGAGCTGATGTCAATAAGATAATCAGGCTCAACGATAACGAGCGAAGGCACGATGATGTCGCATTTCACGTCGCCCTCGCTGCCGCTGTATGTACATGAGCCTTCGAGCTTGCAGTCGAGCAGGTTGAGCTGCATGCCCTCGCGCAGCAGTCCGGAGAGATAAGTGAGGTCGTCTGCCGTATAGTCGGCAGCAAGCATGGCTCCGCCGAGCACCTCCTCGGCAGATACATAGATATATTTGTCGTCGAACCCTCTTACGATACATCTCACGTATTTTATGTCCTTGCCTTCTGCCTTGGTGTAAGGCTTGCGCTCGGCAGGCAGCACACGGAGCAGCTCGCCCGGCACATCGGTGCCCGTAACGGCAGAGATGAAGCGGCTGAGGGCGCGCATATCGTAGAAGAAATCTTCGCGCGAGAGCGGCTCACTGCTGTTGGTATGGCGGCGCATGGCCTGAACGGCAATCCAGTCGGGCAGCGCCACATTATGCCTCTTGCACAGATAGTCGACCTGCGAAAAGAGGTTACCGAAGGCCTGTCCTGTGTCGCGCAGTCCCTCATGGCAAGTCAGCACCAGCGTCTCGTGCGCCATCTTGTTGACGCTCTTAGCATCGGCAGTATCATAAAGGCGCGTAAGTTCTAAAACGCGAGAAAAGAGTTCACTATTAACGTCTTTATAATTCACAATTCACGATTTTATAATTCACGTTTATAATTCATAATTCACAATTCATAATTGAGCAAATCCAAATTTCGTTTCATAATTTAAACGAGCCATCACCCCATATCTTATATATATTCCATATATAAAATGACACCCGCCCAATTATGAATTATGAATTGTGAATTATGAATTATCATTGTCCTCCCAGCCTGCTGAAAAATTCTATTATCTCTTCCCAAGTCTTGAAGGTGTCGCTTCCAAACTTGATGAGCGTACCCATGAAGTCGGCTGCGCCATACTCTTCTGACGGGTCGATGAGGTAGTCGCCGTAGATAAGATCCTTGCGGTTGGTGAACACGAGGTGCTGCCATGCCGGAACGTTTACCACATCTTCGGCCCAGCGCATCACTTCGGTTATGTATTCAGGATTGTAGGCGGGCGACGGAGCTACGATATACATGGCGTAATGCTCAAAAAGATAATGAAACGCCTTCATGGCACTCGACATCTGATTGCCGCGCGCGTCGCGCAGCGTGTCTATGCTGACATATATTATAGGGCGCTCACGATGCTCTCGGCGGTCGTCAATCCACTGCACTACGGGCAGCACAGAGTGGAGCAATATCTTGTCGTTCATGCGATGCTCGCCGTGAAAGCTGATGGCATTGCGGTAGTGCTGCGAGAACAAGTCGCGCGTATGCACCACGGGGTCAGCGTCGCCAAAGAGTCCGTAAACCCTGTCGCGGCTCTCCTCCTCGGTTACGCCGGCAAAGCATTTGGCGGTAATCTCCTTATACTCCTCCACAAGAGCCTTGGTTACGATAAACTCCTGAACGCCGTCCTGACGGGGATTAAGAAAGGTGTTCTTGCCCAGCATGCCGTGCTTAAGCATTGTGTCGCCCATCTGAAAGGCAGGGTTTACCAATATGCGGTCGTATCCGTAGAGCATCTCGGCATACATTCCGCCCATGGACGTACCGATGATGAGGTCGGGATTCTCAGTGTCGCAGATGTTATGAAGAAGGTCCATGGCCTCGGCAGGATGCAAAGGCAGGTCGGGAGCCACTACGGTGGCACCGGGCAGCATCTCGCGAATCTTTACGACAGTGCCAGACTGTCCCGATGAACTGAAGCCATGAACATAAAGGATTTTCTTCCCCTTCATTATCTCGGGGAACTGTATAGCATAGTTATTTTCCATTGTTTTTACAAGCTATAAACGTGTTACTCTGACGGGATGCAAAGTTAATGAAAATATTTCTCACGAAGAAAGGCGCGGCAGGGATAAAGGTTTAAAAAATCGGAATGCCGGCGGACGAAATGCGAAATGCCGTCTTTTGCATTGCGAAAGGCGGCATTTCAGGCTGCAAAAGACGGCCTTTTAGAGGCCAAAACATGGCCTTTTGCAACGCATTGAATATCAAGAGGTTACAAAGGCGGATAAAAGGCAGGTGAAAATGGGGTTGAAAATGCGTTTTGACCATTCTTTACGCATTTTCATCATGACTTACCGACAAAAAGAAAAGGCACGCCTGACATACGATGCCGGGCGTGCCTTTGATGTGTGATGCGCCATGAGGGGCGCATGGTGATGCATGATTTAGCGCACGATAACCTTCTTGATTGTGCCGTCGCTCATGCGTATAATGTTGATGCCGCGCTGCGGAGCGTTGAGCATCTTGCCGTCGAGCGTGTAGCGGCCCACTTCCTCAGCCTTGGCGCCTTCAACGGCATCAATGTCTGTAGCCTCGCTTATTTCTACGCTTACAACGGTCTCGGCCAGTTTGCCGTTAGAGTTAATCTGGATGGTTATGTCTGCCTTGCCTGCCTTGAGCGGAGTTATCACGAGGTCGCCGTCGGCCATTTCAGCCTTAAGCACTTCTTCGTCGCTCACCTTCTTGACGGTCTTCACGATGGCAGCGTCCATGTTGTCGGCATCGGTAGCCACGTCTTTCAGCGAAACGGTGGTGCCGTCCTCGGTTGTAATACTTACAGGACTGATGTCGGCAACGACAGGAGCCTCGTTGTCAGGGAATACCGGAAGCGACGGGAACCAGTAGTTGCTTATCATTGAATATTCAGCTATCTGCTTGCCTTCGTTGTCGTATTTACGCACAACGTAGGTCGGGTCGCCGTAGCCTTTGTAAAGGCTTACTATGGCTTCATCGGTAACAGGGTCTATGCGGAACGAGCATCCGTATATCTGCCAGCCGTCGGGGTCGTCGTTGTAGTCGATGAACGTGCTGAAGGTGTTGCTGTCGATGTCATATTTATATACGGTCTTGCCGCTGAACCAGCTGCTGTTGCCGCCGTTCCAGTAGAGCACGTTATTCTGCTTGCTTGCACAGAAGCAGTCGGGTGTCCATGCATACCATGAGTTTGCCGGACCGAAGATGCCTTCGGGGCACTCTATGATTGTCTGCTCGAGCGTTGCGGGGTTGAGCTTGACGATGCGTGTGTCGGCCTGGCCCGAACCTGACGATGCAGCCAGACTGAGCCACAGATTGCCGTCTTTCGACAATACTACAGAGCCGAAGCCCCATCCCTCGGGAGCCTCAACGGTCTTTTCAACCTCGTCGGTTGCGGGGTTGATAATGAGCAGTCCATTCTTCTGATGAACGGCAAACACGCGGTCGTTAACGCGCACCATGTTGCCAATCTGTCCGCTGTAGAGCTGCTGATACGGGTCGTCGGCGTCGTTGCCGGCTCCGCTCACGCTGCCCGTAATCTCCAGTTTGTCGAGGTCGAGAACGTAGATACCGTTGCTCGAACCTACGTATGCCTTGTGTTCGTCTACTCCGAGGAATCCGCGGCCGTCGGCAATGCTTGAACCTTTGTCGTCAACGGCGATGTTCTCAATCTGCTTCAGCACCTTCATGGTCTTGGCGTCGCACACGGTTATGCGGCCGCCCGTTATGCTTGCGCCCGGATCTTTGGGCTGCTTGGCTATGACGAAGAACTTGTCGCCATAAATGGCTCCATACTGGGCTGTGGCTCCTATCTCAACTCCCGGATTTTCTTTCTGTATTACGCGGTAAATCCATTCGCCGTCGTCGGTGAGGAAGTTAAGGGTTGAATTCTGATGTCCGTACCAGTCTTCGTTCACAATAAACGTTCCTTTCGTATAATCAACTATTGATTCTGCCCCACCATATACAAGTTGACAAGCACCGCTGTGTGTGGCTTTGGTATAGTCTACCGCAAGACCATTAATATCAGTGTTTGGCCATGCTATGCCGTCTATTACGGTATTAGCAGGAAGATGATTATATGCAAGCCCGTCTTTTATCACGTAATATTCACCATCCTGTAATGAAAGTATCGGCTCAAGTTCCTCTCCTATAATGTCTGTCTCTTGCAGACGGCTGTCTGTCGTTGCAGTTAACGTACCCTCAATCACGTTGTAGCCGAGTGATTTCACATCGGAAGCACTGTCACCTCTCTTTATTTGTATCGTCACGCCACCATCCTTAGTTGATGTATTACCCTCGAATACACTGTTCACAAAGTGCACTGCAGGACAGTTTGCGATTGTCAGACCACTGCCGTTGCCAGCCTCGTTCCCCTCAAAAGTACATGACACAATGTTAGCATTGACAGATTTGCCTTGCGGCATATCCTTGATATACAGAGTACCTGTCTTTGTAGACTTTGTGTTTTTGTTACCGGAAAACCTGCATCCGCTTATCAGAACATTTGTGTCAAATCCTGTTTTAAAACGGCTATATCCCACGGCTGTTCCATCACTAGCGCTTTGTATGTTTTCGAATGTACAGTTTTCAACAGTAAGATTAATGTCCTGAGCATTTATGGCTTGATTGTCTGCCCCTCTAAAAACAAAATCCTTGATTATCACACTTTGAGAGCTTTGGGAGCAAAAAAAATAGGCATCAGTTACAACACCATTGCCGATAAGTGTCAAAGACTTGTTAATTTCTATCGTTCCATCATAATTCAGAACCTCATTGCGCATTCCGGGAGCAAATGACACAATATCACCGTCTTTAGCCTTCTCAACATCAGCCAAGAAACTCTCCCATGAACGGGCGGTATTATATGTAACAGGCTCTGTCGATTCTTCATCTACACGTGCTGGCATAGACATTGCAACACCCGACGGCGCAGCAACATACTCAACCTCACCGCTCATGTCGTTGCTGTACCACACATCCATATCCGACATAAACGACCAACCGTCAATGCAACCGTCAGACAGTTTTCTCGACGATGCACTTGAACCGGAATAGCTGTAAGCATTGTCAACGCCGCCGGTTACCCAATAACTCCAATAACCTTCGTACCATCCGGCACACCAATGGTCTTGTGTATCGTTGGAAGTCCAGCTGTCAAAATCGTATTCAGCAGTACCACAAATTCCATCAGTAAGGGCATAGCTTGTACCATTCTTAATCAACGAGATGTTGCCGTTGCCATTAAGATCGTACCCCATTCCACCTATCGCAGCACCATACTGGGTGCTTCCGTAGACAAGCATGTAAAATCGAGGATCTTCCTTAGCCACGGCACGCAGCATGGCTTCTCCCGTACCGTCTGCTTCATCAGACCAACGATATCCCCAAACAAGATTTTTATTACCACCTTTTCCATCATCCCATTTGACGACAAGGGCAGAAATACTATCCCCTTCACCGACCCAATATGTAATCATATCGAAATCGATATCAGGATAAACTACAGCAGGTTCTGACTTCACACCGCTCTTAACCTGAGAACGCGGAATGCCCTGCACACTTGGATGTTGCGCGAATGACATCACGCTGACAAGCATCGCAAATACCAAAAAGTTAATTCTCCATTTCATAAAAATTACTTTAAAATTAAACATTATATTTATTGATAATACTATTATTCCTTTCTTCTAACAACAATAGGGTATTCAGGAACATTGGACTTGACTTCTATATGAAGGTCTTGCGCACGCGAAATCTCGGTTGAGGTCTCGCCTATCCATCCGCAATACTGGTTTACGCCGGTGTAGACGCGTATGAAGTCGGCGCCCGGCAGACTGACTTTGTTGCCGTGACTGTCCACGGCCCAGCCTATGTCGAAACTGTTAAGACTGATAGAGTCGTTGGGATGGTTGTCGGCATAGCCCCACGGATATGAGTAGAGCACGTAATAGGAGCCGAATCCGCTCTCGTCCTTGCCGTTGTCGGGCAGTCGGGTTCCGCTGAACGTAAGCTCGTCGGCATCGGTCCATTCGGGATAATAGCTCTGCGTGTGGTACATGTTTTTATACACGTGTCCGCTGTTTCCGCGGTTGTCTTTCCATGGTATGTAGAGCGTGTCGGTGAGCGTTCCCGATATGTCGGGCACGGGACTGTGGTCAACCGGACGGCTGTAGGTTATGGCATAGTTTTTTATCGTGGCACTGTTGTTATATTCGCTGCCGGCAAGCTCATACCATTCGTCGTCGTCAGGGCGTCCGTTCATGTTACGGTCGAACGCCACCATAACAATGCCCGGCTCGCAGTTGCCGCCCCGCTGCTCGGCATATCCGGGTATGTCGGAATAGAACGAGTTGCCTTTTATGTAAAAGTCTTTCTCGCCCGGCACGTTCACCACGGTGTGGTCGAAGGCAAACGTGACGTAGCCTCCATAGGCGCCGAGAGTTATCATCACGTCGTTCACGAGGTCGTCCTCAGCCTTCTGCCTCATTGTCTCAGTGTCGTCGCCGGGCTCATATATGGGCATGGTGTTGACAAACTGGCCCGGAGCGGGGCAATATTCATACACGCTTGCCGTATAGGGACTATACTCCACTTCTTCGTGAAGCACCGTTACGGGAAACGTCTGCTTGTATCCTTGGTCGCCGTCATCAAGCTCGAAGGTAATAACATACTCGCCTTCGTGCTGCGCGAGGAAGACATACTCGCGGTCGGTAGAAAGGAGCGAATCGGCGCCCGATGCCGTCCTGACGGTCCAACGGTAAGTGTTGCCGGTATAGGCAGGGGCAAGCCTGAGTTTCTTCATGCGCTCGATGTAGTAATAGTCGTTAAGACCCGAACTTACGTTGTCGATGTCGCGCTCGCACGAACACAGCCACACTGACGCTGCCAAGGCGCAAAATGCAATTATGTATGTTCTTGTTTTCATCAGTATTCTTATTTTTTTATGAAGCACATGTGGGCAGGAATGTCGCCCGTGCGCACGCTCCACTTGTGTTTTCCGTCTTTCGAATAGCAGTGAAGCACACCGCTCGACACGTAGTTTTTGGCGTCGGTGATGTATATGTCGCCCGTGTCGGGGTGTATGCTGATGCCATACGGAATGGTGATGTCGGCCTGAGTGCCGTCGGTTATGAACGAGTCGCTCACGCGCTGCAGCGTCTCGGTGTTTATTATTCCGTAGGTTATGGTGTTCTGCTGGGTAAAGTTGTTCCACTCAGTGCTGTAGTAATAGAGCGAATCGCCGCTGATGCAGAAGTTTGAGCAGGGAATGTTGAGCGTGTCGGTAACTTCCATCTCGTTGCGTCCTTTCTTCTTTTGCAGCACGTAGAGATTAGAACTTATCGTTTCATAGTCGCCGCGCGACGTAACCCAAAGCCGTCCGTGGCTGTCGGCCTTTACACGGTGGAGGTTGATTCCGACGGGTATCTTCTGCATCTGCCTGAATCCTTCAAGCTCTATCACCGACACGGTGTTGTCGTAATTTGGCGCCATGTAGCCGCCGGAGTTGGCCACATAGAGGTATTCGCCAAGCACTTCAATCTCTTCAGGCTGATAACCCACGGTGCATTTGTCCACCACCTTGAGCGTAAGCGTGTCCACCTTGTAGACCGCGCCCTTAACGGCATTGGGATTGTTGAGCTGAACTGGACCGACGTAGGAGCTTACGTAGGCGTGGCCGCGGTAGAAGTTGACATAGCGGCAGTTGGGTATGTCAACCTGAGATATGCGCACCCCGGTGCGTGCGTCGAGCACTTCCATTTTGTTGGAGCAGTTGACTACTACGTAAAGTTTTGAGCCGTAGACACGTATGTCGTTGCCAACGTCGCCAAGTTCTTTTATAACATGGGGATTGCGCTCGGCATAGAGATTACGCACATAATAGCCCTGCACGAAGTCGAGATAGTCGAGCGTGCATTTGTTGCTGCCCATGTTGCCCTCGTTGAGCAGGTACATGCCTACGACATCGCTGCCTTCGGGCACAGTTACGGGCAGTATGTCGTACTCGGTAGGCACAACGACCTCGTCTTCACGGCATGCCGAAAAGACTACTGCCGAAAGCAGGATGATGTATAGAAATCGTAGATTGTGCGTCATAGTTCAAAACTTAGGGTAAGACGATAGTTGCGCTTGGGCATGGGATAATTGAGTATCACATCGTAGTCCTGGCTGAAGAGATTGTTCACTTCGAGCTGAACCTTGGCCGAATAGCGGTTCCAGCGGAAGCTGCGCGCGATGGAGATGTCGCTCGTGTACCACGGCTGCGTGTGGTTATACACGATGTTTTCCTGCTGATTATAGCGCTCGCCGGTGTAGATAAAGCTGTAATTAAGGCTCCATGAGCGCCATGTTGCCTGAACGATGGCAGAGCCGCTGTGCCATGGTATGTAGGGTATCTGGTCGCGGTAATAGGTGTCGGCAGGATTGGTTACGTCGATTGCTTCCTGATAGGTGTACTGAAGTTTGCCGGTGATGTAGAGGTCGCGCAGCGGATTGAGTGTGAGCGAGCCGGTAAGGTCGACGCCGGTGATGCGCACACGGCCCAGATTGAGCATGGTCCAGCGGAACTGCGCGCCCTTGGGATAAGCAACAATCTTGTCGCGGACGAAGTTGCGGTAAGCATCGGCATGAAGACTCCATTCAGTCAGAAAACCGCTGCGGCGGCGACTGTCGTAGGCAAAACCGATGTTGTATTGGGTGGTGTATTCGGGCCGCAGCTGCGAGTTGCCCATTTCGGCATAATAAAGGTCGTTGAACGTTGGCATGCGGAAACTGCGCTTGGCAAAGGCACGGAGCGTGAAATCGGAGCCGCCGAAAGGTGCCCAAGATATGAAGAAGGCGGGAGTGAACACGGTTTTGTCGCCCGGCGACTCGGCAAGTCGGGTGCGGTCGCTTATATAATTCAGCACCACACTGCCCTGCATCTTGACACGGCCGAGGGTAAGGGCTGTGGCTGCTGAAAGGAAATGGTGCCAGCGGGTGGGATAAACAAAGCCGTACATGTCGGCATCCATTGTGTTCCACTGCACGTCGTAGGCGGCAGAAATGTCCCAGAATTTGGTGATGTTATACAGATGTGACGACGAAAGATACAGTTCCTTCTGACGATAAACGTTGTCGATCATCATCACGGTGGTGTCTTTGTTGACGTATTTGGTTAGATAATAGGCATACTTGGCCATGAGACGGGTGTGATAGCGGCTGCCGAAATCTTTCTGTATTGAGCCTTGCACAAACGAGTTGTTGTCCCAGATGCGCTCGCCGCGGCGCCACACATTGTTAACGATGGCTCCCGGCACGCCGCGCTCCGAGGTGTAGTTGTATGCCTTGAGCATCCACTCTCCATCACGTATGGTGCCGAACAATGCGCCTTCCATGCGAGTGGCGCGCACGTCGCCGTTCTGTCTCACGGCGGTGGTGTCGTACATTATCTCGTCGGTCATGACTGCCTTGCGGCGATAACGGAACTTATACTTGCCGCTGCTGCTGAGCCATTCGCCGCTGAACGACGCCGACACCTTGTCGGAAAGACGCAGTTCGATGAGCAGGGCGGGATTGACAAGGTCGAACGAACCAGTCTTCAGAGTGGCTTTGAGATGATAATTGGTGCTGTCGGCAAACACGGGGCGGCGTGTCCAAAGATAGATTGAGCCGGCAGAATTGAAGTCTTTTGCCGACTGAAAAATCTGACTCTTCTGTCCGTTATACAGCGATATGGCCTGCATGTTGTCGAGCGAGAACATGCCGAGGTCAACCTGTCCGTTCTGCGCGTTAGACAACTGTATGCCGTCGTAGAACACTCCCACGTGGTTGGTGCCCATGCTTCGTATGTTGACGGTCTTTATGCCGCCCACTCCTCCGTAGTCTTTCAGCTGCACGCCGGCAAAGAATCTCAGCGCGTCGGCCACGCTGAGACTGTTGAGTCGCTGCAGTTCTTCACCTTTAAGCTGCTGTGACGGAATGACACTGCGCTGGCTGTTGCCAAGCACTACCACTTCGTTAAGTCTCTGCACACTGTCGAGACGGCTCACATGCTTTTGCGCATAGCCCGTAAAGACAGCCATGCACAAAGACATAATGGCTAATCTTTGTTTCATAAAAAAGTAAGAATTCTCTCCTGAAGCCTAATCCACGAGGCTGAGGAAGGTTATTAAACTGCAAGGCAGGTCTTCTGACTTACCGCCCGGATGCGAACGCCTTCCCGAAAAAATGTCAGTGGCTTCATTGTTCGCACCCCTTATAAGGGCGGATTACAGCAGCGGGTCTGTCCGGGATTCTCACCCGGTTCCCTTTTAATCGCCATACGGCGAACCGTTGCGTGGGCAAAGATAAGTGATTTTATGTTAATGGCACCATGTTTCATGATAAATGTTATGATTTTAACATATCTGCATATTGACAACGAGTTGACAGACGTGACGGCACGAAACATCGGCGCAAAACAGGCAAAATATGACAGAAACGGCTGCATAATATAAAATGGAACGGACAGCCGGAACATTCAAAATCATTAAGGGCGGCACACTGCCTGACATTAAGCAATGTGCCGCCCTTAACGACCGGAATAATAAAATAAATATATAAAATAGTGTGGACGCGGGCCGTAATGATAGCCTTGATGCTGCCTTAGCCCAGCGTTATATTCTCTACATCTACGCTCTCATGCAGGAAGAGCTGAGCCGACTCACGGAATTTGTCGGTGTTCTCGGTGGTGAGATAATGGCATTGTCCGTTCTTTGTACACATGGCCTCGATATCGGGATGACGCACAAAGTAGTCTTTAAGACTGTTGGACACATACTCGCCCTGCGGAACTATCTTGACGCCGCGCGGCGTATACTTCAGAATCTTGTTAAGCAACAGCGGATAATGGGTGCAGCCAAGGATGATAGAGTCGATCTGCGGGTCGCGTATCATGAGGTTGTCGATGCGCTTCTTTACAAAATAGTCGGCACCGGGACCATCGTATTCGTTGTTCTCAACGAGCGGAACCCACATTGGGCAAGGCTCGCCTGTAACAATGATGTCGGGAAAGAGCTTCTTTATTTCAAGAACATAACTCTCACTCTTTATGGTTCCTTCAGTTGCCACAATGCCTACGTGGCGGCTCTGAGTGATGCTGCCTATACACTCGGCTGTAGGACGGATGATGCCAAGCACACGGCGGTTAGGGTCGAGCTGTGGCAGGTCGTTCTGCTGAATGGAGCGCAGGGCTTTGGCCGAAGCCGTGTTGCAGGCCAGAATAACGAGGTGGCAACCCATGCTGAAAAGCTTGATAACAGCCTCGCGCGTAAACTGATAAACAACGTCGAAAGAGCGTGGACCATAAGGCGCGCGGGCGTTGTCGCCAAGATAAAGATAATCATAATGAGGCAGGATGTTGCGCATCTGGTGCAGGATGGTTAGTCCACCGTAACCAGAATCGAAAATTCCTATAGGCCCCGGTTTTTCTGATAGCTGCATAATCACTGTGATTTTAAAATAATAGAAAAATATAAATAGCGTACAGCGAGCCACGCCGCCCGTCGCAACATACATCTGCCGATGATACACCGGCATGGCATGAAAACAGCAGACTGCGCCAAAAGACACCGCAAAGCCACGCCGCAGCCATTTACCGGGCAAACGGTATGAGACACGCCACATGCACGACACACGGCATCAGCAGGCTGCAGCCTGACGGGATATACTGATTAAAACCTATTTGTCGAGATAGGTAAACATGTTGCGCACAAGCGCACTTATGTCCTCGCCGCTCGCAGTGTCGATATAAGGCACGGCATCGTTGTCGGTGTTGAGGATAAAGGCATAGCCGCGCTCACGGCCTACCTGGCGCAAAATTTCATTAAGGCGTTGCTTCAGAGGCGCATACATGTCGGCCTCAGCCTTCTCAAGCAGGCGGGCAGCCTCTTTCTTGAAAGCCACGCTGTTGTTGAGAAGCTCTTGCAGCTCATACTGTCTTTTCTTCAAGATAGAAGGCGCAAAGTCTTTCTGACCCTCAAGAAACGACTCATACTTCTGGTTAAACTCGTCTTCAGAGCGTTTCGTCTCGTTGGCATACTGACTTTTAAGCTCAGCCAGACTCTTCTGCATGTCGGCATATCCGGGCATGGCCTTAATGGCTTCGCTGTAGCTTAGATAGCCAAACTTAACCTGAGCGTCGACCATTGCGGCCGGCAGGAGCAACAACAAAAAAAGAATAAGTTTTTTCATAGAGTCATCTTTAAAAATGTCAAAGCGCCGCCTCCCTGACGGAAAGCAGCGCTTGATATAGAGTTTAATTATTTCAGTTTATTCATTTCAGCTTTCACATCATTCGTTACATCCTTGCTGAGAGTGTCGCTGATGTAAGGTATGCCGCCCGAAACGTCCATGATATAAACATATCCGCCGTTCTTGCCGACATTCTTTATGGCAGTCATTATCTTGTTCATGATAGGCTGCATCTTCTCCTGCTGAGCCTTCTGCAGTGCCTGCTGGTTGTCCTGCAGTGCCTGCTGATATTTCTGGAACAGCTGCTGCAGCGAAGCCTCTGTCTCCTGGCGCTTTGTTTCATTCATGGTACTCTTTGTACGGTCGTACTCGTCAGATTTCTTCTGAATTTCGTCCTGCATGGCCTTCATATCATTCTCATACTGCTTTGACTGAGCCTCAAGCTCGCCGCGTGCCTTGATGAACTCAGGAAGGCTCTGCATGATAGACTGTGCGTCAACATGTCCGAACTTTGCAGTCTGGGCAAACATTGTCAGAGGTGCGCACAGCAACAACATTAAAACTAGTTTTTTCATTTCTTAATTGCAATTTTTATATTTAAATATTTATTATTTGTCTGCAAAGATAATGCAAGAGTGGAGAATTACAAAATAAAAGGATATGAAATGCGCTTTTATTTTAAATTCTGAGGTCCTGCATATCTGGTTAAAACACAATGCATTAATTAGAATAGCCTAACTTTGACAGCACTTCATTGCTGATGTCTATCTTCGGCGAACCGAAAATTATGCTCGTGTCTGACGCACGGTCGAGTATGAGCGAATAACCGCGCAGGTCGGCAATGTCTTTCACGGCATTGTAAATTTCCTCCTGGATAGGAGTCATCAGACTGGTGCGCTTCTTGAAGAGCTCGCCCTCGGGTCCGAAATACTTACGCTTCAGCTCGCTGGCTTCCTTCTCCTTATTCATTATAGCCTCCTGGCGCTCCTTTTTCTGCTCCTGAGAGAGGAACACCACTTCGTTCTGATAATTCTTATACATAGTCTGGGCCTCGGTGTTGAGGGCGTCAACCTCAGCCTGCCACTTCTTGGCAACCTGGGTGAGCTGCTCGTTGGCACGCTCGTAGGCCGGGATGTTCTTCAAGATATACTCCATATCGACAAGAGCAAACTTCTGCGCACTGGCCGTGAATGCTACGGCCAGCATGGCAAACATCATTAATATCTTCTTCATACTTCTTTCTCCTTAATTATAAATTTAACTGACAAAACCGACGTGACAGATACGCCTATATGTCTGACGGCTAATTTATTAACTCTCTTTATTTTGACACATGGCTGCTAAACGGTTAGAACTCCTGTCCCAGGATGAAGTGGAACTGAGAACCACCCTTGGTGCCGAACACCTTGTCGAAACCGTAAGCCCAGTCGATACCCATAAGTCCGACCATAGGCAGATATATACGTACACCGATACCGGCTGAACGTTTCATGTCGAACGGGTTGAAGTCTTTCGTATTGTTCCATGCATTACCGGCCTCAAGGAAGCCAAGTCCGTAGATTGTGGTGTTGCCCAACAGGAACGGATAACGCAGCTCCAACGTAAAGCGGTCGTAAGCATAACCCTCATATCCGTAAGGAGTCAGACTACCGTTGTCGTATCCGCGCAGACCGATGGTCTCTTCGGCATAGCCCGTAGAATATCCGCTCATACCGTCACCACCCATATAATAGGTTTCGAAAGGCGACTTCTTGTATTTGTTATAAGAACCGAGCAAGCCGAACTCAACACGCGTCATGAGCACGAAGCACTTCTGACCGTTGGTAAGGGCTGTGTATGTCTTGGCACGGAATTTCCATTTGTGATACTCCACCCAGCGGTATTTCTCCTGCTGCTCTGCAGTATAGTTGGGCGATTTAGGATTTGTGGCAAGATTCTTATAGTCCTTGTTGTCGAACAACGACCAAGGCGGAGTGATTGTGAGCGATGCCATAAACTCTGAACCGCGGCGCGGGAAGAGCTGGTTGTCGGTAGATACACGCGACAGGGTGATGCCCAGGTTGAGGTTGTTACAGTTACCGTTGGTAACGATAAAGTACTGCCAGTTCTTCAGCATATAGCGCTGATATGCCAGCTCGACAGACAACTGGAAATAGTCGTCAGGCCAGCGCAGACGCTTACCCCATCCCACTGACACACCGAGCAGCTTGACATACTTGTCAGGGTCGTAGAAGTTTTCATAATAATTATTGTAGCTGTTGCCCCATCCGTAGAGGTAGTTATAATAATTATTCATGTAGGCACTGTTGTAATAGTTGCTCGACACGTCGGTCTGCTTAGAGAAGTAGGCTCCGACAGTGAACTGTATAGGACGCTTTCCGCCAAACCATGCAGTTGAGTAAGATGCGTTGTACGACTGATAATACGTACCGTTGGTCTGCGCTCCGATAGAAAGCACCTCGCCGTCGCCCACAGGCAGTATGCCTCGGTGCTCCTTATTCTTGTTGAAGAGGTTGGCCATTGAGAAGTTGTTAAGCTTCAAGCCGATACGTCCGATGACACCTGTCTGTCCCCAACCGAGCGAGAACTCAACCTGGTCGTTAGACTTCTGTACGAGATCCCAGTTGATGTCAACGGTTCCGTCTTCATAGTTAGGTTTCACGTCAGGATTGATCTGTTCCGGGTCGAAGTGTCCCATCGACGCAAGTTCACGTGCAGAACGCATCAGAGCCTCCTTAGAGAATAGGTCGCCCGGCTTTGTTCTAAGCTCGCGGCGCACCACGTTTTCATAAACGCGGGTGTTACCGTTGATGCGCACATGGCTGATGTGTGCCTGGTTGCCCTCCATGATACGCATCTCAAGGTCGATAGAGTCACCCACGATGTTAACCTCGGTAGGTTGCAGGTTATAGAACAGATAACCGTTGTTCCAATACTCATTACCCACGGCATCCTCATCTTCAGAGAGTCGCTTGTTCATGAGTTTCTGGTTATATACATCACCTTTCTTCATGCCGAGGATACGGCTCAGATAGTCGGTTGAGAACACAGTGTTGCCCACCCATGTGATGTTTCTGATATAATATTTCTTTCCCTCGTCCACCTTAAGGTATATGCTGACATGCTTGTCGTCAACGTTCCACACGCTGTCTTCAACGATGGTGGCGTCGCGGTAGCCAAGCTCGTTATACTTGTCGATAAGGTTCTGCTTATCGGTCTTATAGCGTTCGGGGGTGTATTTCTTCGACTTCAGGAAGGTGGACAGTTTTCCGGCCTCGTGAGTTTTTGAGAATACTCCCTTAGTGAAGAGTGTACCCTTTATCTTCGAGTCGCTGAGGTTGTTGTTGCCTTCAATGATAATCTGGCGCACCTTCATTTTCTCTTTCTTGTCGATAATGACATCAAGAATCACCTGGTTTTTGTTGGCAACGTCGTCACGCTGCTGTATGTTTATTTCAGCGTTTTTATATCCCTTGTCGTCAAAATAATTCTTTGCCAGAAGCTTTGCACGGTCAATCATGTTAGGCGTAATCTGGCTGCCTTTAAGAAGGCCGAGCTTAGTCTCAAGGTCTTCGCGCTCCGACTTTTTCACTCCGACATAGTTAATCGTTGAAACTCGCGGACGCAAGGCAAGATAGAAATGCAGATATATTTTGTCGCCCACGATAGAGTCGGCGGCAATCTGTACTTTAGAAAACAGTCCGTGTTTCCAATAGCGCTTCACTGCATCGGTAATCTCCTGTCCGGGAAGCTCTATCTTCTGACCTACGGTAAGACCAGAAATACTTGCAAGCATGTAATCTTCATAGCCTTCCACGCCAGAAACCGCGATGCCGCCTAATACGCCGGAACGCGGAGTGCCCGCATAAGAGATTTCAGGATTAACAATCTTTTCCTGCGCAACGGCCCCAATGCTGAAGAGCAATGAGGCGAGCAGTGCCAAGCATCCTATTATTCTGTTCATCTTATATGTTTGTTGTCTTGAATATTAATTATCGTTTTCTACTTGCGCCTCGGTTTTGCCGAAACGTCTCTGCCGTTTCTGATAGCTGGCTATTGCCTCGCGGAGACACTGCTCGTTGAAGTCGGGCCAGTAAGTGTCGCAGAAATAGAGCTCCGAATAGGCTATCTGCCATAACAGATAGTTGGATATGCGCACCTCGCCGCCCGTGCGTATCAGCAGGTCGGGGTCGGGCATAAAACTGGTCTGCATGTGGCTTGCCACAGTATTTTCGTCGATTGCGCCGATTGCAAGTTTTCCGTCTTTCACTTCAGCGGCAATGTTTCTCACGGCATTGGTTATCTCCCACTTCGACGAGTAGCTCAGTGCCACCACCATCGTCATTGCGCTGTTGTCCTTCGTATGCTCCATGGTCTCGCCGAGCTTTGCCCTCACCTGTGCCGGAAGCCTGTCGACATCGCCGATAACCCGGAAGCGCACGTTGTTCTTCATGAATATCTCGTCCTCGAGAGCGGTGATTACAAGTCCCATAAGGGCTGCCACCTCATCGGCAGGGCGGTTCCAGTTTTCTGTCGAGAAGGTGTAGAGCGTAAGATACTTCACGCCAAGCCGTACACACTCTGAAGTGATGCGTCTTACCGACTCAACGCCGGCCTGGTGGCCGTAGCTGCGTTTCATGCCGCGCTCTGTGGCCCATCGGCCGTTGCCGTCCATTATGATGGCAATATGCTGCGGTATGCGGTTCATGTCAATCTTTGTCTCAGTCATCTTTATTACATGTTATACATTTAGGCATGAAGCTGTAGGTAAGTGTGAGCTTCAGGGCCGAATAGCAGTCGGTGTTCTTGAACAGTCCCGAACTTTTTATACAATATGGGTCGGCCACGCCGTCGAGCTTGTCGCTGAGCGAGAAATGGACAGCCCACTCAAGTCCGAGATTAAGCCTCGGACCTATTTTATATTTCACTCCCACTCCTATCGGAAGGTTTGCCGTAAACACGCTTTGGTCATCGGCCTTTACGTATGTGGCTCCGAGTCCGAGAAATATAAACGGCGTGAGGCGTTTGGCACCTCTGTACTCGCGGCCCGTGCCGTAAGGCCAGAAGTTGTACTCATAGGTTACGCCGAGGTCAATGAGCGTATTGCTGAAATCATACTGATTGTCAGAATAGTCGGGATACCATGTCTCGAGTCCTGCCGAACTTCCTTTCAGTTTCCCGTATGAAAGGTCGAGCTTCAGGCCCATATACGGATTGATGACACGCCTGAGAATGAGCGACGCCATGGGCTGCATGTTCTTCATCACGTTGCCGTTGAAGTCGCCCTCGTATGCCACCATTCCTGCCCCCACACCAATCTCCATTTTATACTCGTTGTCGTCCTGTGCCATTGAGCACAGCGATACAGCCGAAATTATGATGCAAAGCAGGATTTTTCTCATTTGCGGGTGTTTGCGTTATTGTTATACGGCCATTGCCGTCATTTTGTGAACGAAGTCTGGTTTTCGGCCCATCCGAGCTTGTTGAGCCGTCCGCGCCATACGCTGCCGTTGCCGCCGCAGACAATCCACAGACAATTGTCGCCGTCGACAGCCACTGCAAAATTGTCGCTCGAGCCGTTGGCAAATCCCTCAGGCATCACGTAGCTGTCGCCGGTATGCCATGTAAGGCCGTTGTCCTCGCTGACATATATCTTTTCAAAAGCCTTTGCCGTGCTGGCTCCGAGGCCGGAGCCGCCAATGGCAATGAGCACATCGCCGTAGCGTGTCATCTTCAGATTGGACATGCGCGGCAACTGGTAGTCGTTCTCATCATTACATTCCATCCACGAATGGCTCACAGAGCCCGGAGCATACTCTTCAATCTTGCTCCACACCATTGCCACAGAGTCGGCTGCAGAAGCATCGTCGGCGGGATTTCCGGCTATTATTATGCGCTCCGAGTTTTTGTCGGTAGTCAGCGCGAAGCTTGCCAGTCCGGCATAGCTTGCAGGCAGATTTGACTCATCGCCGCCAACGTTGTCGGCCGTCCATGTCAGTCCGTTGTCGTCAGAGCTCATCAGCCGGCCTTCGGCATCGGCAGCATACATCTTGCGGCTGCCTGCGCCTATCAGCTGAGCCACGCCATACTGAGCCGCGGGCTGCGACACTGATGTCCAGGTCTGACCGTCGGCCGAGGCTATCATCTCGCCGTTATTAAGCGTGTAAAGCATATTGTCTTTCACGGTAACACTCCTGTATGCATCGGCCGCCAGGCTCACGTTGGGCGTAAGTGCCGTCCACGAGCCGCTGCCAGAAGTTTCGGCTGAAAGCACTTCGGTGGCATTTCCGTTACATCCGAAGAGCATCACCTTGCCGTTGAGCGCAACGGCCTTCATGCCGCTCATGGCTGTGAAACGGGGCTCTGCGGGCAATGCGTTCCAACGGAACGAGTCGGGATCTTCCTTATGCACGTTGACGCTGACCTTATAGGCACGGTAACTCAGTCCGCCGACTGAATACACCCTGAACTCTCGCGGCTGCGTAAAGTCGACAGAGTCGGTGCTGCTGTAGTAATTAAGCGTGTCGCTGTCGACATTCTTAATCACCACAAGGCCCGAGTTCTTGCTGCCCACATTGCATATAACGTGTGCGGCGTCGGTTCCCAGGGGCAGCGAATCGGGATTGTAAATCTCGCGCTTAAGCTGGTCTATATAGAATTTATAGTTGCTGCCGGTTACTTCAACCTTATACACACTGTCCTCACCTGCTGAAGACAAGGTGTGGAGGTATTGATTAAGCGTACCTAAAGAGAATGATGTTATGGCGGTGTCGTCATAATATACAAATTCGTTGTCGCTGTCATCACTAAGGCATGAAGCCAGTAAAAATGTCCCGGAGAACAGTATTGCCAAACACTGGATAATACGTTTCATTCGCTGAATATTTTCTATTTTTAGCTGCAAATTTAATCAGAATTCCGCAAATAAAGCCTGATTTTAAATACTTTATTGTCTAAATTCTTAATAAATTGGACTTTTTATATACATATATATGTTTTTTTAAAGTTTTTATAAAAAAGAGGCCGATATGAATCACTCACACCGACCTCGCAAAACCTTAACTGATGTTGGTATTAATCTATATAATGATATTTATTTTTTGTCATTTACAATAACTAAGACCAACATCACTTAGTTCAAAATCTAATAACATAATCTTTACCTTAAATCTATCAAACTACTAACCTATGAAAATTGTATTCTCACGAACACGGGGGCAAAGTTACTGCATTGTGTGCGAACACACAAGCCTTTTACATCACTTTTTGCTGTGAAAATGCCATTTTTTGACATAAATCAAAATGCGGAGAATATGTCTTGAAAAACATTTACAGACTGAGGCCGCAAAGGCGCCTAAGGACACACGGCACACAAAAAAAGCCGCGCGCCCGGCGTGATACGCACAGGCTTGGCGCGGCTTAATGCAGACAAAAATGCCGTACCGGACAACAGCCTGCTCACGCTGCACACAAAAAACACTTTGGCAGCGAGACGCGGCAGTGCCGGAACCGGACTCATGTACAGCTTTCACACGGATCTGTCACATACGCATTTGTATTCATCGTGCCGCAGCCCCACACTCCTTACCGTTACAGCACTCGCCCGAATGCAGCACATTGTGAAGGACATATGACGACTTTGGCAATTTCTTCAGACTGTCGTCCACATAAGCGAATCCGTCGCCGCTCGTCAGCCTCAGACTTCCGTCGGACAGATACTCAAACGTAAGATGTGAGTCTTTCTCGGCAAAATAGGCGGTTGCAGTGGCCCTGTTGCCGTTGACCTTGACATTTTCTATCGTGTATGACATTGAGTTTACCTCCGGCTTAATCTTGATTATTCCGGCACAGGGATACTCGTCCATCGAGTTAGGGTCGGGAATGGTATTTCCGTAGAAATCTATTTTGACATACAGTCCGTCGCCACGCCATTCGCCTTTAAACGGCCGTGAGGTCTGGGCCATAGCCATAGTTACCGACGAGAACAACAACACACTGATAATAGCTTTCAGCAGGACAGCAGGTTTCATAATTAAAATAATTGATAGGGTTAGGTTAAACATTAAATAAAGTAATCCGTGCGGGAATATTACACACAAGCGCCGCCCAAGGATAACACTTTACAAATATAAGTTTTTTTATGTCTGCAATGCCTCATCCTGCAAACATTTTAATATATATTAAGAGCCATGATACGTGGCTCCTTGCAAAAGGCGGCAAATGACATTCTAATACATGGCCTTTTGCAGGCCGAAAGGATACGTTTCATGTCTTAAAAGGGCACGTTTCAGAAACAGATACCGGTGTGTATTGAAAAGCATCAATATACTTGCAGAATTAATATCTACCCCGTCTGATGAAAGTTTTGAGGTAGAACAACAAAATACGAACTTATTTTATTACAGACTCATCACTCGTCACAACGTGGCGTAAGCCATTGACTGACAGCAATATATGCTGTGACAAGTTTACGGGTAAACTCATCACGCAATGCCGTTAAGCTATATGCGTGACAAGTGGCGGCTACAACTCATCACGCCGCAAGCACCTGATGCACAACGCCTTACGCAACATTGTGACGAGTGATGAGTTTAAATAAAAAAGTTTTTTACTTTATCATATCCACAAACCGCGGTTAACAGCCATGCATCACAGGCGGACACTCAGCATGTCAAAAGTAATGCAAAGCCGCATAAGCCCCACGGCAAGGCACAAAAAGAAAGTAGGCATGCCTTTTGGGGCATGCCTACTTAAAAGAATATCTAAATCTATTTTATTCAGAATTAGAGTTTCGGACCTGCAGCTACGAGAGCCTTACCAGCCTCATTGCCTTCATACTTAACGAAGTTCTTGATGAAGCGGGCAGCGAGGTCTTTAGCCTTCTCCTCCCACTGAGCAGCGTCAGCGTATGTATCACGAGGATCGAGGATGTGAGAGTCAACACCCTTCAACTCTGTAGGAACAACGAAGTTGAAGTAAGGTATTGTCTTTGTAGGAGCAGCGTCGATTGAGTGGTCGAGGATAGCGTCGATGATACCACGTGTATCGCGGATAGAGATACGCTTGCCAGTTCCGTTCCAACCTGTGTTAACCAAGTAAGCCTTAGCACCGCTCTTCTCCATGTGTCTTACCAGCTCCTCAGCATATTTTGTAGGATGCAACTCCAGGAATGCCTGGCCGAAGCAAGCTGAGAATGTAGGAGTAGGCTCAGTGATACCACGCTCTGTACCAGCCAGTTTAGCTGTAAATCCAGACAGGAAGTAGTATTTAGTCTGCTCCGGAGAAAGGATAGATACTGGAGGCAGTACTCCGAATGCGTCAGCTGACAAGAAGATAACCTGCTTAGCAGCCGGTGCGTGAGATATAGGCTTAACGATGTTGTCGATGTGGTAGATAGGATAAGAAACACGAGTGTTCTCAGTTGTGCTCTTGTCGCAGAAGTCAATCTTGCCGTTAGCGTCAACAGTTACGTTCTCGAGCAGAGCGTTGCGGCGGATAGCGTTGTAGATATCGGGCTCGCTCTCTTTGTCAAGGTTGATAACCTTAGCGTAGCATCCACCCTCGAAGTTGAACACGCCGTTGTCGTCCCATCCGTGCTCGTCGTCACCGATAAGCAGACGTTTCGGGTCGGTAGACAGAGTAGTCTTACCTGTACCAGACAGACCGAAGAATATAGCTGTGTTCTCGCCGTTCTTGTCGCAGTTAGCTGAGCAGTGCATAGCAGCGATGCCCTTCAGAGGCAAGAAGTAGTTCATCATAGAGAACATACCCTTCTTCATCTCACCGCCGTACCATGTGTTGATGATAACCTGCTCTTTAGAAGTTACGTTGAACACAACAGCTGTCTCTGAGTTCAGACCAAGCTCCTTGTAGTTCTCAACCTTAGCCTTAGAAGCGTTGTAAACAACGAAGTCAGGCTCAAAGTTAGCAAGCTCCTCAGCTGTAGGACGGATGAACATGTTAGTTACGAAGTGTGCCTGCCATGCTACCTCCATGATGAAGCGGACAGCCATACGTGTATCCTTGTTAGCACCGCAGAAACCGTCAACTACATAAAGTTTTTTGCCAGAAAGCTCTTTCTTTGCAATTTCCTTAACAGCAGCCCATGCCTCTTTAGAAGCAGGCTTGTTGTCGTTCTTATATTCGTCAGAAGTCCACCATACTGTGTCCTTTGAAGTCTCGTCCATTACGATGAACTTGTCCTTAGGTGAACGTCCTGTGTAAACACCAGTCATAACGTTTACAGCGCCAAGCTCTGTAACCTGACCTTTGTCAAAACCTGTAAGACCATCTTTTGTCTCTTCTTCAAACAATACCTCGTAAGACGGATTGTGAAGAACTTCTTTCACGTCTACGATTCCGTACTTGCTTAAATCTAAATTTGCCATTTTAATGAAATATTAAAAAGTGAATTATTTGTTCCTGATAGTTACCTTAAATCGGCTGCAAAGGTAGCAAAAAATCGATTATCTGCCAACAATGAAGGGTATAAAAAACACCTATAAAAAGTCTTTTTAGGTTAAAGTATTAAAATTTTAAACTACCCGAAGTGTTTTTGTAATTTGCACTTTGCAAAAGCAAATATTTTTTATACAAAAAGATTTGCAAAACGCCGCATAATTCAGCATTTTACAAATCCTTATCTTATAATCATTTAACTATATCAATCCCACGACGGAGAATACGAAAGAACGTATTGCCAAATCAATGCCGAAGGTTCATAAGGTATATATTTGTTATACGATGCTCCACTAGTATCACATTTTATATATTGTAAAAGCGTTGTAGCTGTTACAAAGCCATTTACAGGATTTGTAGAAACATCAAAGCCTTTTATATATTTATTTTTCAGATTATAATCAGAAACATGCCATCCCATTGGAGTATCATCAAAATTAGTCGTATAATCACGTGCTTTAATAGATTCATCATCGCTTTGAGCCAAATCTTTTGCAATAATAATATGGCTTACCAAATATATTCCGGGATGTATTCCATATTTTTGTGCATGTTCACGTCCAAAACTATATTTTTTATATCCAATTAACGTGGTCTGAGAATCAAACCCCTTAACAGTCATTCTTACAGGATAATTATTATCTGCCCGTGTCAAAAAATCACTACACCACAAATCACATGTATCACCACCTTCGTTCTGGAAATTTTCTGATAATACATCATAAACTGTCGTATCTGTTATATGTATCACCTCCCCCATGTCTGTAACTAACTGTTCGGTTCCATCCGCTAATTTTGTGAGTGCTTTTTTCGGCAGTTTATGACCACCTATAACATCTTCGTCGTCACTTGTACATGACACACAAGCCATAGCACACATAGCTACTGCTAACATTAAAAATTTTTTTAGTTACCATATTGCTTTTGTTTTAAAGAACTTCCATTTTAATCTGCTGGGACTTATCGGAAAATACACCCCAATAGAATTTCCTTCTATATCATATGAAATACATTTTATCCAAGTTGTGGCTTCATGATATCCGTAGCTTATATTTTGATTTAGGTAAAAGCCGACGTTACCTGTATCAGAATCAGTTCCTATCGAGTCTTCATCATGAGTAAAATATTCACCTGTCACGACCCAATCCTCATAAGTTGCAGGAATATACTTCAGCACCTTGACGGCTGACACAAAATAAACAGCGCCAGGCGTCAGCCCGTAATCGCTTATCCATGAGCCGAACTTTGCCTTTTCCCATTTATCATATTTCAATTCACCATTGTATCCGTACAGCGAATCCTTATGCCATTCCAAATCATCCTTTACGCTGTCATTATGCTCTCTATTTTCCAATACTGCATCACGAAAAGATTCCTTGTCGCCATAAAACTTGACATCAGGATAAGTATAAACAACCTTACCATCTTTCATTATATGACGCTCAGTATCATTATCTTCATTTGAACATGAAAACATGATAAAAGCAAAAAGCATTAAAATAATATATTTCACTCTTTTCATAATACAAACATATGGATATTTATCGACACACTAGAAATACATTACTACAAAATAACATTTTTAACAAAATTATACAATAAATTTTATTGTATTACTAACATTTAAGCTTATTGACAAACATGCTTATGATACATGCCATCATGTTATCTGAAAAAGAAAAATATACCGTTTCATACGAATTTATTTTGCATTGCAACATATTTACGTTATCTTTGTCATTCAAAAACGACTTATGGAAATCATAGACCTTAGTAAAGGAAACTCAATCATCAATCAGTATCTGGCAGAAATAAGAGACGTTGACTATCAGCAAAACCGCCTGCTGTTCCGCAACAACATTATGCGCGTGGGCGAGATGATGGCCTACGAGATAAGCAAGACGCTCGAATATGAAGCAAAAGACGTAACCACACCCCTTGGCGTGTCGCGCGTAAGCGTGCCGGCAGACAAGATTATCCTGGCTACGATATTCCGCGCCGGACTGCCTTTCCACAACGGATTCCTCAACGTGTTCGACCATGCCGGAAATGCCTTTGTGAGCGCATACCGCGAATATACCGACAACGAGCACACCGAGGTGGGCATACATGTTGAATATCTTGCCACGCCGAGCATCGACGGCAAGACGCTCATCATAGCCGACCCCATGCTGGCAACAGGCGGCTCGATGGAGCTGGGCTACAAGGCATTCCTGACCAAAGGCACGCCCAAACGCATACACATAGCATGCGTGATAGCCACTCCCGAAGGCATAGACCACATAAAGAAGACTCTGCCCGACGACAAGACCACTATATGGTGCGCAGCCGTTGACCCGGGCATGAACGAGCATAAATACATCGTGCCGGGATTCGGCGACGCCGGCGACCTGTGCTACGGCAGCAAGCTGTAGGCTCACTGCACGGCTCTTTCATGACGGCTGCACTCTGACCGCCGCATGACGGCCGTAAAAGCGGCGCTGCAAGCAAAAAGAGAATACAGGAAACGGCCAAAGACAGCCGCAACCTTATAAATTGAAACCTCTTTAACTGAAAAACTCCTTATTTCACCCTTTACAAGACGATTTGGAGGCTGAAATAAGGAGATTTTTTATGCTCTGCTTACAAATTATAAGGAAGGCTGCCTCATAAAAAACATGAGACAGCCTCTTTTATGATAAGAAAGATTTTCATTGAACTACAATCACTGTAGTTCCAAACGGTAAAGTCAGACCTGCCGGCCCGTCATCCACGGCATGTGCCGCGACACAATGGCGCTGCAGCCGGCTGTGCGGCAATGCCCTAAAGCATCCGCCGGTCCGGATTACTTAACCTCCCAGATATCATTGGTTTCGAGCAGTTCCATGAAGTTGTGATACTTCTTCTTGGCGCTGACCTCTTCAATCTGCTCTCTGAGCGCGGTTTCGTAGGTAGGAGCCTCAACGTCGCGGATGACGCCGAGCGCAACGGGGAATCCGTGCTCGTTGTCCATCATGGCGAGCTTCAGCTGCAGAGTGTTGTCAAGGCAGTGAGCGTCGTGCACGAGAATGTCTTTCTCGGTGATGCCGTTCTCGCCCAGCTTAACCACCTTGAGGCCGAAGCCTTCCTGCATGAGTCCGTACTCGTTGTTCTCGCCGAAGATCAGCGGCTCGCCGTGGCGCACGTAGATGGCGTTCTTGGCGCGTCCTTCCTTCTTGTAGATAGAATCGTAGCAGCCGTTGTTGAAGATTACGCAGTTCTGCAGAATCTCGCACACCGACGCGCCCTTGTGCTTATACGCAGCCTTGAGGATGTCGACGGTGCCCTGGGCGTCGGTGGCAACGGCACGTGCAAAGAAGTGTCCGCGCGCTCCGAAGCACAGCTCTGCCGGCAGGAACGGGTCCTCAACGGTGCCGTAAGGTGACGACTTGCTGACAAATCCGCGCGGAGACGTAGGCGAATACTGTCCTTTGGTAAGTCCGTAGATACGGTTGTTGAGCAGAATCATGTTTATGTCGATGTTGCGGCGCATGGCGTGGATGAAATGGTTACCGCCGATGGCGAGTCCGTCGCCGTCGCCGCTGATCTGCCATACAGCCAGGTCAGGGTTGGCCACCTTGGCTCCCGTGGCGATAGACGCTGCACGTCCGTGAACGGTCTGCATGGCATAGGTGTTTACATAATAAGGCAGACGGCTTGAGCATCCGATACCTGAAATGACGGCTGTCTGATAAGGCGGAACGCCGAGTTCTGCCATAGCCTTGTGCAGCGATGCGAGGAAGAAATGGTCGCCGCAACCGGGACACCACCGCGGCTGTCCCTTTTTATAATCTTGCGCAGTATACATTTTCAATTAAGAATTAAAATTTAAGAATTAAGAAAATTACTTCTTCTGAATTAAGAGTCAAGAGCTAAGAATATTGAAAGCTGCCTTTATCAGTTATCATTGCGAATCATACTTCAATGTATTTTCTTTAGTACTTTTCACAATTGAAGCAAGTATTGATGTTATCTCATTTGCTTCTCTACAAACTGAATCGTAAGCCGCTGTGGCGATATAGCCGCTGTCATGCAACAGATTTATCCAGTACAACGATTCGTTTGCCTCTTTCAAGGCTACCGACACCTTGTTTACAAAGTCGGCCCTGCTCTGAGCGAATTTCGCTTCACAGAGCAATGCTCCAACCGAAGTACCACATCTAAGCAACTGTTCGGACATCACCCTTTCATTCTTTTCCGAATTAAGGAACTTGTACGCATTGACTATACGCAAGGCAAAGGCGTAACAACGTTTATAGATGTCCTTATCGCCAAACAGCATACTTTCTTAATTCTTACTTCTTAATTCTTAATTATTTTGGTGAACGCCTTTACGAGTTCGCCTACCACGAAGGGCTGGCCCTTAACCTGGTTAAACTGGTAAGGCATAAAGTTGTCTATTCGCATGCGCAGATAACCGGCAAACTGACCGAGGTTCTGCTCTGCTACCACCACCTTCTTATATTTGCCCAATACTTCGGCTGTGTTCTTAGGCAGCGGGTTGATATAGTTGAAGTGAGCAAGAGCCACCTTGTAGCCCTCATGTCTCATCTCCTCCATTGCAGAATACAGATGACCGAATGTTCCGCCGAAACCTACTATCAGCAGGTCGGCATCGTCGGCGTCGCCCTGCACCTCGAGGTCGGGAACAGGAATCTTGAACACCTTAGCTGCGCGCAGGCGGCACATCTTGTCGTGGTTCTCAGGATCGGTTGAAATGGCACCCGTGTTGCCGTCTTTCTCCAGTCCGCCCAATATGTGCTCGTAGCCTTCCTGGCCCGGTATTGCCCAGTAGCGCACGCCTGTTTCGGGGTCTCTCTTATACGGAGTGTAAACGCCCTTCTGCTCAGGTGTGGCATAGTGAGGATGTATCTCGGGCAGCTCGTTGATGTCGGGCAGCTTCCATGCGGCAGAGCCGTTGGCAACAAAGGCGTCGGTGAGCAGCACAACAGGAGTAAGATGCTCAAGGGCAATCTTGGCTGCGGCATACACAGAATCGAAGCAGTTAGTAGGACTTGTTGCTGCGATTACCGGCATTGGCGACTCGCCGTTGCGTCCGAACAGAGCCTGCAGCAGGTCGGTCTGCTCGCTCTTTGTAGGCAGACCCGTTGACGGACCGCCGCGCTGAACGTCGATGACAACGAGGGGCAGCTCGTCGATTACGGCAAGGTTCATAGCCTCAGACTTCAGACAGATGCCGGGGCCAGACGTAGATGTTGCAGCCAGTGCGCCTGCGAACGATGCGCCTATGGCACTTGCACATCCTGATATTTCGTCCTCGCACTGCACCGTCATAACTCCGCACGACTTGTGCTTTGCCAGTTCGTGCAGGATGTCAGTGGCAGGAGTGATGGGGTAAGAGCCGAGATAGAGCTTAAGGCCGGCCTTCTCGGCAGCGGCAATAAGTCCGTAGGCAGTAGCCTTGTTTCCCGTTATGTCCATGTAGCGTCCCTTAACCTTGTTCTTAGAGTCGATGCGGTAAGTGGCGGGCACGCTGGCATGAGTGTTGTGACCGTAGTCGTAGCCGGCATGCACAACCTTGATGTTGCACTCTGCCACGGCAGGCTTCTTTGCAAACTTCTCGCGCAGGAACGATGTAACAAACTCCAGGTTGCGGTTGAACAGCCAGCACACGATGCCGAGCGCAAACATGTTGCGACACTTCAGCACAGCCTTGTTGTCGAGTCCGCTGTCCTCAAGGCAGTCTTTCACCATCTGCGTTATCGGGCAAGCCACCACGCGGTCGGGATCGATGCCCATCTCGCCCAGATAGTCGTCAGTTTTAAACTCGGCCTTCTTCAGGTCGGCCGGACCGAAGCTGTCGGTGTCGATGATAATCGTGGCCTGCGGCTTGGCAAACCTGTACTGAGTTTTCAGAGCGGCTGCGTTCATTGCCACCAGCACGTCGCACTTGTCACCGGGCGTATAGGCACGTCCACTGGCTATGTGAACCTGAAAGCCCGAAACGCCCGTAAGCGAGCCTTGCGGGGCGCGGATGTCTGCCGGATAATCCGGAAACGTCGAGATTCCATTACCTATCGTAGCCGAAACTGTCGAGAAGATGTTTCCCGCCAGCTGCATGCCGTCGCCGGAATCACCCGAAAAACGCACTACGACATCATCTAACTGTTTTACTTCCAATTCTTCTGCCATAAAAAGTCTTTTTAAACTTTATAACTTATTATTATGTTTTTCTATTGTCTTTTGCCGCGTCGGACTGACCAAAACGCGAGAACAATGCTATGTTTTAAGATTATGTATAGTAATTGCAAAGGTCGTAAAGATTATCGAAACCGCAAAATCTTTTTGCATAAATATTTAGCTTCTGACAGCATTTTGTCGAAAAAGGTTCACTTCTGTGACAATAATTAAGTGTTTAACTAACAATAATACTACATAAAAAGCCGTGTTGAAAATAATGTGTAAAAATACAACTTATGGTGTATTCCACACGCAGACTCATGCCGGCGGCTACATCTTCGTGTTAAAAACGGATGACGGAACATGCGCAACAGTAGAAGACAAATGCCTATCACTTCACCTTTATGATACATGCCAAAACGGATCCGCGGCCAACGCTTAACCGGCACAAGACGAAAACCGGCAGCCTGCTGATGCTCTTTATATATAATAAGGTGTGACCCCATCACGGCAAGACCGTGACTGCTATATAAAAAAGCCATGCCGAACAGCTGACATCATAAACTACTTACGGATGCTGTCATGATTAAACAATCCACAACCCTTCACAAAACGGCACACCTGAAATATCGAACGGCAAGCACAACAGCGCTGAGCCGGAACATCTGCCGTGGCTACCGCAACTAATTACATTTGGCTGCATATATAGCTCTTTGGCTGTCAAAGTGTCGCCCATAACCCTTTAAAATATTTCATACAACATATATGTCGGATAAGCTCAGGCAGTGCGGCACATACAAAGAAGATTTACATTGTAAGTTTATAATTCAGAATACTGTCTAATACCCTATCCGGGATAAAGCATAAGGCATGACACACAGCCGCATACAATGGCAAGAAAAGACAACTCGCCACATGCGGAAGTACTGCAGATAAGCAGATTATGCCGCAATGTGACGAGTGATAAGCTTTTATCTAAAATACTTTTTGCCTCAGGTTATCCTCACGCAGGATTTATTCTTTATGGTAATTCAGAATTCTCAGGAATGATACGCTAAAGACATGCCGCGACGCCACGTCAGTATTTCAGGCGCATTTTTCTGAACATTACAAAGTCCTCTTCGTCTCTCATAATCTTTTTTATCGCCACAGGCAGATTATGGTCGTTAAGATAATGTCGCTCTCCCGGCTTGTATCTGCTGCTTGCCACCGACAGACTGTCTGCGCGCAATGGCGTTGATATGCCTGCAATCGAAAGCATTGTGTGGAACACTGATGCGCTTGTAGCCACACTCTTGTGGCTGTTAGAGCCTATGGCGGCAGCCTCGGCGGCAAACATGTTGCGGTAAGAAGGCGACATCCATATCAGCAGCGGCACGTGCAGCTCATAGTATGACGGTATGGGCGAGGCATGAAGAAACAGCTTACGGCTGTCGTCGAAGATACTTTCACCGTGATCTGAAGTATAAAGCATCGCAGATGCCGCGCCGCAACGGCTTAGCTCACGTGTCAGAAGATACAGAAAGTGGTCGGTGCTTCTTATGCTGTTGTCGTAGGCATTGAGCAGCTGCCGGCGGTTTGATGCCTTGGCTTCGCTTGCGTCGTCGGGTTTAAACACGGCTTCGTCGGGTCTATAGCGCTCGCGGTAGTTGAAATGAGAGCCGTATGTATGAAGCACTATAAATTCTTTTGTACGCTTCTTGCCGAGAACGTCTCTTACATTCTTGATCATCTCGTCGTCATACATATTGTCGCGCTTCGACTCTTCCTTAATAAATTTCCATTCATCTGCCTCCTCTCCAAATATGTCAATAAACGAGTGGTTAGGCCTTTGGTTTGATATGAACACCGTGTGGAAACCAGCCTCACGGAATGCCGTTATTATGCCTTTCTCGCGGTAGATGCGCCCGTAGTCTTCAGCCGAGGCTGCCGACAGGAGCATGGGAACACTCTTATGTGTGGTGTTCGACTGGGTTATCGCGTCGCTGAACGTCACAAGTCCGGCAGTGTGCTGAAGCATGGGCGTAGTGTTGCGGCCGTAGCCGTAAATGCCGAAACTGTAGGCGCGGGCCGTTTCGCCTATAACGAGCACATAAACTTCGCGCTCTGACGCAGCCCTATCAGACTTGGCGTTAAATTTGAAGTTGGCCGATGTCTGCGGATAATTCTCCGTGGCGTTATATCTGTCTACGGCCAGCGCAATGTTGTAGAACACGTTGACCGGATAAAGATGCAGCCGTACACGATAGTCACGGTCGGCCGCATAGCTGCCAGCCAGACACACGGCCCCAGCCGCGAGAGCTGCAAAAGAGAAGCGCCGCTGGCGCATCATGAATCCTCTGTCGAGCGTGCCGCCGCTGCGTATTGACACTACGGCCAGCACTATAGCCGGCACATATATCACCACGACAATGAATATAGCCGGCAGAAGATTGTCAAGCAGCTCCATAGCCTCGCCGACATTGCTCGTCACAAGGTTGAGAAACATGTCGACGGCTATTATCGAATGTCCGAAAAGATATAGCAGCACAATCTGAAAGGCTGCAAGAAACATCAGCGGAAAAAGCATGAGCGCCGTTCTGCCGGGCCGCCGTCCCAGCGTCATAATCAGCCATATTGCCGCCACAGGCAACACAATGTTGGTCAAGTCGGCCATTATGCCCATGCGCTCAGTGAAACACAGGGCCACATTAGGTATGGCGAGTACGACTATTGTCAGCCAAAATATGCCGCGCGGCGAAGCGCAGCATTTTATTATGTCAGTTAGTTTGTTCATTCTTTTTATTGTTGTCGGTTTGCGTATATACTGCAACTTGAGGTGTTGCCATAACCGTGTTTATATCTGTGTTATGCCATTCAGACGGATAAACGCGTCAGAATGCTTCGTTGATGTTGAATATGAAGCCCGACTGTCCGCTCTTGCCTATACCGTAGTCGAGCCTTACGTTTACGTCTTTCTTGAACTCCCAGCGGTAGCCTATTCCGAAGTTTGGCAGCAGGCGGTCGGCATGTATCGCGCTAAACTTGTTGAACACTGTGCCCGCTCCGGCCCACACCACCATGCTGTTGCGTCCCCACAGATGCTGACGAAGCTCCACCTGCGCCTCAATCTTGTGCTTGTCGCGGTAGCGTCCCTCGTAATATCCGCGCATGGAATAAGAACTTCCGAGCAGTGCCATCATACCCCACGACGGATTGCCGAAGTTGAGCGTGCCTGTTATGTCGCCGGCTATTATGCCTCCGTTCCACACCCGTGAATAAGCACTGGCATGCAGGTCGGTGGTGCAGAATGCATAGTCGTTGCCTATGAATGCCGGCCGGAAATATTGCGACAGATTGATGTATACGCCTTTATGCGGATTGGTTATCACGTCGCGCGAATCGTAGACGAGCGACACGCCGGCTCCGATGTTCCATGTGTGCCGTTTCATGCCGTTGAGCAGTTCGGGGCGTTCAACATTTCCGGCATGCAGAAAGTCATAGACAAATACCGGGCCGACAAACAAGTTTGGAGCAAACTGCCACAGCATGCTGACTTCAGCGTCAATCTGGCATCTGTTCATCTCCGACTTGTTGGCATCGTTGTTGCCCATTTCGTATCCTATGCCCCAAAAATCGCTTTTAAACGAATCGAACGAAACATCGTAGACAATGCGGCTGCGGTCGTGCGGAAATATATGGTTGCCCCTTATTCCTATTTTATAATAGCTTGCCGTAGTAATGTCGCCATAAATAGCCACATTTGAGTGAGGCAGCAGCGAGTCGGCCCTGTCGGTGCGATAAAGCCCTGTGGCCACTATTCCGAGTCCCAGTTTGGTGTCGGTGCTGTAATGAGGACCGCCGATAACGCTGAAGTCGAACTTCTTGTCAGGTTTTTCCTTATTAGAATCGGCAAAATAGTCGATAATTCTGTTAATAAGTCCTTTTTTCTTTTTGCTCTCGTCACAATCATCATTTTGACAGCATGAGCGGCATGTGTCGGCTATAGCCGTCGTGTCACGGTCGCCGGCCGGTTCAGCTCCGGCTGCGGCAGTTCCCAGGGCGAGCATTGTTGTCAGCAGCAGTATTCTCATCGGCTGTTGTTTTTCGTCATCAGTAAACAAGTTTAACGTTATCAATCCACAGTGTGTTTCCGGGCGATCCGATATATGCGCCACCATGGCTCGACGAGAACTGCAGCATCATATGCGTCGGTTTTTCGCTTTCGTCGGCCCATCCCGTCTCAACCACCGGCACACTCTTGCCCTTGCTGTTGCGGGCATAGTCGTTTGAACGCAGTCCCATTGTATTTGCGTCATAGGCAGGATTTTTTCTTATGTCACCGTAAAGAATCTGATAAGTGGCATTGTTCACCCAGCCGTTGGTGCTTTTGCCGTATTTCACCACCATAGTTCCAACTCTTTTGGCCGTGATGTTGCCCTTTTTGTCTTCATACCTTTTCTGAAGGAAGAACACGGCTATGGCATAGTCCCTGCCCGCCACCGTAGAACTCTTGCTGAATCCTGTCTGTTTTATGCGGTTGGCTTGTCCTGCCACGCTAACCCTGTAGTCGAATCTCAAAGCCTTTGGCCTGCCGGTGAAGGCTATGCCGCTGTTCATGGCCTTAGGTCCTTCTTTGGTGCCAGTTATCGGCTCCTTCATGTCTCCGAGGAATATAGAGCCGGCAGCCAGCACGTGTATGTTCATAAGTCCCATAACCTTCACGCTCTCAATGTGCGTGGTCAGTTTGGCACAGTAGCCGTTGCCTCGCTTGTCACGGTAAACCGAGTTGTTGGTCTTTACCACTCCCATTACCTTGGCCATCACGTTGGATGTGCCCCATGGCGAGCCTCCGCCGTTTTTATATGGCGTATTGCCGTCAATGGTGCGGCTGGGCCCGATTTCGTAGAGAGTTTTAGTCTGTCCTCCAATGATTGCAGATTCGTGTACTTTACGTATTGTCCAATGGTCCATATTGCCATAGAGAATGGGGACAACTTTCTCTGTGGCTGAAACCTGTGCCGCCATCATCCAGACGACGGCAGACATAATAAAATGGTTAACGTACTTCATAATGTTGGCAAATATATGAAAACCTTATTATCTGAGGAATTTTTAAATTCGCTTTTAATGTTCTGATTTTCCTTAATATATATGTTTATGCAGGTAATAGACATTTTGCAGCTATTTGTCTGCCTCAGCGTAAATGTGATTCTTGGGCACAAGCCCTTTCGAACATTGCTTCAGAAGTCCTTTAAAGGAGAGTAAATATTGTCACCGGATTTGCCTTTCCGATGAGCCGTGTGCTTTTCTTCATTTATATAAAAGCAAAAGGCGGCCGTACCGTTATCCGGCGCATATCCGCCTTTTGCTGTGTTATTTAGCCGATTGCCTTGTCTGGCTTAAACCCAAATCTGTCATTATACCGCACATAGTTTTATCTATTTTGTGCATTCATGTCTTCGGTCTGTCTTTTTGTTTCTATTGGCGTCTTTTTGTCCGCTTTTTCTTGAATAACCCGCTATGCCTGCGAAAAGCCTAACTAAAATACGCTCAATATAAGACAGAAATCCCGACCGAACACTAATAACCTATTTGGATCAGATACTCTGATTAATTATATTTAATTTAATCCCAATATTATGTCATTAGGCAACGCATGCCATTCCCGGCATGCTCCGTGTTCAGCCTGCCTGACCACGTCATGAGTCAAATCAGGCCTCTCTCTGCTTTGTGCCCATTCGGGCCTCTACCACGTTGATTACGTAGTCGCCCAGTTTCTCGCATTCGCAGATGATGTCCATATACATCGTACCTATGGCGTAGGTATATTCGTGACTGTTCACGTCGTTGATGTTCTGGCTCTTCAGCTGGTTGCGGTAGTTGTTTATTTCGTTCTCGATGTTGAACGAGCGGTTGACGTCAAGCTTGTCCTTGCGTCCCGACAGCATGATGTTCATCTGTGTGAGGCTGTCGTCGGTGAGTTCGAACATCTGGTGCAGGTGCTCATACTGGCTTTCGGTGAAGTCTTCCTTGCCCTTTATCTTGCGGTTGATGTTGCGGGCAATGTTGTAGCAGCTGTCGCCGATACTCTCAATCTCCGAAATCTCTCTCAGCATGGCCCTTATCTTTGCCTTAGTCTCGTCGCTGAGGTGTGCGTCGCTCACGTTGTCGAGATATTTGGCTATCTCTATCTCCATGTTGTCGCTTATGCTCTCATATTTCTCGATGCGCGTATACAGCTTGGTGAACGCCGTGTCGTTGGTTGTGTTGAGCAGTTCGCGCACAAATCCGAACATGCGCTGTATTCTCTCCGCGAAGAGTATAATCTCCTTCTGAGCCTCGAGAACCGACAGCTCAGGAGTTTCAAGAATACTGTTGCCGCCGATGTAGCGCAGGCGGAACTCCTCTTCCTCGTCATTGGCCTTAGGCTTGATGAGCCAGCAAACGAGTTTCTCTATCTGCGGGATGAACCATATAAGGATAAAGGTGTTGCATACGTTGAACGACGTGTGGAACGCAGCCAGCACAACCGACAGAATTACGGGGTTGAGACTCGGCGACTGCGGGTTGTAGTTGACAAAGCTGCACACAAGGTCGACAAACGGATAGAACACGCACAGCACCCAAATAACGCCGAACACGTTGAACACAAGATGCGCCAGGGCAGCCCTTCGTGCCTGCGTGTTGGCTCCCAGCGCCGCCAGGTTGGCAGTGGCCGTGGTTCCGATGTTCTCGCCCATTACGAGCGCAATGCCCAGATAGATGGGCAGCACTCCGCTCGAGCACAGCACCATGGTGATGGCCATGAGCGCCGCCGACGACTGCAGAATGCAGGTCAGCACGGTGCCGATGAGCAGGAATACGATTATTGTGATGTAGCTGTTAGTGTCGAACGAGCTGAAAAATTCTAACAGCGCCTTGTTGTGTCCGAGGTCCATTTCGTTGCCTGTTTCGCTTAGAATTGCAAGCGAGAAGAACATGAAGGCTATGCCGAAGAGGAAATCGCCTATGTAGCGGTGTCGCCTGGTGTAGATTAGCAGAATGCCTATTATGAATGCCGGGAACACCACGTCGGTGAAGTTGAACGAGAAGCCGAGGCTCATAATCCATGCCGTGAGCGTAGTTCCTATGTTGGCTCCCATAATTATTGATATGGCCTGAGCCAATGTCAAGAGTCCGGCGTTGACAAAAGATACCGTCATTACCGTCGTGGCCGACGATGACTGCACTGAGCAGGTTACGAACATTCCGGTCAACATGCCGGTAAATCTGTTTTTGGTCATCGTCCCGAGAATATGGCGCAGCTGTGAACCTGCCATTTTCTGCAGAGCTTCGCTCATGCCTTTCATTCCGTAGATAAGAAGGGCCAGAGCTCCAATAATCTTAAAAAAAATCCAAATCGACATATTTTAATTTAATTTATCATGTCATGTTGCGTTGTGATGCGAAAAACGGAGTATCTTTACGAACGTAAATCGTTTAACCGCATGGATATGAAACAAACAATTCAAATACGTTGCAAAAATAATAAAAAAATTAAAAATTTTGCAATAGGAAGTACACTTTCTGATGTTTTTCGTGAATTTAATCTGCAAATGGATTATGGTCCCATCAGTGCTAAAGTAAACAATAAGGTTGAGGGCCTCAACTACAGAGTGTACCATAACAAGGATGTTGAATTTCTTGACATAAGGTCGGCCTCGGGCGCACGGGCCTACACTCGCACACTGTTCTTTGTGCTGTGCAAGGCTGCCCACGACGTTTGGCCCGGAACAGAGGTGGTTATCGACATTCCTGTGTCTAACGGATACTATTGCAACATAAACATAGGAAGGCCGGTGACAGCCGGCGATGCCGACGCGCTGCGCTCGCGCATGCAGCAGATTATTGATGCGGCACTGCCGATAAGGCGCCATGAGTGCACCACCGAGGAGGCTATTGGCATGTTCGCCGAGATGGGCATGGAGTCGAAGGTGAAACTGCTCAAGAGCGTAGGCTCGCTCTACACCACATATTATGAGATTGACGGCTACAAGGACTACTATTACGGCACGCTGCTCACCAACACGCGCCAGCTGTATCTGTTCGGACTTGAGAAATACTACGACGGCATGCTGCTGCGCATACCGCTGCGCGACGACCCGTCACGGCTGGGCGACCTGGTGAGACAGGACAAGATGTTCGAGATATTCAAGGAGCACCACCGCTGGCAGAAGATTCTGGAAATGAGCACCGTGGGCGACTTCAACGAGGCTGTGAAGAACGGCCACTCTACCGACCTTATCAACGTCTCTGAGGCTCTGCAGGAAAAGAAGATATCGCAGATTGCCGACATGATTGCGGCGCGCAAGGGCGTAAGGGTGGTGCTGATATCGGGCCCGTCGTCGAGCGGCAAGACCACATTCTGCAAGCGTCTGTCCATACAGCTGCTCACGTGCGGCATAAAGCCGGTGCAGATTTCGCTCGACGACTATTTCGTCAACCGTGAGCTTACGCCGAAGGACGATAAGGGCGACTACGACTACGAGAGCCTCTATGCGCTCAACATACCGCTGCTCAACAAACAGCTCAAGGCTCTGTTTGAGGGTGAGGAGGTTGAGCTGCCGCGCTACAATTTTCAGTCGGGACGCAGCGAGAAGAGCGGACACAAACTGAAGCTCAACCCCGAGAATGTGCTCGTGGTGGAAGGCATCCACGCGCTCAATCCCGAGCTTACGGCCAAAATTCCGGAGGAACAGAAGTTCCGCGTGTACGCTTCGGCGCTGACTACCATACTGCTCGACACTCACAACTATATACCGACGACCGACAACCGGCTGCTGAGGCGAATAATACGCGACTACAAATACCGCGGCGTAAATGCCATGGAGACCATACGCCGCTGGCCGAGCGTGCGTGCAGGCGAGAACAAGTGGATATTTCCTTATCAGGAAAATGCCGACGTGATGTTCAACACGGCACTGCTCTTCGAGCTTGCCGTGATAAAGAGCCAGGCGGAGCCGCTGCTCGAGCTTGTGCCTGAAAACGCTGATGAGCACGCCGAAGCCTATCGCCTGCTCAAGTTTCTTAAGTATATAGCCCCCGTCCCCAACCGCCAGCTGCCGCCTACATCGCTGCTGCGCGAGTTTCTTGGCGGCAGTTCGTTCAAATATTGACGCCCGCAGTTATGTAGGATTTTCATTTGTCTGCCGGCCACGGCTGCCGGACATGACTTAAGCCAAACAGCCGGATGTCCCTGCTCATGCTCACGAGCGGGATGTCCGGCTATATTTTGCGCATAGGGCTATAAGTTCTGAATCGGGCGGTTTTCACTTGACAAAGCGTCATCACGACATACAGCGACAAAAGAAAAAGCCGGAGGACATGAAAGTACCCCGGCTTCATCTGATTGTTTTTATTAAGATAACGTTCCCCAAAAATATATTTAGAGAGAACCATTCAGCGGCGCAGCCTGCGTATAAGTTCTTGCGCCAAGCTCTTTGTCAAGCATATATATGCCGTAGCCGTTGTCTTTTATCATCTTTATATTGTCTATTATGGTCTGAGCTGTCTCCTCTTCTTCCACCTGCTCGTCGATAAACCATTTGAGCATGCTCTGTGTGGCAAAGTCGTTGTGCTCGTGTGTCAGCGCATACAGATTGTTTATCATCTCAGTAACTTTCTGCTCATGCTTCAGAGTGCTCTTGAACACGTCGAGAATAGAGTCCCATTTAACAGGAACCTCTGCTATCGGTTTCAGCTCAACACGACCGTTGCGAGAGTTTACATAATTAAAGAATATCTTGGCATGATCCTGCTCCTCCTGAAACTGCACCTCAAACCATTTTGCCATTCCGGGCTGACCTTCAGCGTGACAATATGCAGCCATTGAGAGATAGAGATATGCCGACCACATCTCTGCGTTAATCTGGGCGTTAAGAGCCTCTTCAATCTTTTTGTTCAACATAAATACGACTTTTTAATAGTTTATTTTATTTCCACAAATATACTAAAATATACACAAACGGCAAGGGCTTGTGTCATTTATTATTATTTTTTAGCATTATGTTTGCACACACGGCCATGCGTGTGCAACCGCAACACTTGCCGAAGCCCTCAAAACTGCCAGAGCCACGCTCTTTGCCTGCCTTATCAGTCGTATATGCTATAAAGCATCACAGCGCCGAACAGCAGCCACAGCACATTGAGCACAATGTCTGACATGCGCCTGTCGGGCTTTCTTTTAGTCAGTGTAAGCAGCCCCATAAGGCCCCTCGCAGCAAACAAGGCATAGACCATTGCCCCAAGCGTGGCATTACCCCGGTACATTGTCTCAGCCATAACAAAGAGCAGGATCACAAGGAGCGAAAAGCATCTGAACATCTTGACATACGCATTTGGCTTTTCTGCGTCTTCGTCTTCTTCATTTCTTACTTTATTAACCATGCCAAGCGCTACCGTAATCACTGCCAGAATGAGAAAGAAGTAAAACGCCGACGAATCAAATCCGACAATCAGGCCTATTGCTATCGGAAATAAAAATATCGAGTAACTGCCCAGTGCGTCTTTTGTCCTGCCGGCAGCGCAGCACAGATGTAATGGTATCATATATAATCTCGTTTTTCTTTTTTAATCATCGAATCTGAACGTAAACACATGATGCAGACCCTATGCCACGGCCTACGCCGCCCGTTCGCGCTGCCATGCCGGCCTATTTATGCCGCCATTGCTATTCATGCCGGCGCATTATACAGCGACATGCAGCCAAAATGCACGCTGCGTTATCTGCCGCCGCGCATCAGCGCGACAAGATATACGGCAAGCGAGGCCACAAGCACGGCTACGGCAAGCAGCACTGACCACAGCCATGACACATTAAGCGTAAGCTGCCAGAACTTTACGGCAGAGGCCATAAACGCAACTCCCGACACCATGTCGGCTATGTCGTTGCCAAAGTCTTTCTTCTTGTGCATACTTGTCATGATAAACGCGAGCGATCCAAGCGCCACTACTGCGCTCGCCGACACCATAAACCAATGGCCTGACGCCAAGCCCACGGCATCTATAATGCCTATGGCCGACCCCATGCACGCAAGCAGCAGCAGTCCGTTGTAAAGCCGCCCGGCTGATTTTCTCAACATTCTGTATACAAGGGCTACGGCAGAAACCGCAAATGCTGCCAAATAGAAATATGACGAAGGCATGCCCAGCGTTACGGCCGCAACCTTTAACAGCTTGTATGCGGCAAAGAAGAACACCAGTTCCAGGCATAAGTCCATGCTGTCGTGGCTAACCTTCTTGCGCCGTCTTGCCACAAACGCCGCCACAGACAGCACCACGGCGACGCCAAGACCTGCGATTAAACTTAAATTGCTCATATTATATTTCTATATTTCATTTCTGTAAATCTCTCCGTCTGCCTTATTCGATGTATATTGAATAAAACATCACTGCACTGTACAGCAGCAACAGCACATTTAACACGATGTCGAATATGCGCCATTTTGGTTTCCGCTTTTTAAACGTGAGCAGTCCGATAATTCCCCTTGCCGCGAACAAGACGTATAGAATTGTATAAAGCGTAGCGTTGCCCCGGTACATGGTTGCCACTATCACGATGTATACACATATTAAAAACGTAAACCAGCTGAACAGCTGGGCGAATGTGATTTTATTCATAATTATTTCTGTTTAAGGTGTTAATAACGATTTCAGGCAAATACACATCCGCCAACGGTTGTGCCTACCTTTAAATTCTATTGTGCCGTTAAGTCTGTTGCATTTGCATGCTCTCTTCGTCTGCCTTATTCGATGTATATTGAATAAAGCATCACTGCACTGTACAACAGCAACAGCACATTGAACACAATGTCGAATATGCGCCAGTCGGGTTTCCGCTTTTTAAACGTAAGCAGTCCGATAATTCCAATTACTGCGAACAAGACATAGGCGATTGTATTAAACATAGTGTTGCCCCGGCACGTTAAATCTAATATCAAGAATAAGCCGAATATTAAAAGCGTAAACCATTCGTACAACTGAGCAAATCTGATTTTATTCATAATTATATCTGTTTAACCTTAATTCCGCAACACATATTGTTAGAAATAAATTTAAAATACTGAGTAA
>ENA-UONW01000050-UONW01000050.1-human-gut-metagenome-genome-assembly--contig:-CS52-NODE-50-length-168788-cov-18.117985_pt1 | contig 168788 bp, 171 predicted proteins | sample MGYA00242463_ERZ724010 | MGnify/ENA metagenome assembly ERZ724010
CAGTCAATAAGGGTTATAGGTTACCTTTATCAACCTAAATACATTATATAAGGAACCAATTTGGAAATATTGCCTAGACGAAATAACTTCATCCCTGCTTTTCTTACAACTAAAATTTTTCTATCAAGTTTTTCATTAGAATCGACTAATATTTTCAATTCAATTGTACCCATTCCATGAAAGTTCAATGAATACTGTTTGACATCTGCATTTCTAATCAAACACAAATAATTACTATAAGTAGATTTAGTTTCCCTATAACGCATTTCATGAACTTTTTCCATATAGCTACCTAATGTGTTAGGATTTATTTCACTATTCTGCACTCTTACACGTAAATGACCATTATATATGGATATTAAAAAATTCTCTAATATCGCAACTATTATATTATTTTCCCATTCACTATTTTCCTTAAATCCATATATAAATACATCTGTACCTTTCTCAGTTCGCTTATTTATGGATTCAAGTTCCTCTATACATTCCACTGGATTATTACCATTAGGATTTCCATAGTAACCTACACCACTTGCAATATCGCCATCTTGTTGAAAGGACATCAATCTTGATATTCCTTGAGCAGCTCTTTCGTTTTTTTGATTTAAAGTTCTATAAAATACTAATCTGTAATATGAATTGCTAAAAGGTGCATTTTTTCCTATTCCGTATGCACCTGCTTTATCGCCACATTTATTAGCTCCACCATCAATTTTAACCAACGCATTCCAGCCATCAAAACTAAATTTAAATGAATCGCCAAATTCTATATAAGGATCTGCTAAGCCAGTAGTATTATAATCACTAATTCTCAACACAAATCCACTCTTACTTTCAGCATGCTTCAATGCATCCTTTAGAAATTGTTTTGCTTTTTCACTAGGAGATTGATCCCAAAACTTACTACATTGTTTTAATATCCTGCGATACTCGCATATGCCAGGTATATCATCTTCTTTAACAAAGTATCTTTCAAATTCTACACAAACCATAGGATTATCTTCATTTAAAGCAGCATCTAATGAATTTTGACAAATTTCTCTAACTAATGAAGAAAGTTCAGTTCCATTAAAATTTTCAATTCCTGGATCAGCTACACCCTTCATTTGACCACCTTGGTTTCCCGGAAAATTCCATCTTATCATTTTATACACCTCTCATTACCTAAATTATGTTTTTATTTCATAAACTAATATACATCATTTAAAATTATATTTTCAAGCATTGTTACACGCATATATTTGATATTTGCTAAGCTGCGAGCAAATTCCCTTGTTTTGCATGTAGCAACACAGATAAGTAATAATAATTATTGTCATATCCTAATACAAATAAATTCAATATTGTTTTACGCCTACTTTCATAAAAGAGTCCCCACATTTTTTAGCTTATATTTTTACAGAAACATTTTATTATCATTATATCACAATATTCCCTAAAAATACGAATAAAACACTTTTAAAGAAAGATTTTATGTAAGTGTCAAACAGATACCTTTTATACCACGCAGATCAGCAACCATACATAAATATGCCTTTTATTGGCCTGCCAACAATGCAATTATTATTTGCTACCCATAAATTGGTCTTGGGTGTTCAAATAATGCTAACTGATCATTTTTTATCTAGCTTCAATTTAGCTCCTATATATTTTTTGCGATAGTGTTTTTACTATTACTATCAGGTTATTAGTAAATTATCACATTAGGGGCTTTTTCCTTTACTCACTGCTTAAACTCTTTTTATTCCCTTCCTAATGACGGTTTTTTGCATACAAAAAATCACGCAAGCACAGTAAACTGCTTACGTGATTGATTCAAAATATTATATTGCATACTAAAAATTAAAGAGCTACTTTTCTGAGCAGAAAATCAATGAGATTATAATGGATAATGCCATTTCTTGAAATAGTATGCTTATCCAAACTTATAACATATTTGGGATAATTATCGGCAATTTTTTCATATGCCCCAAACTCTCGCTCTATTGTTTTTTCATCAGTTAAAAGATACGCTGCCTGAATATAGATAATCTTTCCATTCAATTCTGCGATAAAGTCAATCTCACCCTTCCAGGTTTTACCTACATAGACCTTGTAGCCACGCGAAATCAGCTCATTATAGCAAATTGTTTCAATAATATAGTTATACTCGTCCTTAATTCTGTTTTTTTTCAAATGCAGAAAGCCAAGGTCGCAAACATAATACTTCTCTTCAAATGCAAGCGCCTTCTTGCCACGAATATCATAACGCGAAACCTTATCACAAACACAGGCATCAACAATGCAGCGCAGATAATCGTACACAACAGGTGCAGAAACCTTATGCCCATTACTAGAAAGCGTGCTCGCAATAGCATTACCGGAAACAGTCAGTGAAGAGTTACCTACAATATAATCAAGTACCTTTTCCAGCACCAGCGGCGAATTTATTTTGTTACGCATGACTATATCCTTCAGTACAACTGCATCATATATATTATTCAAAATAACCTCTTTGGTTTCCTTATTGGCAGCGCCACATACCAATGGTAAGCCACCATAAGTCATGTATTCCGCCAACAGGCTTTCATAATCCGGCGCTGAAATATCTTTGTATTGACAGAACTCCATAAAATTGAACGGCAATACGCGCATAGATACAGTCCTGCCACTTAAATGCGTAGCTAATTCTCCTGAAAGCAGTTTGGAGTTAGAACCGGTAATAAAAATACTCACATTATGCGTTGCCCGAAAAGAATTTACCACAAGCTCAAAATTATTTACATTTTGAATTTCGTCGAAAAACAGATAATATTTACTTTCATCAATAATTTTTTGCTCAACATATTCATAAAAAGCATCTGCATCTGTCAGCTTATGGTACTTGTAATCTTCAAAATTAATATAGACTATATGTGAATCATCTACACCGTTTTCCTTGATTTCGGCAATAACCTGACGCAAAATAGTAGATTTACCGCAACGTCTGATGCCGGTAATAACCTTTACCAACTCCGAATCATAAAATGGGCGCAAACGTTCCAGATACTGTGTTCTGATAACCATAACCCTGCTCCTTTCCGCTTTGTCAGCACTTTTTCCTTGATTATATTCTAACACAAACCACCACCACCCGCAACAGTGTTAATTATTTTTAACACTATCGCACATTTCGCCGATAGTATTAATTTATTTTAACACTATGAGTGATTTTCGCGTTACTGTTAATTATTTTTAATACTTTTGCACAAGCTACTCCTCTTTATATCCTAAACGCAGGCACAAAAAAAGCCCGCCCTTACGGACGGACTTTTCAGCATAAACCGGATTATTTACGGATACCCAGTTTAGCAATGATTGCACGATAGCGCTCGATGTCTTTGCTAGCCAGGTAGTTCAGCAGGCCACGACGTTTACCTACCAGTTTCAGCAGGCCACGACGGGAATGATGATCTTTTTTGTGCTCTTTCAGATGCTCGGTCAAATATTTGATGCGTTCGGTCAGAACTGCGATTTGTACCTCAGAAGAACCGGTGTCACCTTCATGACGTGCGTTTGCCAGAATTACTGCTTGTTTAGCTTCGCTAGTTAACATTGTTTGTTTCCTCCTAAAAATTCAAATTGCCATAAGCGTAGCAGCCGTTGGAGAATCGAACTGCCAGGCCTTGGTTCAAATACTATGATAGTATACCATATCTTGCCACCAGATAGCAAGTATTTTGTAAAGTTTTTTATAAAAACAGCTTTGATTTACCGCAATGTCGCTTCACAGTCATGCTTATCCTGCGCCAGCTGCTGCTTGAGCTGCTCAATGCCGGCAAATTTTGCTTCGCCACGAATGCGCTGCACAAACTGCACAGTGAGCTGCTTACCGTAAAGGTCCCCGGTAAAATCAAAGATGTTCGTTTCCAGACGCGGTTTGGCAACATCGCCAAAGGTCGGATTGTAACCAATATTGGCCATGCCGTGATAGCTTTTGCCGTTGACAATTACCCGCACAGCATACACTCCCCCCAGAGGAACCGCAACATGAGCATCCTCCAGCTCGATATTGGCAGTAGGATATCCCAGCAGTCTGCCACGCTCGTTGCCGTGCGCCACCGTGCCGCTGATGCTGTAGCTGCGCCCCAGCATAGCAGCAGCCTTTGCTACCTTGCCTGCGGCAATCAGCTGACGGATAGCGGTGCTGCTGATCACAGTTGCACCCTCGCTTACCAGCTCGCGTACAAGCAGCTCAAAGCCCATGGCCTTGGCAGAGGCAGCCAGCGTATAGACAGTCCCCTGTCCGCGGCAGCCGTAGGTAAAGTTGGCACCGACTACCAGACAGCTGTAATCAAGCTGCTGCAGTCGCTGCAGGAACTCCTGCGGCGAAAGGTCCGCAACCTGCTGATTAAAGGGAATATCCACCAGCACATCCACGCCAAGCTGCTGCAAAAGCTCCTGCTTTTGCGCGCCGGTTATCAACGCCGGCGGCACCATGCCCGGACGAATCCATTCAAAGGGATGGTTACTGAAGGTAAAGACAGCCAGCTGCGAATTACATTCATGCGCCTTTGCCTTAGCAGTTTCTATCACATCAAGATGACCGCGATGCAAACCGTCAAAGGTACCCAATGCTATCACACAGGGAGCGGAAAATTTATGCAATTGTTCTAAAGAAGTAATAATCTCCATGCTTATTCCTCTGGCATCGGGTAATGCTCTAAAATTTTTTCTGCCTGCAGGCGCTCCTGCTCACAGCGGACGATGCCTAAGAATTCATCCCCCGGCCCCAGCAGAACGTATCTGCCGTCGGCAGTCTGCGCCACCGTGGTGCGCACACCGTTGGTGATGCGTGCCGCCTGACGCGCGTTTACCTTGAGCTTAGGCAGCTCAGCAACGGCAGTCAGCGGCTCTGCGGCACAGGCTTCGGGATTCTCCGCGATTTCCTGCAGCGTGCAGGCCTTGTCAATCGTGTAAGCTCCCACCTGTGTGCGCAGCAAAAAGCTCATCGTACCGCAGGTTCCCAGCGCCGTTGCCAAATCTTCGCCCAAAACGCGGATATAGGTGCCCTTGGAGCAGGCCACGCGCACGGTAAAGCTGTTTGCCGTATAATGCAGAAGCTCCAGCTTATAGACTTCGATGGGACGTGCGGTGCGTTCTACCTCTACGCCCTGACGAGCCAGCTGATACAGCTTTTTGCCGTTGATTTTTATTGCCGAATACATCGGCGGCAGCTGCATCTGCTTGCCGGTAAATTGCGCCAGCACCGCTTCCAGCTCCTGTTTGCTGAATGCAGGCACAGGCATCGTTTTGACAACCTCGCCGCTGTCATCGCCGGTAACTGTCTGCGCACCCAGCGTAAATTCGGCAATATATTCCTTGCGACCTTCCACAGCGAACTCCAGCAAACGGGTCGCACTGCCCGCAAAAACAGGAAGAACTCCTGCCGCGTCAGGGTCAAGAGTTCCCCCATGTCCGATTTTCTTTGTGTTAAGCACGCGCCGCAAAAAGCCGATAACATCGTGTGATGTCATCTGTGGTGGTTTTAATACATTAAAAATTGCGTCCATATTAAACCAATTTGCCCAATGCCTCCAGCAGCTGAGTGCGAGCCTCCTCTACCGGTGCATAAATCGTACAGCCTGCTGCCCGCAGATGACCGCCGCCGCCAAAGGCTACAGCTACAGCGGATACGTCAACGCTCTTGGAGCGCATGCTCACGCGCGTTACCGCCGGCTCAACGGCCTTGAACATAATAGCTACGTCAACGCCTTCAATATAGCGCGGGTAGGACACAAAGCTGTCGGTCTGGACATCCTTGTCATATAAATCGTTGGTAATTGTGAGATAAGCAATTTTGCCTTCATAAGCGAAGGTCAGCGAAGGCAATACCTTGGCCAGCATCTCTACCGTATCGCGGGAGCGCACGTCCAGTGCATCGCTGATTTCGTTAGGCTGCACGCCGTATTCCAGCAGCTTGGCAGCGTTACGCATAGTTTTCGGCGTAGTGTTGGCATAGCGGAACGAGCCGCAGTCTGTGCTGATTGCTGTGTAAAAGCAGGTAGCAATTTCCTTATCAAAGGGCCATTGCATAGCCATGAACAGATCACACATTACCTCGCCCACGGCTGCTGCCTTGGCATCCAAGTAGAGATATTCGGCAAAGCGTTCGTTGGAAATGTGGTGGTCGATGTTCAGCAGTGTTTTGGCTTCCACAACCTCGGACACCAGACCAATACGGTCAAAGGAGCTGGCATCAATAACTACCAGCAAATCCGTCTGCAGCTTGCTGCCCTCTACCGGGCGTTCACACAATTCAATACCGGGAATAAAGCTAAAGCTTTTGTTGATAACATCATCACAGAAAACAGTAACCTGTTTGCCCTGTGCCAGCAAAAAGCGTGCCAGTCCCAAAGTGGAGCCCAGGGTGTCACCATCCGGGCTTACATGGGTGCACAGCACAATTTTTTCTGCCGCCAGCAGCATAGCGCCTGTTTCCTGCAGGCTAAGCTCCTTACTCATGCTCTGCTTCCTCGGCTGCAGGCTTTTCTTCCTGCTTAATCTTATCTAAGATGCTCTGAATATGCGCACTGTATTCTGCGGAGGTATCCTTCTGCAGAATCAGGGTCGGTGCAAAGCGCAGGCGAATGCGTTTTGCAATTTCCGTACGCATAAAGCCTAATGCCTTGTTCAGAGCTTTCCAGGTTTCATCCTGTTTATCCTTGGGACCATACATGCTGATGAAAATCTTTGCATAGCTCATGTCATCTGTCAGCTCCACGCCGGTTACGGTAACAAACTGAATGCGCGGATCCTTGACATCATGCAGCAGCATTTTGCTGATTTCGTGCTTGATGGCCTCCTGTACTTTTTCTACTCTAAGTCTTGCCATTTTCTTTTCCTCTATATATAGATACAGACTGACGTACAGGCAGCAGCTGCGGGGAATGCGGCGTATACGGCCGGCATTCCTGCGCAATGTGCCTTATGCGGCAGACTATTCTACTGCGATTTCTTCCATATCGTATACTTCAAAGATATCGCCCTCTTTAAGGTCGCTGAATTTCTCTAAAGTGATACCACATTCAAAGCCTTGGGCAACTTCCTTCACATCGTCCTTGAAGCGGCGCAGAGATTCGATAACGCCCTCGTGAACTACGATGCCGTCACGGACAACACGAACCTTGGAGCTGTTGGTAACCTTGCCTTCAACTACATAGCAGCCGGCAATCTTCAGCTTGGAAATAGTAATCAGCTGACGGATTTCTACGCGGCCTTGGATAACCTCTTTGAATTTAGGAGCAAGCATACCCTTGATAGCAGCCTCAACGTCGTTGATTGCGTCGTAAATTACACGGTAAGTGCGTACGTCAACCTTCTCGGTTTCGGCAGCCTTACGTGCGTTAGCGTCAGGACGAACGTTAAAGCCGATAATCAGTGCGTTAGCAGCGGATGCCAGCATTACGTCGGACTCGGTGATAGCGCCTACGCCTGCATGGACAACGGCAACCTTAACCTCATCGTTTTTGATTTTTTCCAGGGATGCCTTCAATGCTTCGATGGTACCCTGAACGTCAGCCTTAACAACGATGTTCAGCTCTTTGATTTCGCCTTCTTTAATGCGTTGGAACAGGTCATCCAGAGAAACCTTGGAGTTCAGCTTGATTTCCTCTTCCTTCTTCTTGGCGATACGTTTTTCGGCAACGCCGCGGGCAGTCTTTTCATCGGTGCTGTCCAGAATATCGCCGGCAGCCGGTACATCATTCAGGCCCAGTACCTCTACAGGGGTAGAAGGAAGAGCCTTCTTAACCTTTTCGCCACGGTCATTGATCATTGCACGAACCTTACCATAGGAGGTGCCGGCAATAATGGTATCACCGATATGCAGAGTACCGCGTTGTACAAGTACGGTAGCAACCGGTCCGCGGCCCTTATCCAGCTGTGCCTCGATGATGGTGCCATGAGCAGGCAGATTCGGGTTAGCCTTCAGCTCCTGCATTTCAGCAACCAGCAGAATCATTTCCAGCAGGTCGCTGATGCCTGTTTTCTGATGTGCGGAAACAGGAACCATAATGGTGTCGCCGCCCCAATCCTCAGGAATGAGCTCATGCTCTGCCAGCTGTTGTTTAACGTGATCCGGATTTGCGCCCGGACGGTCGATTTTATTGATAGCTACAATGATAGGTACCTTTGCAGCCTTAGCATGGTTGATAGCCTCGATGGTCTGCGGCATTACACCGTCATCTGCTGCTACAACCAGAATTGCAACGTCGGTTACCTGTGCGCCGCGGGCACGCATAGCGGTGAAAGCCTCATGGCCCGGGGTATCCAGGAAGACAATCTGCTTGCCCTGGTAGTTTACCTTATAAGCACCGATGTGCTGGGTAATACCGCCGGCCTCGCGGGAAGTAACGTTGGTTTTGCGGATAGCGTCCAGCAGGGAGGTTTTACCATGGTCAACGTGGCCCATAACGGTAATAACCGGCGGACGCGGAACGCGTTTTTCAGGCGGATCGTCAACCTCGGGAATTTCGGTCGGATCCTCTTCCGGAGCCTTTTGGCCAACCTCTACGCCGAAGTTGTCGCCGATAAGCTGTGCGGTATCGAAATCGATATCCTGGTTAATGGTAACCATTACGCCCAGCATAAACAGAGCCTTGATTACTTCATTAACCTCACGCTTAATGAGCTTGGAAAATTCCTGTACATTGATGGATTCGCCGATTTCAACGTAGGTCGGACGAACGATTTCTACCGGAGCCTGTTGTTGCTTCGGTGCGGGCTTCTTGCCGCCGCGGTTTACCGGCATCTGATGGCCGGCGCTACGGTTCGGACGGCTTTCGCGGGTAGCGTAGCTGCCCTTAATCTGCGGCTTGTTGTCCTTACGGCTCTTGCCTGCGTTGCGACCGCCCTGACGGTTATCGCGAGCGCCTTCGCTGCGACCGCCGCTGCGGCCACCGCTAACCTGCGCACGGCTTTCACCGTGTACGCTCGGGCCCTGCTGGCTCTTAGGACCTACGAAGATACCGCCCTGGCGTTGCTGGCCGTTGCGGTTACCCTGACGTTTGCCCTGACCGCCCTGCTGGCCGTTGCGGTTTTGCGGACGGCCTTCGTTACGGCCACCCTGGCCGCCTTGACGGTTGCCCTGCTGGCCGTTGCGGTTTTGCTGCGGACGGCCTTCGTTGCGGCCGCCCTGACGATTTTCGTTACGCCCTTGTTGAGCGTTGTTGTTGCGTTGATTTTGTTGCTGATTTTGTTGCATATTCCTCTGTCCGTTATTCCTATTCATATTGTTATCGTTTCTTTTAGCTGTATCCTGCGGACGCGCAGGAGCAGCCGGTTTGCTGACATCACGTTTTTCCGTCTTCGCCGGTTTGGGCGGTTCTGGTTTTTTATCGTATGCTTTACGGATAACAGACATAGCCTTGTCATCAGCTGCACTAAAATTAGTTTTTTCGATATTATTTTTCTTCAACAGGTCAATGACCTCATTTACCGGTTTGCCATAATCCTTGGCAACCTCATATATTCTTTTATTACCCATTCATCCACCTCCAGACCAGATAATAAGAAGCAGACTCATCTGCGGAGCTCGCGCAAGCTGCGCAGACAACTGTGATTTAAATTATTATTTTTTTAGCAGCATATTAGCAAAGTTCGCATCGGTAATAGCCACAGCTATTCTCGGTCCCTTGCCGATTGCATAGCCCAGCTCATTGCGCGTCAACAGCTCAATAACCTGTACACCTGCCATCTCTGCCAGGAAATAAATTTCCTTTTTTGAATTAGGGGCAGCATCTTGTGCCAAAACAAGTACCTTGACCTTGCCGCTTTTTAAGGCAGCACGCACAGCTACATCGCCGGAAGCGGTTTTGCCTGCCTTTTGCGCCAACCCTAAAGCAAAAGCAACATTATTGCCTGCCATGTTCGAAATCCTCCAGCAGCTGCTTGAGCACATCCTCACCGATAGGCTTTTCCAAAGCGCGCTCCAGACGTTTCTCCTTTACGGCCTTGGTAATGCATTCCTTATCGGGGCAGACATATGCGCCGCGTCCGTTCTTCTTGCCGGTGAGGTCAAGGCTGACCTCGCCCTCAGGTGAACGTACAACGCGCAGCAGAGCCTTTTTATCCTTCATTTCATTGCAGCCTAAGCATTTACGCTGCGGAATTTTTTTTACCTTCATCATGCTTCTTCCACGGGAGCAGGCTCAGCAGCAGCCTCTTCGGCAGCCTGAGTTTCGCTCTTAATATCAATTTTCCAGCCGGTCAGCTTAGCAGCCAGGCGGGCATTTTGGCCTTCCTTGCCGATAGCCAGGGACAGCTGGTAATCCGGTACGACAACGCGGCAGATTTTGTCTGCTTCGTTAACGGTTGTCTTGACAACCTTTGCCGGGCTCAGAGCATTGGCAACATATTGTGCCGGATCTTCACTGTATTTTACAATATCAATCTTTTCACCGCGCAGCTCGTTGACAATAGTCTGCACACGCATGCCCTTGTGGCCTACGCAGGCACCTACCGGATCAACATTGCTGTCAGCGGTATATACGGAAATTTTGGAGCGCATACCGGGCTCGCGGGCAACGGATTTGATTTCAACAACGCCGTCATGGATTTCCGGAACCTCCAGCTCAAACAGGCGCTTCAGCAGGCCGGGATGAGTACGGGAAACCATAATCTGCGGTCCCTTGTTGGTGCGCTTAACCTCAACAATATAGGTTTTCATACGCTCATGGTATTGGTAAATTTCGCCGGGAATCTGCTCGTTCGGAGTCAGCACAGCTTCAACCTTGCCCAAATCGATATAAACGTTTTGGTTTTCCATGCGCTCGATAATACCGGTAACGATATCGTTGGCACGGCTTTGGAAGCGTTCATATACCTGTCCGCGCTCTGCCTCACGGATACGCTGTACAACAAACTGCTTAGCGTTTTGGGCAGCAATACGGCCAAAGTTTTTCGGTGTAACCTCAACCTCTACGATGTCGCCTGCAAGATACTGCGGGTTGATTGCCTGAGCATCCTCCAAAGTAATTTCGTTAATGCCGTCAGCCTCACCATCAACTACAGTGCGCTGAGCATATACATGGATTTCACCGGTTTCTTTATTCATTTCAACACGGACATTCTGGTTTGTGCCGGTGTTCTTTTTGTAAGCGGCAACCAAAGCGTCATCAACAGCCTGGAACAAAAGCTCGGGGTCAATACCCTTTTCCTTTCCTAATTCCTGGATTGCTGAGATAAAATCTGCGTTCACTTAATAAGCCTCCTATTTCTTAAATTAAAAGTCTATATGCGGTCTGATATTCGCAATCAGCCTACGTTCAATGCGGTCAGGATTTTTGAATTCCTTACCTTTAATAATCTTTTTAACCTGTACAGCTTCGTCATCATGTGCTACCAGAATGCCGGTCAGATTTTTCATTCCCTCCCACGGAGTATAGAACATAATATCAACCTTGGTGCCGTAGGCAGCTTCAAAGTCCTTGTCCTTCTTCAGCGGACGGTCAATGCCCGGAGAAGAAACCTCCAAAAAGTATTTGTCGGGAATAGGATCCTCTGCATCAAGAATCTCCGTCAGCTTTTCGCTCACCATCTGGCAGTCATCAATTTCAACTCCACCAGGCTTATCGAGAAAAATCCGTAGGTACCAGTCCTTTTCACGCACATATTCTACATCAACCAGAGTAAGTCCGGTATCCTGCAGAAGGGGTTCTACCATTGCGGTAATCAGTGCTTCAACTTCTTTTGCCTGCATCATTTTCACCTCCATATTAAGTTTTTCTTTCTGTATTAACCTTACGGCCAACACCTGCCTCTGCCGCAAATGCGTCAGAAACATCGTAATAAGCGGAAAGAGCGGGCTTTAAACCCACTCTTTCACAAGTCATACTTATTTTGGCTATCCTTATTATAGCATCTGTTGACAAGTCTTGCAAGTAGCTTACGCTATATCTAGTTATTATATGTTAAATTTTATACAGAAAAATGCTAAATCTGCCACGTAAAATGTATACACTGCGCTTTCCCTTGTCAGTTGCAAAAATATCTGCTACAGTAATACAGTAAACAGATAGAGATTGTGGAAAAAGTGTCAGTTTGGACAAGGGCGCTTTATCGACAAGCTTTTTATGAAAGGTGGTATTTTTCATGTCCTATAATTTTGATGCTGCTGTTTCTCCCTTTATTAAAGCACTGCCTCCCTCCGGTCTGGCAAAGTTTCTTGATATTATGGCCGCTAACCCCAACATCGTGCCTCTCAGCGTAGGCGAACCCGATTTTGATATTCCGCAGGCTGTCAAGGATGCCGAAATCAACAGCATCTGCGAAGGCAAAAGCTGCTACACTCCTACCCTCGGCCTTTTGGAGCTGCGCGAGGCAATTGCGGATGATATCCATAAAAACTACGGCGTTAAATACGACCCCAAAACCGAAATCATGGTAACCGTAGGCGTCAGCGAAGCACTGTACACCACTATTACTACCATTATGCATCCCGGTGACGAAATTATTCTTCCCGAGCCCTGCTACGTTGCCAACAAGGCCTGCGTTATTCTGGCAGGCGGCAAGCCTGTTTCCGTAGAAACTTATCAGGAAAACGGCTTCGTGCCTACTATCGAAGATTTGGAAAAGGCTGTTACGCCCAAGACTAAGGCTATTATGCTTGGCTATCCCAATAACCCGACCGGCGCTATTATGAGCAAGGAGCAGATTAAGGCTATCGGCGACTGGGCTGTGAAGCATGACCTGATTGTCATCAGCGACGAGCTTTATGCTCATCTTACCTACGGCGGCAAAACACACACCATGTTCACCTCCTTCCCGGAATTCCGCGACCGCACCATTATTTTCAACGGCTTCTCCAAGGCCTACGCTATGACCGGCCTGCGTCTTGGCTATATCATGGCACCGGCGGCAATCATCAACGCTATGAACATTCTGCATCAGTATGTTGTGCTCTGCCCCAACGTTACGGCACAGTACGGCGCTATTGCGGCACTGAAATACTGCCGTCAGGACGTTGACAACATGGTTGCCGAATACAGCCGCCGCCGTCAGATTATGATTGATGGCTTCCACAAGATGGGGCTGCCACTGTATGAGCCCGAAGGCGCCTTCTATGTTTTCCCCTGCATCAAGGAAACCGGCCTTTCCAGCATGGAATTTGTTGAAAAGCTGCTGGAGGAGCAAGAGGTTCTCGTAATCCCCGACAACATCTTCGGTGCTGGTGGCGAAGGCTATATCCGCTGCTCCTATGCTTACAGCGAAGAAATCCTGCATAAGGCGCTGGAGCGCATCGCTCTCTTCGTAACTAAATACAGAAATCTGAACAAAGCAAAATAACTGTTATGCTTATTAATTATTAGACACAGTTATCTTATTAGTATATAATATCAATTGTGGATTTGATATCTGCTTAAAAATTCTTTGTTTTGATTTCGCTATATCTCACTTTCCTTCCATGAGACATAGCACATAAGAAAAACACGGTGTTTATCAGCCGTGTTTTTTCTTTTTGAAAAAGCTTTTTGATTATTCTATTGCAGCAGCAGCGTAAGCTAAACAAAAAATCCGCATGAAAAAAAATCATCATATTCCCGCTAAAACAGTTAAAGCTGCCAGCCTCCGGTTTGAGACGGAGACGGCAGCTTTTTGCATAAAAGCATTTGCGTATAATTTTTATCTCAAATTAAAGCTTACTGCGCGCGTAACGCGACAGCGTGCATTCTGACCGTACTTGTCTTTGGCAGGACTGAAGCGCCATTTGTTGACTGCCGTCACAACGCTGTTATCCATAGCACCGTTGCCGGAGGAACCGACAACCGTTACATCCTCTACACTGCCGTCAGCACCCACCAGAATGCGTACAGTTACTACACCGGTTGCGCCGCTATTGCGTGCGGACGCAGGATATACAGGCGCAACCTCACGCAGCAGGCGTGGCGGCTTGACCGGCACACCGCGGCCCTCGCCACTGCCACTGCCGCTGCCACTGCCGCTGCCACTGCCGTTACCGCTGCCTGTTCCGCTGCCCGTACCTGTGCCTGTACCATTACCAACAGGATTACCGGCAGGAGCCTTCGGCCCGGGGGCTGCAGTTGCTTTTTTCTTAACAATCTTCTTCTGTGGCTTAGGCTTCAGCTTTTGGTCAATAATATCCTCCAGGCTTTGGATGATAGGCTCTTCCTGCTGCTCCTCCTGTTCGATTTCTTCCTCCTGAGCTTCAGCGCCGCCACCGCCGCTCTCCAAAGAAACCTCCAAAATTTCCGGAGGCGTATGCACAAAGCGGTAGCCAAAAAAGCCAAGGCCGGCGGCAAGAATAAGATGCACAGCCAGAGCTACGGCAAAGCCCTTGCCAAATCGCTTTTGTTCATCCTTCATTTGCTCTCACCTGTATCCGTAGCCAAACCGAAGCGTGTGACACCTGCTCCCTTCATTTTATCCATCAGCTGGATAATAGTTTTATAGGGCGCTTCGTCCTCTGCTCTGATAATAACCGAGAAGGAGGAATCATGCTTGCTTTCAATCGCAGCATTCTGAACCAGCATATCCATCTCGATTTTGTTTTCATCAAGATAAAGGCTGCCATCCTTTTTAATCGTTACATTAAAGTTACTCTTGCTGACATTCTCCGAATGCTTGGCAACCGGCAGGCGAATAGGAATCGTCTTGACCTCGCTCATATACATAGTGCTGACAATGAAAAATACCAGCAGCAGGAAAATCATGTCAATCATAGGACTAAGCATGATTTCCGGTGACTTCATCACTCTTTTACGACGTCTGCGCATTTTTCAACACCGCCCCTCATTTGCTCTGCTCGTTAGCTTTGAAAATATCAACCAACGTATCTGCGACCTCGTTGATATTCAGAGTTTCGGTTTTGATTTTACTTGTAAGATAAGCATGGATACACATACCCATAATGGCAATGCACAGGCCGAAAACAGTAGTAATCAGCGCTTCACCAATACCTGCGGTAACAGCCATCGGATTCTGTGTTCTTTCGTTCAAAGCATTAAAAGAAGAAATCATACCGGTAATCGTACCGAGCAGACCGAGCATCGGTGAAAGACCGATAACAACGCTCAGATAGTTGATATTTTTCTCCAGGCTGTCGATAATACGGTCAGCCTTGGTATAGACTATAGTTTCCAGACGCTGGCCGAGGTCACCCTTAATATCCAGAATTTCCTTAGCCATGGCAGCAGCCTCACCCTTGCTCTGCTCTGCCAGTTCACTGGCGCCAACCAGATTAAAGTCATTCATCATGCGGCAGAAGCTGCTCGCGAACTTTTCTCCGGAAATAGCCTTCTTATAGAAAAGATATCGTTCCACACCAATAGCAATAGCGGCAAAGGAACACATCAGCAGTGGCCACATACAGGGACCACCCTTAACAAAATAATCAACAGCTCCGGCAAAAATACTCATACTTAAACCTTCTTTCAAAAAAATAACGCTGCAATTTTTTTGCGGCAAATCGCAAGCTCATCATCCGCCTATACACAGCGGAAGGAAGTCGGCATAGCTCCCATATCTGATACTTGTTGCTATTTACTAGATGTTTATATTATAGCCTCTTTACTATTCTGCGTCAAGAAAACACAAACTATATAAACAAAGGCAGTACAGGGAAAATTTCCCGTACTGCCACAAGTTTTATGTTATTTGAAATACTTGGCGAAGGCCTGCGCCGCCGCCGACTGCACCTCTGCATTAAAGGCTGTATACCGCTCGAGCAGCAAACGTCCCTCCGGCGTCAGCACGCTGCCGCCGCCGCTTTTGCCGCCTGCCGTGCTGCTGACCAACGCAAAGCCCAGGTCTGCCTCCGCACGTCGCAAAATCTTCCACGCCTTGCTGGCCGACATACCCATAGCCTTGTAGGCAGCACTCAGCGAACCGGTGGCCTCAATGCGTTGCAGAAGCTCCGCCACGCCCTTGCCGAAATCAATGCTTTCGTTATACACGCGCACCTTCACATGATAATGCTGCGGGCCTGCATAGGTCATTTTACCACCCCTTGCCAAAGCCGCAGGCAGGATAGGTGCACACTGCACAGTTCAGGCACAATCCGCCCTCGCCCAAGGCCGCCAGCTCGTCGGCAGTGACAAGGTCACAGGCCAGCACACGCGGCAGCACCAGGTCGAAAACAGTGCGCTTAGCATACATTACGCATCCCGGCAGGCCCAGAACAGGCACCTGCTTTTCACCGTAGTAGGACAGCAAAAACATGGCCCCAGGAAGCACCGGTGCACCATAGGAAACAATGCGTGCACCTGTATTTTTGATTGCCAGCGGTGTGCGGTCATCCGGATCAACGCTCATGCCGCCGGTGCAGAGCACCATTTCCGCGCCCTTTTCCTCAATTGCGGTTTTAATCGCAGCGGTAATCTGCTCTGGTTTGTCATCCAGCACCTGCTTATAAACTACCTCTACGTTGAACTCTGCCAGCTTTTCCTCCAGCACAGGCGTAAAGGTATCCTTAATGCGTCCGTGGAAAACCTCACTGCCTGTCGCCAGTACGGCAGCCTTTTTGATTTTATACGGCAAAAGCTGCAGCAGCGGTTCATCACCGCACAGTTCACGCACACGCTGCATCTTTTCCTTTTCGATAACCAGCGGAATGATGCGTGTACCGCAGAGCTTGTCACCTTTTTTCACCGGCGTATTGCCGTGACGCGTCGCAATCATCATCTGTCCGAAGCTGTTCACCAAACGCAGACGCGCGCTGTCCACCTTAAACAGACCGTCGGCAGCAGCAGCCAGCTCAATCTTGCCCTCTTTTACAGGCGATTCATCCATCATAGTGTTTTTGCAGATGTCGCACAAAATACGTGCGGCATCATTTTCGTGCAGCATATTTTCGTCTGCCTCCCACACATATAAATGCTCCTTGCCGATGGAAAGCAGCACCGGAATATCCTCCGGCTGTACCACATGTCCCTTGCGGAACACGGCATCCTTGGTCACGCCCTTGATAATCTGTGTCAGGTCATGGCAGAGAACACTGCCGACCGCATCCTCAGTACGAATTAATTTCATGCTTATCTACCTCTTATTTAGCCTGTGCAAAGCCGTAAGCCGCAAAAATCTTCATAGCTTCTTCAGTCTGCAGAAAGGCAGCAAAATCCTTGGCAGCCTCAGCCTGCGGAGCCTTTGCCAGCACGCCGATAGGATAAATTACCGGCTTCTTCAGAGAGCCTGCCGGAGCTTCGGCCACAACAGTTACCTTGTCCTTCAAAAGCGCTGCATCGGTAGCGTAAACAAGACCTGCGTCGGCACTGCCTTCGGCAACCCAGTTCAGCACTTGTGTTACATTAGTACCAAGGCTTACCTTGTCTTGAATACCGTCCCATTGGCCAAGCTTGGTCAGCGCTTCCTTGGCATATTGGCCTGCAGGAACGCTGGCAGGATCGCCGATAGCAGGATGCTTAGCCTTGCTGAAATCCTCAAAGCCTTTGATTTCGCTGCCGCTTTTAGGCACAATCAGCACCAGCTTGTTTTCCAGCAGCGGCTTTACAGTGCTCTTGTCCATATAGCCCTTCTCGCTCAGCGCGTTCATCTGCTTGTTAGCTGCAGAAATAAATACGTCGGCAGCCAGACCGCTTTCAATCTGTGCCTGCAGCTTGCCGCTGGCATCATATACGCCTTCGATTTTGATTTCCGGGTGCTTTTGCTGATACATCGGAATGAGCTTTTGCGTAAATACCTTTTCCATGCTGGCAGCAGCAGCAAGACGCAGTGTTTTGCCTGCCTGCGGTGCAGCAGCCTGCTTATCATTGCCGCCGCAGCCTGTAGCCATAACAGCTAACATTAAAGAAAATACTAAGCATAAGAGTTTTTTCATTTTACTCCCCCTGTTGTTGTTTTGTTTTATATAAATAAACATTAAGACCGATAACTACCAAAAGGCAGATGCCCACAATTACGGCCACATACCAGCCTGCGGCATCCCAATCGCCTGCTGCGACGGCAGAATAAACCGCGAGCGGCAGTGTGCGTGTGCGTCCTGCAATATTGCCGGCAATCATCGCCGTGGCGCCGAACTCACCCAGACCGCGGGCGAAGGCCAGCAGACCGCCGGCAATAATGCCCTGCAGTGCATTCGGCAGATGAATACGCCAGAAAATGCGCCATTCCGTCATGCCCAGCGAACGCGCCGCCTCCAGCATGCCCTTATCAACCTGCGACAAGGCTCCGCGCGCACTGCGGTACATGAGCGGCAGCGAAATAACCGCTGCTGCCAACACCGTCGCCAGCCAGCTGAAGGCTATTTTTATGCCCGTCAGCTGATAAATAAGCTGGCCCAAAAAGCGGTTGTTGCCAAAGAAGTATAAGAGAAAGAAGCCTGCTACCGTAGGTGGCAGCACCATGGGCAGAGTTATTACAGCGTCAGCAAAAATCTTCAGACTTTGGCTCTGCAGCCGTTCCACCCACCAGGCAATAATTACGCCGATAAAGAAAACTATTGTGATTGTTGCTGCCGCAGTGTGTAATGAAATCCATAGCGGTGACCAGTCTATAGCGCTCATTTTCTCGCACAGTCATGGGCGCTGCCCTTCAGGATACGCAATCCATGCTCCAGCTGCGGCATAACGATTGCCAGCGCTTCCTCCACCGCCTTGGTGCTGCCCGGCAGATTCACAATCAAAGTCTGCCCGCGCACTACGCTCACGCCGCGGCTCAGCATTGCCCGCCGCGTAATCTTCAGCGATTCCGCACGGATGGCCTCCGCGATACCGGGCACATTGCGTGTAGCCACCGCCATTGTTGCCTCCGGTGTAACATCACGCAGCGAAAGTCCTGTGCCGCCTGTAGTGATAATCAGATCAACCTGTCTGCTGTCCGCCAGACGTATCAGTTCGCGTTCAATTCTCTTCTGCGCATCGGGAAGCAAAACCTGCTCCACAATTTCGTAGCCTGCCTCTGCCAACAGCTCTGCTGCCAGCGGGCCGCTGGTATCAACACGCTCACCTGCTGCACCCTTATCAGAAAGCGTCATTACCGCCGCACGCAAGGGTGCGTCGGCTACAGGCAGCGTCACATCCAGCTCCATGCCGCTGCGCAGGACGCCGCCATGCTCTACCGTCGCAAAAACGCCCTCACGTGGCATAATGCAGTCGCCCACACGCGCAAAAATCGTGCAATGGCTGTGGCATTCCTTGCCAATCTGCGTCAGCTTCATCACTACTTCACCGCTGCGCATAATGCTGCCTACCGGCAGCTTTTTGAAGTCGATACCGCTTACGAGAATATTTTCACCGAAGGCACCGATAGCGGCATCACCGCCGCGCGCATTGAATTCATCTACCTTTTCCGCACTCAGCAAACTCACCTGACGGTGCCATTTTCCGGCGTGAGCATCACCCTCGATGCCGAAATTTTCTTTGAGAACAATCTCATTAACCGGATGCTTTTCCGTACCCTTCTTTTCGCTGATACATACAGCCTTGATTAAACCCTTTATGCTTGCTTCCATACGAAATCACCGCTCTTTCCGCCTGCTTTGCTCAGCAGATGCACATCTGTAATCACCATTGCCTTGTCCACGGCCTTACACATATCGTAAATCGTCAGCAAGGCAATCTGTACGCCTGTCAGCGCCTCCATCTCCACGCCTGTCTTACCCGTAGTTTTGACAAGGCACTGCGCCTGTACTGCATAGCTGCCGTTTTCCGCCAACAGCTCAAAATCTACCGTGCACTTCGTCAGCTGCAGCAGATGGCACAGCGGAATCAGCTCACTGGTGCGCTTGGCCGCCATAATTCCCGCGACGCGCGCCACGCCCAGCACGTCACCCTTGGCCATACTGCCGGCAGCAATTTTTTCATATATTTCTCTGCTTACGCAGATTTTTCCCTGCGCCACGGCAACCCTCGCGGTGTCAGCCTTGTCGCTGACATCCACCATCAGAGCATTGCCCGCAGCGTCAAAATGTGTAAATTCACTCATTGTCTGCTCCTTCAAAGCCTGTATTTATCCGCCTATCTGGCTCATATTAAAGCGCGCTGCTTTTACATCAAAGCTGTGTCCCGCAGGCTTGGCGTAAATAATCTCCTGCATGGCCTGCAGCAAATCAGCATCACTTGCACCGTCACGCAGCAAGCGCTTGAGGTTCATGCCCTCGTTACAGTAAAGACAGGGCTTCAGCATGCCCACGGAGGTAAGGCGCACCCTGTTGCAGACAGCGCAGAATTTATTATGCAGCGGTTCGATAAAGCCCACCGGCATTTTATAGCCGCCGATGCGCCAATAACTTGCGGGACCGTTGCCGTAACGCTGCGCGTCACGCTGCAGCTGTAAGCCTGCCTGCTCCAACAGACTGCGAATTTCACTGCTGCTTAGGCCTTGCAGATTAGTGTTGCAGTCCAACGGCATCAGCTCGATAAAGCGCAGTGGTGCCTGATATTTATGCGCCAGCTTTAGTAATTGCATAATGTCGGTCAGGCCGTTTTCTGCAAGGGGCACACAGTTCAGCTTAAACGGAATCCCTGCAGCCTGCAGCTCCTGCAGTGCCTGCAAAACGCTGCTCAGTCTGCCGCCGGTCAGCTCTATATAATACGCCGCATCCAACGTATCCAAACTAACGTTGATGCTGTCCACACCCGCTGCGATAAGCGCAGGCAGCTGCTGCGAAAGCAGTGTGCCGTTCGTCGTCAGCGTCACCTGCTCCACGCCTTCCATTCGCTTCAGGCCGGCGACAAAATCACTGCAGCCCTTGCGCAGAAGCGGTTCGCCGCCGGTGATTTTGAATTTGCGGATGCCAAGCTGCAGCGCAGCGCGGCAGATACGCAAAAGCTCCTCATAGCGCAATATTTCGTTATGCGGCACATGCTCACTCACCTCCGGCTGACAATAGCGGCAATGCAGATTGCAGCGGTCGGTAAGAGAGATGCGCAGGTAATCTATTTTGCGATTGTATTGGTCATACATAATGGTAGTCCTTTTTTATTACGTAAACTGATTTTAGCTTTAAACGTGAGCCAAGCGTATTCCAACCCTTCCGTCTGCTCGCTATGCTCGCATCCACCTTCCCTTTCAGGGAAGAGATAATAGGCTATCTTTAAGATTTTAGTCAGTGATTACTTCGAACTTTTATATGCTCCCTGCCGTCGCAAGGCGACATTAGCACGACCAACAGTTTCTTGCTGCGCAAGCTTGCGACAAACTGGGTCTTAGCGTCAGGGAGTTGGCAAAATCACGCTAGTGATTTTGACTGAGGGTTGTACTCTGCGATATTTTAATTGCTCAATTCGGTAATGAAGCAAAATGTGGTCAATTCCCTCGCGTCATTCTCGCCTGAGAATAACGCCTGCCAAAACAAATGTGGTCTTGCAACCACATTTGTTTTCAGCTTTTGACATACTCCCTACACTTAATCCCTACGGTATTTGAAGTGGGGGATTCTAGGATACAAACGAGCCATGCCCTTCCTGCAAGCAGGATATAGGTCTTACTGATTCTCTCCTGCTGGATGATGTCCCATCCAGATGTTATGTATTACTCCACAGTCTAATTATAGCATACATACCATTTGTTCGCCATCAATTGCTTGCGCAAATTCGGCGAACCACCATTCATCTCCTCCCTAAGAGGCAGGAGTCTTCTGGCTAAAAAGATAAACGACTCCAAAACCCCTTCTTCTTCTCCCTCTCCAGCTTCTCGGGCTTCACAACCTCAATCGCCTCACCATGAATAACCCTCATCGGATTCTCCTCGCTGATGCGCTTGAACTCCTCTTCCCCAGCGATTTCACGAATAACACTTGCACCTGCGCGCATATCCGTATCCCTGCCCACAGCTCTGTGCGCATCGCTGCCAATGAAGTCTACTAAGTGATTACGTAAAAGCAGCTTCGCCGCGCTCTGCGCGCTCTCGCCAAACCTTCCGGCAAAGCTTCCTGCATTGCATTGCAAAAGCAAGCCCTCCCTGCACCACTTGAGCAGCCTCTCCGTATGCGCCAAAATCGGCGCAACTCCCTTCAAGCGCAGCTCATACCAAAAATCATCTGCATACTGCGTTAGAAAGTGCATCGGCAGCTCCACCAGCATATAGGTCACGGCCTGCTTGCCGAACGCTTCCCCGTTCAAACAATAGCTGCCGTTCACTGCTAATTCATCCAGCAGCGTGCCCCCCCGAGTCAAGCAAAAGTCCACTATTTCTTCCGTTACAACAGCCGTTGGGGACATCAGCATGCGAGCACGTGCAAGCTAAAAAAAGCGTCAGCCGCTTTTCCTCCGCCTGACGCTTTTAAGAATGAATCCTTTAATGCAAGAATATTTATTTTAATTATATTACAAACAAAAAAAGACAGCTGCTTTTTACAGCAGCTGCCAAAAAAATTTTAATTATATTTTGTTTATCCGTCTAAATTTTTTTCTCTTCAGCTTCCTCCTGCTCTATCAGATTATATCTGTCGAACAAAATCCCAGGTCTGATTTGCGGTCCAAAGAGCTTCTCATGCACATCATACTCCAGCTTTTTCTCCAACACGCCAGTGGCATACAGACGCTGGCTGTAGAACTCATGCAGAGCGTTGCCAAATTGCACCAGCGCATCATACGGACTTCTGCCGCCAGCCGTCAGCCGCAGCTGCAAGCCATCGCCCAAATCATAGACCTGATATTGCGAAACATTGTGGAATTGAGCCAAGCCATTCGTGCGCAGCCTGTCAACCACTGCCTCCTTGCCCGGCCTGATGCTGCCATGACCTATAGACGCATCGCCAAAATGCATGCGCTCGGCCTCTGCACGCAGCAATCCCTGCGCCTCCAGCCTGTCGATGTCCAGCGAGCCCCTGCGTGCGCTCAAGGTAATATCATTACCTGTCAGCTCGCCCGCAGTGATGCTGCCGCCGCGGCTCTGCAGCGTAATGCTCTCGCTGTCAGGCGCGTCTCCATGAAGCACAATATCGTTATCAGCCAAAATCTTAAGATAGCTGCCTGCGTCCTTGCCTGTCGACAAATGCTGCAGAACGAGCTGCTTGTCGCCCAGCTGGTTAATCGCCACAGCGCCGCCCGCAATTACGCTCAGGCCATCGTTCGCCTCATCCTGTCCGTAAAGGCTGACATTCAGCGCACCTGTGCTGCCAACGCCGTTAATCGCTGTCAGATACAGGCTCTGCGCCTGAATATTGACAGCCTCCGGCTCTGCAGCCAGCTTATTGATGCTGCCGAGGCTCGTAACCGTCGCCCTGCCGTTGCCGGTCATAAGCGTCTCGATATTGAGGTCCTTGCTTGCACGGCCAGCGAAGTTCTTCTCAAGGCTAACCTCCTCGCGTCCCTGCAGGAAGATGTCGCCCTGGCCGCCCTTAGCCGCAGCCTGAATATTGATTTTGCCCTGACCGTTGCTCGTCGTCTGCTGGATGCCCAAGGTCTGCGTTTCGTCAATCACGGCGATTTGCTTGCCATCAGCAGCCTTGCGCAGCGTAACATTCGTCACATCTGCCTGCCCCAAGGTCTTCAAATCATTAAGCGCATTGGCATTCTTATAGCTGCCGTCAGCATTCTTCGCCAAAATCCCGGTAAGCGTAATTTCCTTCGTCTCGCCGCGCTGACCGACGCTGCCGTTCGCCGTCAGCGTGATATTCCTGCCGATGACGTTCGGATCCTTCGTCGAGGTCTGGTCCAGGCTTTCTGCCGTCTTTTGCAGAATGCTCTCAGAAACAGCGTAGAGCAATGCCGTTTTGTCCCAAGCAGCATAGCTGCCCAGTCCCTTTTCCTGATTCAGTCTGCTCTTGATTTCCTGCAGCCTGCTGTTGCCGCCCTCGATGAGGCCGATATTTTTCCAGCGCTGCAGACGGCTTTCCTCGCTGCCCTTGGCCGCAGCCTCCTCCGGCAATGCATCAATTATGCTGCCTGCCGACTTCAGCGTTACGTCGCCTGTGCTCGAATAAACTCTGCCAAGGCGCAGATTGCCCTCGACCTGCTCAATATTGATATCGCCCTTCGCCTTCACGTTAATCGAAGCGCTGAGGCTGTCATCTCCGGCAGCATTCTGCCCTGCCTTAATCTTCATAGCTGAACCATCGCTGCCATCACCATAAATGCTGCCATTAGCAGCTGTCAGGTTGATACGATCCGCCTCGATAGCATTGTTGCCTGCATAAATAATATCGCCGTTGCTGGAGCTGTTCGTAATATCAAGCAGCTTCCATCTGTAGCCACTTTCACTCAGCTCGCCGGAATTCGCATCTAGATGCAGTCTGCCCTTCGCTCCGGCGAGGTTGCTGACATTAACCGTGACCTCACCGCCAGCCTGACTCCACGATTTAAGCTTCAAGTAAACATCGTCTCCAGCTGCAATATTGATATTCTCCAGATTGCCCGTGCCGGCAACGCTGATTATGCGGCCATACAGAGCGCCGCCACTTTGCTTCACCGGCTCTCCGACATCAATCCTGCCGGAATTTATCAGTACTGTGCCCTTGGTGTTGTGGGTGATATTGCCTGCTGCATCCGTACCTTCATAAAGCTGCGTGTTGCCGATAGAGCCGCTCATCTCAATGCCGCCCATAACATTGTGCACCTTGACAGCCGACTCCTCAGCCTTCTGGCCAAGGAATTTTACTTCGATAGGATAATCTGCCTTGGCGCTGGCAAAATACGTATCCGTACTGCCCGTCTCCTCCTTCCAGGTCACCTCATGGTGCTTATGGCAGCCAAATAATCCGGTGCTATAATAACGCTCGCTTTCGATAGTACGCACAGCTTCTCCCAGCTGGTTATGCTCGTACTCCATAAAGGTTTTGCGCGTATCATTCGTCTCCTGAACCACCACGCCATCCTTGCGCGCCTCATTAGCACTGCTGCCGCTGCCTGTAAGGTTCTCCTGCGTCGACCACTCCTGCAGATCCTTATCCTTCTCCTCCAGGTCCCACAGTCCCCAGCCGCCATCCATATCATCATGGGTATAGCGCTTGTAATCAGTGTTCTTCGTGCCGCTTGTCCACGTATAGCGCAAGCCGGCCTTAGGCTTATATTCGCCTCCTTTGTCTCCATCAAAGTAGTTCGCCATATATTCATACTTCGTACCACCGCTGCTGACATAATAGGTCTCCATCATGCCATTGGTGTACTCCGTCACCCTCGCCACAGGAATTTTCTTATTATTATAAGATACAGAATAACCGGCAGTATCCGTGATGCTGACGCGTCCTTTGACATCGTTCGTGATGAGGCTGCCCAGCTTCATGTTATAAGGAAGGTTAGACTCTATAGTAATATTGCTCGTGCCATCAAGACAGTAAAGCCTGCCGGCACCGATGCTGGAAATGCGGCCGGTAAGATAAATCTGTCCGCCTGAGGCATTGACATCCTCCAGAATGATTGTATTGCTTGCAGGATTGTAGTAGGCGCCAATTCTGTACTTATAGCATTTTGCATCATAGTCCCAATAAGCAGAGCCCTTGACAATCCGGTACGCATCGTTGCCCTTGACATAATCATCGGTGAGCTTGTCGCCCTCCTTATAGCTGCTCTTAATCTTATTTATCGCCGCTTCCACGTTTTTATCATTACTCATCCACAGTCCATAATCACCATAGCCGCTCTGGACAATGCCGTCGACATTGATATCCGTAGCGTTGATGGAGATGACGCCGCCGGCGATAAAGCTGCCCGTGGGCTCCATGCCATCATAAGGCACCCCATTGGGCCCTGTGATATCGTAAATATTTTCCTTATCTTTTTTCAGCTTATCATATTGTTTATTAAAAAATTGCCGCGGATCGTGGTCGATATTCACAATGCCATCAGTGAAGGTTTGTGTAATCGAGCCGCCTGCTGAAAGCGCAACACTCGCGCCCAGCACAGAAACGCTGTCCTGCGCCGATGCTCCGGCGATAGTGATATTGTTATTCTGGCTCGTAATCTTAATCGAACCATTTTTATTATACACATCACCGCTGACGATAATATCGGCCTGCGGCAAATATTGTCCATAGGAAGCCTTGCCGTCCTCCACAACCCTATAATCTAAGGGCGCACCGCTGTAATTGCCCTTGATATTGATGCTGCCGCCAATGCCTGTCTCCGACTTCACGCTTTGGAAGCCGCCGCTTGCCGCATTGGCTTTTTTATTGAGCTTGCTGATATTATTATTAAAATCGCTGCTCGTGCTGCCGGTCAGCTGCTCATTGTTATACAGCAATCGTCCGCCGCCATCGTCCACGTTGATTCTTTGCAGACGCAGCATAAGGTTGGTATTGTTGGTTACGTTGATTTCCGGACTGCCGTTGGCTGCCAGCGAGCCTGTCGCCTTGCTGCTCTTCAGGACGGACGTGTTGATAGCAATGTTGCCGCCGGATGCCGTCAGCTCTGGAATCTCCACGTAGTCCACCATCTTCCTGGCATTGAGCACATATTTGCCATCGACATAGGAAACCTCGCCCATTTTTTCCATCTGACTGAGCAGGCGCTCCGCCTCGGCCTTATAGCCAATATAGGAAGCACTGTCGGCGCCGTCGCTGGCGTATTCGCTTATCAGCAGCATGATTTCATTGTAGCGGTTCATCAAGGTCTGCGCATAATCAACAGAGCCAAGCTTAATGCTGTCCTTAATAGTCGCTGCCGTTTCCTCAGTCAGGCCGCTGTTCGCACCTGTGGGCTTGCCCTGCGCATCAAGCACCTCGCTGCCTGCAACAGTAATTTTGCCCTGCAGCTCCTCCTTGCTGAGTGCCGTTTTATTCGTCAGTGACTTGCGTTCGTCCTCATCGAACAGCGCGATATCGCCTGCTGCACCGACAACGATGTTAATCCTGTTATCCATGCCTGCAGCCATGCTGCCGTTGATATCAACGCTGTTTTTATCAAGCTTATCGGTATCCTCGGTTACATAGCCGCCCTCTTCATCACCGCCATAGCTGGTATCACGGCCTGTATGGACAAATACCAGCTCCTCGCCTGCGTCAGCATAGATATTCGTATGCCGCACGCTGTTGCTCGCGCCGCTCTGCATGAAGAGCTCGTTCTGCTGTGTAACCTCATTGTTAAGCGAAGGACTCAGCACCACGGGAATAACGCTGCCATTATAATTTATCGCCTGCGCATCCAGCTCGATGCGTCCCAAGCTGCCATCGAGATGCTTGCCTGCATAGTAGTTGATATCGTTCATGCTGTACAGCTCGCCTGCGCCGTAAAGCCCGAGCGCATTCGTGCGCTGCAGAGCATTCTTCACCACAGCATTGCTGCCGGCTAAAACGCCAATCGGCGTTTCAGCAATAGCACTGGTGTACAGCTTGAGGTCGTCCGCTGCTGCCAGCGTAATATCCTTATAGGCTGTGCTTGTCTTGATGTTCGAGTTCGTCAGCTCAATACGGTTGTCATTGTTAATGTTATTAGTGACGCGCGTTTCTGTGGCATCAATTATGCCTGAGGAATAGACATAGGCATTAACAAGCAGGTCCTCCTCGCTTTGGCTGGCCAGCTGCACGTGACCCTTTTTGCTCTGCAGGCTGCTGTCCTTCAGTCTTACGGCCGTCTCTGCCGTAATGCTATTGTCAACTCCTGCAGTATTGACGCCGACCAAGTCGGAATAGCCCTGTCCCCACAGCATCTCGTTATAGCCCTCTGCTCTGTTCAGCTTGACATTATTATCTGCCTTGAGCAGCATATCGCTGCCGCTGGTCAGCTTAGCCGCAGAGGCTTCGACAAAGGCTTTGCCAGTGCTCTTATTATCCGCAGAAGCATCGCCGCCGCCGGCTAAAGAGTTCGTCAGCGCATCCGCCTTGAGGTTGGTATTCTCCCTGCGCAGCGCTTGTACGCTCATGCTGTCCGCCGCTGTCAGCTCGCCCTTGAGCGTCACGCTCGTCTGCGCCTTAGCGTCATGCGTAGCCTTAGCTGTATAGGGCGAAATCTCCAGCATGGCACTTGCGCTGCCATCAGCCTTAGCCGTCACGCTCTGCACATTCTCTGCCAGCACGTCCAGCTGCTGCAGCGTCAGCCCCTTGCCGCCATCGAGAGAAATGGCGACGGTGCTGTTTTCCTCCGCCTTCGCAAAGTTGTTGCCGCTGCCTGCTATAATGCCCAAGCCAAAGGAATAGACGTAAGCATTGCTGCTGTTATTGTTCAGCGCCTGCACGCGCAAAGCTGCCAGCTTAGAGTCTGCGCTGATGTCGCCAAGGTAAACATTGCTCTGCATCGCGTTTTCCGTCAGCGCCCTGTTAACCGTTACATCCAAGCCTGCGGACACGCTCACTGCATTGTTGATTGCTTCCGTCGTATAATCGCTGTCGCGGCCTATCTTTGCCTGCAGCTCTGCGCTGTCCGCCCTAAGGCTGCTGCCAGCGCCTACATAAACGTCCGCCGCACCAAGGGCACGCGATTCAGCACTGCTGCCATGAATCGAAATCACACCGACCGTCACGCCTGCCTCGATTTCGTCCTTGACCTTGCCTGCGTTTTCAGCAGTAATGCTGAGGCTCTTGCCTTCTACGCTGCCGGCAGTCTGCTTGCCCAGCTCCACGCCGGCGGCCAGACTATCCTTGCTTTCGAGCACCAGACGGCCTGCGCTGACGCCGCCAATGTTGACAGCCAGCGCCTTATTATCCAGCTGCACCTTATTTTGTGCGCTAAGCGTGGCTTTATCCGTCGCTGTAATTGTTGAGCCGTTGATTTGCAGCTTGTTCGCACCGCTGTGCTTAATATAGGAAACAGTGTCGCTGTAGGCTTCGATGCTAAAGCCGCCCTGTCCCGTATAATGCTTGATATTGCCATCCGTCAGCGAGCTGATGTCCACACTTTTGCCCTTGATTATCGCCTCAGCAAGCTGCACGCTCTGCTCCTCGCGGAATCTCGTGCGATTGCCTGCCACCGCCACAAACGCTCCTGCGACTGCTGCCTGACGGATATCGCTATTGACATTGTTCGTTCCATGTGCCGCAGCCTGCACTGCCTGCCCGGCCTCCAGCGTGCTGCCCTTGATATTTGCGCCAACCTTGCCGGCTGCGCTGCCCTTATTGAGCTTCACCTCTGCCACGGAATTAGCAGGCAGCGCCTTGAGCGCCGCATTCGTGCCGGTAAGGCCTTCGCCTGCTATGCCCTGAATATCCGTCACGTATTGCTTTTCCACGCTATCGGTAGCCTGCGTATACGTTGTATATGTATCGTAGCTTTGCTTATTTTCGTTCCATACATCATAGGTATAGGCATCCTGCAGCTCTCCGCCCAGATTCGTATACATCAGGTTCACACCTACGGCCAAACCGCCAATTGCTGCGCCAACGAGCTGCGCATCTGCTGTGCGCCTTTCGTCAGCAGTAACCTTAATATTATCGGCATAGAGCTTGCTGCCGTCCACCGTCGCCGTTGTCTGCGTGTTGATGTTGGCTACGCCCACGCCTACCGCTACGCCTGCCAGCGAAGCAGTGCTGTCGACAACGTTCGTAAATTTGTTGCTGACCTCATTGTCCGCCGTAATGTCGATATTATGGAAGGCATTCTTGCTATCGCCTAGCTGAGAATTTTTCACTAGGGCAGCAGTCTGCGCCTCAAGATTCACCACCTCAACGCCCGTACCGAGGGCCGCACCGAGAGAAAGCGCCACATTATTGCTGGAAACCTCTGTCTCTATGCTGGTCTTGTTTTTCGCCGTCACCTTTACGTCCGCGCTTTTATCAGCACGTTGCAGCTTGCTATCTGCCAAGCCGGCCAAAATGCTGGCCTTATCATCAACGGTCGTCACGCCTGCGCCGACGCTGCCGCTAATCATGCTGGCAGTCAGCGCAAAGCCATTGTTATAGGCAGCTATATCCATATTTCTGTCGGCATTCACCGTCAGGCTCTTCACGCTGCCCTGCACCTGCTGCACATAGGCCTCTGTCTTGTCCTCCAGCACGTTGACCTGCACGGACGCTGTCAGTGCGCCTGCGCCCTCAGCGCCTGCGGCAGCACTCACGCCTGTCGTGACGTGCTCCACCTTAGTTTTGCTGTTGGCCTGCACCAGCGCAGCACCTGCTCGCCAGCTGCCGCCCTTAGCCTGCGCAACAGTGTCACGGCTGTTCGTCAGCACGCTGACCGCCGCACCTAAAGCGCCGCCGCCCAGACCACCGCCGCCAATAGCCAGAGCATCCGCACTGTTCGTCAGCCTGTTGTCACTGTTGGCCTTGACGCTTACCGCAACATCATCTGCTTCAGCCTGCAGCTTGACCTTATCAAAGGTCGCCTGCGTCACGCCGTCAGCAGAGAGCACAGCCACGCTGCCCTGCGCCGCAACGCCGGCCATCTCGCCGCCAATAGCTATGCCACCGCCCAAGGCGAGGTTCAGCGTCGACGACTTATCGTTAGCCAGAACGTTTATTGTTGTATTTTTCGCCAACTCGAGCTGCGTATCATTGAGCTGTGCCTGTACATGTCTGCCCAGCTGCGTGTTGACTACAGCGCCACCTACCGTCACTGCCACATCCTTGCTGCCTGCAAGCTCTATGCTGCCAGCCGCCGTATTGATGCTGCTGTTATCCTTTGCGCTGACCTCAATGCTGCCTGCGCTCTCAATGCTGCTATCACCATCAACAACAGCCTTGGTATCATTCTTGCCATAGCTGCCTGCATAAGCGCCTGTCGCCGCGCCACTGGCAAGCGCCGCGCTCACGCCTGCGCCCACCGTCACGATGCTGCTGTCATTTATCGCCTCAGCCTTGAAAAGCTTATTCTTACCATTATAGCCAGTCAGCTTCAAACCGCTTACATAAGCACCCGTCGTATTATCGAGATCGCTTTGCGCCCACGTCAGGCCTGCTGCGCCGCCATATTGGCCCGTAATCACTGCACTAAGCTGTCCGGCAACGCCGACCAGCAAGGATTTCGTGCTGCTTACAGCCTCCACATTGTCGGCCTTGATGTTGCCTCCCGTCAGACTTGCCAGCGTATCATTATGCAACGTATTATCTACGCCCGAGCCTGCCAGATCGACAGAAACCTTATCCGTGCCTGCGGAAGCAGCTGCACCAGCCGCCACTGCTACCATGAGCGTGTCGGAGGCAGCAGTAATCTTCACGCCGTCCTTGCCGGATGCAGTAATATTATTATCACTAGCCGCAGCATTAAAGCTGTTCTTGATATGATTGATGTTCGTCGCCACAGCGGCGCTGCCGCCGTAGCTGCCTTCACTGGCCTTCGCTGCTACGGCAATCGCGCTGCCCACGATAACATTGCCTGCGCTTTCCGCCGTCAGCGTCTTGCTCTTATAGGTCAGAGAGCCGTCCTTATTCGCCTCCGCGCCCAGCGCCACGCCCTGCGAGCCGTTGGCCTGCGCCAGCGCCGCCTGTGCGTCAAGGTCGAGAATGTTCGCCGCTGCAGCAGCCGTAACATCTACGCCGGCCTTGGTCTTTTCATCGACAAAGCTACGCTTGCTATTGAACACCAGCGTTCTGCCGTGGCTGTCCGTAAGCTTGCCTGTCGTTTCGTCATAAGAAATTTTATTATTCGCATCGTAAATGTCTGCCGCCGCGCCATTGTCCTCATAGACATAGCTTGCGCCCTCGCCCACGATGTACTGCTTGCTGCCATTGGCATCAAGCTTATAGAATTTGCCTGTTTTCTCCTCGACAATGATGCCGTTATCCGCAGTGGAATTGATAGCGTCGATGTACTGGTTCTGCTTTTCATTGACCTGCAGCTTGCCATCGCGTACTTCATTCGCCACGGACTGCGCATAAATTGTGTTGCTGCCGGCCTGCGCCTGCACATCATTATCCACCATATTTACGGCAATCGCCACGTCGCCCATGAAGTAAGCCTTGCTGCCCACCAGCACGCCGATGGACGTTGCTGTGCCAACCTGCACCAGATTGCTCAAGGCCAGATTGCTGATGCTGCCGGCTAATTTATCCTGCGTGCCAATACGGTTGTCCTGCATTACGGCGCTGATTTTGTTGTCCACATCACTGATGCTGATGGCTGCGCCTGCCGCCGCATTGCCGCGTGAAAACTCAAAATTAATGCCGCCACCAGCCTGCACATCCTTGTCATAGGCAACGTTGCTCACGTTCAGCGCACCGTTCTTCATGACATTGCCCGTCATTTCGGCCAGCACCGTGCTGTCCACATAGTTGGCCGAGCCGGAGCCGCCAAGATTGATATCCACGCTGCCTGCACGCTTGCCCAGCTCCACGCCCATGGCTAAGCCTGCTGCTGCCTGTGCGCCGCTGTTCTGCGCCAGATTCGTCACGTTGTCCGCATTATTAAGCTCGGCACGGCGCAAAGCGCTCGTGGTCGACTTATGCACATCGTTGACCGCTATCGCACCGCTCAGCATGCCTTCGAACTTCGTCGAGCTGGCTTCCTCTCCCGCAAAGCCAAACTTGCTCAAGGCAGCAGAGCCGCTGTACGCGCCAATGTAGGAGCTGTCCTCTGCCGCAATAGCCACGCTCGTGGTCTTATCAGTGCCTGCGGGACGCAGCAGCTCTATCTGAACATTATCTATAGAAGCGTCTGTTTCATCCTTCACGTAGTTCCACGCAACACTGCCTGCGGCATCAACCTTGATAACGCTTTCCTCCAGCTTCTTGCTGTCGTTCTTTTTATCGCCGCCTGCACGCAAGGTACCTTGCACCTTATCATCATTTTTATCATTGCCGCCTGCACTGGTGTCATCTTTTTTCTCTTCTGCCTTCACCTCGGCCTTCTCCACGCCCTCCTTAGCCTTGCCGTCCGAGGTAGACGTGCTCACACCGCCTGCGTCCTTATTCGCGTTGCTGCTCTTGCTCGCCACGCCTGCCAAAGCAAAGTTGTTGATAATGCCGTCGGTATGCGCGTTCACGTCCAGCGCACTCGCAGTGATGCTGCCCTTGCCTGCGCTGTCCGTGCCTTCAAGATTGCGCAGCTGCGCCAGCGTCTTGACATTATAATCAATAACGCTCGTGCTCACGCCGACAGAGCTGCCTTGGGAATAGCCAAAGTCACCTGTTACCGCTGTCAGCACAGTGTCGTTGGCTGCCGCCAGCCGCAGCTTTTTAGCCGCACTTAAGCTGACGTCGTCATCGACCAGCGTTTCTGCTGCCGACGAGCCGCCTACATAGTTCACCATGCCCGTGATGCCCAGCGAGCTGGTTTTCGCACCGCCCATGACGAGCGAGGTATTGATAATATCGTTGGCCGTCTGCATAGCGACAGCACCGCTGCCAGCACTGATGCCTACGCCATTATTGACGCGCACCTCGCTCTTATTGGCAGCGTTCTGCACGCCCACCGACGCACCCAGACCGTTTTGGCCTGCATCATTCGTAAAAATATCGGGAATTAACTGCCACTTGCCTGCGAGCAGAGCATTCTGCTCCGTTACGGACGCAGCCAGCGCCACATCTGCCCCGGCCGTCAGCCTTTTGTGCGCACCGATATTCACCCTGGCATTGTTCGCCAGATTCTGCACGCCGACAGTGCCTGTAATCATCGTCGTGATATCGGGCTTGCTCATGAGCGGCTTGTCCGTCGAAGCGGAAACGTACATATTCGCATAATTAGACGCATTGAGCAGATTCTCGAGCGCATTCTTCAGCTCGGTCGCACCTGTCAGCTCCGTCAGTATTTCCATGGCAGCCTTTGATTTCATCGCAAACTGCTTATCTTTAACAAAAGCTTCCGCCGAGTTTTTGCTGGCCATAGTCAGGATATCAGCAACAATCGTCTCGATCTGCTGCACCTTCGCCTTGGCATCACTAGCAGCATCATCCTCAAGCTTGCCGCCCGTCGACCAATAGTTATAGAAGCTTTCCCAGCCTGACTTTACAGCATCCACCAGCTTATTGACGCGCTGGTAGGAATTATCTACATTGGCAGTAATATTGATATTGCCCTTAGCTGCCAGCTCCGAGCCGCTATCCTCCGCAGCATTCACCTCTGCCGTATTGTGCATATCCTCCACGCCTATAGCCGCACTAACGCCTAAGGGATCATCGCGGTTCGCCGCATTGAGCAGGTTTTTCGTTGCAAATTGCGAATCTCCAATGCTGACTGCTGCTGTAAGCGCCAGATTGCCTCCTGTAGCCGTAATCGGCACACCTGCAGCGATATTCGTCCGCGCCTCGTTATCCACCAGCGCCAAACCAAAGCTCATACCAAAATTGAAATATTGGTCCCAGGTCTTTTTATCCTTCTTGATATTGGGACCAGCTGCTGCGCTGACCTTCGGTCCTTCGTTGACACCGGAGAGGAATTTACGCAGCTCATCCAGACCATGCTTCGCCTGCGGCGTGTTGACCACCCACTGACTGCCCGACAGCTCCGGTCCTATCGAAGAGTCTGCCGTCACGCTCAGCTTATTGAGCATATGCTTGCTGTTCAGCTGTACCTGTGTGCCCTCAAGCGCTGCATTGTCATTGATAACAGCCTTGCCCTGCGTGCTGGAGATGTTGATAGCCGTATTGAGCGGCGTATTTTCTTTAACCGTTATGGAAGCAGTGCTTGCGAGGGTGTTCACATTCACTGCATTAACTGTCAGCGCACCGCCGGCCTTGAGCAGCGGATTATTTTTATCCTTCGCCGCTGAGCCTGTTGTACCAAGGTTAACCACGGCAGCGCTGTTCTGAACGTTCATCGCCATCGCCAGTCCAGTATAGAACGAGCCATCGTCCTTGCTGTCACCGCCCTGACCGTTATCCAGAATGCGCGGCGGCTTCACCACCATCGTGCCGATGCTTGTATCCACAGCCTTGGCAGTTACTGCCAGATTCTTCTCTGCCTTCAGCTTGCCGTCGATATTCACCGTCGCCTTGCTGTCCGTATCTACATAAACAAAGCCGCCAGTAAAATACTTCAGCTTGTTGGCGTCACCCTGCTGCAGCTTCGGCTGAATCTCAACCTTAAAATTGTTGCTCGCCGAGCTGTTCGCTGCTACACTGATATTCTCGGACGCAGTGAGCTTGCCTGCGCTGCCCACGCTAATCGTCGCTTCTGCATTAGCAAAGCCAAAGGGCATATACAGCTGCTCGATAACATTATTCACAGTATCGAAATACTTGCCGCCCTTGCCAAAGACGCCTCTGTCCTCCAGCGTCGAGCCAATCGCATCTGCCAACGCATCGTTGACCGTAATCTTATAGCCCATAGCGTTGGTAATCTCCTCCGCTGTTCTGTCAAGACCGTCGTAAATGCTCTTCAAATTCTTGCTGTCCAGACTGTTCACAGCGTTGGCTGTAACGGTAATATTGCGTCCCTTCAGCTCGCCGTCAACCTTTACGTCGGCCTTGGCGAAGGCCGCAATATCGAGAATCTCGACCACATTACGGTTGCTGTCATGCGTTGCCTCAGCGCTCACCAGCACATCACCGGCAGCGTCCAGCTTGGCACCCTCAGCGATATTCACCTTCGCCTCCACGGTATTTGTCAGGCTATCAGAATTTAAAAACCTCTGCGCTGCATTCTTCTTCGTTGCCGAAGCCTGCAGCTTGATGCTGCCATCGCCCTTAAGCGCAGCATTATCCGCATCGTTCGGGTCGGCAATCACAATATTGCCGCTGCTGTCAACCGTCGCCGTCAGCCTGCCGTCCTTCACGGCCGCATTGCTGACCAGACCATCGGTATTCACCGTCGTATAAAAAAGCATGCCTGTACGCAGCTGCGGTGCAAAGCTCGAGCCTTTAGCCTTCGCCACGTTGATATAAGCCGCGCGCAGATCGATGCCTGTAGCAGTATTGAGCGTGCCGCTTACATCAATAGTGCCCTTAGAGCTCAGCTCCCAATTCTGCTTCTGCAGGGCCTCACTGGCAGCCTTCGCATTCTCAAAGCTGTTTTCCGCAGCAAGCACCGTCAGCGAGCCGGCGTTAACCACGCCGCTCGTGCCCACAATCATGCCGTCCTTGCTCAAAAAGTACAGATTGCCGCCAACCTTGTTGTCACGGATGGCATTCACCGTACCATTAATATCAATCCTGCTGTCCACCGTATTGACCAGGGTATTAAAGGCAGCGCTGTCCTTCGCCTGCTGAAAATACAGATTTGCCAGCTCCTGGTTTCCCACCTTGAAATCCTTAAAGCGGTTCAAGCCTACGTCGCCATGCACTGACTCTGCATAAATATCTGCTCTGCCCGACTGCATAAGATTCTTGTCGCTGTCCACGCGCACAATGCTGCCGGCAGCGAATGCTTCACCGCAAAAAAATGGCAGCACAACAAAGCCTGCTGCCAGCACTGAACTTAAAATCCTCAGTCTGTCAGCAGTCCTTGCCAAGCTGCCCTGACTAGCCTCCGCCTGCTTTTTCAAGCCATAGCGTAATACCTTTCTATATATGCCCATGCTTATCCGCTCCTTTGTCACTAAAATTTACTGATTCTAGTTTATAAAGTAATGCCCTTCTCTAAGCTTTTTCCAAATAACATAAGCTATATTTCTTTTAATTATATTACAAATGAAAGTATTTCTCCAACACTTTTGTCTGAACCTCACTGTTCTCTGCCTGAACTGTATTGACATACTCCCTCCACTTAATCCCTGCGGTATTTGAAGTGGGGGATTCTAGGATACAAACGAACCATGCCATTCCTGCAAGCAGGATATAGGTCTTACTGATTCTTTCCTACTGGATGATGTCCCACCCAGATGTTATTTACTACAGATATTTCAATCCCTCATTAAGGATATTGATTGCAGCGTTTTTATCACGCTGATGCACTGCTCCGCAACTGCATTGCCATTTTCTGATTCGCAAATCTTTCATCTGATGATTTTGCTGACCACAGCATGAACACAACTGACTTGATGGAAAAAATCTATCTATTTTGATGATGGTTGTTCCTGTCTTATGTGCTACGTATTCCAGCTTTTGCAAAAATTCTGCGAATCCAAGATCAGATATTTTTCTGCCATACAGCTTCTGCATACCTTTTAGATTCAAATCCTCAATACATATGACAGCATATTCACCACAGAGTTTATTTGCCAGATTCCAATGGAAATCATTTCTCTGATTGGCTGTTTTCTTATACAGCCTGCAAAGATCATTCTTCATGCGTTTCCTGTTGGCTTACCCCTGCTTCTTCCTGGCAAGCCTTCTGTTTGCCTTGGCTATGGCACTGCTATTACGCCTGAAAAACAAGGGAGATTCTATATCCTGCCCATCAGAAGCTGTAAGAAAGGTTTTCAAGCCAAAGTCAAAGCCGACGCTTTTACCTGTTCTGGCTAAGACCTTGTTCTCATCATTCCTACACACGAAATAGATATAGATATCTCCAAGGCTATCTCTCTTGACCGTAACAGTACAGATTTTGCCTTCTATTTCACGGGATTTGAAAAAACGGTATTTCTGTTTCTGTATGATTATGGAATTGTCCTGATTGGTATACTTGTACCCAGCTTGCTTCAAGGTGAAAGATTTGTATTTCCTAATTTTTTTGAAACATGGTGGAGCAGTTTTAATATTATGTTTCAAATTGCGAAAAAACAAAGCATACGCCCTGCTTATTCTCTCACTTATGTCCTGAATAGCCTGTGAACCAACCAAATTCCAATGGCTGTATTTAGTAATTTTCTTCAGCTTTGTCAAATGCTTTGACAGGGAAAAGGCCCTCAGGCTTTTCTTGAAAAGTCTGTAATATCGCCGATGCAAGGCTATACAGTGATTGTATATACTTCCAGCAATATTAATCCGTCTGTGCAGTTTCTTGTTTCTTTTTGACCTATATAGCTTGAATTTATATGTTTTCACTGTATCACCTCCACAGTCTAATTATAGCATACACACCATTTGGTTCGCCATCAATTGCTTATGCAAATTCGGCGAACCGCCATTCATCTCCCACCTAAGAGGTAGGAGTCTTCTGGCTAAAAAGATAAATAAAAATCTTATTCTTCGTCAACGCCCATGGCAATTTTTTCCGGGGTAATCGGCAGCGTCATGAAGCGCTTGCCGGTTGCCTGATAAATTGCGTCGGCAATCGCCGGAGCCGGAGTATTGATTACCAGCTCGCCTACGGATTTGGCACCGAAGGGACCGCTTTCCTCATAGCTGCTGGCAAAGTCAACATAGATATGACCGATATCCTCGCGGCAGGGAACCTTGTACTGCATGAAGGAGTTTTCGTAAATACGTCCCTTAGGACTGTAGGTTACGTTTTCCATCAGCGCCATGCCGATGCCCTGCAGAATACCGCCCTCGGTCTGTACCTTCGCCAGATGCGGATTAACAGGAGTACCGCAGTCAACAGATGCGTAGAAGTTTACTACCTGTGCTTCGCCTGTCAGCAAATCGGTTTCAACCTCGGCCACACCGGCCATAAACGGCGGCGGGGACAGCACACTGTTCTGCTCTACGGTTTCTTCCAGAGCGATATCGTTATTAACCATAGAAGCGGTAGCAATATCAACAAGGCTCACAGTCTTATCGCTGACGGTATCACGCACCTCGCGTCCGTCAAAGACAACCTGATCCGTGCCGCATTCCAAAAGTCTTGCGCCCAGCTGGCAAATCTTGCCTCTTAAACGCTGAGCACAGATTTCTACGGCCTTGCCTGTAATATAGGTTGTACTTGATGCATAGGAACCGGAATCATAGGGAGAAGCATCGGTATCCGCACCGAATACGGTAATGTTATCATAATCACATTCCAAAACCTCTGCTGCCATCTGCGCCAGAACGGTATCGCAGCCGGTGCCCATATCGGCAGCACCGATCAGCAGTGTGTAATGTCCCTCGTCGTTGATTTTTAGGGTTGCACCGCCGACATCGCAGTAAGGAATGGAGCTGCCCTGCATCGCAATAGCCACGCCCATTGTGCGTACCTTGCCATCCGGGAGCTGCTGCAGCGGGAACTTCTGCTCCCAACCGCTCATCTCGCGTACCTGCTCCAGGCAGCGGTCCAGCGCACAGCTAGTGTTAGGCGCACCGTAATAAGCAAGCATGATATCGCCCTCGCGCGTAATATTAATCTCACGCAACTTAATCGGGTCCATCTTCAGACGTGCTGCCAGCTCATTCACTGCGGACTCTACGGCAAAAATGCCTTGAGGAGCGCCGTAGCCGCGATATGCACCTGCAGCCTGCAGGTTGGTGTAAACTACGTCAAAGCCGAAGCGGAAGGCCTCTGTACGGTACAGAGGAATAGACTTGTGCCCGGACAGGCCAACAGTCGTGGGACCGTGCTCGCCGTAAGCACCGGTATTGGAAAGAGTGTATAAATCAATCGCGCGGATTTTGCCTTCCTTGGTAGCACCCAAACGCACGCGCACCTCCATCTCGTGGCGCGGGCTAGAAGCTATATGACATTCATAACGCGAGAATATCATCTTACTCGGCTTTTTTGTTTTCCAGGTAACAAAGGCCGGATACATTTCGCTTACACAGCTCTGCTTAGCGCCGAAGCCGCCACCGATACGCGGTTTAACCACGCGTACCATAGTTTTGGGGATATGCAGCGCATTGGCAATAATGCGGCGGCAGTGGAAAACAATCTGCGTAGAGCTGAGGACATTCAAACGGCCGTAGGTATCAATAGAACAGTAGGTTACAAACGGCTCCATCATATCCTGCTGTACAGCCTTGGTATGCGTAGTCTGGTCGATAACAACATCGCATTCCGCCAGAATCTTATCAACCTCGCCGTCCTCGATAACCTCATGGGCACACAGGTTGCGCTTATTGTCGGCGCCAACCGGGCAGTTCGCCTTCCAGGTATCCTCCGGATGCACGAGCACAGGGTTATCCAACGCTGTACGGAAGTCAAGCACTGCATCCAACAGCTGATATTTTACTTTAATCAAAGACAGCGCCTTGTCGACAGCCTTTTCCGTTTTGCCGGCAACAATCGCTACAATGTCACCCACAAAGCGTACATGACGGTCGAGCAGCAGGCGGTCATAGGGACTCGGTTCGGGATAGGTCTGGCCTGCATAGGTGCAGCGCTCGCCGTCCTGGTCCACGTCCTCCCAGGTATAAATTGCTTCGATGTCAGGCACCTTAGCTGCAATTGCGGTGTTGATGCTTTCAATAATAGCATTCGCATGCGGGGAACGCAGCACCTTGACAAGCAGGCAATCGTTCGGCACCAGGTCATCGGTGTAGACAGGCTGGCCTGTCACCAGCTGCATTGCATCCTTTTTGCGGTAGGATTGGTTAACTATTTTCATCTGCAGCTCCCCTCCTTATGCCTGCGCCTGAGCTTTTTTCCAGGCGATGAAATTCTGGATTCCGCGCAGCTGTCCCTCATAGCCGGAGCAACGGCACAGGTTGCCTGCCAGAAATTCCTTGATTTCTGCTTCCGTAGGCTCGCTGTTTTCACGCAGCAGCGCGATAGCGTTCATAATCATGCCGGGGTTGCAGAAGCCGCACTGCTCCGCGCCCTGGTCTGCAATAAAGGCACCGAATTCCGCTGCCTCCTGCTGCATTCCTTCCATCGTCACGATGCTGTGGCCTGCAGCACGCGCTGCCAAAATAGCACAGGAAAGCACCGGCTTATTGTCCATAAATACAGTACACAAACCGCAGTTAGTAGTGTCACAACCGCGCTTTACGCTGTAGCAGCCTTCCTTGCGCAGAAAATCGAGTAAAACTGTATCAGCCTCCACCATACGGGTCAGCTTTTTGCCATTTAAGGTTAAGGTTATCTCCATCAGGCCTTACCTCCCAGTTCTGTTAAACATCTTGCTGTCAGCACCTTAATCAGGTGTGTACGATACGCAGCACTGCCACGCGGATTGGTTTCCGTCGGCAGCAAACCTGCAGCATATTCCGCAAAGGCCTGCGCCTTCTCGGCAGTCATAGGCAGAGTTGCGAGCTGCTCTGCATCCTTCACCAGTGCAGCCTTCGCCGGGCGTGCGCCCACTGCAACCTGCACGCCTTCCTGCGTCAGCGCCGCCGCGCAGGTCAGCACCGGAAAATCGGTCTTGCTGATACGCACGGATTTATAACTGTAATGCGCTGCTGTCTTTTTAACGATAACGCGCACCAGAATATCTCTGTCATACGGCATATTTACAAAATCTGCCAGCGGTACAATACCGCCCTTGTATAATTCCACATAGCTGTCCATAACCAAAAGCAAGGTCAGCACATCCGAAAAGCCGAAGCGTCCGAACACACTGCCGCCTACGGTAGCAAGATTGCGGAACTGCACACCTACGATATGGCGCAGCGCCTCCTTATTTGCTCCCTCACTGTAAGCGGTAAAGCCTTCATGCAGCTCCAGCTGGCGCAAGCTCACCATCGCACCGATGCGGAATTCCGTTTCTGTTTCCTCTATTGTATCCAGGCCTAAAGCCGACAAATCAATCGCTGTCTGCACATTGCCCTTGCTCAGGCGCATCCACAGCATACCGCCAAGCACGCGGTTAGGACGCTTCTGGTTCAGCTGCCACGCCTCCTCCAGAGTTGCTGCCTGCTTATATTCACGAATTGTCAACATATACTGCCCTCCTGTTCTCTTTTTATTGCATACCTATTCCATTATATTTTACCATATTTTTTCTATACTTGAAAAGATAAAAAATGCACATTGGCTCATAAGTTACATTCTTCTGCAGCATAAGAAAAAATGGATGCCTCTCTGTAAAGCAAGAGAAGCATCCATAATTTTTATTAAAAATTCTAAGCAGGCTTATTTGCCTTTTTTAGCACCCTGACGGCGGTTGCTGCCGGTTTTGGGAGCCTTGCGCTTGTCAACAACGGAATTACGTCCGCGCTTAGGTCCTGCGGACTTTTTCTTTTTGGCAGCCACAGCGACGCGACGTGCCACAACACCGCCCTCCAGGTTTTGGCGTTCCATCAGAACACCCAGCTTGGTTTCGATATTACGCAGCCATTTAACCTCATCGGCGGTATAAAGCGTAATTGCTTCGCCCTCATTGCCTGCGCGTCCTGTACGGCCGATGCGGTGAACATACCAGTCGACATCATGCGGAATATCATAGTTCACGACATGGGTTACGCCCTCAACGTCCAATCCGCGGGCAGCCAAATCGCTGGCAACCAGAATCTGGATTTTGGCATCACGAAAGGCCTTCATAACAGTTTTGCGCTTGGCGGGAGACATTTCGCCATGCAGCACATCAACATTATAGCCCTGCATGCCCAGCCAGTCTCCCAGTTCCTTGGTGCGCTCCTTGCTCATGCAGAAAACAATCATCAGATACGGGTTCAGGCGGTCAATGAGCGCTGCCACAGCCTTGTTCTTGTATTCGTCGGTTGTTTTCAAACAAATTTGCTTGATTTTCTCAACAGTAGCCTGATCCGGGTTGATATCAATCAGCGCGCAGTTTTTCGTCAGCTTGCGTCCCAGCTTGCGCACCTCTTCCGACAGAGTTGCGGAGCAAAGCATCGTCTGATGCTCCGGCGCAGTCATAGCAATCAGCTCCAGCGCTTCATCCATAAAGCCCTGCTGCAGCATTTCGTCAACCTCGTCCAGTACCAGATAGCGCACGCCGCCAAGGTCGGTGTTGCCCTTGCGGATGTGGTCCAGCAAGCGTCCGGGAGTACCGATCAGCACATGGCTGCGTCCCTCCAGCTTATATTTTTGCGTTTCGAAATCACGTCCGCCGGTAACAGCCAGCACTTTGATATCGCTTTCGCCCAAGATTTTTTTCATTTCAGTAGCAATCTGCTGTGCCAGCTCACGCGTCGGCATAATTACCAGTGCCTGCACGTAGCTTTTGGCAGTATCGATTTTTTCCGCCAGCGGCACTAAGAACGCCAGTGTCTTGCCTGTACCTGTCTGCGCACGGGCGATTACGTCACGTCCGGCAAACAGCGCCGGGATAGCCTGCTCCTGTACCGGCATCGGCTTTTTGATGCCCATTTTCTGAAGCTGCTCTACGGTGTGGGCACAAACCTTTAAGGCTGCAAATCCATTTGTCATTTCACATTCCTCTTTTCCTATTAAATTTATCTTCTGACCGTATGGTCTTTTTTCTCTATAACTTTAGTATTATATCATAAATCAGGCAGGAACGGAAAGATGCAGGCAAATTTTTCTACTGCATATGATTGCTATAGCCTGAAAACTATCTCTGATTTTTATAATAAAGCATATAAAAATGCTTAGGCAAACAAATTGTACATGCGACAAAAGACCCCTGCCGGCGATTTCCGACAGGAGCCTTGGCTTATTCAATTTACTCAGCTTAGCAAGCTGACATTTGCTTTTACATTACGCCTCTGAAATAGTGACCTCTTGTAGTACCCGGCAGATTTTCCGGTGCCTCCACCGCACCGCCGAGAATCTTGCGGTACAGCGCCACGAGCTCGCCCAGACGCGCCGCATCGTAATCACGGCCGTCAATTCTCAGCGCAGCCACGCCTGCTTCCGCCATATGCTGCACATTGGCAGTCATAGAAAGCTCATGTGCGTTCAGAATATGCATGCGGCAGAATTGGTCCGTCACAATCGGGAAGCGTGCATCCTTGCGGTCACCCAGGAACAAAGGCTCTGCACAGTTAAACTTGCAGGCACCCTTATCAAGCGCACCCAGGAAGCTGCCGCCTACACAGTATTCGGAAACCATCATTTCCAAACGTCCCTGAATCATGCACTCCAACGGCAGCGGGCTGACGCTCACAAGATGCTCAACCTGCGCCATGGTCAGCTCGGGGCTGAGCACTGCGCCTGCAGCGCCCTGCTCCTGCCAAAACTGCAGTGTCTGGCTATTGAAGATGTTCAAAGACATATCTGCTACCAAATTGAGTGCAGCATGCTTCTTCGCCAATGGCCACAAGCCGTTGTTGTTTATGTAAACAAAATCCGGCTGCAGCTCTTCCCACAGAGTGAAGAGCTTGTCGAAATATGCCAGCTGTGCTTCCTTGATGATACGCGGAATAGCAAAGGCCAGCTGACGGCCTGCCTTGCGCACCAGCTTGGCAGCCTTAGCATAATCCGCCTCTGACGGCAGCTGATGATTGAAGCAGTCACCGCCAAAGAGAATGCGTTCAGCACCTGCCTGCAGCGCAGCATTGACCTTCTCAACGCTGTCACAATGCACTACCAGAACGGATTCATGCTGTTTAGCCTTATGTGCCTGCGGCACTAATTGCTCGCTGAAGCTGTGCACCGCTGTGCGCGCCGGTGCGAAAGCATTCAGACGCGCTGCATCCAGTGCCTCGCATGCCATACGGCGTGCTTCGTTCATTTCGCTCATCGGCACCATAACATTTTCATCATGCTCAAAGATCAGGCTGTTCAGGAAATATTCAGTCGTACCGAGGCGGTCCAGCTGCTTGCGCACACCGGCCTCATCCAGCGCACGCTTGCGTGCTGCCTCTACGATAAAATCGGTTTCGCCGTAGCCGACGTTGCCTTCATCATCCGTCAGCGTAACAGTCATGGGCTCGCCCAAACGTGCAGTAACTACGGCATCCACCGGAATACGCTTTTTGGCGTCCGGTCCGAAGAACTGCTGCGCATAGCTCATCAACCTGCTGTCGAGCGTGCGGAAAACGCGGTCATTCAAACGTACACCGTTAGGCACGTCAATCGTTACCTGCTGTCCGGGGGCAGCGCTCTGCACACTATTGCCGCCACACAGCATATCCGTAACAGTGGTGCCCACACGTCCGCCCACGCTTACCCAGAACTCCAAGCCATCGCCCAGATGCAGCTCCTTCTCCAGCTTGATAACTGCCTTATTACGGTTTTTATCCAGCTTAGCTACACGGCCGATAAGCACACCGCGGTTGTTAGGACGACGGTCGCTCATCATCGTACGTCCGGGACGGCGTTCCAAATAAGCGGTGGTGAAGTCACGGTTGAAGATTTGCTCGATATTCGCCAAATCCTCCTCCGGCACGTTGTAGTCACCGGCAAGATAGCTGTCAATCGCACGGCGGTAAGCATCTACTACTACCGCAACATATTCCGGACGCTTCATGCGTCCTTCGATTTTGTAGGACACAACGCCTGCGTCAATCAGCTGCGGCAAAATGCTCAAGGTATTCATATCCTTAGGGCTCAGCAGATACTGGCCTGCATCCTTGCCCTGCAGCATATCCTCATCCTTCGCGTTGAGCAGCTTATACGGTAAACGGCAAGGCTGGGCACAGCGTCCGCGGTTGCCGCTGCGGCCGCCGATAAGACTGCTCATAAGGCATTGACCGCTGTAGCATACGCACAAAGCGCCATGGATAAAGGTTTCGATTTCACTGCCTCGGCTGCAGGCTGCGCCGATTTCCTTCAGGCTCAGCTCACGCGCCAATACGCTGCGCTCCATGCCTGCGCCCATAGCGAAGTCTACACCGCTGCTGTTGGTAATGCTCATCTGCGTGCTGGCGTGCAGCGGCAGCTCCGGCACAATTTTCTGTGCCAGGCGGATAACGCCCAAATCCTGCACAATGAGTCCGTCTACGCCCACGTTATTCAAAAACAGCAGATAAGCGGATAAAGCCTCCAGCTCGCTGTCATCAACCAAAGTATTGACGGTAATATACAGGCGCACATGGTGCATATGCGCAAAATACACCGCCTTAGCCATTTCCTCTTCATCAAAATTGCTGGCATAGGCACGTGCGCCAAAGGCTTTACCGCCCATATATACAGCATCGGCGCCAGCGTTTACCGCTGCCTCCAATGCTTCCCAGCTGCCTGCGGGAGCAAGCAGTTCTATTGTTTTCTTTTCCATATGTTATCTACCTTTCACGCACTGCTGCCAGCAGTCTGTCATATCTGGCCTGCAGGCTTTGCAGCTCTTCTGCCAGCACAGCATTTCTTTGCTGCATTTCCTGCTCTAGCGCAGCATATTTTTCCTGCATTTTCTGCTCTGCCGCTGCGCACTTTTGCTGCAGCTCCTGCTCCATCGCAGCGCATTTTTCCTGCATTTTCTGCTCCGCTGCCACGGATTGCTGCTGCATTTCCTGTTTCAGAGCAACGCATTTTTCCTGCAGCTCCAGTCTGTCTGCAGCCAGATCGAGCGCCGTCCAGATGGCGATTTTATCTGTCTGCAGCAGCTTTTTGCTTTCTGCCAGCTCCTGCATTCTTCTGTCTACCTCTGCTGCTATTTTCAGCACCTGTTCTTCGGAAGCAGAGGTCGTTAATGCATAGGTACTATTATATATTTTTACAGAAACTGATGCTTTTTCCATAAACACATCCTCTAGCTTATTCTGCGATAACGGTAAAATTAAAGCTTTGCAGGCTCATTTTTTCCCAAGAGCGCTTGTAATCCATGCGGATATTGTAGGTACCGGGATTGGTAACTGCCAGCACCAAAATCTCAACGCCGGGCGCACCCATTCTTTCCTCGTCACCGCGCGGAATGGTAAACGAGCTGCCTACCTTGCTTACTGCCGGCGAGCTGCAGGCAAATTGCCAGCCGTAGCCGGTGGAAGGATTGCTGTCCAGCTTCAGCGCCATCAGACCGCTTGCAGGCAGACGCAATGTTTTGCCTGCAGCCTTATCGGTAATTTTCGCCAGCTGCAGCAAGCGTCCTGCTTCACCGATGCGCAGAGAGGTAACTACATCCCTGTAGGGCACAAAGCTGCTGTAGGCAGCATTTTTCTTGCTGCGCACAAACAAGCCCTCTTCTCCGAAGAGCACATTATCATAATTGCCCAAAGCAGCCTTTACGTTATCATTATCGACAAAGAAATCCGTAACCTCGAACTCCTTGCCGGTGGTCAAATCAAGATTCAGTCCGGCATACGCCTTGCGTCCGCCGTTGTCTGCCTCCAGTAGCAGGCTTACCAGACTCGGACGGTTCAGCATCACCTTATAGGTTACACTTCCCTGACCGCCTACCTCCTTGACCAGCTTAGCTGCAGCATCGCGCACCAATGCGTTGGCCTGTTTTTCCAGCTCAGAGGAATTACTGCCGTCGATATAAGGCAGCGTTGCCGTTGCCTTGCCGACAGAGGTCTGTTCGGTAAGCACCGTAGTCTGCTGGTCTGCCAGCACCGGCAGAGATAAACATAAGCACAATAATGTTGTCAACAGGATTTTCATAGCCTGCAGCTCCTTTCCAAAAACATTGCCCAAGCCTTGAACCTCTTGCTAAAAATTAAGCAGGAAGAAAGCCCTCCTGCTTAATTAAAGCAATCGCGCTAAAACTAGCCGCCAATCGCTATTTTACAATCATAAACTTTTAATGAACTCAACAGCCTTTTCCAGACGTGCCAGAGTTCTTTCCTTACCCAGCAGAACCATAACGTCAAACATACCGGGGCTTACGGTGCGTCCTGTCAGAGCCAGACGAGTCGGATGGATAACCTTGCCCAGAGCCAGACCGTTATCGGCAGCAATCTTATTGTATGCTGCTTCGGTAGAAGCCAGGTCATATACATCATCAGCCTTAATTGCTGCAATGCACTGCTCCAGTACAGGAATATTTTCTGCCTTGAAGTGCTTAGCTACACCCTTTTCATCATATTCTTCAACATCCTTGAAGAAGTAGGTGGAAGCATCGGCAACCTCCTGCAAAGTTTTAACGCGTACACGTACAACGTCTACGAGCTTTTCAAAATATGCTTCGTTGGCAGCATCGTTGAACCATTCTTCGGTTACCAGGCCGTCTTTAACGAAGAAAGGCTTAGCATCCGGCAGAATTTTTTCCAGCGGCAGCTCGGACAGATATTGGCCGTTCATCCAGGTGAGCTTTTTGGTGTCATAAATAGCAGCCTTTTTGCTCATCTGCTCCAGCTCAAACAGCTTAACGGTTTCTTCCAGAGTGAAGATTTCGCGTTCATCGCCGGGGCCCCAGCCAAGCAGAGTCAGATAGTTGATGATAGCTTCCGGCAGATAGCCTTGGCTACGGAATTCTTCAACGGAGGTTGCACCGTGGCGTTTGCTCAGCTTGGAACGGTCCATAGCCAGAATCATCGGCATATGACCGAACTTAGGCGGCTCCCAGCCCAGTGCTTCGTAAACCAGCAGCTGCTTCGGAGTGTTGGAAAGATGCTCTTCGGCGCGCAGTACGTGAGTCATGCCCATCAGATGGTCATCGACACAAACAGCGAAGTTATAGGTAGGAATACCGTTGGATTTTACAATTACGAAATCGTCGAACTGGTCCATGTTAAAGGTAACTTCGCCATGAATCAGATCATGCACGGTGATGCTGCCTTCGGCAGGAATCTTGATACGGATGGAATACGGTTCACCTGCAGCAATGCGTGCTTTAGCCTCCTCTGCCGGAATATCGCGGCAGGTACGTGCATAGCGGAACGGTTGCTTAGCAGCGCGTTGTTTTTCACGTTGTGCAGCCAGATCCTCGGTAGTGCAGAAGCAGTAGTATGCTTTGCCTTCGTCCAGCAGCTGCTGAGCATATTTTTTGTAAATATCAAAGCGCTCGGACTGATAGTAAGGACCGTATTCACCGCCGGCCTCCGGGCCTTCATCCCAGTTGATGCCCAACCATTTCAGGCTGGTAAGGATTTGGCTTACGGAATCCTCTTTCAGGCGTTCAATATCGGTATCCTCAATACGCAGAATCAGCTTGCCGCCCATTTTGCGGGCAAACAGCCAGTTAAACAGCGCAGTACGCGCACCACCAATATGTAAATACCCAGTAGGACTGGGAGCAAATCTTACTCTGACTTCAGACATTTCATCGTCTCCTTACATTTTAATTACAAATATAGATTGTCAACCAGATTAATTATACAGCTTTGCAGAAAAAAGTGCAAATATTAATCTGCGTTGCCGCCGTTTTTTATTTTTCTTCATGATTTAAAGAAAAAGTAAATCTGAAAGACTTCGTTCATAGAAAACTGCTTTTATTGCTATTATTTCGCATTTTTTCGTTTGTCTAACCGCCGTTTTCGTATTATAATATTGTAATAAAGTAAATAAAAGGAGGATGCTTATGTGCCAAACCCCAGATTGGTCCGTCGGTGACCGCTATCTGCGTGAAAACGTTCCAGAGCTCGCCCCGTTAGTTGACCGTTATTCGCCCTGTCCGTTAAAACCAAAATCTAAAGAGGTTTATTTTACTATATTACTGACCGGCATTATTGCCCAACAGCTGCCGCCTGATGTCAGCCAGCAGCTGATGAAAAAGCTCGAAGGCCTCACCGGCAATCCCATTACGCCGCAGGCAGTGCTTAATGCTTCCGCTGAGGACCTGCTCAGCATCGGTCTGGTTAAGCAAAAGGTAGATTACCTGCGCAGCTTTGCCGAAGCAGTGATCAACGGCAGCGTAACCATGGATAAGTTCGATGATATGACCGACAGTCAGATTACCAAACAGCTGATGCAAATCCGCGGCCTCGGCCAATGGACCATCGAAATGTTTCTGCTGCTGGCTCTGTGCCGCACGGACGTTGTTCCCAGCGCTGACTTCATCTTCAAAAAAGAGCTGCAGAAAATGCTCAATCTTAGTGACATCCCCAAACGCGGCAAAATCAATACACTAACAGAAAGCTGGCGTCCCTGGCGCTCGCTCGCAGTGTGGTATATCTGGCAAAAAGCTAACGATAGCGAAAAAAAATAACACCAAAAGCAAAACAAAACCGTCCTTCCCAGTCTGCGATTTGCAGATAACGGGAAAGGACGGTTTTTCTTATTCTCCGAACATTATTTACTGTTCACTAATCACTGAATACTATTTCAGGCTGGCAATAGCGGCAGCGGTATCCTCAGCGCCGTAAACATAGGAGCCTGCTACCAATACGTTGGCACCGGCAGCCTTCACCAGCTTGGAGGTTTCGGCGTTTACGCCGCCGTCAACCTGAATATCCACGTTCAGGCCACGCTCGGTAATCATCGCATGCAAGCGCTCAATCTTCGGCACTACGCCTTCAATAAAGCTCTGGCCGCCGAAGCCGGGGTTAACGGTCATCAGCAGTACCATGTCAACGTAAGGCAGAATTTCTTCTACCGTACTCAAGCTAGTAGCGGGATTCAGCGCAACGCCGGCCTTCATGCCTTCAGCCTTAATCTGCTGGATGCAGCGGTGCAGATGCTTGGTGGTTTCTACATGCACAACAATCTGGTCGGCACCGGCAGCCTTGAAATCGGCAATGTATTTTTCCGGATTTTCTACCATCAGATGGCAGTCGAAAAACAGGTCGGTTACCTTACGGATTTTTTTCACTACAGGAGCACCGAAGGTCAGGTTAGGTACAAACTGGCCGTCCATAACATCGATGTGTACCCAGTCAGCGCCGGCAGCTTCAATTTTTTTGATTTCATCAGCCAGATATGCAAAATCGGCAGATAAAATTGATGGAGCAACTTTAATCATCATTTTCTTCCCTCTTTCTCTTGCAGGAGTTTTACCTCTGCTAACATTGTCAAATATGATTCATAACGGCTGGCAGAAATCTTTCCTGCAACCACAGCATCCTTTACACCGCAGACAGGCTCGTGCGTATGCGTACAGGGACAGAACCTGCAGCCTGCCTCATAATCGGCAAACTCACGGAAGGAGGCCAGCACCATTTCGGCGGTCAGGCCCTCCAGCAGCAGGTTGCCGAAGCCCGGAGTATCCGCAATATAGCCTTCGTCGAACGGCAGCAGCTGAGCATAGCGTGTAGTATGCTTGCCGCGGCCGATTTTTTCGCTAACCTCACCCGTGCGCAAGTCAACGCTGCTGTCGATAGCGTTGATAGTAGACGATTTACCTACGCCCGAAGGTCCGCCAAAGGCACAGATTTTACCACGCAGACGCTCACGCAGAGCCTCCACGCCGGTACCGTTCTGCGCCGACAGAGTATAAACCTCATAGCCAATAGGCTCATAAACTGCCTTCACCTGCTCAATCAGGCCCGCAGGAGCGTTATCCTCTTTATTGAGCACCAAAATCGCAGGAATTTTCGCCAGCTCTGTCAACGCCAGCAGCTTATCTGCCAGCAGAAAGCTGAAGTCCGGCGCAGCACAGGCAAAGGCTGCCACAAACAAATCCAGATTAGCCAGCGTGGGACGCGGCAGAAAGTTTCTGCGCGGCAGCACACCGGTAATCATCCCCTCGCGCTTTTCGCTGCTGCTTACCTCAAAGCCGGCGATATCACCTGTTGCCAGCGAAAAACGGTTTTTCTTCATTTTTCCCTTTACCTTGCAGGTATAAGGCTCGCTTTCGCCTTCTACCTTAAGGTAATAATAGCCGTTATAATTTTTCAGGACTCTGCCCTGCAGCTCTGCCATGTTTACAGGTTCCTTTCGGAAATGAGCTTGCCGTCACAGATGAACTGGACCTTGGCATTGCCTGCATATTCCACCTTCTGACGCAGACGCACGCTGCCGTTTTGTGTACCGCTGTACAGTGTTGCCGTGCCATTGTCATCTGTCAGTACAATACGCACGTTGGCAGGCTTGCCGCTCGGCACGACAAAGTCAACGTAGGCGCTCTTCTTCTCGCCGCCGGCAGCTACGGTAATTGCTACTGCCGCGCCGTCGTTAAGGTTACTGCCTACACCCGGGGTGCAGGCCAGAACTACATTCTTTTTGGCACTGGCATCCTGAACCTTTTTGATTTCACCAAGCTTCAGCCCTGCCTGCTCCAGCATGCCCTTAGCTTCGTCAACAGATTTGCCGATAATATCCGGTACCGGCTTATCGCCTTCGTTAATTACCAAATCGATGGCAGTTCCTTTGGGAGCCTTGTCCAGGCCCTTCGGCGACTGGCTGAGTACAGCGCCGATTTTACCGCCGTCCACATGCTTGCGCGTCACCTTGCCGACCTTAAAGCCTGCATCCGCCAGCTGCTGCTCCGCCTTCGACAGCGACATGCCTGTAACATCAGGCACAGCCTTCAGCTCCGCGCCCTTACAGATGGTCAGGATAATAAGGCTGCCCTGCTTACGTTTTTCGCCGGCCTTCGGAGACTGCTCCATAACAGTACCTGGCTTAAACTTATCAGGATCGCCGTATTTTTCCTCCAGCTCTACCTTAAACTGCTTTTCCTCCAGCAGCTTCTGTGCTTCTACTACCGTCATATTGGTAACATTAGGCACTTCAATTTCCGCCAGGTTGCGGTTGAAGATAAAGTGCGCTACCAGCGAAATTGCTACTACCGCAGCAGTAATCATTACTATCAGTTTGGTATAATTCAGCTTTTTCTTAACCACCGGTTTTTCATCCCCTGTTTTTTCGGAAGGCATTGCTTCCTGCTTTTCCTGAATTTTTTCCGGCTCTTGTGTTACAGCCGGAGTTACCTGCTTCGGCGGCAGCTCACTGCGCACCGGCTTCATAATCACCGTAGCACCATCATCAGGGCTATCGACAACATTGCCGTTATGCTTCACCGCGCCCAGCTCCTGATGATAGTCCTCGCTGCTGAACGGGAAGAGCTTCATCTTCAAATTCAGCAAATCGCGTCGCATCTGACCGGCATTGGCGTATCTGTCCTCACAGCGCTTCGCCAGCGCCTTGTTCATAATCTCCTGCATGCCCTCGGGAACCTCGTCCATATAGTCCTTCAGCTGCGGCACCGGCTTTTCTACATGCATCATAGCAACAGAAACAGCCGTTGTACCGACGTAGGGAACCTCACCCGTAAGCATTTCGAAGAGCACTATGCCCAAGGAATAGACATCGCTGCTGGCAGTAATCTTACCGCCGCAGGCCTGCTCCGGCGAAATATAATGCACAGAACCCATTACCGATTTGGAATAAACCATTGTCTGGTTGGTAACCATTTTGGCAATGCCGAAATCGGCAATTTTAGGATTCATATTTTTATCTATTAAAATATTCTGCGGCTTGATGTCACAGTGAATAATATTATGGCTGTGAGCATGCTGCAGCGCATCTGCAAGACGTACGGCGATTTCGAGAACGGTATTCAGGCTCAGCTTGTGCTCCTGCATATATTCCTTCAGCGTCACACCGTCAACATATTCCATAACTATATACTGGTTGCTGCCCTCCGAAACAACATCATAAATATTGATGATATACGGATGCACCAGACGCGCCGCGGATTTTGCCTCCCGGCGGAACTGCTCCAGCAGCTCGCTATCCTCAAGGAATTGGTCGCGCAGCATTTTTACGGCTACATTACGGTCCAAAAGCTGGTCGTGGGCCAAAAAGACTTCGGCCATACCGCCATAGCCAATCGGACGAATAATCTCATAGCGTCCGTTCAAGATGGTCTTGCCATTTTTATCCATTACAGCTTTCCTCCCCCTGCGTAGTTAAATCAATCAGAATCAGGGACACATTATCGCGTCCGCCGTTGTCCAGGCTCTGCTCCAGCAGCTTATCCGCAGCCTGCTCCGGATCGGCGCAGCCGATAATCCGGCTGATTTCAGCCGCACGCAGCATGTCGGACAGACCGTCGCTGCACAGCAGCAGCCTGTCACCCTCCTGCAGACGGAAGCTGAAGAAATCAGCCTTTACCGTTTCCTCTACACCCAGGGCTTGCAGCAATATATTACGCTGCGGATGTACAAAGGCTTCCTCATCCGAAATTTTTCCCTGTTCCTGTAAATCTGCTACCAGTGTATGGTCATGCGTCAGCTGCTCCAGCTTGTCGTTGCGGAACAGATACAATCTGCTGTCGCCTACATGGCAGCAGTAGCCGTGACCGTCCCCCGACAGATAAAGCGCCGTCATCGTCGTTCCCATGCCGGAATAGCTTTCGTTGCTTACCGCCATTTTATAAACGTGCGTATTGGCCTTGTCAAAGGCCTCCAGCATAACCTTACGGATATTCTGTTCCTCCTGCTCATGGCGCAGGCTGTGTGTTGCAGCCTCAAAGGCTTTGATAGTAGACCTGCTGGCGATTTCGCCTGCCGCATAGCCACCCATACCATCTGCTACAGCAAAAAGATACGGCTCGCGCACCAGCAGCGCATCTTCATTATTTTCTCTGACCAGGCCCACATGGGTTCTGCTGATTACCTGCATTATTTTTGCTCCTGTTCCTTGGCAAATTTAGCCCGCAGCTGACCGCAGGCTGCATCAATATCCTTGCCCATCTCCTTACGAACAGTAGCGTTAGTCCTGTTTTTCTGCAGGATGCGCAAAAAGCGTTCTACTGCCGCTTTGGATGGACGCTCAAATCCCTGCTCCGGTACCGGGTTGGCCGGTATCAGATTAACGGATGCCTGCTTATAGCGCAGATAATTGCTCAAAAGCTCCGCGTCCTGCGGACTGTCATTTTTTCCCTTCAACAGAATATATTCATATGTTATCTGCCTGCCGCTGGCCTTGCTGTAGCTTTCGGCAGCTGTCAGCACATCCACGAAAGGATAGCCCTTGTTGACAGGCATCAGTGCTGTACGCAGCTCATTTTTGACGGCATGCAGTGAAATTGCCAGATTAATCGGCTTGCCCTGCACCTCCAGGCGTTTAATGCCCGGAATAATGCCGCAGGTAGAAAGCGTCATGTTGCGGTAGCTCATGTTACAGGTGTCCTCGCGGTGCAGAAAATCCAACGCCTGCAAAACGCTGTCAAAGTTCAGCATCGGCTCACCGCTGCCCATAACCACCACTCTGCTCACCATCGCGCCCTGCTCACGCAGGCGCTCGTTGAACAGGTAAACCTGCGCCACGATTTCCGCAGCCGTCAGATTGCGTACAGCGCCCTTCAGGCCGCTGGCACAGAAGGCACAGTGCATATCGCAGCCGACCTGGCTGGAAACGCACACGCTGTAGCCGTAATCATGGTGCATCAGAACAGTTTCTACCGAATTGCCGTCCGGCAAGCCCAAGAGCAGCTTGCTCGTCATGCCGTCAGAGGAATTCTGCTCACGCAAAATTTTCAGACTGCGCGGCAGCACGGTAAATTTTTCCTGCAGCACGGTAATATCGGCCTTGCTCAGGTTGTGCATAGCGGCAAAATCAAAGACCGACTTTTGGTACAGCCATTGAAACACCTGCTTGGCACGGAACTTTTTCAGTCCTGCCGCCACAAATAATTCTTGTAATTCTTCTATTGGTAAAGCAAAAATATCTTGCATTCTCTTACCTCTATATTACTGCTTTTTCATCAGCTTACAGATATAAAAGCCGTCAATGCCGTCATTCTGCGGCAGAAGCTGCAGCTCCTGTACCTGCTCACCCGTCAGCGGATGCGTAAATTCCACACGCTGCCATTCGGGATGCTGCGTTAAAAACTCTTCTACCAGATAATGGTTTTCGCTCTGCTCAATCGTGCAGGTGCTGTAAACCATGGTACCGCCATCCTTCACGTACTGTGCGGCATTCTTTAAAATCGCCAGCTGCAGCGGCGGGAACAGCTTCAAGTCCTTACGCTGCTTGCGCCAACGTGCTTCCGCACGGCGGCGCAGCACACCCAGACCGGAGCAGGGTGCATCAACCAAAACTCTGTCAAACGCGCCCAGCCATTCGCTGCGCAGCTGCAGAGCATCGTTCTGCAGTGCTTTGACGCTCTTCATACCCAGACGGGCAGCGTTTTCGGCAATCAGCTCCAGCTTGTGCTCGTGGATATCGCAGGCGATAACCTCGCCCTTATCCTGCATAAGCTGTGCCACGTGCGTTGCCTTGCCGCCGGGAGCGCTGCACATATCCAGCACGCGCATTCCGGGCTGCGGCACCAACACCGGCGCTACCAGCATGGAGCTTTCGTCCTGAATATAAAAATGCTGCGGCAGTGCTGCCAAAAGTGTATGCAGCGACGGCAGATGCTCTGCCACAATTCCGTAAGGACTCCATTCGGAAGCACGCACCTGCGCCCCCATTTCCGTCAGATCAGCCAACAGCTTGTCGCGCGTAGTCACCAGCGTATTAACACGCAGGCACACCGGCGCAGCCGTATTATCAAACGCCAGCAGGCGTTCGGTGCCGCCGCGTCCCCACGGTCCCAGCCAGCGTTTCACCAGCCAGCGCGGATGGTAATACTGCAGCGACAGATAATCGGCATCCTGCTTTTCGGCATCGGGCAGGACGAACGCACCTGCCTCCTGCTTACGCAGCAGACCGCGCAGCACGCCGTTGACGAACTTGGCACTGCCCTCATGGCTCACCGAGCGTGCCAGCTTTACAGCCTCGTTTACTGCCGCCGACGCAGGAATGCGCGTCATATACAGCAGCTGGTAGGTACTGATGCGCAGTATCGCCAGAATATCACCGGCCACCTTATCCAGCGGACGGCTGACGCACTGCGCCAGATACCAGTCAAGCGTACCGCTAGCCTTCACCGTGCCGTATACCAGCTCTGTTGCCAGCCTTCTGTCAAGATCGCTCAATCTGCTGCCACGCAGATACTGGTTCAGCGCGATATTCGTATAAGCGCCGTCCTCCAGCACCATACGCACCAAAAGCGCCGCTGCTCCGCGGGCGCTTTCAGGATAATTTGCTTTTTGTTCCTTCCGCATGCTTTGTTTCTTCCTCATCATCTTCCATAAATGCTAAAATTGCTGCTTCCAGCTTATTAATATCTACCCGTGTATTAAAGCAGGGACCGAAGGGACGCTCGTTTAAAACGCCCAGAACCGGCAGAGGAAACACGTCCTGAATGCCGCTGGTCAGGTCACGCTCGCAGGCCACAGCCACAATCGCCTTCGGCCTTGCCTGCTTCACCATCTGCCTTGCCAGCGTACCGCCTGTAGCCACAGCAAAATGGCAGCCGTACTTGTGCGCCAGCCCCAGCATAGCACCTACGCTGCAGCGTCCGCACTGACGGCAGTTCTCTACGTTACGGGTTATCTTATGTACGCAGGTATCCAGCTGGATACAATGCGGTGTTAAAATCATAATTCGGTTAGCAGGCACCTTCACCTTATGCTGCAGCACCAGATTGTTGCTGACCTCGATAAAGGACTGCTCAATGCGGTCACGGGGAATGTTAAATAAGCGTCCCAATACTACCGCAAAGGGGAAAAGAATATTAATCGCCTTCCACGCCCAAAAATACAAAATCTTGAGTACCGGTATTCCCAACAGCGCCATAACAATTCCCAGAACGCCGCTGAGCATTGCCAACACTATAAGTACGCCGAAAAAGCCGAAGACTATCGGCAGGAAACGGCTGATTTCATAAAGCCCCGGAAAGGTTACCTTCCAGACCACATAAAACATCAACGCGCCTAATACGGCGCTGATGGAGGTCAGAGCCATAAATATACGTTTTTTGGGCTTAAATACACTGTCTTCGTTCATTAAAAGATTACTCCTTCAAATCACAGCCTGCTTCAGGCAAGCAGGTCGCCCTCCTGTACGCCGCGGCCGTTCAGGAAAACCTGCGCCGGCATACGTTTTTTGGATTCGGGCTGTACCTCGGTGATTTCCAGTACGCCCTCACCGCAAGCTACAAAGAAGCTGTGCTTGCCGGTTTCGATAACGGTACCGGCAGCAGCAGCGCTGCTTTTGTCAGTCATTTTGCTGCCCCAGATTTTCAAGCTCTTGCCGTTCGGCAGCTTGGTAAAGGTGCTGGGTGCAGGGTTAAAGCCACGGATAAGGTTGTGTACCTCCTGCGCCGTTTTACTCCAGTCGATATGCTCCATGCTGCGGTCGAGAAGTGTCGCATAGGTGGCCTGTTCGTTATCCTGCGGTTCTGCCACAGCGGTACCTGCAGCAATTTTGTCAATAACCTCGAGCAGCAGCGCTGCACCCTGCTCACGCAGAGCGTCATGCAGCTCGCCCATCGTGGTGTTTTCAGCAATAGGCACCACTACCTTATCCAGCATAGCGCCAGTATCCATGCCAATATCCATCTGCATAATCGTTACGCCGGATTCCTTTTCGCCCTTGATGATGGCGTACTGAATCGGTGCCGCACCGCGATACTTCGGCAGCAGGGAAGCGTGTACGTTGATGCAGCCGTATTTCGGCAGCTCCAGAATTTCCTTGCTCAAGAACTGACCGAAGGCAGCTACGACAATCAGCTCCGGCTGCAGCTCGTGCAGCAGCTCAACAAATTCAGGAGTTTTTACCTTTTGCGGCTGGTAAACAGTCAGTCCCTGCGCCAGCGCATATTCTTTAACCGGTGTTTGCAGCAGCTTGTTGCCGCGTCCCTTAGGACGATCCGGCTGAGTTACTACCGCAAGAATTTCATGCTTACCGCTTTCGCACAGCGCCTGCAGGCTGCCTACTGCGAAATCCGGTGTTCCCATAAATACTATACGCATTTGTTTTCCTCCGTATATCTTTTTTTCATATCCCGCTCAGGATTTATCTTACAGCATCCTCGGGATTTTCCTTCTGCTTAGGCGAAATGGTTTTAGCCTTGTCGATGAACAGAATGCCGTCCAGATGGTCCAGCTCATGCTGAATGCAGATAGCCAAAAGACCACTTGCGGAAAGCAGCATGCGCTGACCGGTTTTGTCGGTGAATTCGCATTCCACATATTCGGAGCGCTCTACCTCGCCCTCATAATCAGGCACGGAAAGACAGCCTTCGCTGCCCAGCACCTTGCCCTCGCGTTTAACAATTTCAGGGTTAATCAGCTCGTACAAGCCTTCGCCTACGTCAATAACTACTACGCGCTTGCTTACACCCACCTGCGGTGCTGCCAGGCCTACGCCGTCGGCCGCATACATTGTTTCTGCCATATCACGCAGCAGACGCTGCAATTTTTTATCTATACGCTCTACCGGTTGAGCCACCTCACGCAGCACCGGAGCGCCGGCAATCACTATTTTTAACTTAGCCATTTTTGTTCCTCCTTGTATCTATTCCAATAATTCATTATAACACATTACTACAGGAAAAAACAAATTCTCTGCACAGGCTTCCTCATATATTTAAGCAAATACTGCAAAAGCCTTCTGCGTCAGGCGTATTTTTCCCGTCAACGTCAGAAGGCTTTGGAGCTTTTTAGTTATTTATTTTTTATAATTGTTTTTATCTACCATACGGATACCGGTATTCATCAGCTTTTGTGCCGGCTTGCTGCCATCTTTTACTGCTGCAGCGGCAGCCATCACAGCCTCATAGCCCATTTTGTACTGATTCTGTACGGCAACGGCAATACTATAGTTTTTGTCCTCCAGGCCCAGTAAGGTCTTTTTGCCAAGGTCAAAGCCGGTAACGGCAATATCCTTACGGCCTGCAGTCATTACAGCTTCCACAGTTGCATTGGTGGAGCCGTTGTTGCAGGCAATAATGCCTTTAACATTATGAGTATTTTTGATTTTTTCGGCAACCAGCTTAACTGCGCCTGCATCATCACCGTAGTTAATAATATAATCATGTTCGATTTTCCAGCTTGCAGGAGCAAATTTACCCCAGTTTGCCATAATGCTGTTCAGACGGTCGGCAATCGTAGTGCTGGCCAAGGTGCTGACATGTACCAGAACTGTTGCCTCCTCGGATTCCTTCACACCGTTAGCCTTCATCTGCTCCACCATCTGTTGGCAAACCTCAGCACCGGCTTCCAGGTTGTTGGTAAGGAAGGCTGCATCATAATCATTGCTGCTGAGAGCGGTATCAACCAAAAATACCGGCAACTTCTGCTCGCGCAGAGTTTTCGCACTTGCCGTCATATTGGAGCTGTCCGCCGGAGCAAGTATTACTGCGTCCGCTTTTTTACCGGGAAGCTCTTTGACCATATCGCGTTGCAGCTCCCAGTCGCCGTCCTTCATAACGCCGCCGACATAAACGTTAACGTCAGCCTTAGCTGCTCCGTCCTTAATGCCACGGATAACATCCTCCCAATAGTTACCCTTCATAACCTTGAGCACAGCATAGACATTTTTGCGTCCTTCCTTAATTTCTGTTACAGGCTCAAAATCCTGCTTAGTTTTGGCGTTCATAACCTTTTGTGTCACCGCGCCCTGTTGCGCATTGTTGCCGCCGCAGCCTGCAACGCCTACAAGCAGTAAAGCCGAGAATAAAACTGCTAATAATTTCTTCATACCCATATTATCAACCTCCGCCTTCTTGCAAACGCTTCGATGTTTGTTCATGTATTGTAAGAATTATTATAGCACTTTCATACGAAAAATCAAGTAATTTGAAATCTTTATTTGTTTCAACCCAAAGTCTACTGAAACATTTACGCTAAAGATTAAAATGGTTAGCAAGCATCAACCTTAACCCAAAAACCTGTTATTTGCTTCTTTCAAAACAAAAATAAATATTATTTTTGTCCTCATTCAATTCACAATAGCTTGCATTACACTAGGATAACTTTACAAAAACATCTTTCTTGTCACCGAAATTTGTGCTATAATCTATTATCAAGCAAACAAAAGCTAACAACTGTACAGTATGCTTTATGATTATGATAATTTAGGGAGGATTTTTACATATGCTGAACCAGGTTTCTTTATTCACCGAAAACAACGAGGGTGGTTTGTTCAAAATCACTACCATTCTCGCTAAAGCCAATATCAATATTTACACCATGCTGGCCAATGACAGTGCGGAATTCGGCATCGTGCGCCTGATTGTGGACAAAGCAGAAACTGCTATCGAGGTGCTGAAGGCAGAAGGCTACCAATGCCGTCAGGACAAGGTTATTGCCGTAGAGATGAACGATACTCCGGGTTATCTGGACGGAATTCTTGCCGCTATCCACGGTGCCAACATCGACATTTCTTATCTGTATATTTCCTTTAACCGTGATAACGTTAAGCCGGTAGTAGTTTTCAAAACCAACGAGCCGGAAACTGCCACCTTCCTCATCGGTCGTGGCTACAAGCTGCTGGAAACATTTTAATAGCTGAGAAAATTTAGAGGCCGCCCGCTGAAGCAGGCGGTCTTTTTTGCATGCAAAAAAAGCTGCCGCAGCCTTCGCCGCAGCAGCTCATACTTATCATGTTTACAATTCTTCCGCCAGGTCAAGCAACAGTCTTTCCGTCTTATCCCAACCCAGGCAAGGGTCGGTAATAGATTTGCCGTAAACGCCGTCATGCACGCCCTGAGCACCGTCCTCGATATAGCTTTCAATCATTAATCCCTTGACGATTCTATTGATATCGGCATTCAGCTTGCGGGAATGCACAATATCCTTAGCGATGCGGATTTGCTCCAGATATTTTTTGCCGGAGTTGGCGTGGTTGGTATCCACAATAATTGCCGGATTCTGCAGCTGACGTTCTGCGTACATATCAATAACGATTTTCAGCACCTCATAATGGTAGTTGGGGAAGCTGTTGCCGATGGGGTCAACATAACCGCGCAAAATAGAATGCGCCAGCGGATTGCCCTTGGTGCGCACCTCCCAGCCACGGAACAGGAATTCCTGCTCATGCTGCGCCGCCGCCACGCTGTTGAGCATAACGGACAAATCACCGCTGGTAGGATTCTTCATGCCAACGGGAATGCCTACGCCGCTGGCAATCATGCGGTGCAGCTGATCCTCGCTGGAGCGCGCACCGACTGCGGCATAGCTCAGCAAATCGGACAGATAGCGGAAAACCTCAGGATAGAGAATTTCCTCGGCACCGGTCAGACCTGTTTCTTCTACCACGCGCACGTTCATTTTGCGGATGGCGATAATACCGCCCAGCATATCCTCCTCACCCTCGGGAGAAGGCTGATGCAGCATACCCTTATAGCCTACGCCGATAGTACGCGGCTTGTTGGTGTACAGGCGCGGTACGATAAAAATTTTATCCTGTACCTTTTCCTGCAGCTTGGCCAGACGATAAACATAGTCCAGCACAGCGTCCTCGTTATCGCTGGAGCAAGGACCGATAACCAGCAAAAAGCGGTCATCCTTGCCTGTAAAAATATTCTTTATAGCCTCGTCACGCTGCAACTTCAGCAGCTTAGAAGCCTTACTTACCGGATAATCCTCCATTAAGGCCTGCGGCGACGGCAGCACCTTGATAAATTCCATCTGCATGCTCATAAACAATTACTCCCATTAATCAATTTGCTGACACCGACAGATTTTTTGCAACATTCTATCAGTATTCGCAGTGCTAAATTTCCTATATTGTAACACAAACTCCGTTTTTATACAATCATTTATCACTTTAAATTACACTTACAGGATCAACATTAAAGTACAAATTAGGCTTTTCCTTAAATTCACTGTTCAGCAGCGCTTCCTTTGTTTCCTTCAAATCCTGCGCCTTCAGCAGCACGTTGAAGCGGTACAGATCATAGGCTTTCGCCACCAACGAGGGGAACGGTCCTGCAATCAGCAAATCCTCCAGCTTACCTTGCAGCTTCAGGCTCTGCAGATAAAAAACAACCTGCTGCGCCAACGCCAGACCAGCGCCCTCATCCTTATCCACCACCTGCAGCTTGAGCATCTGGGCGAACGGCGGATAAAAATAGTTCTTGCGCTCCTGCAGCTCACGCTTGGCAAAGGTGTCGTAATCCTGCGTCACCGCCAGCTGCAGAATCGGGTTATCCGGATCATAGGTCTGGAAGATTACATGTCCCGGCCTGTCACCGCGTCCCGCGCGCCCCGCTGCCTGCGTCAGCAGCGAAAAGGCTCGCTCCGACGCTCTGTAATCCGGCAGATGCAGCGTGCTGTCCGCCGCCAATACGCCTACCAGCGTTACATTGGGAATATCGTGTCCCTTCGCCACCATCTGCGTGCCTATCAAAACATTGGCCGCACCGTCGGCAAAGCGCCGCAAGATATCGGCATGCGCAAACTTCGCCACAGTCGAATCCTGATCCATGCGCAGCACACGCACCTCCGGCAGCTGCTGCAGCTGTTCTTCCGCCTTCTGCGTACCGCTGCCGAAATATTTGATGCGGCGGCTGTGACAGTTTGGGCATTCCTGCGGCAGCGGCATCGTGTTACCGCAGTAATGGCAGCGCAAATCCTCGTTCTTCTTATGGTAAACCATTGCTACGGCGCAATGCGGACAGGTAATCGTCTGGCCGCAGTCACGGCACATCACAAAGGTAGAATAGCCACGACGATTCAAGAGGACAATCGCCTGCTCCCCCGCCGCCGCCGTCATCACCAACGCCTGCTGCAGCGCGCGCGACAGCACGCTGAAATTGCGTGCCTCCAGCTCCTTACGCATATCCACGATTTCAACCTTTGGCAGAGCAGCGCCGTTCGGACGTGACGTAAGATGCAAATGTGTACACTCGCCCTGCAGTGCCTTATAATACGTGCATAAATCCGGCGTAGCACTGCCAAGCACCAAAGCTGCGCCGGTCAGGCGGCAGCGGGTGCGGGCAACATCACGTGCATTGTAATGCGGACGATGGTCCTCCTCCTTGTAGCTGCCTTCGTGCTCCTCGTCGACAATCACCAGTCCCAGCTTTTCAAACGGAGCGAACACAGCACTGCGCACGCCAATCAGCACCTTTGCCCTGCCTGTGCGCATGCGGTGCCACACATCGCCTCTTTCGTTTTGTGAAAGCTTACTGTGCGCTACAGCAATTTCGCTGCCAAACCACGCCTGAAAGCGCTTCACCAGCTGTGCCGTGAGCGCAATTTCCGGCACCAGCATCAGCACCTGCCAGCCTGCATCCACAGCATGAGCCGCCGCTCGCAGATAAACCTCCGTCTTGCCGCTGCCGGTAATACCCTGCAGCAAAAAAGACTGCGCACGCTGCGCATCTATCACCTGATTGATTTTAACAGCAGCATCCTGCTGCTCCTCCGTCAGCTGCAGGCTTTCGCCACGCTCCTGCACAGTGTTGTAGCTGTTGCGCAGCACACGCTTCTGCACCACGTCCGCCAAACCGTTTTGCGCTAATGCGCGTGCCACAGCGGAGCTCACACCCTGCTGCGCCAGCTCGCTCACGCTAAGTGCCCCTGCAGCCTGTGCCAGTATGCCCAACGCAGCATGCTGCCCCTTGGCACGTTTGGCAAGCGTTCCTTCAGCCAACACCTGCCTGCCTGCGGCATTGATGCGGTAAGCCAACACAGTTTTTTCCTGCAAACGCTCATTATAAACATAATAAAGCAAACGTCCCTGCGCATCACGCACGGCACGCCGCTTAATACTCGATTTCCCCGGCACAAAAAGACGCATCGTCTCTGCCAGCGAACACATATAATAATCTGCCATCCATTTGGCAGTAGCCAGCATTTCCTTATCAAACCAAGGAGTATCGCCCAAGGCTGCCTCCACAGGCTTCAGCTTACCGCGGAGCTCCAGGTCAGCAGGCAATGGCACACACTCCACCACAAAGCCTTCCACCTTCTGGCCGCTGAAGGGAACAACTACACGCCAGCCGCTGTCTATAAACTGCAGTGCTTCCGGCACACTGTAGGTAAACTGGCGGAATAAATTTTTTACCGGTAAATTTATCGCAACATTAACAGCAAACATGGCAACCTCCTGCAAACATACTTGTAGTTTATTATAGCATAAATCAGGGAGAATGCGGAGAGCGTTTATATAAAAAAGCGTTCTACCAAAGTTGGGCAGAACGCCTTTTGCAGCTTTATGCTATTTTACTGTTATGCTGTCAGCTTGGAGGCAAGCTCACGTACTTCTGCTTCCGAAAGCTTGGAGTGACGCACGGTAAACTCAATGCTCATACCATCAGCCAAGAGTCCCTTGGCAAATTCAATTTTATTTTCTTTGGCAGTTGCTTCTGCTGCTTCTTTAGCTGCTTCTTTAGCTACTGCTTCTGCCTTTCTTGCAGCATATTCTTCAATTACGTCTGTCATTTTTTCTTCGCCCTCCTTACTGTATTTCAAAAACTCCATGCGCTCGGCAAATTCATGGTAATGCAAATTCTTAGGATCTGTGCAATATAAATCCTGCATCAGTTTACCTAATGCTGTATCATCTCTACGCTGGCTGTTGACATAAATGATATGCGAACCATCCTCAAAGCATTTCGCATTTTCATCTATTCTGCGTCTTATATTATACAACGGTAGATTATCGTGCAAGACGTCGTTTTCTGTGATAAAAATTACGTAGGTATCCGGAAGCTCTTCGTAGAGCTTACCAGGCTGCAGGAAGTGTGTATCAAGGATACTGCTGTAAAATCTTGCGCGTCTTGCCGGGGCACCTTCATCGCTTCTTTGCACCTCTACGTTGAAATAGCGTCCCTCGCTATCCTGCGCCAGGATATCCAACTGCGAAGAATGTCCGTAGATGTTTTGAATAAAGCTTTGTATCCTGACATTCCTCACCTTAATTTTATCATCTTCCAGGATTACGCGCAAGAAAATCTGCGCTGCTTCTTTGTTATCATCAAGCATAAAGTTCATAAACCTGTTGTTCATCATGCAAAGGCTGCGGATGACCTGCTTGATTTCACTTTCTTGATTTGCTTCATTTTTCTGCATTATTTCAACTCCCTTCTTCTTAACAAAAAACACCCTATGTACTACTCAATAATACATAAGGCGTTCTCAATGACGCTGCGACGACCTTACTCCAGGCAGGCGTGCAAAATCTTACGGTCTTATATTATCAGATAATTGCGATAATGTCAAGAATAGTATGAAAATTCTTTAATCTTTCTTGAAGAATAAGACGTTCTACCGCAATCATGTAGAACGCCTTGTAATGCTATGCTGTTATGCTGCCATCAAGGATAAAATTTTCTTTCCTGCCCTATTCAAAATAGAGCAAAATCACTGCTTCAGCGCTTCGTCAATACCAGATGCGGGTTTTAGTATCCGGGTAATTATTGTTTCTAAACATTTCATAAAGCATACTAACACCGTGGCCGCGATACATTGAACCAAAATTTTCTTTTAGCTCATCAGGATCATCCAACAGTTTAATTTCTCCGTTTTTTTATTGACAGAAAAATAATAAGCTATTTTGCTGCCACTTGGGTATGCATTATAATAGACGATATCATCAATTTCTTTTTCTTTCTGCATTTTCAACATTTTGATTCACTGTCCTTTATTTCTTTTGAGCAATATATCATTGATTTTTCCATCTGTATCAGTATTATAAAACACATACATAACTACTTCAGTTGGATTTTCATGATGATATAATTCCAGATACTTGTCACCATATCCTTTTGCTTTCTTTCTTCCATGAAAGCCACCTAATCTGTAGAAAAAATTTTGAGTTTCTTTTTGTTTATATGCACCCTCTGCGAACTCTAACTTCAGCGCATTCAATACCTCTTCCCGCCCAAAATAAATTTCTGACTTGAAATCATATCTTAGAGCACATGAACAACTAAGATTATCTGCCAAATATCTTAAACGCAGCTCATCAGACCATACAGTAAACACATTTCCGAGATAATGAACCAGTCTTGTATCTCCCACCCATTCAAGTATTTTATTTACCTCAGAATAGTACTGCTCTCGTTCAAAAACAAATATCTGATTAAATTCTATGTGTTTAGAAGCGTGAACGAAGTCATGCCAAATAACAAAATGTTCCGTTTCCTCAATATGAACCTCAGTGTCCTCACAGCCAACACATCCACAACCACATACAAATATGTTGACCGGTTCATCTTTCAAAAACCAACTTCTCATAAGACTCGTATATAATTCCGACGGCCACAATGGTAATCCACATGAAATATTTTTACGCAGATTATTGCCGTCAATATAGATTTCAACTACATCCGTAGGTTCTTTATCACACCCAAAGGTTTCTGTTGACAGCTTAAAACTAATTTTATTTACCTTCACGAAAATCACCTCGGACATAGTTTAACAATACCATACTTTCAGCGCTTCCTCGCATTTCATAATCTCGCACTGAGACTAGCCATTATTTTTTGCTTTCTCTTCCAGTTCCAACATGTACTTATCAAAATCAGCCATAAATAATCTGTCTTGAATGACACGATATTTTTCAAATTCAGTTTCAGCTTTTGCCTTGGCAATCTCAGCAGTGATTTTTCCTGCATCTTGAAGAACCTCTCTGTCATCGGCCATCAAAAATAAATCAAGTCGCTTTGACCAGTCCTCCATCGTCATCGGAATGTGACGTTCCGCACGGTCTTCTGCCAAATCCAGATAAGCAGATACAATACGCTCCAGCGAACGCATTTCCTTCTCCGAAAGATAATTCTTCGCAATACTCACATCACTTTTTACAATCTTTCCTTCCGGCGCTGCTGCCCAAGTGGTTAATCCCATATGTGGCTTATCAGCATCAGCCCGCTCGTAAATCAACTCCGCTGCTGTATGTCCATGAACTGCATAATGCATCTTATTTTGAACCTTTGCAAAGAACTGCTTGGTCGTTTTTGCTGTTTGATCATATGATGGTGTAGTCCTTAACGATACGGTTAGCCCACTTGCGAAACTGTACAGCTCGCTCATTGTTTACCTTGAATCCAACAGCAATAATCATTTGAAGATTATAATGCTTTGTATCACGAGTCACCTGACGTGAACCTTCGGTTTGAACTATTCGGAAATTCCTAATAGTTGCAGACTCTTCTAATTCACTATCTGCATAAATCTTTTTAATATGTTCATTTATCGTTGGCAAACCAACACCATATAATGTGACCATCATCTTCTGTGTCAGCCATATATTTTCATCTTCGTAGCGCATATCAATGCTGTCCTGCTGGTCACCCACAGAGGCAACATAGGTCAGGTATTCCGCTGCGCTGGAACGGATGGTTATTTCGGTTTTGTTTTTTGCCAAGTTAAAAGCCACCTTTTTACCTTGTCATTATATCCAGCCCTTCTTCTTAAACTCCTCAATTCGAGCTAAGTCTTCCTCTGAAGGTAATTCTGCCTTTTCTTCGTCGCCTGGAATATTTAAATATTCGTTGTTCCATCTATTTAAAATCTTAACTACCTCATCCGATACACGAATGTCTCGCTTCATGATAGAGTCCACATTCCAATCCATTACATCCGAAATGCCCATAGCATTTGTGATTTTAATCTTAGAAGTAGCATACTCTTTTTTCTTTTTCTTAAAATAGCCATTGCCGGCAACAATATTCAACTTCTTTTCAAATGGTAGCTTGTTTCCTATGTGCTCTATTTTCTCCTTTATTGTTGAATCCGACTCATCTGGAAAGTAGTTGGTCTGCCACTTCTGAGGGAAGATATGCTCAATCTCCCATTTTGCAGGAAGCAAATCATCTTGATGCTCATAGGCAAGCGTCTTCAAAAGCATACGCACTGTATTACGATTAGGATTCTGAATATATGGTTCCAGCTGTGGCATATCAATAACCTTAAACTCAAATGCAGGTACAATAGAAACAACAATTGCAGAATTCAATTTTAAGATATCTAGTTTTACAGCATTGATTGTAGGTGTCATCAAATACTTTGTCATCAGCTCCATAAGTAATTTATTCAAGAACAGAGCAAATCTTTTTTCAAAATTCGCTTTATTTCTGTAGCAAACGTAGTAAATAACAACCGGATATTTCCAGAACTCATTTGGATATGAAGCCAAGGTATCCAGTGTCTGCCTAATTTTTTTGTTTTTAGACCAATCTTCACCTTCTAGCTCTTCACCCTTGTTTACAACCTTCCATAGATTCAAAATCACAAAAAGGGTATCTAAAAGTTCTGGCTTGTATAATCGTTCAAATTTATTAGCTGCGTAATACTTTCTAACACCCGGAGTAGTAGTCTTAGTATCCTTGTCAAGTGCCCGGTAATAAAACATATTGTAGTAGAAAAGCTGTTATATACTTTCATTCGCATCTGTAGCTTGCTCATCTAACTCTTTCCAGCGTTCTATAAATGCCTTTTTAGCATCCTGTTCAAGTTTGTTGTAAATCTTCGCTTTGAAAATATCCGCATCTGATAAAGGAAGTCCTCTATCATTTAATGTTGAGAAAATCGTCAAGGCAGTATCCTGAGTATCAGCTCTAATCGGAAGCAGAATAGCTTGGTTCAAAAGAGCATAGATAAACTGGTAAACCATCAGAGGATTCTCTTTAGAATGCTTATCAAACAACTCTTGGAAATATCGATAATTCTTCGAATAATTGTCTTTCGCATTTTCATCAGCTTTTCCAGTCTCCAAAATAGAACGTAAGATTTCATTACCATCGTTATTTACAACACGTGAATTCAAAAGAATGTTCTTGAAATCCACCATTCCGGTAAGTTTATTGGTACGCCAAATCGTAGGCTCAATCTTTCCAATAAAATTGTTGGCCTCTGCTGTTCTCTCTGATGCTGCTGTTGCAACAAGTTTTGTATAAATAGCACGCAATAACAGAAAAAGTGATGTAATACGCTGCTGCCCATCTATTATTTCCTGCTCACCATTTTCATTTTCGTAGGAAACCACACTTCCCAGAAAATAGGAACTTTCTCTTTCTGTTCCACCACTTGTAGCAGTAAACTCCCATAAATCCTCAAAGAGAGTTTCTACCTGTTCATCAGTCCAAGCATAAGGACGCTGGTATTCTGGTATGACAAACGGCTTTGATTTTCCGCTACCCAAAAGCGTCTCCACACTTTGCTTATTAACTTCTATTGTTGTTGGCATATCATCTGCCTCCCTATAATATCTATCCTACTGACCACAAACTACCAAAACATTTAATTTTTTATTTGTGTTTGTTTTTTCGTTTTCAAAAGCTCTATTCAAAAGGCGTATTTCAATCATTTTTCATACTGCTCATTCTGTACTTTAGTCAGCAGCACCACAGTTTCAGCGATTTGCCGTCTCCAATCACGCTTCGCTCACGCTCGCATTCTTGGACGGCTATCGCATGGCGCGCACCAGCTGCTCACCGCGTCGCTCAGCTCCTTGTGAGCAGGGTGACGCACTCAACATGGCTCGTCAATAGAACTAGCTTCATCATAGGTATTTTACAGCCATAAGATTTCATTTATATTAGTTGAAAACTGCCTTAAATAAGGGATTGAAGCAACTAAGCTACATCTATTGTAATTAAATTGCTTTGGTGTACATTTTATCAGCGGACACAAAACGGCCACAATGTACCCATTGTTCAAGCTATTCAAAGCGAACATTACTTAATAAACTATTAATAAGAAATTCGACGTTCCCTTGTTTTTTCCTGCCCCGGCTTTTTTTACAACTTATCTTTCACCAAAACTACAGCTACACTACCGGCAATAATCTGCCAGATCAGCCGCTGTCTTTTAACGCGCTTCTCCTCGCGCGCGGATGCCTGCAAGGATTTGTTTGCACTCTCCAATAAGCTGCTCTGAGCTTGCAACTCTATCTGCAGCTTTATTGATTCCGTCTTGAGCTTGCTCAATTCCGCTCTCGACTCGGTCAGCGCTGCTTGTGATTCTGCCAGCGCTTGCCTGGTGCTCTTTGTTTGCTGCAGCAGCAGACTCAACTTGCTGTCGAGTGCTGACATTTCCGCCGCCGTCATCGTGTAGGTTGTGTAGGTTGTAGCCGATGATGCCGCCGATGCAGAGACAGGCAATAGCAAGCACAATGTAACTGCAGTAATTGCGCAAAATTGTTTTAAGCACATCTTAGCCCTCCCACAGATAATAGCCCGGAACGGAGCCGCCAGCACGCATGTCAACATGGACAAAGCCCTGCGATACATAAGTACCCACGCCGTCAAAAATCTGCTTGCAGATGCGAGCCAACTCACGCGTAGATACGCCGTCAACGTAGATATCAGCGGCAGTACCAGCGACATGCTGAGAGTTAGACACGCCACCTACAGCAGCATTGTGTACCGAGCAACGATAGCCGCTGCTGATGTAGATTGGGCGACCTAAACGTGCACGCAAGCGTTCCAGACCGGTCAGCAATGCAGAGCTAATGCCATATGTCGGCAACTCGCCGCAATGCTTGCAAGCAAATTCAGACTCAGAAAAATGAGCAGATAACATAGCCATAACAATCAACCTCTTCTCTTTTTGATAACATTAACAAGACCTTGCACTGCCTCAATACCGGCATCGTTAAGGTTCTCGCAAATAGACAACAGCTCCGTGATTACCAGATAGCCCGCAACCAGCGGAACAGCCCACACCGGCTGATGCAGCGTAATCATCGCCAAGTCCACCAATACTGCGGCAAGCACGCAGAGGATATACACGATGACCTTACCAACAAAACGATGCTTCATTACCTCGCTGGAGATAAGCCCTTCTGCACGCGCTGCCTCGATGCCGCCAATAATCTGCATCACAGACGGAGTTTGCCCCATGCTCTGCAGGCGTTTGTAGCTCAAAGACATCCAGCGAGTGAAGCAGTCCAAAAATACCAATGCGGTAAAAACCATAAACAACACCGCGTGTTTGTGCAGCAAGACGGCCAAAATAGCCCCTATCACCGATTTGTAGGTAAAACCATGAGTTAAAGTTTGTGCCGCGTTATATACGGCGTAGCGCAAAGCTAAAAAATCCATTTTAAAACCTCCATTAAATATCACCACTCCAATTTAGGCAGCATCGCCAACAACTCCAGCTCCGACGGAACAGCACGCTTACCTGCGTTAACCTCAGCTAATACGTCATAGCATAATCGCCACACCTTATCACGCCATGCAAGCACGATGTTTGCCTCACGTCTAAAAATCTCGTCAGTAGAATCTACATAACTGATGCAGGTAAATACATCATCATAACCTCTTGCCTGTACAGCCTTGTCCATGTAATCCTGCACAAGACGTGTATATTTAGCCTGCAAATCCTCAACGCCAAAATCAGCAGGCGTAAGGTTTAATTTTTTTGCCATTGTTTCTCTGCTCATGATGCTGTCACCTCGTTTAATGCGATAAGATATTCTTCTTCGTTGGGTACAGGTAAATGGTAGTCGCTGTTACCAACAAACGTGATTTTATCGCCAGCCTTGCAGTCGACGGCATCAAAATGATTGTCTACCTCTGTGACTGTGACGATTGGTGTAGCAAGTTCGTAATACAGCAGGACGCCTGGTAGTGATGCTATAAAATCATTAAGATTCTCATACCTGTCATCGTCAATATCTATGCTTGAACTGTTACTTGCAAATGTGTTGTTAACGCAAATGCCGATGCTGGTATCATTAGAATATGCACCTGAGATATGTTTATCATTATAAGCAGAACATAAAATATTTCTAATGCCAAGCCATGTCGGGTTCGGAGAATCAGATGTCCAATTTACTGTACTCCACCTGTATCCGGTTGAATACCTACGGAACCAATTATGCAGCGTCCCTAAATCAACCACTCCTACCCTCTGCGTATGCTTTTGGTAATACTTGCCGTCCTGCTCATAAAACTCTAAGCTGTCATATACACTGCCTGCTGATTTTAGGGAGATGCTGTTAGGCAATGGTATAACCTTATCACCTACCTGTACGGCGGTAACATCGGCTGACGTTAGTGCACCTGCGTTGCTTGGGTAGCTCTCCCTTACAAAAATCTCACGGCATTGCTCCAGCGTTGGCTCGTTACCTACACCAAACATTTGCGTGAGGTCGATTAACAACGGAGAAAAAGTCTCGTTAAACACTGTACCAACTGGCGGCCCAGAATACTTTGTATCGGAATATATATAAGACGTGCTCAGATGAGCATTATCGGGAGCTATTAAAATCTCTTCAGTGTTCGACATACTCCATGATTTTGAGTTACCGTCTGCTGATTCCATTGTTCGCAGTGATATTTTTGTTATACTTAGTGTACATTTGTAATATTTATGCTTAGGTATAATTGCGATATAGTTAGGAAACAACGCGATAGAGTAATTAATATTTGCCAACGTACCTGTTAGCGTAACAATATTTTTAGCTATATCAGTTTTAATATGTATACCGCTAACATCTTTATCGTATTTTGGTAAAATCCATCGATTATTCCATGCAACGCTCTTACCTCCAACCATCTTGACGTCCATGACCTTCGCACCGCTGGGAATATCCTTAGCATACGCCGTATCATTATCAGTCTCGTAGCGATGGGTAATGCCCTTGCCTAAATCGTAGAGCACGCTGATACGTCTGTTAGCCTGCTTTAGCTCAGCTTTAAGGTGCTCGTTGTCAGCCTGCAATGTATCAGCTGTATCTCTAATGCCGTCAGCCGCACTCTGCGCCCTATCAGCCTGTGCCGTTGCCTGTGTGATAATCTCCGTACCCTGCACATCAATATCGGCTTTTGCCTTAGTGATAACATCAGCCATGGCCTGTGATGCATTGTCAAGCATTGTCTGTGCGTCAGCCTTGATTTGCCCTGTCTGTTCCATGTAGGTTTGAGCATTGCCCGCAGCGTTAACAGCCTGACCTGCCAACTCAGTAACAGATTTTTTATCAGACGCCACCTGTTCAGCGTCACGATTAACTTGCTCCGCTTGCTCTGTGACCTGCTGTGCCAGCTTGCCTACCTGCGTTGCATCGCCCTCAATCTGATTTACATACTCGCCTGCCAGCTCAACATCACGGCTGACCTGCTCCGCTGACAGCTTAGCCTGTTTTGCTGACTCTCCAGCAGCATCGGCTAAATGCTTAGCCTGTTCCGCTGCCTGCTTACTGCCTGCCAGCACCTCAGCAAGGTAATCACTGGGCGGATACTCCAGCTCGCCACCTTCAGCGCCGCTAAATTTGTTGTCATTGATATACACGGTGACAACGTTGGTGGTCATAACCACGTTACCGTCAGCGGTAGAGCCTAACAACTTAAGCTTAAATTCACCAGACGTGCTAATGACTGCCATGTCTGCGATAAGGCATTCTCCGTTGGTGATGGCATAGGGATATTCTTTGTTGTCCCTATAGCATACAGCAAAAACTTCTAAGTCCTGTCAATGCCGGTCAAGTTTTACCTTGATGCTGATGCAGTTCTTTGTGCCCGCTACAAGGTACGTGTACTGCTTTTTCTTGAGCATAAGACCGCTCACCGCGAAATCTAAGCAAATCACAATATCACCTCATTTACCATTTTATGGCTTCAACGTCCCCAGCGCTGGAGCACGCCTGCACCTGCGCCTTCAGGCTGCGATACTTGATATGCAGCGCATTACTGCGCACAGCAACGGCAGCCACGATAGCACGCAGGTCCTGCGCTGTTACCACAGCATCATCATTATCTGCCGTGGTCCACTCTATTGTAGCTCCTTCTCCTTGCAGCTCCAGAGCAATAATAGCTGCGCTGATTCTGTCGCGGGCTTTACTGTCGTAATCGTAGAGGTGCCCGTCGTATTCGATTGGCTCAACCTCTGCAGCATCACGTTGAATTTTAAGGGTAAGAATCTTGTGTTCTTTGGTACTTTCAAGGCTTTCTTCTTCCGTGATAACAGTGACACCTAAGTCTTTGAGGGCTTCCTCGGAAATAGACAAAGGTATAAAAATGCCGTCTTTGCCCAACACTTCGGAAAGCTCGTACAAATTAGAATAATTTTGTTCTTTATATGTATAGGTTGTTTTCATTAAATCACCGCCTTAGTTAAACACAATTTCGACTTTAAATTTCTTACCGACGTTGGTGGCAGTAAACATGCTTGATATATTTGACGGCACACGTTGCACGTAGGTATAAAATCCTACTAAAGCACCTTGATATGATATTTTGCCTACTGTACAATTAACTGTTACACCTGTTTCCATAGGTGTGATATTAAGGCTGATATTGCGACTGCCACTCGTGACCCCTTCTTCCTTAAATGCAACGTCAAGCCAACCGCCGTAATAAGATAACATTACCAATGTTACCGCTCTACCATCATGCGTAACATCACCTGTAACCTCACCATAGTTGCCATTGTTGCGACTATACCCATACTGACCGCTTTGCCGTCCCATGGTCATAATAAATACATTATCCCCACCGCTGACAGCAGTTTTCTTTACTAGCATCAATCTATTAAGTCCCATTTAATCACCTCACGACAATGCACTTGCCTGTACAGCACTTGACAAATCACCGCTGCTACTTTTGATTAGCAGTATATTTAATAGTAACCCATTAACTGTGATAGCTAAATCGGACGCATTACCTACATATTTTAGAGTACCTGCATTAGTGATGCTCAGGGTGTATGCACCATTAGCAGTAATATAGGCAGTAAATAATGTAGCGTCACCATTGTTTAACAGACCTGCTAATACTGACATATCTAGTGTAAAATTGCCTTGCACATTATATACTGCCACCGACGCAGCCGGATTATCAGTAGCACCGCTAATTCTAGGTGCATTATAACTTTCAAAGTTAAATTTCATTTTTTGGAAGGTCTGTTTTCCCGTCCAAGTGTTAGATTCCGACGTACTTACCCCACCGCCACCGCTGAGTGCAATAGTTACGTTACCATTGCTGTCGGGCGCGGTGTTGTTTACTGTTTTAACATACCCATCAAGTGATTGATGTTGCGTCAGATATCCGCTGTCATTTGTCAGCTGTGATACTTTTGTAGGGATTGCAGCACGCACAGAGGTGAACTCTTGCTGTACAACCTTATTCTGAATTGCGTTGGTGCTGGTCGGTGACAACACAGAATCAACGGTGATGTTCCCCCCAGTTCCGCCACTGATATTGACATTACCGTTACTATCAGGCTTCACATTATTGACTGTTTTGATGTAAGTCGTTGCAATAACATTTCCTGCTCCATCTTGTGTTGCCTTTGTAGCAGCATAGGCTGTTTCTGTTTTACCTAACTTACCCCCTAAAGCAGAGTAAACAGTTTTGTTAGCAATAGGATTTGTAGAGGTAGCAGACAATGTAGTATCTACAGTGACGTTTGAGCCTCCACTAACATTAACATTGCCGTTAGCGTCGGGAGCAATATTGTTAACAGTTTTAACGTAGCTGACAAGGTCTACCTTCTTAACATATGTAGATGTAATCACATTCCCATAACCATCCTGCGTTGCTTTGGTTGCTTCATAGACTGTTCCTGTCTTATCTAACTTTTTATTCAAAGCATCATAGACTGCTTTATTTGCAATAGCATTAGTAGATGTAGCAGATAATGTAGTATCTACAGTGACGTTTGAGCCACTAACATCAATAGTAACATTACCAGCAGTGTCGGGTCTTACATTGTTTACGGACTGCACAACGTAATCAGGTCTATTTAATAAATCAGTATATTTACCGCTAGTCGCAACATCAGCTAAGTCGCTTCTATCAACCTTTTCTTGGAAAGCTACACCTAACTGGCTAATAGTCTTATCAAAATCAGCCTTTTTGGTATAGGTTTCTGTAATTGTATTACCATCACCATCCTGTGTTGCACGTAACGCAGTTCCTGTATAATTACTTGCAGTAAGCGAGCCTACAACCTGCGAACCTTGCCTCCACGTTATTGGAGCTGTTGCACCCATTAAAGTAAAACCGGTAAAAATATCAGTTCCGACTTTATTTAGTAGTGCATTATAGATAACGTTATTTTGAACAGGGTTTGTGCTTGTGCTTGATAAAGTATCATCAACGGTAACACCGCCGTCTGCGCCGTCCTTACCTTTAGGCAGCACAAAGTCTAACACGGCAGCGGACGATGTACCGCGATTGATGACCTGTGCCGACGTGCCCGGAGCGCTTGTCATAACGTTGCCGATGGTGATTGTAGCTGCCGTACCCGCAGGACCTTGCGCGCCCTGCACTCCTCGCTCGCCCTGTTCACCTTGGATGCCACGCGGTCCTTGGATGCCTTGTGCGCCCTGTTCGCCACGTTGCCCTGGCTCGCCCTTTTCGCCGGGGTCGCCTTTGATGCCTTTAATGGTTATCGGGCTCGGGTTATCAAGGCCGGCTTTGTTCGTCCAAGTCAAAATGCCGCTAGAATCAATGTGCGGCACAAAGACGTTAACATTCTCACTTAAATCCTTGGTGGTATTCATATATGTTTCAGCTTGCTCTGCATCCCATACCACCTCAGAATTTGCGTACGAGGAACCGCCGGACTTTCCGACCACGAGCTTGCGCTTGCCGTTCGCCTTGCGCGCGATGACCAGCTCGCCCTCACGCAACACAGGATTCACCTGCAGCCATTTTTCCTCGGACGCTGTGCTAAACTGTATTCTTGCATTACTCATTATTTACTTCACCTCACGCAGTACGCACCCAAAAATATAAACACAGATAAGACGGCTCGAAGGTTACCTTTTCTCCGTTGCCGGTAGATTTGATGGTTATTTGATGCGAGTGATTTCCAGCCTCTTCAGTTGCGCCCCAGCGGCGCTCATGAGCTTGATATCCTGCACCACCACTGCCGCCGTGTGTTTGCCAATTGCTGACATAAATATCATGCTTATGATTACCAGCACCATAAATTGTAGCTTCATGGCTATGTGCAGGCATATTATTTACACCCAGTGTAAAGCCATCACTGCCGCCCATCGTTCCGCCGGGATAACCTGCACCGGCAGTACGGACATAGCGGCCGCTCTGCAGAAGCTGCCACGTGCCGCCAAGTCTTGTGCCGGGATTGATGTTATCTCGGGTGATTACCACAGAGCCGACAAAGCTCATCGCGTTGAGATAATCAATATTCAAAGACACATTGCCGCTGCTATCCGGTTTTTTCCCCTCAACACTATATACAAAATTTTTCTGCAGATTGCCTTTAGCATCCGGTTTCTCGCCGTTAAGCGACAGCAGGAATGTTTTTTTGATTGATGCCACAAGGCCTGCGTAATCGCTGTCCAAAGCATCCTGCCCCTGCTCGACAAGGACCTGCGCCATAGCGGCAGCCATAATCGTAGCCTGTTTATACAGCTTGTTGTGCAGGTCAGCCGCCGCCAGCCCCGGAACAACGCCGCCGATGCGCTGAGTGTTGACAGCGTACTCAGCATCGGATACAACCTTGCTGCTGTCCACGGCCTCAGCAAAAACCTTAAAATTACTTCTCACCATTTATTAGCTCGCTCCCTTCTACAGCCCAATGGCTATTGTAACCACTGTAACGCATAGTGTTGTAATCATAGGAGAACAGTGGCAGGCCGTCCGTCGATACGAATGTCAGCACGTTGATGCGTACGCCCTCCGGCTTCGGAATGATATATGCGTGGATAATCAGCTCGCGCTCCAGCGCAGTATAATCGCCCTGCAGGACGATGTTAAATGACATGTCCTGCAAATCTTCGATAGATAAATGCTTATCTTTACCCATAACCGATTCCCACAGCTCATACAGTTCTGTTATAGTGCCCTTCCACGCATTTTGGATGATACGCGCTTTGATTAGCAGACGGAACAAATCATCGTCCATCATGCTATTGCTGTCATTCATCTCACCCGGAGGAAAGCCGGAAATAAAGCTGACGCTTGCCATGTTCTGCGGCTCTGGCGTGTTGATTATCGGATACTCCGTGCCGCTGGCAATTTCTGTCGGAGCCGGGCAAACAATGTCGCCTGTAGCAGCAGCGGACGGCTCAAAGCTGAGCTGCCTGCTTACTCCGACAATAGCGCCGAGAATGTCGAGCTGTGCCGTCGTAGCGTAGTCAACCTCGAATGCCGTAATCATATCGCTAGCGCTGCTGTCCAAATCAAGGCCGTAGCTGAGCAATCTCTCCACCATAGCCGTAAAGTTAGCGCTGCGGCGATACTCGCTCGTGATCAGCCGTTTATAATATGTTAAATCAAGCATCGACCTGTACCTCAATGGCATCGTATACCGGCTCCGGAATTTCCTTATACCCAATTGCAACGTCAGCAACACCCATCGCGTCTGCGGCAAGCCCCAATTTCAGCTCTTTTATACCAAATATGGGCTTAGTCAAAGACGAATTGCAGTCAGTAATAATGTTTGCTAGCACCGAAGCGGACACATCACTACCAATCGTCAGCGCGGCCAAATAGTCATATATCGCACTCTTGACGTTAGCTTGGATGCTGGACATATAGCCGACATACTTCTTCAGCGTGCATTTGACGTAGATAGTTTTATACTCCGGCCGGTAAAATCTGATGGTATTGATATAATCGTTCTGGTCAGTATACTGCACCTCCACATCACCGTTTGTATAACAGCCGATGCCTTTATGTAGGTATATCGCCTCAGCCACGTCCTCATTTGTACCACCCTCAACAACGCAGGTTACAGAGTGTGCTGGCAAACCGTGTGGATTATCCTCGGTTACAGTCCCGACGTTGGTGTCGTTCTCGTAAACAGCATAGCGGGACACGTCCGGTAACGCTGCAATAGCGCCCTTGGTGCCAGCCAGCATGGTCTGCGACGGATTGGCCGTACTGATTGCCTGCCTTTGGCGGAGCTGCGCGTCAGTTTCCTGCGTGTTGCCCAGCACAGCGCTCACTTCGTTGATAACAGCTATCCATCCATAGGTCGGCGTCTCAATCTGCGCTATATCGCCCGCCAGCGCGCTCACAGCGCCTGCAGTGCGGCATGTAGCTACAGTGTAAACTGTGCCATTGGAGTCGATTACTACGTTTTCCGGCAAATCCCATGTCAGCCCCGCACGGTCTTTTACTGCACCATTGGTTATCTGAGTAAATGGGCTGCCGGTAATCTTTACTTGGCAGGTGCTATGCCCTGCAGCCTTGCGCTTAATGCCGTTCAGCTTTACCACGCTGTCCAGCGACGCACCAATAGCCGTTTCAGGTGAACGTGCATTATACGCATACGCGAGAGCCTGCAGCGTATCGCTCTGCTTTAAAGCAAAAATGGACAACATCTGATAATCAGGCGAGCTGTTGTCCAGATAGATATCATCGCCGTAGATTTGCTTCATTGCAGCAATCATATCCTCTAAAATATCGTTGTAGGTAGGGATATGCAGTCCCGTACTATCAACATAAGGCTTAAAATACGTCACATCTGCACCTCCTCACTACTAATAGTCAACGAGCCATAGATAGTCTCTACGGTCGCCGTGAATTTATAATGTCTGCGTTCATAACTTGATTCAAAAGACGTGACAGACTGCACACCTTCCGTGCCGCTTATACGGTCACGGATAATAATATCTACAGCCTGCCTATTCTCATCACTGCCGGACGTGCCTAAGATTTGCTCCCACAACGGCAGCCCATCTTTTAGGTCTTCCCACCATTCGGCATAAAGCAAAAGTAGGCGCTGCTTTATCGCCTGCCCGACAGCTTCGATACCGCTGATGTAATTTTGAGAGCCACGACCAAAGCAGTAGTCCCAATTGTCGTCTAAACGTCTAACCTGCATATCAGCCTCCAATAAACACATTACTACTGCCTTCGGCCACAGTGCCACCACAGCTCACGGGATCACCAACGCGCCCGGCAGCCTTGCCGTTAATATAAACACTGGCACTCCCACTGGCAATTACACCGCTATGCGTCGGATGCGCTACACACCCATGCGGCGCATAACTGTCGCCCACGCGTCCTGCAGCGCGGCCGTTGATATATACGTTAGTGCTGGCCGATACGAGTGCTGTCGGAGCACAGGCATCATGACCGGTATCCAAATCGCCTAAACGTGTTGCACTACTCATTGATGTTCACCCGCCCTGCTTTAATGTTTACCGTACCGCCTACGATGTTAATCGTATCTCCGGCAAGCTCTACGTAAGCACTGCCCGCATCATTACGTAGCTGAGCAGAGCCTGTGCTATAGCCAGGGATTACTCTAGGCTGTGACCACACGCCGATAATAGCAAAGCCATCAGACAGGTCATGCCTGCGACATTCAACTTGATTCTGCACTCCCCCGCTCTGCCACCAGCCATCCATGCACATATCGCCAAAGACCACAAGGCATTCATCGCCTGCCTGGATAGGTAGCGTCAGCGCATAACCGCCAGCACGTGGCACGACAATAGGCACGTCAACCAGCAAAGGAATATCTATCCATGATTCATCACCGTCTGCAAGCATTTTTTCTCGCAGCGCTGGTTGCACAGTAACAGTCTGAGCGGCCGCGTCAAAGCTTTGGATAATGCCAGGCATGCACACGCGCGTCTTGATTGCAGCGGCACGAGCGTCAAGTTCGCCCTGACGTTCGACGTTCGGCGTGCGCAAATTCAAATCAATCATAAAATCACACTCCGTTTGGATTCTGCGAATTGTTGGCCATGAGAGCAGGCAGAACGCCCTTACCATAGCGCGATACAGCCGTACATGACGTATACCAATCGTTACCCATCGTATCACCAGTATGCGTCAATTCAATGACCTGATAAATCCACTCTTCATCAAGCGGCATCTGCGCCTGACCTGGAGTAACCTGTGCTTCCGCAATCTCGCTGTTTTTTAATTGCACCAAAGACCACATATGTACAGCAGGATTCAGCAGCAGCTTAAAATTTGCGCCATACTGCGTCTGCGTCGGCATCCCGACAAGACCGGTCGTAGGTGTTTGCACAATGGCTTCATCCTTTGCAACGTCGGCAAGCTTTATCATGTTCAGCTTGCCATCATTCACCCAATAGCTCGCACCGTTACCGCGGGCAATATCAGAAATATAATCTTTAGGTTCGCCAAAAATAACCTTACCCCGCGGCAGCTTTTGCCCGGATAGGCCCTGAGTAATACTATTAGTAGGTATTTTGGTTTTTGACTTTTCGCAGACCGCATCCAAAATCTGACGTTGATTAACGCCCTTGTTTAAGGTTTTTGCAATAAAATTTTTACCAAGGACATTAGCTCCGTCTACGCATAGGAGCGACAGCACGTAGTCCGTATTATTCTCCTTGCGCCGGGATGGATAAATAATTTTACCGTCAAAGATAACTCCGTACTGCTTCTCCTGTGTATTGCCTTCAGCATCCTTTGCTTCCTGAACGGAGCCATCTGCAGATGTAGTCAGATAGCCTTCATAGCCAGCCTCAATGATGATACGGTCGCCTTCCTTAAGGATTTTCTGTTCGGTTGCTGCAGTAAGATTGTAAATTTCCACGGTAGAATAGTTGTTTATTTCCCGCGACTTTTTGACCGTAAACTTCACATGCAGGTCAGAAACATTCAGGGCCTCCTTGTCCTGATCATCCACAACAAGGATTTTCCACTTTCTCATCCACAGATAACTACTCATGAGCCATCACCCCACAGGAGCACCCAGGCTGAGCCTAGTGTCTCATTATCAGGCTGCTCCTGCGTAGTAGGCCCAACAGCCACGATTTGAGCGCTGCCAATATTCAGGTAAGCGTACTGACCTAACAAATCAATGCCAGGAACGAGCGGCATGCCTGTAATCAACTCTTTGCCTGTGCTATTGTCGCAGACATCAGCCACCCACAACTCGTACAAATCATAATAGCGTAGCTTCAGCAGGATGTTGATGTTACGCTCGCCATCCAGCGTCAGCTTAAAAGTCTTCTGGTCGAAAGGCGTGGTAGTCAATGGTATTTCATAATAGCTCATTACCACTTCACCTCCAGACCTGTGCCCTTTTCTACTTTGCGCAACATCGTACTGTTGTCGCCTTTAGGCTGCACTTCCTGCGATTTTCGCTGTGCACCTGTAGTCCACTGACGCGCTGATACTTTCTCTGTGCCAACATTAACCACCAGCACCTGCACAAGATTCACAGTAGCTTTGAGCGCGCATAGCGTCGACACATCATCGCTCACATCAATGCTCTCAATAAGCATATTCTGGTACGTGTTCAGACGCGTAACAACCTGCATGGGTATACGCAGTTCCTGCAGCTTGCAGAGCAAGCGATAGGCCTGTACAGATTTTGTGCCGCCATCCCCACCATAATTAGCACCAACACGATAAGCCATGGCATCAGATACGCCAATCTGCATCGTCATACGGATAGGATTTACAAAAGCATGGTCACTGATATTTGCGCCAGTCTGCACAGGATGCTGGGTAACCGTCAAGCTGTGTTCGGTATCGACGCTAAAAACAGCGTCAAAAAAATAACCGTCGATGTTCGTTTTGACCATCAGCAACTGCTGCAAGCCTAGGCCACTGCCCCAAACAGATGGACTATAACCATCATTAGTCTTAAATGATTTATTGCCCGTGAGCTTAGCAACCAGATTATTAGCGCTCCAGATGCCATTTAAAGTGTTAATTGTACCCATTAAGCTCATACAAACACCGTCCCTCCGTTATGCGCTGCCAGACGCTGGGCAAAATCTTCCATTGTTCCTTCTACAGCCTCAGCCACGCCCTGCGGATCACTTACGTTCCCACAATTAACCACAATACCGCCAACATTTACAACTCCACCGTTATAATTTGCCGTACTGTTCGCCATTGGCATAAGACCGGCAGTACCACCTGCAGCAAAACCTGCAGCATAGCTCGTAGGAGCCACAAGGCTGTCATACCCGCCTCCACCGCCGCCGTGATAATCATCCGCTTGTTTATTGCCAGACCGCATAGCTTCATAGGCAGCACGAGCATTAGCTTGACGTTGAGCATAATTAGCAGACGCTGAATCAGGCTTTTCATATTCGTCCGTCATAATTTGCCCTGCTATCTCCGGCAATTCAGCGCTTTGCATTTTAGCGTAAGTATCAGCGTAGGACGTGCGCATTTCTTCTGCCAAAAATTCAATCTGCGTGTCAAGGTCAGTCCACTTTTTACCACGCGCAGCAGCAAAACGCTTAAGAGCATCTAAGCGTTCATTGTGCCATTGAGCCAATCCACCGGATGTGCCATTATCACCGATAGCATCCGTGCGCAAGCCAGATTCCTGGACAAGGTTTCCTACAACGCCAGCGGCGGCAGAAGCAGTAAAGCCCATCGACATAAGCTTTTGCTGGATATATTTAGACCGCTCGCCTGTTGCATTTTCATCAGCGGCCGCATTGATGAATTCCTCACGCGCTCCCTTAAAATCGCCCTGCATAGCCTTACCCAAAGCACGCATAAGATGTCCCATACTATTTGTCAATGTGAGCACCTTATCTACAACCTTACCAACGGCTGTCAGGAAGAAGTCCCAGAATTTCTTCACAACAGGATACTTTTTGCCAAAAATACTCTCAACAATCGTCGCCAGACCTTCGGCAATTTCAGCAACACCCTTAGCAATATTAGCTACAGTCTTTTTGAGCTTTTCCTGGCGTTCTTCCGTAAAGACTTTTTCAAACAGCTCTGTAAGTTTCTCAAGGATAAAGGCAATGCCTTCCTTAAGCTTTTCAATAAGACGACGCAGCGGATTATTCTCATCCGTGAGCCATTTCCAGAGCGGCTTTAAGGTATTGCTGCTCTCGCGTCCCTCAAGATAACCAAAGAAGTCCTCCAGCATGATGAGTGCAGTGCCAATGGCCATCATCATCAGGCCAAAAGGCCCTGCCATGATGGCAGCACCGACAACAGCAAATACAGCTACTAAAGCCTTTGTTTTACTCGGCAGCGCGTCAATAAAATTATAAATGCCTTCAAATACCCACTTAAGAGCCTTAACCAGCGACATTGCTACACGCACAACACTCGCCAGCACGCTGGCTACCTTACGTGCCAGCGCAGGCAAGCTCTTGCCAAATTTATCATTGAGCCAGCGGATAAATTCCTGAAATTCTTTGATGTAGGGCTGCAGCTCTTTGATAAGGTAATAGACCACCCATTCCTTAAACATTTTTAATTTGAGCTGCAGACTTTGCACGTCGTACCCAATCTCACGAATCCAGGCTAACTGATTGTCGGCATCTGCAGGAGTAGACAGCTCTGCCATCTCCTGACGCAGGCGGAAAAACTGCTCACGCAGCTCCGGTACCCATGCCACGTCCTCCTGCGACGCGCCCATGGTTTTCAGGACCACGCTCAAGGTTTTAGCCGTGTCTTTTGTCACCCACATAGACTGCGCCAGCTTCTGGTATTCTAAATCAGCGCTGGCCACAGCCTTAATGTTATCAATGACAGCTTCCGTAACCTTTGCCAGCCCCGCAAAGATAGCGCCATATTTAAGGATAGAGCCTAATTTCCCGAGCATACCGGATAGATTATTGATAGCTTTCGCAGCTCCGGCAAAAGCGTCCTTGTCGACTTCTGCACCGATGCGGACAAGATATTCTTCTAATATATTGCTCATCAGCCTACTCCTTTCTCATGGCGTCCTGCATCCGCCGTGCGTTTTCTGCCTTGACCGCCAACAGCTCGTGAGCGTCAAGCAAGTCGTCAAAATCATATGTGCCATCACACAGCTCGTGCTGCCGCCAAAGCCCTGCCGCAACAGGAGCAAAGGCGAAAGCATCAAGCGTAGGATAACTCATCGGCTCGTAGGTTGTCCCGTCAATTCTGCCGGGAGATTCAACCCGGCTGCGGCGAAAAAACCTCCGACGTTGAAGATAAGCGCATGGACAGTCAGCTGGATAACGCTGGCAGCATCATACGCCAAAGCCTCATCAACAAAATCACCCTTAGCTGTCAGGACAGGTTCGGGGAGCTGCTGACCATTACCGTTATCAATCAAACGATTAACAGTGCGCAGCAGCAAAGATTGCAGCTCGTCAAAATCCTTGCGCGGCATGCCCATGAGGGCAGCAGCCATCTCGGCTGCTTTACCGCCCGAGGGAGCCAGCACACCCGCAACCTTAAAAGCGACATAGCTGCCTGTGCGAGCGTCCATCTTAGTGAGCTGGTAGGATTTGCCAGCCACCTCCACAACTTGTGTTTTTTGTTTAAGCATAATTCAGACCTCCATCGTCAAATCGGCAGATTAGTAATCTCAGCACACATCAGCGTCCAAGACACTCGCTGGCCTTGGCTCTGATAGGGAGTGTCCGGTTCCTTCTGCGGCGAGATGCCGGAGATAATATGGCGTGTACCTGTCGCGGTATTACGCAGCGTCATGCTGGTGCTTGCCCATTCACTTGTAGGCAGCTGCCACAACGCATTAAACCAGGCGCTCAGCCATTTATGGATAGCAGAGGTCTGTTGACATTCAATGGTTACGGTGCCATTATTGCCCGCAATCTTAGATACCATTACTGAGCCATCTGCAGCAATATCATGAGCAGTGCGGTCTGTGGCCTTAGATACTGTCACAGAGCCTACACCAGTACCATCAAAAAGATACGAGCCAAACGTCGGATGATTAATAGAGCCAGCCAAATCAGCAAAACTGTAAGTAGTTAATTCCATTCAGATAGCCTCCTTAGCGGTTAACATTAACCTGGATGGTAATAAATTCAATAGAACCAGCCAGTTTGCAGCAGACATAAATCGGTGGAGCCTTGCGCTTGTCACGGTCAGCCTGAGACTGTTCGTCAAGAGGCTCGCTCTGCACCAGATAGCCATCAGGCAGGTAATCACCTGTCTGCAGATTCAAGCACTCGGCACCGTTCCATTTGCCCGGAGCGATAAAGCCCAACTTCACATATTTACGGCAAGCATCATTGATAACATTAATAATGCTTGTAACACCAGCTTCAGTCTGCGGCAATTTGCGGCGCTGGTAAAGCAGGTCCATGACATTAAGAGTAATGTCATTACGCAGCATATCAAGATACAGCACTTCATCAAAGCTCGTGCCATCAGCCATATAGCCCTGCTGCAAAACATCGTATTCCTCGCCACGGGTAATATATACGTTACCGTTATGGCCTGTAGATTCAGAGCTACCACACACATGGGTTACCTGAGATTCAGACAGGTCATCTGTTTTTACGCCGGGCAGAGTTTTATACGCCAGCGTAAACGCATCACCAGCAAGACCACGGTTAGCACCCATCGCGTAGCCCATAGTAGCTGCAACAGCATCGGGAGTATCCGTGTCACCACAATACTGACCAAAGCTGCGACGGTAGTTTTTATCCTGCAAAGCCTTAAAAATGCTCTTTGCATCACCAGATGCGTCAAGTACGCTTTTATCAGCAGTCGTATACATGTAGACGCTGTCAGGCACAGCGCTCTCGCACCAAGCTGCACAGTCTTTAATGTCAACGTCCTCAGCGCCCAGATAGCTAAACGGCCACCACTGAGAGTTAGCAGCACGGCAAGCCGCCAGCGTAGCGGTTAAATTCTCGTCCCCTACCAGCTTTACACCCACTGCCAGCTTACGTGGGCTGGTAGTAGCAGCAAAATAGAGCTGAGCAGCCTTATATTCTGCAGACGTTTCCACAAACCCGTCAGTCAGCATTTGAGCAGCGCTTGTATAAATACGCACCCTTTCATTCGCCGGAATAACCTCAGACTTGCCAATAATCAGGCCAAGGTTAAAGCCCTTGCGAGCAGCAGCCTTAGCAGACAGGTTGATAACCACGTCGACAATCGGAGATAAGTCCAATTTATAAGCCAACTAAATCACCCTTTCTTAATAATAATTTCGCCTGGCTCAAGGATAACATCACTCGTACCAGGCTCGTTTGCTTTAATCGTAACGTTGACTTCTTCAATCGCTTTCACGATAGATTTAACGCTGATCAGTACATTAAAATATAAAGTCAAATCGGCGCGCTTCCACCAACGTCCCTGGAATAATTCAGGCGCATATTGGATGGAATCCTTGCCGGGAATAATATAGATTTTTTGTTTTTTGAGCTTCGGTCGGCCACGCAGAAGCTCAAAGCGTAGCTTAAGCAGCGATTCATAGCAGGCAGGACCGTAAGCATTCAGGCGTAGCTGGATGGTACGTGTGCTTGCACTCTCACGCAAAAAATCACGTCCTTCAGACTGCCAACGCTCATCAATCGGCTGCATGATGTCCTCTGCCGCCTCGGTACACTGCATAAAGACCACGTTGTCTGCAAGCTTCCAGTCGGGGCCTCCGTCCGTTGGCCAGGAGCGGCGTACAGGCGGCGGTATTGTCTTAACATCATGCCCGAGGATGTCCATCAGCTCTGCCCACATTAAAGATTCAAATTCAGCAATATTTTTAACCAACTCCATCACCGGCCAATCGCGTCCCGATAGAGCGGTAAAATCCATAATCAATATCAGGCGTAACAGTGAGGATTTTGTAGCGTGCTCCGCGCCATTCAAGCTCATCGCTGATAGCTTCGCCATTGGTCGCGTGCAGCTCCACGTTCGTCAAAAATTTCATTGCCCCGGTGACGCGGTCACCTTCAGGCAATAACTGCAAATCTTTAGGCTGGGCAACGGTGACAATCGCTGCCACCTGCAGCACAATAGGATTGTCTGTATCTCGGCCATAAGCTCCATCGTGCCAGCTTGCAGCGTAGCGTTTGACAGTGATGCGCTGGCACCCTAAGCGCTTGCTGCGGATAACTCTGCCAACATTAACCACGTCAATCACTCCTTACCACATAAACAATAGCCTTACGCAAGGCACCGGTATCAATAAGCGGATTAGTTTTGCCGCCCTTGCCTTTGGTCTTTTTATCTATGCTTTTCGGGGAGTTAGGCGGCCAGCCATTCTCGGCATCCGTAAACCATTTACGGCAGATGTTCTGCGCCAGCAGGCCCGTGCGTTTGATAAAAGCATCAGCCCTCGCTCCATCGCCAGTCATAGCAGCCTTTACAGCCTTAGCATATTCTTCTGCAATCTCACGGTGATGCTTGGCAATGGCCGGTTCAATTACAGGACGCGGTGGAGCATGCCAAAGCGGTGAGCCGTGTGTTTGGACGTAGAGCTGATAAGCCAGGCTGTACTCCATGCCCTGATCCATATAGCCCTGCATTTCCTCACGCATAGACTTACGCCGGATACCATGAGTATGGATGTACAGCAGGCTCGCATTATTGATAGGCTCATCGCCACGAGAAGTTTTCTCCTTCGGGATACCCACATACAACTTTTTAGAGTTCAACGCTTGCACTCTGTCCATAAGCCCCTGTAGCCCGCCGCTGACCGTCCTGTGCGACGTATTGATGCTCACCATACATACATCCCTCCCTTGCCAGCAAAACGCGCCAGAGTGGCAAACTGCACGCCATAAGCAGTCAGTCTAAACGCAGCCCAACCTGCAAGGTCCTGTGAAAGCGCTGACGTATCCATGGAATAGGACACACCATCAGCAGACTCACTCGTAACAACACCAGCGGCCTGAGCTGCGGCAAGGATATCAGCAGCAGGTGCCCCCGGGTCTGCAGCAGACTGCATGTAAAGGGTGCACATATGGGCGATGAATAGTCCGATGGCCATCCTCCACATCTTGCCATAGCGCTGCTCGCTTACACACGCCTGACCAAGCTCTACAAAGCTGTCCAGCACTATTTCCGGCAGTGGCTCAGCAAACTGTGGATAGAATGCCAGGAAGTCCTCCTTGGTGTAGGGAGGATTCTCCTGCGTTTTGATATTGCCCGCCTGAGCAATCAACGGATGGTACATGATGCACCTCCTTATTCGCTTTTATCCTCCGCTTTGCTTTGCTTGGCTTTGGCAACAGCTTCTGCCTCAGCCTTCGGAGTTTTACCATTGACCGGCACAAGGTCGCCAAACTCAACAGCCAGCGCATACAGCGGATCAGTTGCAATCCAATCGGGAGCATCCTCAATTTCCATTCCACCCTTAGTCAAAAAGCGTTCCGCATCAATGCGTTCAGTACCGTCCTGCTTCACAAAGCCAAAGCGTTTTTTAGTTAAAATAACCATTGATTGTCCTCCTCAAATAAAAAAGCCAGACGATAAACGCCTGGCTAGAATATTGCCTAATCAGATACCGATGTGGTATGCGACAGGTTGATAATACATAAATTTAACCTGGCCGATTTGCGCTGCAAACAAAGTCAGGATGGCGGCACGCTCAGCAGACGGTTGAGTATACGCGCGGGTGATAGGCACAGTCAAATCAAAATTGACCATATCCTCGTCGTTGACGTAAACCATCATGAGGTCTTTTTGACCAGTGCCGGCCTTAATGCACCAACGGCAAGGCTCAATGGTGATAGAGCCGCCCTGCTCTTTAGCAATATTGTTTTGCATCAAATACTCCATAATGGAGATGTTGCCGGCTTCGGAAACCTTCTGCATGGTGATGTAAGCATACTGCTTCGGCGGAATCAGAATATGATTCGGCATGCCTTTCATGTCGTACTCGGATGCAGCCCACGCATCCACCAGCGCATTGTTGATGTCATGCAGGATCTCATCTGCGGTTTTAGTATTCCATGTAGCAGTGCCAGCCTTGCCATTACCCACAGTGTAGGTAACAACATTCGGATCATTCAACAGACCGGTAGTACCCGCCTCTTTAAAGCCGTTGTATACATTGAGGTCAAGAGTTTTGTTGTAGTTAAGTTTAACGCCCTTATCCAGCAAATCTTCCAGATTACGGCCAATCTGCTTCATTTTTGCCTGGTCAATAAACGGTACCTGCATAGCGTGCATCCAGGTGGATACCTTGAACATGTTCTTGCTGGTGTTGACCTGCATTACAGGGATTGTAGTAGCACCGGGAGCAGTGATACTGTTAGCGTTTGCACCGGAAGTAGCGTAATCAACATCAAAAGTAGAAGTAAACTCTACCCAGCCGCCGCCAGTCTTAGCGACAATATCGCGCTGCCAGGTTACGCTGGTCAGAGGTTCGCGCAGCTTAGGATCCATTTTTTCCAGTTCACCAGTCAGATAAGCCATACCGGAGCTTACTGCAGTATCCCATACGTTACCGCGGAATGCTTTCAGACCGCCACGCTTCATAGCATAGTTGCCTAAATTGCGCATACCGGCATCAGCCTGTAAAAAGCTTAATTGTGCCATATTGTTTATACCTCCTTAAAATTACGCAGCTACGCGAGTCAACAAGGTTACTTCGCATACACGATTTGCATCCATAGCACCAGAAGTCCAGCGCATGTTTGGAATCTCGATAGTGTTGTCACCATCAGCTGCAGCTTCAAACCCACCAACTACACCATTAGCGACAGAAGTATTAGCTTTGATGCGCACATACACTTTGCCATTGGCCTTAGGAGTGCCAACATTGCATACGACGGTCGCAGCGCCACGTTCCAAGACAGACATATAAGCACCAGGCTGATATTCGGTGTAATTTTGCTCGCTATAGCTAATGGCCTGCTTAATAACACGCAGCGCAATGCCACACACATCAGCAACAGTAGTTGCAGCACCAACAGCTGCATAAGTATTGTCATCTTTAATGCAGACAGCAGCACCAAATGGGATAGCTTCGCTTTCCTCGTTTAACAGACGGCTAGCCACGATATCGTCCGGAGTGCGGGCGTAGTTACCTGGATAGCCAAAATTCATAGAGATACCAATTGCTTTACCACTCATATTGTTTTGCCTCCTTAACGATTTTTATAATGGGGATTATATTTTTTAGCAATCTCACGCCCCAGAGCGTAATCATCAGGCTTGCTGTCTTGCGCAACGGAACGACGACGCATCTGCATCAACTCGCCATATTGAGCATCATGCTGCATAGAGCCTTTGATGAGGATAGCCAGAGAGTCAGCCGCACGTTTGCGCTGTGCCTCATTGGGGATAGCTGCAACAGCAGGCTTCAGATTTTTGATTAAAGCCATAGCTGCGTCACGTGCTTCTTTAGCGTTGTGAACACACTCGCCCTCAACATTTTCTTCCGGCGCTGCATCCTGAGCATTGATATCTTCAGGCGGCTCGATTACATCATCCTCGTCCCCGGCAGGAGCAGCAGCGGGTGCTTTGTTTTGGAGCTCTTCCTCCAGAGCATCAAGAGCGTCCTTTTTAGGTTCAGCAGCAGGCTGCGCAGGATTCAGCTTAGAGCTGATAGCTTCCAGTGCGTCCTCAATTTTCTTAAAGCGCGCCTCAGTAGCCTCGTCCATAGCAGCAGGTTTATTTTCAGGCTGCGGCACAGCAGCAGGCGCTGGTGTTGAGGGAGCTGGCGCAGGCTGCGGACGCGGTTCAGCGTCAGAGCTACCTGCAAGCTTTGCAGCAGCCTCCATGTCCTCCGGTGTAGTAGATTCGTCGCGAGCCAGCGCTCGCAGGATACGTCCAATCAAAGATTTAGACATTTTTGTACCTCCTTTTTTATCGTCGGCAGTATCACGGATGGCCACCTTGTGCCCCGCCCTGCCTTTATCAACAACCGCTACATGGTTACCGCGGATTTCCATCTGATCATAGCTGGAGTCACTCGTCGGATTCCACAAGCAGTCATAGCCGCAAGATATCTCGCGTTTGCCAGCCTCAATCTTATTGATAAGGTCAGCATCGTAAATAACCAAATCAGCGACCAGGCAATTACTCAAATCGCCATCGCCTCGACGCACATCACGGCACACGCCTTTCATGTACCGCCCATAGTTATCGGGAGTTACATCTTCCTCCGGATGCTCATCGCATACAGGCTTCCCCTCAAAGCTTGCCACGGCAGCACGGTCAAAGACTTCGGCTTCAGGGCGCTGGACATTATAAATGCCATCAGCGACCGGACCGCCAAACTCGCAGCCTCGATACTGCTGTGTACCGGTACGAGCAATCGGAACGTCCTTGCAGATCAGAAAACCTTCTGGCGTTTTAAGGATGTGGTCGGAGATTCGTGAGCCAAAATATGCCTTGCTCATAGCTCACCTCCAGGTAATAGTTTTTTAAATTGTTTTATGCCCATGCGCTCGATTTTGCCGTTTCGGTACACCTTAGCTGGCCACGCCACCTGGTCAAACCTTATAAGCGGCTCAGGATAGCAGCGGCAATTATAAATGTTCCCCGCATGGTAGTACCCTTGCGACTTCTCATGGTTAAGCAACTCCGGTGCCGGTGCCTCGCCCCAAGGGATAATCACACCATCCATGTGAGCATGAGCAGAACGCACACGAGAGTCCTCGCTTGTCCGCCAGACGTACCACTCAAGCCCTGCCTCAGCAGCACGCACCTGCGTCAGAGCCGTGCTGGCTTTAGACGTTTCCGTGCGGGCGATGAGCCTTGCATGAGCTTCGGTCATGTGCGGGTACTCTTTGAGGATATCGTCTATCATCGCCTCCGGTCGCAAGCCTTGCTCATAGCCCTTAGCAATCTTGTGAGCCACCCTATCAGCCAGCGTGAGCGGCATAGAGCGGATTAATTCAGCGTTGCGACTGATTATACCCTCGTACACTTTTGCGACGCGTGGCGAGGCAAGTTCGCGCTGTAGAGCGGTGCGGATGATTCGCCCCTTGCTGCCCTCGGCTGCTGCGGCACGCCACGTCTTATGCCCATCGCGGAACAGATGCGTAGCCATCGAGCGCGCGATTTGGTCGCAGGCACGAATAAAAGTCGGGGAACGAGCCAGCCGACGCATTATGTCAGCAATAAAAAAAGGACTGGCAACGTGAGATAACTCACGCTTCAGTCCTTGCATTAGGCGGTCAATGGCGCTGGCATAAGAGCGCTCAATGACTCGCGGCATTTTAAATTTTTTCATGTTTTTACTCCAATAAAAAAGCGCAGCTAGAAAACTTCTAACTACGCTTAAGGTTACTTCTTAATTATTTCCACACTTAGCACACTCATTAATAGCAACAGTCCAATCAGTGATTTCTGGATGCAGGTCTTTTTTTATTTCACCATACCCACAGTGAACAATTTCGTAACAATCACCATCGTAAATTTTCTTCTGTAGAATCGGGCAATATACCATCATTTCATTTTCTGCATCCATTCTTTAATCACCTCAATTTTTCTTAACTGTTTTTCGTCATACCACGACGCAGGAAAAGCAGTTGATAATCTACCACCAACAATCACAACAGACGAACCATTATCAGCTATAAACAAATATTTATCTGCGCTTTGTTTGAACATAACAATTGCATTGTCAACATAGGATTGAGCATCAGCAAGTGTTATACCTCTTTTTGCTAATCTCTTGCTGCCATGAATACCAGGATCAACAATTTGAATTCTTACTGGTTCCATAGCTTCATCATGAGCAGAAGCAAGCCCTAAACTTTGTAATTGCTTAGTTAATTCAGGGTACTTCTTTGCTTTTGCTAATTTAATATTAACATCTTCGGCGCTAGAATTCAAGTTGCTATTTCCGCCAGCAGACGAAAACTTTCCATTTTTATCTCTTGGATGCTCATCCTCGTTCCATTCTGCATCCTCTACTCCTTGCCTGACGGGAGCGCGTTCCTGCTGCGGTAATTCTTCGCTGCCATCAGGAGCAGCCTCGCCACCCATGCCGCCAAACATTCCGCCCATCTCTCCAGGCGGCTCCACGGAGTCGGACGCACGCTCAATGTCTTCATCAGTAATATTGGTCCAGACGCCTGTGCGCTCGCTCTGCTGCTTCAGTTCCTGCAGTGCTGTACGCTGAGAAATAAGACCGGCATTGTATGCAGCCACAACATTGTCCGTACCGCACTTGGCAAGGTCAGCGCGCTCTTTATCTGAAGGCTCTGCAACAGGGTCGAAATCAAAATCGAAGTCTTCCGGCAAACTGCCAATAGTGGAAATGATAAAAGGCGGTAAAACTTTGTTTAAGATAGGTCTTAACACAGCTTCCTGCTTTTCTGCTATCATATCATAGTAATTCTGCAGGTCGCTTTCACCAGTAGCGTTCAGCCCGGACGGAGACCTTCCGAACAGCTTTGTCACCGGTATCTCGGCGGCACCGGAGATATCCATGATAAACTGCTGATAACAATCAGCAAGCCCACCAAACGTATACTGATGCGTTTCCAGACCATCTGCTGCATCCATCACTTGCATACCCATATTGTTCAGCAGCATGTTCTGTGCTTCCAACGTGCGCAGCAGCTCAGCTTGCGACTCACTGTCAGTAGCAGACAGCAGTTGGCCTAAATCCTGCATTTTAAGAACACGAATATTGGCCATGAACGTCAGCTGAGCAATATTCCATGATACGTTATCACGCTTCTTCAGCTCATCAAAAACAGACTCAACCACAGAAGCTCCCCACTGCATCTCGGCGATTTCTTCCCAAAAAGGTAATGTATTACCGGTAAATCTGATTACCCTGCTGTGATGTATTTTTACAGAACCACCACCTGCAGGATCAGTTACAGTGTAATACTTTGGAAAACCGTAATCAGGATCAGAAATATCTTCGATGAGTTCGCTGGATGGGTTAACTCCGTTCCACCGGTCGAAAATGAGCAGCCCTGCGAAGTCCCCAGGCATTATCCAGTCAAGCTGCAGCGGCTGACTGAGGTCGTAGCCTTGATGCTTGACCAGCATCACGCCAAGCGCCCCTCCATAAAGTCTGCCCCACTGCATTCCACGCTTCAGCTTATCAATAAGCTGTGTACGCCTTAGCGAAATACTAAGTTTTTTCTCTACATCCGGATCAATACCGCTCGTGATTGTTATCCAGTTCTTCAACATATCCGACGGGATAACATCAATAATGCGGCGTATTATCCAGCTCTCGCGATACAGCGCATTCAGCTGATTGAAATCACGGCTAAGGCGCTGCAAACTGTACTCCGTGCCTTCCAGCAGGTTCGGAGTGCCCGCACCCAGCCTGGCAAGCACATTAGTAAATGCATCAAGCGCCCTCGCTCTTCGAAGCTGTGGTGCCGGAGCACTTAGCGTACGTTTTCTTTTAGACATTTGCTATCCTCCTTGGCCTGATTATAGTGCTGACATAATAGCGGACCGCATCCGGACAGTGGTCTGCTACCTTAATAGGCTTCTCCTTACCGCTGTTCTGCAGCGCTTTATCATCCCATACATAAGCCTTTAACTCCTTAATTGTATGAGTCAAGCCCTTATAAAAATGTATCTTACGTCGAGTCATCAGTGTATTCACCTTGCGGATGCCCTCTATAACATCATTGTCGGCGTTGATTGTTTCCACAGTCTCTTTTGCATGCAAGCCTCGGTTGCGCAGCTCAATCTTAAAGCTTGCTGCGGATGGGTCAATAACCACGTTTGAAGGCCACAGCTCCACGCCACGCACGAACTCAAGCAGGTCATCAGCGTACTGGCTGTTGTCCTTCTCGCGTTGTTCTGCTCTGCTATTCCAGTAATATTCACGGATAAACCACAGATCAGTACCATCATCAAGCACATCAAGATAAACCATAGGATTGACTGTACCATAGTCTATCGTTATAGAGCGCTTCATGATGTGAAGATTTTTAAGCAGATACTCCAGCTTCTCGTCATCAAAAAGCAGCTCATCATCATCCCATGCATCACGATAAATAGCACCTTGGGCCATTACCCATTCGCCTAGGATAAATCGGCTGTAGAATACTCCGGAATAAGTTGTGCGGTAACGCTCTCGCACTGCCTCACTAAGTGACGGATTATCATCCATCAGAAAATGGAGATGCAGCAGCCTTTTCTCATCCCGCTTTTCAATCCACCTGAGCAAGAACCAATGCATAGGGCTATCAGGGTTACAGTTGAACCACATTTTAGCGCCCTCTACAGAACAACGGCCTGTTGCCTGATTGACAAACGATTCCGGCATCAACGCGACCTCATCACAGTAAAGACCAGCCAATGTTATACCTTGGATAAGATCCTGTGAAGACTCGTCCCTTCCGCCAAACACATAAAAATAGTTAATACGTTCGTCCTTAGCTATAACAATAAGATTTTCAGTGCGTGATTCTTCCACCTGATAGCCACGCACCAGCAATACAGGCTTAAGCCATTTCCAGACGTTACGTCTGAAGCTGCCTACGGTTTTGCCGCACATAGCAAAGTTCTGGCCATCGTAGGTATCCATAGCCCAAATAATAAAGCTGACGGCCATCGCTACTGTCTTACCAGCACGGATGGAACCGTCAGCTATGATACCAGCATAATCGTGGTATGGTGATTCGGGACACCACCACGTTAAAAGCTGCATTTGTTTTTTACTAAAACTTTCAAAATGTATTACCGGTTTGATAACAGAACGGAGATTTCCTATCATTTCCAAACCTCCCCTGCACTGCGTTTGATTGCATCGGTAAAGCCATCATCCTCATATTGAGTCTGTCCAGCAGACTCTTTCGGATTCATTCCCATGGTGTCACGATATACTTCAAACGCCTTAACATTCCCCCGCTTAGCCTTTGCTTTAAGTGCTTCAAGCATATCCAGGCGCTCTTTATCACTGGTAAAGTCTTCATCAAGCTCACGGAATGTACGAAGTTTGCGACGCTTCTCCACGGATTTTTGAGCAGCTATCCTCGCTCTTTCCTCGTTAAATGGTTTTCCTTTCACCAGATTAGCTCTGCTATTTGGATTATCCCCTTTAGGCATTCATATACACCACCTCTATTCTTATAAAATAAAAAAGCGTAACTAGAAAAAATCCAGCTACGCAAAATTCAAAATATGTTATTATTAAAAATACAGAACCGAGGTGATTTAATGTCCACAAGATATGTCAGCATACACACAGTCACCTGCAAGCACAACGGCTTTGAAATTCCATTTTACATTTACTACGATACAGAAACAAAACAAATTATCAATACAAAATGTGGAATGCTTACTGAGCCTGAGTTTTCAGGAATGCATTGTCCTCAACAAGATTGTCTGCTGGTTTCAGCTTGGCAGCCTCTGCAGAAACTATCTGAGTAGGATAATCAGGTAAATCAACAAGCACCATCTCAAACCGGAAGTTCTTTAATTCAGAGAGAACGCCTTCCAGCGCCTGAGCTTGGTGCTTTGCTGTTTTTACAAGTCTTTCAAATTTGTCTAGGTTGTTAAACTTGTACGTCTTCATCGGCATCAGCCTCCTCAAGATCAGACAGTTCTTCAGCCATGTCAAGCACATCATCAACTCGTGCTTCAGGAGACGAATCAATAAACGCTATTAATTCGCGCATGGCTTCCTCGTTATCCTCCAACAGCAAAACTACAGCAGTCTCAAAATCCTTATAATAACGAGGAACTTTTTTTAATGCTTCTCTAAGTTGTTCTTCCATAATATGCCTCATTTCAGCAAAATTTTAGAATAAATAGCATAATCACCATACTCATTGATGGTAAATAGATAAACGTAATTTCCTACGGCAATAGAACTTTTGTGCAGACCATCAAACCGCCCATGGAACCATGTACTTATTTCATGGGTTACACGCTCACGTTCAGCTGGTGTAATCTTGCTAGATTTCCTACTCTTGCGCTTCGGCTTTACAACCTCAGCCGCACGCCTGAGCGGTGATTTGGAAGCTCTACCGCCAGCACTAAACTGCCCGTTAGACTTACGCGGATGTTTCGATTCATCCCAACCATCCCACACATGCGCTGCAAGCAGCAGGTATCTTATAAGCATATTAACTCACTCCTACGATAATTGCAAGTTATTTATTGGTGCCCGGACTACCGCTGAGGATTTGAGAATAATAAGGGATGTCCCGTCCCTTAGGTTACGGCTTCCGGGCATAAAAAAAGCGCCCGGCTAAAAGCCAGACGCTAAATAAACAAAAAAGAACCCGGAATCTAGTACCTAACAATAAGCTACCGCATCCAAAGTTCCTCTCAAAAAAAGTATAGAATGTTTGAGTACCATCAGAAATTGCATCACTCTCAATCGAATTTTATCGACACTTCTCCATGGATTTTATTATACCATAAAAATCACCGCTTTTTCTCACGTCTTTGTGAACTCTTTGTGAATTTTAAAGAATAAGACCGCTCCAAAACGGAACGGTCGAGTAAATTATTGTTTTAGAATTTTATCTGGTCAGTTTTTAATAATGAGTTGATATTGATCGTAGGAAGAACAATCGGCGGCAAGTTCGGCTGCGCTGTCATCAGTGTAACTTGACTACGCATATATGGGAAAATTATAGCAATGGCATTAGGAACCATACGCTTTAGAAACTCTTCATTTTCTCCTTCAAATTCACCAATCAACAATAGTTGAAGATATAAAACTCCTTCAATCTCTACTTTGCATCGCAAACCTACTTTTAAAGATTTTTCGTCAATGATCGGCTTCTCTAATCTGAATCCTGCTTGTGCATCATCAACATTTTTAGTTTTTTCCCCACTGTTTTCCATATGAATATCTTGGAAAAATATTTTTTTTAAGCGCAAAGCACTTTGGCTATTTCCTCGTATTTCCATTTTCTCACCTTCTAAGCTGCGTTTCGCAAGTTACTCTCACGATCGCCAAATAACTCCTCTTGATACTCTTCTTCAGCAGAAAAACCTACTTGAATAAATACTTCTTCGGGTACTGCAAAAATATCGTGTTCATCAAGATACTGGGCAGCAGGAATACCTTCGATAGTAATTCTTCCAGGTCCTTCTTTAAAATCCAAGCCCATTTCTTTTAGAACTTCTATGAACAACAATTCTTTTTCAGTGTAAGACATACTCAGCTCCCCCTTTCTTGAACTTTTTGTATATTTTTTATGCAATCATCATCATTCACGCAAATTTGCCGTTGTTTTCTTGTGTACGGAAATCCTATTACATTTCGAGCTATAGATGGAAATGTATAAGCAAATACTTTTATTCCATATAATTTAGCAAAAAAATTACACGCAACACATCTTATCTCTGCTTCATTCATATTAAGATTTCCTTCTAAGCCTTCTAGAAGATCCCTTGATTCTTCAATCATCTTATTCATATTGAAGCGAAAATCCAAATCATAGAAAAATTCATCTTCAGTTATAATATCAGCTGACAAAACTGTTGGCAAATTCCCTTGATTCTGTGGCTTTCCAGCTTCCAATTTTGCCCACCATTCTGCATCTTTTCGTTTTTCAAAAAAGTATACACCAGAACCAAGCCACTCACTATTTTTGCTACTGTGGATAAATTTGCTATTTAAAATTTTATTAGCTTTTTCATCCAACGTGCCATGAAAGCCCTTGATGTTAACCATAAGTATACCACGTCCTATATCTTGCTATATTTAGCTATAGCTTGCTATATTGTACAATCATTATCTAAATTCGTCAACACCCACAAAAATTACAGGTAGAATAAGATATTTATCTTATTCTACCTGAGAAATAAAAAATCCTGCTTTTTTACCGCTTTTTTTACTTCGAATTGCAAATCACGCTGTAACCAGCCTGACGCTGCAGCTCGTCCATAGCCGCCTGCTGCTTCGGCGTAAAGCCCTGGTCTACAACTTCCAGACGTTCGCGGAATGTCTCTACAAAGAACTTCAGACGTGTATGTTTAGGCTGCAGGCCACCAAAGTTATTCCAGAGGATATCAATCGCAACAGCCAGCACGCGATAGATTGCCTGCTCGGACACAGCCTGGCACATGCGCTCGTATTTAAAGCCTGCCACCGGCGCAGGATTGCAGCGCTTAAGTTTACGTTTACTGCTCATCAAGGTCACTCCTTCACTTGTGCAAGCCATTCCTTGTGCTTCTTGACCATGTACAACATAATCAGACCATAGACCACCATGTCGCGCAAGGATTCTTCCGTTTTGTCAGCAATATCATGGTCGTAGAGGAAAGCAATGTGCTTATTCAGATATCCCTTAGCCACATCATACATCATGTCATAGCCACCATCATGATGCTCCAGCAATGCACCGGTGCGGAAGTTTGACAGCGGATCAGCGCCAGCAGAATACTGCTGCTGTTTTTCTGTAAACAAATTCCCTACGCGATTAAGTTCATCATCAATAAACGATGTAAATTCTCTATATGTAATCATAACAATCCTCCTAAACTATAAACTCCACGCCCATTTCTTTCGCCACAGCAGGCAATGCCGTTTTCGCTTCAGCACGAGTACGGTATACCCAGCCTTTGCCTAATAAAAGAATTTCATATGGGAGTTCTTTCCACGAGAGAGTTCCCACAGTCCATTGTTTCCCCAATTTTCCGAACGTCCAGTATTCCTCGTACATTTTGGGTTTCCAAGGCAACCTTATAATTTCTGCATCGCCATTGCACAGCATCACAAATTCAAACGGTTTCTCTACCCATTCTCCTTTGTCGATGCCTTTTCTCATCCAAACTCCGGACTCGGTGATTTGAAAAATATCGTCGCCGCTTGTATCAATCTTAAACTCCTCGCCCAGCTCCACGCCCAACATTTGGGCGATTTCGGGGATAAGATTTTTGCTCATCTTTTAGCACCTCCTAAAATAAATCCTCTTTCGGCAGCACGAACCAATACTCTCCCAATGGACTAGGTGGGTACCACTCCCATTTATAGCCCTGCTCCTTGCAGTACATAATCAAGGCATCAGAATCCAGGCACATACGCCCGCTCTTTCTGTACTGCTTTGCTATAGGCTCAAATTTCGCACGCATTTCATCTGCAGTATAGTGTTCAAGAGCACGGCGGCCGTCGAATATAAGACGTGATGCAAGTTTTTCCGCGTGCCAGATTTCGCCACGGCGTTGCAGTTTTTTCTCTAATTCTTCATTCCACTCCACGCCTTTACTCCTCTACTACCTCCACCCCGCCACGCAGTACAGCCAGAAAAATACGCATCTGCATGGGCTGATTAGTAATGCTTGACCAATGGCAGCACTGGCTTGGACGGTACTCCAAATCGTCGGCGCTGAAACGGTACTGCGCCGGATATACTCCGCCATGCTTAGGTTTGAGCTTAAACGCCTTGCCAACAGGAACTTGCAATTTTTCAGCAATTACAGGATACAAATTAATCATAATATCGGCGTCACCTCCGTGTTGCAATAAGCAAAAACTTGACAGTAGCCACGAGCGCTGTGAAGTAATACAACTTCGCGGTGCTTGCGGATAAGTTTAGAAATAAAGCTAGGTCCAATAGACGTGGATTTTTGTACCACTCTAAGATTTGCCCACTGCCGCTGACGCGGGCAGATGCGGCTAGTCTTGCAAGTGATTTTCGTTTGTAAGATATGTTTACGTGAAAGAATTGTCATATCAACGCCTCCGCTCCATATAACATCAACGCCAGCTGCCGCACCAGGCGCGTACGCCTGCGCTGGATAGTAGCCAGCGATTCTCCCATAAACTCAGCCAACCCAGCAAGGTCAAGCCCCTGGAAATACAGCCTCTTTATAAAAGCCACATCTTCTTCACTATTCATGCGTTCCAAAAGCAACATCGCTTTATTAATGCGATTAACTTCTGCCGTATCGCGTTCAAGCTTAATCTCCACAGCCATGATGCGTGCCTGCTGCTTTTCCTCGGGCGTAAGACGGATGCCGGAGGCACCGCCCCAGCAGGTAATGTCCTTGGACTTCTCGGTGTTCTTCTCCTTCTTCAAATCACGGATGTCCAATTTATAACGCTTGATGTTCTCAAGCAAAACAGGATAAGCATACAAGCGAGCCTCTGTCGCCTTATAGCAGTCCTGCGGCTTAGGCTGGCTATTTAAGGCAGCCAGCGTTGCCACAACAGTATCATGTATCAGTTTTTTGTTGTCCACCTGCGCCACCTCCTATGTGTAAAAATAAATTCAATAGCAGCTCAGAGTGGGGAGCAAGCAGCTCCCTCGCCTCCTGCTGAGTCACCGTCGCCTCGTTAGCCATGACCAGGCGCAGGCCGAAGCGTGCACTAGGCAACAGCTCTGCTCCGGCAAAGCGCAGACCGATGAGCTTAACATACAGCTTGTGATCATGGCTGGCAGCGCTTGGTAGCAGCTGCCCCCAGAACTCGCTGTCGGCATAATCAGGCCACGGATCACTTACCACGCTGCCTAAGCTTAACCAACCAGCCATGGATATACTCCCCCATCTTCTGACGCAGGTCGTCCGTCATCTCGCAAATCGCCAGCGCCTCCTCGGAGCTGCGTGCGATACCGGCATTGGCACCCGCCGCCAACATCGCCAACAGGAACACGCACTGCTGCAGCGTCGGCTTGCCTTTCGGTGTTTTTACCTCAATAAACAGCGCCCGGCCAGAAGGATAACATACACCCGACAAATCGCTATAACCTTGCGGCGGTCCGCTCTTGAACCAGCGGGCGCGCTTATTCTCAAATTCCAGCGTTTCCTGCGTCGGCTGCTCACGGTATAAATATCCTTCACCAACATTAATGCGGAAAACCTTATGACCTGCTGCCGTCACTGCGATTTCTATTTCTTTCATAATTCGAGTTTCCGATTTATTCAAACTTTAACCTCCTGTATTCATCCTGACGCAGCAGGCGGATAGCGGCACTGCGGTACCGTTCCGGTACTGCCAGCCCCAGCTGCACCGCTTTGTGTAGCGACCAGGCAAACTTAAAAACCTTGCCATCAGCACGTTTGTGCGTAGAGCGGAACAGCTCCAGCTGCGCCCATGACTTACACTCGATGTGTTTACTATACGGCATGCGCGCGACTTCCTGCAGGATGATGTCCTCCACGACCTCCGGACCTTCGCGCTCTTCCTTCTCCCATACGTAATGACAGAGAGGGCACTCGGTGACCGCTGACTTGACCACGGCAAAGCAATTCGGGCACTGCTTGACACTGAGCTCCTGCTTTTTCTTCTTGGCTTTGCTTTCCAGCGACCACTCCCTCACATCATCCGGCAGACCATGCCGGGTGAAATTGCCAACATGGTCCAGAATCAGAGCAACCTTATCCGGATTGTTGGGATTGGTACGCATCGACCTCATCGACTGCTGGATGTGCAGCGTGAGCGACTTGGTAGGCCGCATCAGCACCACGCAATCGCAGTCAGGAACATCGAAGCCCTCGCCAAACAAATCAACGTTGCAAAGGACCATAACCTCGCCGCGTCTGAACCCCTCTACGGCAGCCTGTCTTTGCGCCTGCGGCGTTGTACCGTCAAGGTGCATAGCATTTATCCCCTGCTCCCTAAAAGCGGCCGCTGTACCCTCGCTGGTGGCGATAGACGAGCAGTACACGATGGTCTGCTTGCCCTTGGCCAGCTGCAGCCAGTTCTCAACAGCACTGCCAAAGATGGCACGCTTATTCATAAGTGCTTCAATCTCGGCCTTGTCGTAGTCGCCGCGTTTAGTATGCAGCTTGCTGGCATCCGCCAGCTGCACGCCGTAGTATTTGTACGGTGCCAGATAATGGTTCTGGATGAGCCACTCAGTGCTCACCGATTCTATGAGCTCTTCAAAGACGGCACCCAGACCACCCTCGTTCATGCGCTGCGGCGTGGCGGTAAAGCCTAAGACGACGGCACCAGGAAAATGCTGCAGGATGGACAAATAGCTCTGAGACAGGATATGATGTGCCTCGTCGACCAGAATCAGCTTCGGTTCCGGCGTTTTGGCCAGCCTGCGACAGACCGTCTGCACCATGCCTACGGTACAGAGAGATAAGTCTACGCCACACGCCGTAAAGGTATTGGTAATCTGCTGGCACAGCTCTTTGCGATGCACGATGAACAGCACCCTGTTGCCGCGTGCTGTGGCGCTGGCGGCGATGTTGCCCTGGATAACGGACTTGCCACCGCCGCAGCCCAACACTGCACACACGCTGTGCCGCCCCTGACCGATTGCTCTGCGGATATTATCCACCAGCTCCTGCTGGTAGGGACGCAGCGGAATCATTTTACCGTAGGCTCCCACTTGTCGCAGCCATCGCAATGGTCGCAGGCGCTGGTATCGCGATTAGCGCAGTCATTGCACATAGGATCACGCACCTGCAGGGGACGGTGACAGTCCTGCGGAATGGCTTTAACGTCGACAGTTGCTTCATCAGCCTCAGCTTCCTGCTCCGCGAACATGTCCTGCTCGCCGCCGCAAGGCTTCAGGACGAACTCCCCGAGGTCTTCGTCGTATTCCAGATACGTGTTAGGCAGGGAAACAGCACCGGCATTCTCCAGCTTCTCCGTATAGTTGGCGGTAGTTTTATGTTTGAACAGCGGTACAGAAATGTCCTTACCCATTGTCTCAGAATAGGTTTCGGTCAAGCTGACGGACAGCTTCATGCTGATAGAGCCATCAGCAATACGGCCAGCAAAGAGCTTCTCCAGCAGTTGCTGCAGCAGTTCATTAAAATCGGCCTTCATGCCCTTAAAGGTGTCAGACTCCAGATTCAACATCAGGTATTGCTTATTCATGGTTAGCCTCCTGCTGCAGATACATACGGATATACGCGTTAATTTTCAGGAGATTGTCCGTGTCGCCGGATGCGGCAAAGTCATCGACCAGTGCATTCAGCATTGCGGACAGCTTAGTGTTCTTGCTGGCTGCATGCTGCGGCTCGCCTTGGAGCGGGCGATTGCGATAGCTATAACGCATTGCATCAACAGTAGCCTCCGACACCTTGAGGATAGCGCAACGCGGGTACTGCATGGTTGCAGCTTCTTCTACCTCATCCAGGTGGTTCACCATCAAGGTCATATACGCTTGTGCGGCTTCCTTGTCGGCACTGGAATAGAAGCAAGGCTCGTCGCAATAACCGATGCATTCTGCTACAACATTAAAATCGCCACCATAACATTTGATTCTTAAGCCACTGATATTCTTGGAGTTTACATAATCTCCGCTTTTAGTTTTGATATACATTTACATACCTCCTAACTTCTGCAGCGCCCATACAGCACCGCAACCAACTAACACCGTCAGGCTCACTATCCACACAATGCTGATCAGCACTGCAAACACCAGACAGATTTTACTTAACATCACATTTCACCCCATTGACCTTGCACGCAAGCTGGGCGAGGCAAACAGCAGCTTTAACAAACGCCTGTGCCACCATCATACAGCAACACCCCACTGCCATAACCAGCCCTGCAATAAAGTCACGTAACATAGTACTCAAAATTTTAAATAACATCGTTTCCCTCCTTTAGCTGACCTTTTGATGTTAGCTCGCTAACCTTCCAGATAACCTTTTAAAACCCTATAAGCCGCATGGTTGAGCGATTTTTCAGTTTTAGCTAACAAGATAACATCATTTTTGAAAGAATATCGATATATATTATTTTTATTTCCGCCCTAGTCTAAAGCGGAAAACTCCATACGTATATATCTAATTATGTTAGCTAATGTTATTATGTTAGCTAAAGGTTTATAAGCCGCATGGTTGAGGCATTTTTTAGCTAACCTTTAGCTAACATTGCTAACCTTTTACATAAAGAGCTACATAATTTGCTCTAACATGATTCAGAGAATATAGTCCGAAGAACCTTCCCTGCGTCGTTTTCAGCAGATGACCTGCTTCAGCCCATTTTTTCTTTAAAGCAGCATAGTCAAAACCTTTCTTTTCTAATTCTTCCTCAAGAACGGTTTTATTAATTAGGATTACGCCATTATTCTTACGTCTGCCCCAGTAAGCATATCCGGCAAAATCGTGAAATTCGGTATCGAATTTGTCAGCGTTGGCACCGATGACGTCAACAATAAGGTTAAATGCCCGCTCGCTCACATCAACTTCAGCCTTACTCTTCACAAAGCCAACTATGTCCTCGGGCGATAGCACATCGCCTGGAGTACCAAAGATAGCCTTGCTCGCAATCGCATCCGCCTGCAGCATGAGAGCCATCGCCATGGCCTGCTTCTCGGTCGTATCCGTTACTTCCAGCACCAGACGCATAATCTCATTGTAATCAGCCGCAAGGTTCTTCCCTTCCAGCGCTTCAACAAACGCCCTGCCAGCACCGCCGTAATGCTGCGTGATAAAATTCACAACAGCATTACCATTGCTGATTATTTGCTGGTCGCACTCAATCTCAATAACACGATTTTTTACACCGCCACCGGACTGACTCTTCGTGCAAGGCTCTTCGCCAGTAAACACAAACGAGTTCAGCCAGGACTTCTGCCGCTGAAATGTCGCATTGGTCATGCGTCCACGGTCAAGACCTTCAGTGACACGCATAATCAAAGTATCGTAATTTTCAAATCTTGACTTAATCGTCTGCAGCTCGTCACCGAAAAACGGCAGGTTACGCAGGATAGACGCCGTACTCATCATGCTGTTGACCGTCATATTCATGGTCCGCACCAGCTTGCCCATGCCCGGATTACCCCAGACAGACGCAGCCACCATCATGGCTACAGTCTTGCCGCTGCCCGTGCCGCCCCAAAGATGCAGCACGAATGGCAGCGCGGACACGCGCTCGACCAGCACGCTCGCAAACGATGCAGCCAGGATTAGGCGCATATAGAGGTTCTGCCGGAGCGGGGCGACGTAGGCCGCCCATTCTTCCAGCGTGCCCTTGCTGGAGACTGCCTGCACCAGAGATTTGTACTGGTCCTCACAGTCCAGCTTGACCTCGTCCGTGTACGGCACAAAGCCTGCATCGGACCAGCCCATGTGGTCAATCGACTTCACCCGCGGCAGGATGTCCGGGTTCATGGCGATGACCTCTGCCAGATACTTCACCAACAGACCGGCGTTGTCGCTGTTGACTTCAACGCCATTGTCTGCCAGCAGGATTATTTTGTTTTTGTTGGCCAACGTGGAGCGCGGGACCACCACGCTCTGCCAGCCGCCATTTTTAAAATACGCAAGCCGGATTTTTTCCGTTTCATCTTCCACGTTCACCAGCAGCTCCGTCGGCATGATGGGGATGGGACTTGCGTATTCGTTTTTATATTCTGTCCCGACCTGTACCGCTCGATACACGCCATTAATTGATGTGTTCCAGTTACCACACCGCAAGGCAAATAGCTGCTGCGGGAATTTTGTCAGATTATTTGACCTGATTCCCTTAGCTGCCTGCTGCTGCAGGTACGCTTTCCAGCAGCTCTCGAACTCCCTCTTGCAGCACAGCTCCCCAGCGCGAAACCTCGCCATGGAAAGCACCTGCTGACGCTTGGACGGCTCTGTGAGCGCCGCTATTGCCTCCAGAAGCGCCTCATCGATAAGGCTGAACCTGTCGCACCCCTCAAAGAATTCTCTGTCCAGAGAGAGCACCACAGGCCACTCGTAGGCTTCGATTGCTTCGGCTGTGCCACCGGCAGCAAAGTAATCTGCGATATCACCTTTAGGCGGGCAGTCAGGCCACAGCTTAGTGATGTTCATGACCTTCGCGCCCTTCCAGGCTGCAGCATAATCGGTTCCCTTTTCGTCATTATCGGGAATGACGATGCGCTCTGGATAAGATTCCAGCAGTGCCTTGTCCGTCGCGCTCAGCTTGATAGCCTTCTGCGCTCCGGTATTGCTCGTGGTAGCCAGGAGACCGGCAGCCGTCATAGCGTCGGCACACTTCTCACCTTCGACGATGTACAACTTTGTGCTCCGATGTTGTGCTAATAAATCTAAGTTATATAAGTTGTTACATCCTTCAGGCTTGGTGTACACCGTGCGCCCTTCGGCATTGACATATGCAAAGCTGAAGACCTTGTGCCCATCAGCCCATTTGCGGCGGCGCTTATAGTAAGCTTCCGTGCCGTCGGGATTACGGTAGATATGACGGTAGTCCTCAACAGGCTTTGCCGTCTTATAATCTACAGGCTCCGGTTCGGCAGGCTTTGCTCCCAGCCGGCGAAACTCTCTCAGAATGTCCGTGCCGGGAGCGTTGCACTTCTGGCAATATACCAGAAGTGTGCCGCCCTTTTCATCTATGTGCAGATGATCTGCCTTACCGCACAAGGGACAGGTAGCAGTAATATGGGAACCCTTTTGCTTGGCTCCCACAAGGTAAGGACGGATATCGTCAAGACGCAGCTCAGAACGGGATTTCCGCATCATTTACACTGCTGAAAGGTGTATAGGACGCAGGAGCTGCATTATTAGACGGAATCTCGCCTTCATATTTTTTGATAGGTGGCACCTTGAAATCGCCCTTTTGGATACGCTCTACAGAGCATACGGTGTGCACTTTAAGTCTTACGTTCAATTTGCCGTTCCAGACGTATTCTTCTTGTCCAAGTACAGCGCCGACGACCATACCACAGAACTGCTGCTCATTGCCATTAAAGTGGTCTGCTACAAAGCCAGCGTTGCAGCTCTTTTCCAGCGCCACCAGGAATGCCTTGAAGAAACCAAGTGCAGAATCTTTGTAACTGCGAATGAAACTGAACAGCGGAATTTTATCACCGCTGCGTTCCTTGCGTTGGCCATAATAACCAACAAATTGCTCGTTGGCCTTGTCTGCTACGCCGGCGATGTCGCAGTAAATTTTCAGGTACTGCTTGTCGGCGTGGTCCTCGACCGCGCAGATGGCCAGTACATAACCGCCAGCAGGCGGCGCTGCGTAGCCTTCACTCGCAGCTTCAACATTTCCCCAGTTAAGCTTTTTCATTTTTCTTTGCCTCCCCGTTAAATCCATAATACTCGCGGATAGCTGTATCCACGGCCTTCAGGTCATTGTCAATCTTAGGCGCGAACATCTCCATCGGAGACTTCGCAGGCGTAAAGCCATCGCTCTGCGTGGTAAACCAATGCGCCTTACCGTCGTTCTCAGCCAGCAGCACGATTGAAAACAAGCCTTCCAACGTCAGCTGATTGTCCAGCATTTTACCGCTAGTCTTAGCCTTAATATGACCAGTATCATCACACTCCGTGTGATGCAGGAGATAAACGATGGTATCATCGGTCGTATGGTCGCGGATCAGCGCCAGCAGATTGTAGAAATTCAATGCACAGTCGGTAAACTTCTGGTACCCGACCTCCTTCGCACGGTCAAACATGTTGAACGCCATGAGGTACTGCGAGTCATCGATAACGTAGCAGCGCAGGTTGTTCTTCGCCAACGTTTTCTGGATGACCTGATACGTCGCATGGTTTACAACGTTCAGCCGCTTCTTGAATGGCAGTGGCTTGCTCGCCACATTAAACACGCCAACCGCCGACGGCTCAAAATTGCGCAGGCTCGTGGACTTGCCAGAGCCGGACGCGCCTAAAATCAATACAGGCATTCCCATAAAATCACTCCTTGTAATTTTCTTTTAATCTTGTCATCAGCGGACATTTCGGATGCGGCTTACTGCGCCATGGTTCCAGCCCTAAATATCTGCCAGCAGCATCAGGCTTGCTTAATTTGCACCAGCTACGTGTACAAATATCGCCAACCCCAACTGTTTTACACTGAGGGCAATTCTTACATAACATAACAAATCTCATTTTAAAGTCATGTTCAGTTTCTGAATAACCTCAGCACCCGGAATCTCCATGCCGGCTTTGATCGCCTTCTTAATTGCTGTCTTGTCAGCATCAACAGTAACCTTGGTGCGCTTGTACTCATCAGGAATTGCTTCCATGGACAGTACATTACAGATTTCCGACTTGCGCCACGTAATCTTGCAGCGGGGAGTTTCAAATTTCTCGCCGTACAATGCACCGGCCAGATAAGCCTTGCAGCGTTCGACTTCCTTCCTGATGACACCAGAGCGATGACTGAGCGTATTGGCTTCGGCGTCTATGGCATCGGCCTCAGCAAGCTTGTTTTTGATATAGCAGCACATGCCTTCAATCTTTTGGCCACGCTCCATCTGCAGAGCTTCGAACTGCTGCAGGTTCAGGATTTCGCCGTCTTCAGTGTCAACCACGTGCTCTTCATCCAGCTGGATGCAGGCTTTGATTTGATCTTTAAGCTCATAGATGTTAGCCATGTTACTCAGCCTCCTTGCAAGCGCCTTCTTTTGGCATACCGGAACTATCAGCAGCATTCTTTTCTGCGGAATCTTGCAGAGCCTTGTACATAACAGACCATTCATGAGACTGCAGCTCGCGCATCTCTTTGATGGTTGAACCGATATGGTCGATGACATCAAGCTCTGCCTCCTTCAGGACCTCGTCTTGGTTGTCGTCATCATTCCAGCGTTCCAGCAAGGCTGCGTATTCACGCAAACTCTGCATTTCAAGATTCAAACGCTGAATAAAAATATGGGTTTTCGTTCTAATCATTTTTGCACCTTACCTTTCTTTTTTGATTGTGGTGGATTGAAATTTTTATACATAGCCCTGCAATAAGGGCACGCATACGGTTCTTTTACAAAGCGGCTCACTATCCATTCTTGACCGCAAAACATGCAGTCCGTATAGTGAACGCCACGGTCATCGGTTCTCATTTACGGCATCCCCAGTATATTCATTATTACTTCCTCCCTAAAATGTGTTATAATAGGAGATGGATGTTTGGTATCTATCCATCTTTACGCCCGCCAGTGTAGCAGCACTGACGGGCGTTTTCCTTTTCCTTCATCTGCGCACCTCTATCGGGATGAGGATAACATCCCCCGGCTGCAACGTGCCTTTGATGTTGCTAATCTCCCGAGCATAATGGATGACTTCCCTAACGTCACGACGGTCACCCTCTTGGCTCATGACATCGCCAACAATGTTCCAAAGGGTATCGCCTTCGCCGGCAACAGTTTTTACTACGTATTTATCTACCGGACGGCTGTAATCCCATGCAGCCCAAATACAGCAGGCTGCCATCAGGACAAATAAGATTTTTTTCATGTCTACAACTCCTTCACGTTAAACGGATCTGTTACATCCTTGCCGTCATATGTGCTGAGGAACTCTTCCAAAGATTCCCGGCGGCATTTAAGGTTGCCAAGCTTCATGAATCTCAGCAGACCGGATTTCTTGAGCTTGTAAACGTAATCAACATTGCATTTCAGAAGCTTGCTTACTTCCGCAACAGTCAAAAGCTCTATACTTGCCATAATCTCATCTCCTTTTCAATTTTAGAGATAACCCCAAATCAGGGGACGGAAACACGATTTGTTGCAACAGCAACGACATTTTGTTTATCACCATCAAGTAACATCTGATTAACCTCTATAAGCAAGTTTATGTTTACGCATGAGCTTGCTTCTATTTCATTTATTCCTTTAGCAAGCTGATTGATTTCAGCAAGGCTTGCCGAAGACATTTTGGCTTTTCACCTCCGTGATATAATAGACCTTACAGAAAGGTGGTGATTTTAATGAAACTAAATTATGATTTAATACGCGAAATTCTTTTTAAGATTGAAGAAATGTCTGATGGTTACACCAATTATGAATCTCAATCTTTTGTTGAAGAATGCTTTCCTGAATATCCAAATAACGTCGTTCTTTATCACCTAAAATATTTACGTCAAAGTAACTTAATAGAACCAATGGACCGCGCTTGGATTATAGACTTAACTCCGCAAGGACACGAATATCTAAATAACATTCGAACCGACACTGCATGGAATCAGGTCAAAGCTAAAATTCAGCCATTAGGCTCTGTAGCCTTATCTGTAGTTGCTGAAGTCGCTAAATCTTTAGCGCTATCTAAACTCGGATTATAAGGAACTGTATGATTCTTTATATCCGCTTTGACTAATTCAAAAACATTGTCGATAGCCGCTATTGGCACGCGCGCTTCATGCAGCGCCGCAATTATTGCTTTTACCGGCTCATTCGGATTGAATGATTGCATCTCGTGAATCACCTCCCCATCTTCCGATAACACCGGCAGCACCCCATCACGCGGGTGCCGTTTTCATAATATGACGTGGCAACGGTGGCCACAGGAAAGTATTTTTTTAACACCTTTGTGACACCGTGTTTCGTCAACGGCAGCAGGTTCTGCTCCATGCACCATTTGGTGTAAGAGCTGTAAAAGTACTGTATCGGCGTATCGCGTTCAAGCGAGTCGTACACGCTGGAGATGTACTGGTACGCGGCCTGCTCTGCCTCAGTAATATGCGCCGGCATCAGCGGCATCATTCCTTCGAGGTCGAGGGAAAGCACCTTCGCCACCAACGGCAGGCGTTCTCGGCGGCAGCTGGCGATGATGGCTGCAATGCGAATGCGCTGGTCGAATTCCAGCTGCGTGAAGTCCGTGGCAGGCTCATCGTTGATAGGAACCGCCTGCGCCATAGCTTCGTACTTTCCGGTCTTTCTGATTGCCGGAATGACTTCGCTTGTTACCCAGCGCTTGAATTCCTTTGCTTTGGGCATCTTGCTGGAGAGGATGAGAGAGTAAAGACCGCTTTCGTTGATGATGTACATTTCACGGTTTTGACCTGAGTCGGCAAAACGCCGAGTCAGCTTATCTTCAATATCAACATGCTTTTTCATAGCGTCTGACGTATCTTTATATCCAAGAATCTCTGCTACGTCCTTACCAACAAACCAAGGTTCCCCGTTTTGCTGGATTGTACGAACTTGCCCAAACTCGGGACTATTGAAAATCTGTAAATTATTCATTCTGCGCCTCCTTTGTTGTCACGATACGTGTCACGATTAGGCATAAAAAAGACGTTCTACACTTGTAGAATAATAATGTGCCAGCTTAACCTTGATTTCATCTCTAGGAATCCTATTCCCTGTTTCGTACATAGTTAACGCTGAAACGCTAATTCCAATGGCTTCAGTCACTTCTTTTTGCGTTTTCTTTTCAGAAAGACGCAATTTCAAAAGACGTTCTCCAATAGTTTTAGCATCGTTCATTTTATCACCTCCGTTTTCTCTGTCACGTTTTGTGACTAAATTTATAATACCACTTCATCCTCTTAATGTCAACACGTTTCGTGACATTTTTCTAGTTTTTCCCTTGCTATTATTCACGTTACGTGATATTATTTAGGTAGTTACTAGAAAGGAGCTTTATCATGCCATTTAACACAATGCTTAAAACACTCAGACTAAAGAAGGGATTAACACAAGGTGAATTAGCTAAATTAACAGGTCTTACGCGAAGCGCAATAGGCATGTATGAATCTGGCAACCGAGAACCAAAATATGAAGTATTGGAATTGCTAGCTGATTTCTTCAACGTTGATATGAATACACTGTTAGACCAATCCGTCCCCCTCACCCCCCGCGATGAACGCCAAATCGCCGCCGACCTCGAAAAAATGCTTGCCGACCTCGACAGCAAAAACTCTATGGCTGCCATGGGCGGTACCGTTGAAGATGATGAAGACAGAGAACTACTGAAAGCAAGCCTGCAGGCTACCATGCGACTGGCAAAGAAAATCGCCAAAGAAAAATACACTCCTAAAAAATATCGCCACGAAGAGGAATAATATCATGGATATCAAGGCTGCTGTGAAGCAGCTTACACATAAGCACAAAACAAATAACCCCTATGAGCTGGCGCAGCTGCTGAACATCATCGTCATGTACGCAGAGCTTGGCAGCACATGGGGCTACTTCACTACATATAAGCGTTCCAAGTTTATCATCATTAACCAGAACATATCCGAAGAATTGCAATCATACACCTGCGCCCATGAGCTTGGACACAGTGTTTTACATAAAGGCGTATCGACGCCATTCCTCAAAGCCCACACCCTTTTCAGCATAGAGAAAATAGAACGGCAGGCCAACACCTTCGCCGTGGAACTGCTCCTGCCGGATGAGCTGCTGCAGCAGTACCCGGAAACCTCCATCCACCGCCTTGCTGACATGGTAGGCGTGCCGATGGGGCTGGAAGTGCTGAAGAAGTAAAAAAGAACTTGGTAAAAACAGCCATTTTTACCAAAGACGTTAGGTGTCTTTTGGAAAACGTGCCTTTTTTACCAAAGACGTTAGGCATAAAAAAATACCGCCAGCAAATGACAAGCAAATTGCCGGCAAATAAAAAAATACCGCCAGCGCAAGGCTGACGGCGAAATGTCGCTTCATTATATTCTGCTTCCCACCTTATCAATAGATTTTCTCAAAGAACTGCCCGTCCTTAACCATGCAGCTTTTGAAATTGTACTAGGACTTTGAGGGACAAAATCTGCATAATTAGTATTAGGCATAATGGTAAAAGTAGAAAAGCCGCACATTACAGAGGCAATAAGCGCTTTAATTTTTGCCAATTTGTACACCTCCTTAATTATGTTGCACTTGTATATTGTACCACATTAGGAAAAACAACTCAATATAACTGTGCTCTTGTACACTTAATTTTAACATTTTTCATTTTAAAAGTAAATTACCATAAGTAAATTTTACAAAGGGTCTGATTTTAATGTAAAAATCCCCCGGTGCTACCAACACCGAGGGACCTGCAAGAACGTGTTACCAGCACGCTCAACGTCATCAACCCAAGCACTACCAAGAGCTGATTACTTTTTTATTATATCAGCTCTGCTCGTAAAATGAAAGGAGCTGATTTTTATGGCAATATTAAACGTAACAAAACGCGGCGATAAATGGCAGTACCGTTTCGAAGCTGCTTCCGTCGATGGCAAGCGTAAGCGTGTTTCCAAATCCGGCTTTAAAACGAAAAAGGAAGCCGTGGAAGCCGGAACCAGGGCGCTGGCAGAATACAACGAAAGCGGTCAGACTTTCAATCTTTCCAGCATTTCCGTTGCGGATTATCTGGACAGTTGGATTGATACTTACTGCAAAATGAACCTAAAATATAATACCCAGCTTGGCTATCTTTATACTATCGAAAATCACCTGAAGCCCAGCCTTGGTATGTATAGGCTGAAATCTCTTACCCCCTCCGCCATTCAGGAATTCGTAAATGCTTTGAAGCTGCGTGGCCTCAGCAGGGCAAGCATCGTCGGTATATTCTCCACGCTCTCTGCAGCGCTGGATTATGCTATTGAGCCGTTGAAGTACATCCAGTATAATCCATGCAATAACGTAAGAATCCCCAAGGATACGGCAGCCAAGAAGGAAACCCGGTACATCATAACACCGGAGCAGTTTACGCAGATTATAGAGCGCTTTCCGGAAGGCTCTAATTTTTATATTCCGCTTATGATCGGCTACTACACCGGCGTAAGAATTTCCGAATGCTTCGGCCTTACTTGGAATGATGTCGATTTTGATAATCAGACCATAAGCATTAGTAAGGCGTTGCTTAAGCGCAACTGTGGTGCAGATGTAAGGGAAGTACTGAAGAAGAAGGGCAAGAAGGAAGAGAAAAGCGCCTGGTATTTCAACAGCACCAAAACTTTCAAGTCCAACCGCATCATCAATATCGGTGATACACTCTGTGCTACATTGAAAAAAGCTTATGACCGGCAAATGGCCAACAAAGCCTTCTATGACGAATACTACACAAAAATCTACAAAAAGCCGGAGCAGGACGAAAAAGGCGATACCATTTACCGGCTCATAGAAATTGAAGCCGGAGTGCCCTGCCCTCTTGAATCCGTGGATATGATAAACGTAAGGGAGAACGGCCAGCTGCTGAGTATGGACAGCATGAAGTATTGCAGCCGCGCAATCCACTATGAGCTGAAGATAAATTTCAACTACCATTCACTGAGGCACACACACGCTACAACGCTTATAGAGAACGGTGCCAATATAAAGGACGTGCAGGAGCGTTTAGGACACTGCAACATAGAAACAACGCTTAATACATATACCCACAATACTGACTACCTGAGAAATCAATCAGTAGAAATCTTTGAAAAGGCGGTTCAAAAATAAACAAAAAAAGGCGCCCAGACAGCAAATGATTGTTGTCTGAGCGCTTTGTTTTTTGCTATTAAATTGTGGCCATCTAAAATTTTCGGCCACACGAGGGCCACAAATTACAGTTTTTCAGCCCTTTGAAACCCTTAAAATGCCGTATTCATGCGGTTTAGCAGCACCACAGTTTCCACATGGCTCGTCATCGGGAACATATCCACCGGCTGTGCCACAATCGCCTTATATCCGTGCTGCTCCATAAACGCCAAATCACGCGCCAAGGACGCAGGATTGCAGGACACATAAACAACGCGCTCAGGCTGTACCTCGGCAATCGCCGCCAACACCTTCTGCTCGCAGCCCGCACGCGGAGGATCCACTACCACAACGTCAGGACGCACGCCGCCGGCCAGCAGCTTCGGCAGCTCTACCGCCGCATCACCGCAGATAAATTCCGCATTAGCGCATTTATTTTCTTCAGCGTTCTTCTTGGCGTTTTCAATCGCAGGCGCCACAATCTCGATACCGTAAACCTGTTTGGCGTGGCGCGCAAGATACAGAGAAATCGTACCTGTACCGCAGTAAACGTCCACTACGGTTTCCTTGCCGTTCAGCGCCGCAAACTCCAGCGCTTTGTTATACAGCTTTTCAGCCTGCTCGCTGTTCACCTGGAAGAAGGCCTGTGCAGAAATATGAAAGCTCAGGCTTCCCAGGCTGTCCTTAATCGATTCCGGTCCGTACAGCACACGAGTTTTACTGCCCATAACCACGTTCGTCTGCTTTTTGTTGATATTCTGCACCACGCTCACAAGTCCCGGAACATGACGCTTCAGCCATTCGATGAGCACGCCGCGATGCGGAATGTCATAGCCGGAGGTAATAATAACCGCCATCACTTCGCCGCTGTGCACGCCCACGCGTCCCATAATATGGCGCACGAGTCCCTTGCCTGTCTTTTCGTCATAGGCGCTGATGTTATAATGCTGCATCCATGTGCGTACCGTTTTCATAATCGCGTTGTTCGCCTCTTTGGAAATCATGCAGGCATCCGTATCTACAACGCTGTGTGTTGCCGTCGCATAGCAGCCTATATGCAGCACGCCTTCGGCGTCCGCTGCCGCGGGGAACTGCATCTTATTCCGGTAGCTCCACGGCTCCGCCGCCCCCAACACCGGCAATGCCTCCAAGTCCAGATGTCCGATTCTGGTGAGCGCATCCTGTACCTGCTGACGCTTGCACTCCAGCTGTCCCTTGTAGCTCAAATGCTGCAGCTGACAGCCGCCGCATTCCTTATACACCGGACACGTAGGCTCCACACGCTCGGCAGATGCTTTGACAATCTCCTCCAGCGCACCAACTGCATAGCTTTTCTTCACCAGCGTAATTGTTACGCGCACCTCTTCCTCAGGCAGCGCGCCTTTGACAAAGACAGTAAAGCCTTCGTACTTGCCAACGCCTTCACCGCTGCTGCCGAGACCGTTGACAGTTAACGTAATATTATCCCCCTGTTTTACGGGAATTATCTGCTTCATATATTTCCACCTGACCTTTTCGATTTTATTGTATATATATCTAATTATATCACAAAAACAGCCTACAAAGAAACAGCAGCACGCTAAGATAATGCTTTACATCAATTCCGCAGCCTACATAACGCCAAAATATCAATTTGCATCTTTCCTGTAATTGTGAGAAGTGTGCAAGATTTTCTGTAAAGCTATATACTTTGCATATAACATAAGCTATAATTAAGTTAGGGACATTGAGTTTCCGGGTCTATAAAGGTTTTATTTTGCGAAAGGAGCGATGCACAATGACAGTAAAATTTTTGAAATGCAGTATTTGCGGTAATATCGTCGGCCTGATTCAGGACGGCGGCGGTGAGCTTGTCTGCTGCGGTAAGCCAATGCAGGAGCTTATTGCCAACACCGAGGACGCAGCACAGGAAAAGCATGTGCCGGTTATTACTGTTGATGGCAGCACGGTTCGTGTAGCTGTAGGCAGCGTGGAGCATCCCATGATTGAAAAGCACTACATCCAATGGATTTATCTGCAGACAACTCATGGCGGTCAGCGCTATATCTTAAAGCCCGGTGACAAGCCGGAGGCTGTTTTCGCTCTTGCCGAGGGTGCAGCTCCGCTCGCCGCTTATGCTTATTGCAATCTGCACGGATTGTGGACGGCAAAGCTGTAACATCTGTCGCCTTACATTCATAAAACAATTCTTTTCTCAGTGTCGGAGTCCCGACCGATAACGGTCAGGGACTCCGATACTTTTTTATTACTCAAAAAGCTAAAAAATAAAACCGGCCTCCGACAGCTATATGTAATAGCATATCAGAGACCGGTTAAATTACAAAAACAATCACGCGAGGCTTATGGTCTTAAGCCCCAAAGGCTTTTAAAAAGCACAGCGAGAGAATTATTTTTCTACCCACAGGCCTTTTTCGTCTTTTTTGTAGCCGGCAAATTCGATTGCCAACGCAGCCATAACCTTGGTTGCGTCCTTAATCTGTACGTTCAGCTCTTCTGCGCGGATGAAATCATCGTGGCACATTTCGCTGGGGTTTTTGCTGGTGAGCAAAACGTATTCGTTCTGCATTTCTACAAGTGCTTTTGCTTCTGCATTAAATTGTTCCATTAGACTAATCTCCTTAGTTTTTATTATTGTACGATAACGCTCAGGTCACCTACAGCATGGGTAATATCCTTAACTGCTGCCAAGAGTGCCAGGCGGTTGTTCTTCACGCGAACGTCCTCGTCCATAACCATAACGTCTTCGAAGAATTTGTTGATCGGGTCAACCAGCTTAACTGCTTCAGCCATAACTGCAGCATAGTCATACTTAGTTGCTGCAACCAGCACTTCCTTGCTGGCTGCCATAGCAGCATTGTGCAGAGCGCCTTCAGCTTCAACTGCAAAGAGCTGCGGGTTGATAGCGGATTCTTCTTCAATCTTCTTGCACAGGTTAGCAACACGGGTTGCAGCCTGAATCAGCGCCGGAGCCTCTGCGGAAGCAACGAAGCTGTTCAGAGCCTTAGCACGTGCAACAAGGTCGGTAAAGTCATCGTTCATCTGGTCAGCCAGAACTGCGTCAACAACATCATAACGGATGCCCTGATCCATCAGCATGTTGCGCAGGCGTTGTTTCATGAAGTCAGCAATCTGCGGTACGAGCTTTTTGGTATCCTCTGCCGGGATGTTCAGCAGGTACAGAGCACCGGCGATAACCTTGTACAGAGATACATGGTAGTTGCCGTCCAGCAGAATGTTGATGATGCCCAGAGCCTGACGGCGCAGTGCGTACGGATCCTGAGAGCCGGTCGGAGCCAGACCGCGGCTGAAGGTAGCGCAGATGTTGTCCAGCTTGTCGGCAATACCGGTCAGACGGCCGATATCGGTAGTCGGCAGCTCGTCACCGGCAAAGCGCGGCAGATAATGCTCGTAAATACCCAGTGCAACCTCAGGAGCTTCACCGTCGAGCTTAGCATATTCGCGGCCCATAACGCCCTGCAGCTCGGTGAATTCGATAACCATGCCGGTTACCAGGTCGCATTTGCACAGCAGCGCAGTACGCTCCAGTTTTTCTTTATCAACCTTGGCATTGATAGCCATAGCCAGCATATCAACAGCCTGTACCAGACGTTTGCTCTTATCGTTCATATTGCCCAGGCCTTCCTGGAAGGAAACGGTTTTGAGTTTTTCCAGACGGTCAGCCAGAGTTTGTTTTCTGTCTTCGTTGAAGAAGAATTCAGCGTCGCTCAGACGTGCACGCAGTACACGCTCGTTACCGTGAGCAACAATTTCCAGATGCTCCTTGCCGCCGTTGCGGACGGTGATGAACTTGTTCAGCAGGGAGCCGTCCTCTGCCAGAACCGGGAAGTAACGCTGATGCTCGCGCATCGGGGTGATGATGCATTCCTTCGGCAGAGCAAGGAATTTCTCTTCGAATTTGCCGCACAGAGCAGTCGGCCATTCTACCAGATAGTTTACTTCCTCCAGCAGGTCCTCGTTGATTTCTGCATGACCGCCTTCGGCAATTGCCAGATCGGTAACCTGTTGACGAATCAGCTCACGGCGAGCATCCTGGTCAACCATTACATAGTTGTCATACATAACCTTTTCATAGGAATCAGCATCAGGGATTTCTACAGCACCGATGGTGCCGATAGCAGCGGAAGCTACTGCGTTCTTAGCCTTACTCTTTACAGTGTCGAACAAAGCCTTTGCAGCATCGCCGATGGACTCATGAGCTTTAGCGTTATCCAGAGCGGAAGGACGCAGGAAGCGGTGACCGCGGCTGAATTTGCCGGATTTTACGCCGGTGATTTCAACAGGGATAACTTCATCGCCGAACAGTGCAACCAGCCAACGAATCGGACGGACGAATTTGAATTCATGATCTGCCCAACGCATGTTTTTCGGAAAGTTCAGGCTGGTGAGGATATCAGTCAGCAGGCCCGGCAGCAAATCTTTAACCGGTTGGCCGGCCAGATGCTTAACAGCATATACATAATCATCGCGAACAACGAGCTCTTTTACGTCAACGCCTTGGCCGCGAGCAAAGCCGATAGCTGCTTTAGAGGGAGCGCCGCTTACGAAAGCGATTTTTGCGGAAGGACCTTTAGCCTCAACAGTGCTGTCCTCCTGAGCCTCGGCAACGCCGCTGGCAATGAAGGTCATACGACGGGGAGTGCCATAGGTTTTAACTGCTTCGAAGGGAATACGCAGCTCAGTCATTTTCTTTTCTGCCAAATCCTTTAATTGTGCCAGAATGGCAGGCATAAATTTCGCAGGAATCTCTTCTGTACCGATTTCAAAAAGTAATTTTTCCATTATTTATTCTCCCCTTTCTTGAGCAGCGGGAAGCCCATTTCTTCACGTTGTGCTACATAAGCCTTTGCACACAGGCGGGCCATCGCACGTACACGGCCGATGTAGGCAGTACGTTCACTTACGCTGATTGCTCCGCGGGAATCCAGCAGGTTGAATGCATGGGAGCATTTCAGAACGTAGTCATAAGCAGGACGGATATAACCAAGCTCAATAACGCGCTTAGCTTCTGCTTCATATTTGTCGAACAGGTCAAACAGCAGCGCGGTGTCTGCTACCTGGAAGTTGTAGAAGGATTGCTCTACCTCGTTGGTGTGGAAAACGTCACCATAGGTGATGTCGCCAACCCATTGGATATCGAATACGTTTTCTACGCCCTGGATATACATAGCCAGACGCTCCAGGCCGTACGTGATTTCAACGGTTACAGGCTTAACGTCAATGCTGCCTACCTGTTGGAAGTAGGTGAACTGGGTGATTTCCATACCATCCAGCCAAACCTCCCAGCCAAGGCCCCAAGCGCCCAGAGTCGGAGATTCCCAGTTATCCTCTACAAAGCGGATATCATGCTCCTCCTGATGAATGCCGAGCTCAGCCAGGCTCTGCAGGTACAGCTCCTGAATGTTTTCCGGAGAGGGCTTTACGATAACCTGGAACTGATGATGCTGGAACAGACGGTTCGGGTTATCACCGTAACGGCCGTCTGCCGGACGACGGGAAGGCTCTACATAAGCCACACGCCAGGGCTCAGGTCCGAGTACGCGTAAAAAGGTAGACGGGTTCATTGTGCCTGCGCCTTTTTCGATGTCATAGGGCTGTGCCATAATGCAGTTTTGGCCTGCCCAGAATTTTTGCAGCTTCAAAATAATTGTCTGAAAATCCATGTTTTACCTCCTATATTTGTTACAAAGACGGCAATGGCAGCAGCTTTGTCCGAAAAAACAAAAAAGCACCCGCGTCCCCGTAACTTAAATGTTACAGGGACGGAGTGCATACAGCTCAAACTCCGCGGTTCCACCCTGCTTGACTGCAAAAATGCAGCCCGCCTCAATCAATATACTTTTACAGCTCCAAAGCGCCTTCATCTGCCTTTGCCGCCTTGCACTGTCACGGCTCGCTGTAGTTGCAGATTACTACTCTTCTTCTTAGCTTAACTGTTAGTATATAAAATGCAGCGCTGTTTGTCAAGTGCGGCAAATAATTTTGTAAATACCACTCACAAAAATGTATCGTTACTATTAGCTTTCACCATAACAAAATGCCCCCACGCGAACGCGCAGAGGTATTATTGCTTCAAGTTGTCAGGTTAATATAAATTCAGCGGCTATTATTTCTTTTCGATGAGCTTCAGCGGAGCAGAAATCTTAGCTTCTACTTTTTCGCCTTTAGCAGCCTTAACAGCTACTTCCAGACCTTGCTGGCCCATGATTTCCGGCTGTTGAGCGATAGTAGCGCTCATAGCGCCGCTTTCTACAGCCTTTACGCCGTCAGCAGTACCGTCAAAGCCAACGATGAAGATTTGCTTGCCGGCACTCTTAGCAGCTTCGATTGCACCCAAAGCCATTTCGTCGTTCTGAGCGAAAATAGCTTTGATATCCGGGTTAGCCTGCAGCATGTTTTCTGCTACAGTCAGGCCCTTGCTGCGGTCAAATTCAGCAGTCTGTTTAGCAACAACGGTCAGCTTGCTGTCAGCCAGCTTGTGGAAGCCTTCACCGCGTTCACGGGAAGCGCTGGCACCGGGGATACCCTCCAGCTCAGCAACCTTAACCTTTTCGCCCAGCTTTTTGATAATGTAATCAGCAGCCATTTCGCCGCCCTTTACGTTATCGGAAGCAACCAAGCATGCTACATCACCCTGATTAGCACTGCGGTCGAGGCAGATAACAGGGATGTTAGCCTTGTTGGCAGCCTTTACGGATGTAGAAATTGCATCAGAGTCAACAGGGTTAACCAGCAGAACGCTGATGTTTTGCTGCAGCAGGTCAGCAATATCATTAGCCTGCTTTGCAGGGTCGTTCTGAGCGTCAACAACCTTTACGGTTACGCCCAGCTCCTTAGCCTTAGCTTCTACGCCTTTAGCCAGGGAAACGAAGAACGGATTGTTTTGAGTGGATACGGAGAAGCCAACGGTGATTTTCTTGTCGTTGCCTTTTGCAGCATCCTTCTTGTCGCTGCCGCCGCAGCCGACAATCATCATAGCCATTGCTACAATGCAGGTTAATACCAATAAAATTTTTTTCATGTGAGAAAATACCTCCCGGAATTAGAAATTACTATGCGGACAAAAACTTGAATTAAGCAGGCTGCGGCTGAAAAGCACTGGATGGTGCTTTACGTCCGCATCACGCTTAGTTTTTCTTTCTGTCCATCAGCACAGCCAGCAAAATTACAATACCTTTGACAACTTGTTGGTAAAAGCTGGATACGTTTAAGATATTCAGACCATTGTTCAGAGTGCCGATAATCAGCGCACCGATAATGGTACCGAAGATGCGGCCCTTACCGCCGGAAAGACTGGTGCCGCCCAATACTACAGCTGCGATAGCATCCAGCTCATAGCCGGTACCGGCAGTAGGCTGAGCACTGTTCAGACGGCTGGTAAGAATAGCGCCTGCCATACCGCAAAGGAAACCTGTTACGGTATAAGCAAATATTTTAATGCGGTTGATTTTGATACCTGCAATGAAGGAAACCTTCTCATTACCGCCGACAGCATAAGTTTTGCGTCCCAGCGGAGTTTTGTGCAGGATGAACCACAAAATGAAAAACATAATCAGCATCATAATGGCAGGAACCGGCAGACCGGCAACATAGCCCTGGCCGAATTCAAGGAAGCGGTCATCCTCAGACAGGCTGCTGATAGGGTTGCCGTTGGTATATACCAAAGTCAGGCCACGGAAAATGGTCATGGTCGCCAGGGTTGCGATAAAGGGCGCTACCTTGCCGTAGGTAATTACCAAGCCGTTGACACTGCCCAGTACAGCACCGATGAGGCAGGCCAGCACGATACCGAATACAGGATCCATACCGCCCTTGATAAAGCTGCCCATCAGCGCACTGGAAAGCGCCAGAATACTGCCGACGGACAAATCAATACCGCCGGTTAAGATAACAAAGGTCATGCCAAAGGAAATTAAGGCATTGATAGAAACCTGACGCAGCAGGTTTTTCAGGTTGCTGGGGTCGATAAAGCTGCTGTTGAGGCAGGAAATGACCACAAACAACACAATGAGTCCGATTATGGAACCGGATTTTTTCAAGATTGCTTTTACATCCATTATTTTTATTGCCCTCCCGTTGCAAGTGTCATAATTTTTTCCTGGTCTGCTTCATCGTGCAGCAGCTCGCCGGCAATGCGGCCTTCGTGAACAACGACGATGCGGTCGCTCATGCCCAATACCTCCGGCAGCTCCGAGGAAACCATAATAATCGAAACGCCACTTGCAGTAAGCTCGTTCATCAGCTCATATATATCGCGTTTTGCACCTACGTCGATACCACGGGTAGGCTCATCCATAATAATGACCTCCGGGTGCCTGCCAACCCATTTGGCAATAACCACCTTCTGCTGGTTACCGCCGGACAACGCACCAGCCTCAAGGTCCAGGCTGCTGGTCTTTACGCCCAGCTTTTTTGCCATTTTATCGGCAAAATTATTAAGAACATTAAAATTGATGACACCGCTTTTGGCAAAGCTGTCAACACTCGGCAGAGCAATGTTGCGCAAAATGGAGAAGTCCAGAATCAGGCCCTCGGTTTTGCGGTTTTCGGTTACGAAGCCCAATCCTGCCTTAATAGCATCCTCAGGCTTGGTAATCTTCAAAGGCTCGCCCTTGAAAACCAGCTCGCCGCCTGCATGAGGATCAACGCCGAAAACGGCGCGCATGATTTCGGTACGGCCGCTGCCCATAAGGCCGGCAAAGCCCAAAATCTCGCCCTTGCGCAGGTTAAAGTTAATATCATGGAAAACTCCCGGCTGTTCAAAGTGCTTAACCTCCAGCAGCACCTCGCCCGGCTTATTGCGGCGGTCGGGATAAAATTCCGTAATGGAGCGTCCTACCATATCGCGGACAATCTGCTCCATGCTGTATTCCTTAACAGGCTTGGTTGCAACGGATACGCCGTCACGCATAACGGTAATCGTGTCGCAGTTCTGTGTAACCTCTTCCATACGGTGCGAAATATAAACCATTGCTACACCGCGTTTTTTCAGGGAGCGCATAACCTCAAAGAGCTTTTCTGTTTCTCTTTCGGTCAGCGCCGCCGTAGGCTCGTCCATAATAACAACCTTGGCATCCAGCAGAAGGTTACGGACGATTTCCGTCATCTGCTGCTGTCCTACCGAGCATTCGCCGGCTTCCCTATCCAGCGGCAGCTCAATTTCAATTTCACGGCATTTCTGCTCTGCCAGAGCACGCATAGCCTTAAAATCCAAGATACCCATGCCGTTGGTTACGCTGTGCATCAAAAACAGGTTTTCCAGAATGCTCAGGTTCGGCCAGATATTCAGCTCCTGATGGATGAAGGCGATGCCGTAAGCTTCTGCCTCCAAAGGATTTTTGAAGCTGATTTCCTTGCCGTCGACAAAAATCTGTCCCTTATCCTGCTTGTGAATACCCGTCAGGATATTCATCAGTGTTGATTTGCCGGCACCGTTTTCACCCATCAGAGCGTGTACCTCACCGCTTTTAAGCTTCAGGTCAACACCCTTGAGCACCTCATTAGAACCAAAGGCCTTATGGATATTTCTTAATTCAATCTCCATACTTTTCCTTATTCCTACCTTACGCTAATTTTTAAAAGAAAACATTGCTGTGCAGAATCACATTGGCAAAAGGAGTAATTTCGCCGGTGCGGATAATGCATTTTGCATGCTTGGTTGCCTCCTTGAAGGCTTCGTGGTCTGCATCGATAATCCACTGCTCTTCAGTGAAAAGCTGCTTCATAGCGCCGTAGACAGCAGGATTTCTGCCTTCCATTTCCGCTGCAATTTCTACCTTTTCGATAACCATATTTTTGGCTACTTCCTCAACAACCTCCAGGAATGAAGGAGTTCCCGGCTTCAAAGCCAGGTCAATTTTCTGTACGCCTGCAGGTACAGGCAGACCGCAGTCACCGATAACGATAGTGTCGGTGTGGCCCAAATCAGCCAGCACCTTCGCAATAGAGCTGTTTAACATTCCACCCTTTTGCATTACTTAAGCATCTCCTCTACTTCATGTAAATAAGGCATACCGCCCTGCGCTCCCAGCTTTTGTACCGAAAGAGCTGCGGCAGCATTGGCAAAGCTGATGCTTTCCTGCATGGATTTGCCATTTGCACGGGCAACGGCAAAGGCACCGTTAAAGGTGTCGCCTGCACCCGTAGTGTCAACCGGCTTTACCTTAAAGCCGGGAACAGTAATAACCTGGCCTTTTTCCGCATAGGCAACACCCTTGCTGCCCAGCGTCATAATCACCTTGCCCTGGTTCTGATCAAGGATATCCGCCTTGCCCTTACCGGCAAACAGTGTTGCTGCCTCGTGCTCGTTGGGCGTCAGGTAAGTAATCTTATCCAGCAGAGCCTGCGGCACCGGAGCAACAGGTGCGGGGTTCAGCAGCACAGGTACACCGTGCGCTGCGCATTTTTCAATGACATAGGCATTGGTAGCGGCAGGAATTTCGTGCTGCAGAAGCACCATGTCTGCCTTGCTGATATCCTCCCACGCTTCATCAATCAGCGACGGGGATACCAGGTCATTGGCGGCCTTGATAACGATAATCGTGTTATCGTCCTCCGCTACGGTAATGTGAGCAGTACCGCTGTTTTCACCGGGCAGCACCTTCACATAGGTGGAGTCGACATTGTTTTCCTTTAATGCCTTCAATACCAGCTGGCCATATACATCATCACCGATGCAGCCGACCATCATAACATCTGCTCCCAGGCGGGCTGCAGCAACAGCCTGGTTGGCACCCTTGCCGCCGGGAGAAACGGTCAGGCGGTTACCGAAAATAGTTTCTCCGGGATGCACCCAGCGGTCACATTCAACGGTAATATCAATATTACAGCTGCCTACTACGACAATCTTTGACATATTTTCTACCTCCTGTCTTCAGGATTTATATAATTTTTTGTAATAACAATGCGTATTGCCCGTCAATCAGATTCGGCTGCAGCAAATCCTTAAGGAGCACTGCCTGCTTGCGGCTGGTTTTGGGCATGGTCTGCTGCCAATAGGTGATGGCAAGCTGCAGCAGTCGCAGCAGCTCATCCCTGGCACGCTTGTTCTCGGCAGTCAGCTGCCAGAAAAAGCTGTACAATTGGCGGAAGATATCAGCATCATCCAGCATCGCCGAACGCGATACGTTAGCGGTTACATCACGCAGGTGACGCACAAGCAGCTGCAGAAGCGCTGTCTGCCGCTCAGGCGGTGCCTTCGGCACACGCCGCAGCATTATACGGTACAAAAGCGTCAGCTCTCTGTAAATTCTGCAGGCTTTGTCAAAGCCATCCCAGCGTGCGTACACGACGAAATGCATCTGCAGCTGCTGCAGGCTCCACGCCAACCGTTGCAGGTCCTGCTGCATTAAAAGCCAACGCCCGGCCTCACGCAACAGAAATGCGGTTTCCTCGCGCCACCGCCTGCGTGCCATACGCGCCGCCAGACTGAGCCATTCGCCCATAAATTCCTGCAGCATTGCAGTATTGTCGGCTTGCGTCCGCAGCCAGCGTCGCACCAGCAGTGCGAGCATAGGACGTACCTCAGCCAAACGCCTGTCGCACACGGCAAACGTCAGCCGCAACAGAACGCTGCCGCCCTGATGTGCCAGCTGCGGATTGACCAGCAGCTGCTCCAAACGCGGCCTGCTTTCCTGCATCCAAGCCGTAAAAAGCTGCCGTTGCCGGTGGCGTAAGGCCACCAGCAGACAGCAGCTGATTGCTTGTAATGCTTCATTATCTGCTGCTTCAGCAATAATACCCGAAAAAGCTGTGCAGGCGTTTTGTTCTCTGCCGTCACGCAGAGCAATACATGTTTCTAAAATAAGTTCTGTTAGCATATTTCTACAGGTTAATATCGCCTTCGTAGACATCACCGGAAACAGGATCCACCGTTACCAGCAGGCCGTCGGCCAGCTTGGAGGTTGCTTTCTCCGCGCCTACAATGACAGGCAGGCCACAGGTTACGGCAACAATGGCGGTGGAGGATGTCAGGCCGCCCTCTTCAGCGATAATTGCTGCTGCCTTGGCAGCAGCCTGCGGTACAAACTCGTCATTCAGTACATCAACTACAAGGATATCGCCCTTTTGGAGCTTGTCCTTGAAGTCTGCCGCAGTTCTGCCTACGCAGATACGGCCGGTGACAGTCTTGCTGCCGATACCGGTACCGCAGAGCAGCTTGGTACCCACTGTAACCACTTTAATCAGATTTGTACTGCCCGGAGTACCAATAGGCACGCCGGCAGTTATAACAACAGATGCGCCGTCCTTGATTACAGAGTGATGCAAAGCACACTGCAAAGACAGCTCTATCATTTCATCAGTATTGGTGGAGTATGGCCCCAAAAGCGGCAATACACCCCAATAAAGCTGCATCGCACGCACGCGCTCAGGCAAGCGTGATACAGCAACAACAGTACATTGAGGCTTATATTTGGCAATCATACGCGCCGTAAAGCCTGATTCGGTAATCGTAAGAATAGTATCTGCCTTTATTTCCTGAGAAATCTGCACTGTAGCATGGCTGATAGCATCGGTAGAATGTATGCGCTCGCTGATGCCCTTCTTTTGGAAGATATGCACATAATCAAGCGCATTTTCCGTGCGTACGGCAATCTTGGCCATTGTCTGCACCGCCTCCAGCGGATATTTGCCGCTGGCAGTTTCGCCGCTCAGCATAATAACATCGCTGCCGTCAAAAATAGAGTTGGCAACGTCACTGGCCTCGGCACGGGTTGCACGGTAGCTGTTAATCATACTCTCCAGCATCTGCGTAGCGGTGACAACAGGCTTGCCCGCCTTGTTGCAGCGTGCGATGATATCCTTCTGTACCAGCGGCACATCCTCGGTCGGAATCTCTACGCCCAGGTCGCCTCTGGCAACCATAATGCCGTCAGATACGCCGATAATCTCATCGATATGCTGCACACCAGCTTCGTTTTCGATTTTGGAAATAATCCCGATGGAAGAGCCTGCTTCCTCAAGCACCTTACGGATAGCGATAACATCATCGGCCTTCTGTACGAAGGATGCCGCAATATAATCCATATCATGCTCGACAGCAAAAAGAATATCTGCCCTGTCCTGCTCCGACAAGAACGGCAGCTTCAGCTCAATGCCGGGGCAAGCCACACGCTTACGTGAGCTCAGCTCGCCGCCGTTAACTACCTTGGTATAAATTCTGCAGCCGTCAATGCGTACAACCTTTAAGGAAAGCAGTCCGTCGGCCAGCAGAATATTGCTGCCGATGGCAACCTCCTGCGGCAGACCGACATAATTAACGTGTGCCATATGGCGGTCGCCCAGGTATTCTTCCGTAGTCAAGCAGAAATCATCGCCCTCGTTCAGCTCGATTTTACTTTCTGCAAACATGCCCAGGCGCATTTCCGGGCCTTTGGTATCAGCAATCGTAGCGATTACCTTACCAGCCTCTTCTGCTGCCTGACGCACCAGCTGCAGCCTTTTGCCATGATCCTCATGGTTACCGTGCGAAAAATTAAAGCGTGCCAAATCCATGCCTGCAAGCATCATCTTACGCAGCAGCTCTACGTTGTCCGTGCTGGGACCTACTGTACAGATAATCTTCGTTTTCTTCATCAGGACTGCGCCTCCTCAGTACTGAAACTTATTCTCACACAAAACCTCATAGGCATCCTCTGCCTCCGAAACCGGCAGACAGATTTCATAAGCCTTATTATGCTTGCCTCCGGCACTTTTCAGCTGTACCAAAAAGCCGTTTTCCGTCAGCATTTGCTTTATTTTTTTGGCTTGTTCCTCAGTGTGGGCAATATAAATTGTTTTCCACATACTAGAATGCCTCCTGTAAATCAGGTAATTGGATTAAGCCTTGTAAGCTTTGATTTTTTCAATCAGCTTCGGCAGGATTACGTTTACATCACCTACGATGCCATAATGAGCAACGGTGAAAATCGGTGCCTCTGCATCCTTGTTGATAGCGATAATGATATCGCTGTCCTTCATGCCGGACAGATGCTGGATAGCACCGCTGATGCCGCAGGCAAAGTAGATATGCGGAGTAACGGATTTACCGGATTGGCCAACCTGTTGGGAGTGAGTCAGCCAGCCCTCATCAATAGCGGCACGGGTGCCTGCTACTGCGGAATTTTCAAAGAGAGCAGCCAGCTGTTCCAGCACGTCGAATTTCTCCTTGCTGCCGAAGCCACGGCCGCCTGCTGCGATCATATCGGCTTCATCAATCTTCACAGCATTTTCACTGCTCAGAGCTTCTTTTTTAACCAGTTCAACACGGCTTACAGCGCCTGCTTCCGGAGTGAAGGCAATAACCTCACCGGTGCGGGTGTTATCCAATTCAGCCGGTTTGAATACTTTAGGACGAACGGTACCCATTTGCGGACGGTTAACGTCGCAGATGATGGTAGCGCAGATATTGCCGCCCAGTGCGGGACGAGTCCAAGCAACGAGCTTATCATCGGTTACATCCAGAGCGGTACAGTCAGCGCACAGGCCGGTATGCAGACGTGCTGCAACACGCGGAGCCAGGTCACGGCCGTCATCGGTAGCACCGAACATAATAGAAGCCGGATCATATTTCTTAGACAGCTGGCAGATAGCATCGGTATATAACTCGGTATCATAATCTGCATATTTAGCATCCTCAATAACATAAACAACATCAGCACCGGCAGCAATCAGCTGCTGCGGCAGCTCGCCTGCAGCAGCGGTCACCAGTACCGCACAGCATTTTTCCTCCAGCTTGGCACACAGCTCTTTGGCAGCGCCCAACAGCTCAAAGGTAACATTCATCAGCTGACCATTTTCCTGTTCAGCAATAACCCACATATTTACACACTCCTATTCGTTATCTTCAGTATCGTCAGTTTCGGCAATAGCTATAGCCTCCATGGAACATTCGCGGATGCAGGCACCGCAGCAGACACACTGCTGCATATCAATCTGCGCCTTGCCCTCACGCAGCGTCGCAGCGCCCATCGGGCAGACTGCCACACATTCCTCACAGCCACAGCAAAGCTGCCTGTTTACTTTTATCAGCATGGTTCACCTTAGCGGGTAATAACCTCTGCCTTAACCAGCTTTTCAAACAGCATGTCTACTGCTGCATCAGCATCTGCTTCGGTAATGATTTCGCCGTTGATTTCAGGCGGGGTCGGGGTGAAGGCTTTTTTAACCTTAGTCGGAGAGCCCTTCAGGCCTACGGTTGCAGGATCAATATCCAGGTCAGCAACGGTCAGAGTAGGAATCTGTGCCTTACGTGCTTTCATTTTGCCTTTGATGCTGGCAAAACGCGGCTCTTTTTCGGATTTGGTTACGGTAACCAGCAGCGGTGCAGCACAAGCCAGAGTCAGCTGGTAGTTTTCGTTTTCACGGACAACAACAAATTTACCGTCTTCGTAGCTCAGGCTCAGAGCGCCGGTAATTTGAGGAATTCCCAGATGCTCAGCCATTTCCGGACCAACCTGTGCGGTATCGCCATCTACTGCCTGCTTGCCGCAGAGCACGAGGTCGAACTCGCCCAGATGTTTAACAGCAGCAGCCAAAGCCAGGCTGGTTGCCAGTGTATCGCTGCCGCCCAGAACGCGGTCGCTCAGCAGAACGCCGTCATCAGCACCCATAGCGATTGCTTCCTTCAGAATATCGGTTGCCTGGGGCAGGCCCATGGTCAGTACAGTTACCTTAGCGCCTTCCTTATCCTTCAGGCACAGTGCTACCTCCAATGCCTGACGGTCATAGGGGTTCATAATATTATCTACACCCGTACGGTCTAAGGTATTGGTTTCGCGGTTAAATTTTACTTTTGCCGTATCCGGCACTTGTTTTAAACAAACGAGAATATTCATTTGCTGCCTCCTTAAGCTTATTACAGGAGCTGCTGCTCCGGCTTTTTTACATTCTTCTCTTTATTTTAGCATTTTTGTACTTAAACTTGCAAGTATATCATGAAAGTTTATGAAAAACAGCTCAAATAGCTAAATCAATTTTTCTTTACCACACAGTTTTCACCCAGAATTTTGACAACATCCTCGGCAAAACCCGGCGCTTCGCTGTTCACCCAGAAGTTGGGCGTTGTCTTAATCAGCTTGCGCGAGCCCATCAGCTGCAGATATACACAATCATCGCCCTTATATTTTTGGAACAGCTGCATCAGCTCACGCTGCACAAGCGGATTTTCCAGATGCGCTTCGATGCGCAGACGGATCTCCGTAGGCGGCTTCGACGGCAGAGCGCGCACGCTGTTGGCAATAATCTTGCTTTCGCGCTCATCCACGCTGAAGCGTCCTTCAATCGCCACAATGCTGTCCTCATAGATATCCTTGACATTTGTATGATAAGCCTGCGGGAAAACGATAACCGGGAAGTGTCCGCTGAAATCCTCCAACGTCAGAAGAGCCATCGTATCACCGCGCTTGGTATTTTTTATCACACAATCCGTAATAATACCGGCCACGCGCACGAACTGTCCGTCCTGTACCTGCGTTTCACCGCCGAACTGGTGCAGCGGCATGAAGCGCTGCAGCATTTGCTTGTAATCGCTCAGCGGATGGTCGGTAACGTAAAAGCCGATAATTTCCTTTTCGTTCTGCAGAATAAGCTGCTTGGGGATTTCCGGCAGCGGCGGCAGCTTGATTTCCGTCACGCCGAAGCTATCGTCGCCAAACAGCCCCAGCTGGCCGTTGGCCTTGTCCCTCTGGCAGGCAGCGCCCAAATCAATCGCCTGGTCCATAATAGCCAGCATCTGCGAGCGTCTGGCGCCGAAGGAATCCATTGCGCCGCATTTAATCATATTTTCGATAACACGCTTGTTGACCACGCGCATATTCACACGACAGCAAAAATCCGTCAGGCTCTTGAACGGACCGCCCTCGTTGCGGGCACTGATAATTGCATCGACTGCGGCATCACCGGTATTTTTGATGCCTGCCAGGCCGAAGCGGATGGATGCATTCTGATGTACCGTAAAGTTGTGACCGCTCTCGTTGACATCCGGCGGCAGGATTTTGACATTATCATTACGACAGACGTTGATATACCAGCTCACCTTATCCGCATCACCGATAATGCTGTTGAGGAAGGCCGCATAGAATTGCGGACGCCAGTGCGCCTTCAGATAAGCGGTTTCATAGGCTACCAGCGCATAGGCTACGGAGTGGGATTTGTTGAAGCCGTAACCGGCGAAGTGCTGCAAGAGCGAGAAAATCTGGTCGCTTAGCTCTTCTGGGATATCATGCAGCTTCTTGGCACCATCGATGAAGGACTGGCGCATAGAATCCAGCTCCTTGGCCTTTTTCTTGCCCATCGCACGGCGCAGAATATCTGCCTGACCGAGCGTAAAGCCTGCCAATGCGGAGGTTATCTGCATAACCTGCTCCTGATACAGAATAACGCCGTAAGTATCCTTTAAAATAGGCTCCATCAGCGGATGTAATACCTTCGCCGTGCGCTGTCCGTGACGGCCGGCAATAAAGTCCTCCGCCATACCGGTGCCCAAAGGACCCGGACGGTACAGAGCCACCAACGGAATCAGATCCTCAAAGCTTTCGGGTGCCAAATCCATAACCAGCTTGGTGATGCCTGCCGACTCCAGCTGGAAAACGCAGGACGTTTCACCGCGGCGCAGCATAGCGCAGGTTGCCTCATCTGCCAGCGGAATGTTATCAATATCAACCTCTTCACCCGTAGTTTCGCGGATAAAGCGAATGCAGTCACCAATAACCGTCAATGTGCGCAGGCCCAAAAAGTCCATCTTCAGCAGGCCAAGCTCTTCCACCTTATTTTTATCGTACTGGGTGATGACGCCACCCTCACTGCCCTGCTGCAGCGGTACGTAATTTTTCATATTATGCGGCGCGATAATAACACCGGCGGCATGCGTGCCTGCGTTACGCGGCAGGCCCTCTACGCTTTGCGCAAGATCAATCAGCTTCTTGACCTCCGGGCGCGAATCGTACGCCTGACGGAAGTCCTTGCTGCCGTTCAGCGCCTTCTCCAGCGTAATGCCCAGCTCACGCGGAATCAGCTTGGCGATTTCGTCTACCTCGCCGTAGCTCATGCCCAACGCCTTGCCGACGTCGCGCACTGCCGCGCGCGCCTGCAGTGTGCCGAAGGTAATAATCTGCGCCACACGCTCCTGTCCGTAACGGCGCACCACATAATCCAGCACCTGATTACGCTTCACATAGCAGAAGTCGGTATCAATATCAGGCATGCTGACGCGTTCAGGATTTAAAAAGCGTTCGAACAGCAGATGATAACGCAAGGGCTCGATATTCGTTATACGCAGCAGATAGGCCACGATACTGCCTGCGGCACTGCCACGCCCCGGACCGACCGGAATATCATGGCTGCGGCAATAATTGATAAAATCCCAGACAATTAGGAAGTAGCAGGCGTAGCCCATCGTATTGATGATGTCCAGCTCAAAGTCCAGACGCTTGCGTACCTTCTCATCCACAACCTCGTAGCGCTTAGGCAAGGCCTCCTCGCACAGGTGGCGCAAATAGCTCACGGCATCAAAGCCCTCCGGCACCGGAAACTCCGGCAGCAGCAGATGGCCGAACTCCATCTTCACGTTGCAGCGGTCAGCAATTTTATTGGTATTGCTCAAAGCCTCCGGACAATCGCCGAACAGCGCCTCCATCTCATCATAGCTTTTCAGATAATAGCTGTCGTTGTTAAAGCGCATACGATCAGGCTCATCAACCGTGCTCGTTGTCTGGATGCACAGCAGAATATCCTGCGCCGCGGCATCCTTTTGCTGCACATAATGCAAATCGTTTGTCGCCACCAGACCAAGACCGAACTCCTGCGCCAGCTGCTTCAGCTCCGCGCTTACCTTGTGCTCCTCATCAAGGTCATGGTCCTGAATTTCCAGAAAGTAGTTTTCCTTGCCGAAAATGTCGATATATTCCTGAATGCAGCGACGTGCTCCCTCCAGGTTGTCCTGCAGAATCATCTGCGGCACCTCACCGGCAACGCAGGCGCTGAGACAGATAACGCCCTCGTGATAGGTACGCAACACGTCCTTGTCTACGCGTGGTTTATAATAAAAGCCCTCCAGCTGACCAATGCTGACGATTTTCATCAGGTTATGGTAGCCTGTATCGTTCTCCGCCAGCAGAATCAAATGGTACATGCCGCGGTTATTTTTTTCCAAATGCGATCCCTTGGACAGGTAAACCTCGCAGCCGATAATCGGCTTGATGCCTGCCTTGGTACACTCCTGATAAAATTCCACTGCGCCGTACATTGCGCCATGGTCGGTAATCGCCAGACTGTCCATGCCCAGCTCCTTGGCATAGGCCACCAGCTCGGGGATTTTCGAAGCGCCGTCCAACAGGCTGTATTCCGTATGTACATGTAAATGAGTAAAGCGTTTTGTCATCTCTTGCTCCTTAAATTTAAAAGACCGCTGCCGCGCAAATCTGCGGCAAATGTATGTAAATATTTCTTTTTTCTTTTCTATTCACCTTTTTTACCCCACGCCAGACCGATAAGTAAAAAGAACAGATTATACACGAGCGCCGGCAACAGACTGTTGATCTCCCACGGGCTGATATGCTTCCAGAAGAGCGCTGCAAAAATGCCTGCGCCCATAGCAGCCACGCCCATCGAAGCGCGCACCCTGCCCGGGAAGAAGATGCAGAACGTCAGCGGCAGAAAGATACCGCTGCCCCGCAGCGCCATGGACAGGTAATTCCACTCCAGCACCGACGAATCAAGGTGCATAAAAACAAACACCATCGCAGCGACAGAAACGGCCAGCACGCTCAGGCGGCTTGCCCACAACTGGCCTGCAGCCGTAGCCTTAAGCCAGATTTTGCTGACGATATCGCGCGAAATCATCGTACCTACGCCCAGTGCCAGACCAGCGATTGAGCCCAGGGCCGAAAGCAGCACAGCGCCCAGACCGATACCGCCAAGCCATTGCGGCAGATAGGTAACGAGATACAACGGCAGTGCATCGATAGAATTAATCTCCGGATGATGCAGATGCATAAACATACCGATCATTACCGACGGCAATCCCACAGGAATTACTATCAGCGCGGCAGCACAGCAGCCGACAGCTGCAGTTTTGGTATCGCGCGCCGAAAACAGCGCCTGCACATAGGTCTGCGTAGAAATAACGCCCACAATCATCGAACCGAGGCTGACAAGACCGTCCTCCACGCCGCGTCCGAAAAGACTGAACCATGGATATGCCGCAAAGCTCTGCGTCAGGCCCTGCCAATGTCCCATATCTGCATAGGCCAGGAAGCCGCCGACAAAAATGCTGGCGAAAATCAGCACAATCTTAAAAATGCCGGCCATACCGCTGCTGCTGAGGCCGCCGAAAAACACCAGCAGCAAAGTAACAGCGATAACAATTGCCGCTGCAGCCAAAAGCGGTACACCGAACAAGCCTGCAATGAGATGCAAAGCCGTCAGCGTGCTCGCTACAATGCTGAAAAAAATACCGGCGCAGGCGCTGAAGGTCGCCAGCCCCCCCGCAGGCTTGCCGTAATCCGTAACGAGATACTCCGCTACTGTGGTCAGTGAGCTGCGGCGCAAGGGCACAGCATAAAACGCCGCCATCAGCAAAAGCGCAATGCCGCTGCCAAGCGTAAACCACCAAGCCGTCAGCCCCAGCTTGAAGCCAAGCTGCGCCGTACCAACGGTAGCAGCGCCGCCTACAATCGTACCGATAATCGTACCCGCAACAAGCCCTGCGCCCGAGCTGCGGCCGCCTACGTTATAATCATCGGCAGACTTCACCCTTCTGGCTGCCAAAAGCCCCGGCAAAAGCGTCACCAGAAGCGTCACAGCCAGGCTGATATAATGTGTAGCAGTAAGCTGCATATCCAACCCTCCAATATTTTAAGCTGCCGGATGCAAACGTTCTGCCGACAGCATTAATGCTAAAAAGCTCAGTATTAGTATAACACAAAAAATACGGCAAAAAAAGCATAGCCTCCGCAAGAACGCTTTGCTGCGGCAGCAGACGAAAAAACGCTTGCGAGCTTGTTTTGCTCAGATTGTTACATAAAAACTATCTTCTTTATTATTGCGAAAAACAGCTTTTTTCTGTATAATATAGTTTATACCTTTATATATTTAGTGTATGCTTTTTGGAGGAAAATTATGAGCCGTTTAAGAATCGAAACACCCGACCAGGCCCAGCTTACGGTCGAGCGCTTGTACAAGGACCTGGAACGACACATCATCGCCAGCCCTCCGGGACTGTGCCCTGTTGATCTGCAGCTGTCGTTCCTCAAAGTCTGCCACGCACAAACCTGTGGCAAATGCGTACCCTGCCGTGTAGGCCTCGCGCAGCTGCAGAATCTTATGGAAGACGTGCTCGCCGGCAAGGCTGACATGCACACTCTGGATTTAATCGAAAGCACCGCGCAAAACGTTGCCAACAGCGCTGACTGCGCCATCGGCTTCGAAGCAGCCAAAATGGTTTTGGCCGGTCTGGAAGGCTTCCGTGAAGATTACATTAACCACATAAAGAAGGGCAAATGCTCTGTCAACGTCCATCATTCTATCCCCTGCGTTGCTCTGTGCCCGGCACAGGTTGATATCCCCGGCTACATTGCATTAGTTGGCGCAGGCCGTTATGCCGACGCTGTCAAGCTCATCCGCAAGGATAACCCCTTCCCTACTGCCTGCGGTCTTATCTGCGAGCATCCCTGTGAAGCACGCTGCCGCCGCAGCATGATTGATGCTCCTATCAATATCCGTGGTCTGAAGCGTATGGCTGTTGACAATGCGCCCAGCAACACCGTTCCGTTGCCCGAAAAGCAGCCTGCTACCAACAAACGTATCGCCATCATCGGTGGCGGCCCCAGCGGTATGTCCGCAGCCTACTATCTGGAGCTGATGGGCCATCATGCTGTTGTGTTTGAAGAAAAGAGCAAGCTCGGCGGCATGCTGCGCTACGGCATTCCTGCCTACCGCTTCCCGCGTGAACGTCTGCAGGAGGATTTGGACGCTATTTTGTCCACCGGCGTAGAAGTACATCTCAACACCAGAATCGGCAACGAGGAGGGTGATATCCCCTTTGAAAAGCTGCGTGAGGAATTTGACGCAGTTTATATTGCCATCGGTGCTCACACCGACAAGAAAATCGGTATTGAAGGCGAGGATTCCCACGGTGTTATCAGTGCGGTAGAAATGCTGCGCAACATCGGTGAGGAAAAAATGCCTGACTTTAAGGATAAAACCGTTGTCGTTATCGGCGGCGGCAACGTTGCTATGGACTGCACCCGCAGCTCCATCCGTCTCGGTGCCAAAAAGGTTATCATCGCCTACCGCCGTCGTCAAGACGACATGACAGCGCTGCCCGAGGAAATCGAAGGCGCTATTGCTGAGGGCGCTGAGCTGTACGGCCTGAAGGCTCCGCATCACATTGAAGCAGATGCCGAAGGTAATGTGGCCGCTCTCTGGGCTGAACCGCAAATCATCGGTCCTATCGATGCCTGGGGACGTGCGCGTCCAATCCACGCCGACGTAGAGCTGGAGCGTATTCCCTGCGACGTTATCGTTGTTGCTATCGGCCAAGGCATTGAGCTGCGTCCGTTCGAGGAGGCCGGCATCAAAATCAAACGCGGTACTATTTCCGCACTCTCCAGCAGTGAGCTTGCCAACAATGAAGGCGTCTTCGCCGGCGGCGACTGCGTAACCGGTCCTGCAACCGTAATCCGTGCTATTGCTGCCGGTAAGGTTGCTGCCGCTAATATTGATGAATATTTGGGCTATAACCACACCATTTCCTGTGATGTAGTTATTCCCGACCCGTCTATTGACGATAAATGTCCCTGCGGCCGTATCCAGATGCACGAAACCGAAGCAGGCGAACGCAAGCATACCTTTGAGCCTATTGAATGCGGCATGACTAAGCAGGAGGCCTGCCAAGAAGCAGGACGCTGCCTGCGCTGCGACAAATTCGGCTTCAGCACACTGAAAGGAGGCAGAACCTTAAAATGGTAAACCTGACAATCGACGGACAAAAAGTTTCCGTTCCCCAGGGAACAACAATCATGCAGGCTGCTGCCACCGTCGGCATCGAAATCCCCCGCCTGTGTTATCTTAAAGGCATCAACGAAATCAGTGCCTGCAAGGTCTGCGTAGTTGAAATCCAAGGACAGAACCGTGTAGTTACCGCCTGCACCACTCCGGTACAGGAAGGTCTGGTAGTTTATACCAACTCTCCCAAGGCCCGCAGCATCCGCCGCACCAACGTGGAGCTGATTTTATCCCAGCATGACTGCATGTGCGCTACCTGCGTGCGCAGCGGCAACTGCAGCCTGCAGACTTTGGCTAATGACCTTGGCATTTACGATATTCCCTATGAGCGTGATGTTGTCGACACTCCCTGGAACCAGGAGTTCCCGCTCATCCGCGATTCCAAAAAATGCATCAAATGCATGCGTTGCGTCCAGATTTGTGACAAGGTGCAAAAGCTGCATATCTGGGATGTGCAGAACACCGGTGCCCGTACTACCGTAGACGTTGCCGGCAATGTTTCCATTGAGGACAGTGACTGCAGCCTCTGCGGTCAGTGTATCACCCACTGCCCCGTTGGCGCGCTGAAGGAGCGTAACGAGGTTCCAAAAATTTATGACGTATTGGCCGATCCCAATAAGGTAACCGTAGTACAGGTTGCACCTGCAGTACGCACCGCCTGGGCCGAAGCCTTTAACCTGCCGCCAGAGCTGGCAACCGAAGGCCGCATGGTAGCAGCACTGAAGAAGATTGGCTTCGACTATGTTTTCGACACCTGCTACGCTGCCGACGTTACCATCATGGAGGAAGCAAGCGAGCTGTTAGAGCACCTGCAAAAGCCGCAGGACCACAGTTGGCCTATGTTCACCTCCTGCTGCCCCGGCTGGGTAAGCTATGTCAACAAAACTCATCCTTACTTCGTGCCTAACCTTTCCACCACCAAATCTCCGCAACAGATTTTCGGTGCGCTGGCAAAATCCTATTTTGCACAAAAGAAGGGCCTGAAGCCGAAGGAAATCTGCTCTATTTCCATCATGCCCTGCGTTTCCAAAAAACGCGAAGCTGCCCTCTTCTCTATGCGCAGCAGCGGTACCCATGATGTAGATATCGTACTCACCACACGCGAGCTTATCCGCCTGCTGCGTGCCGAGCACATCAACCCGGCAATGCTGGGCGAACTGCCCTTTGATAATCCGCTGGGTCAGAGCACCGGCGCTGCAGTTATCTTCGGTGCCAGCGGCGGCGTTATGGAAGCAGCACTGCGTACTGCCTACCATGTAATCGAAGGCAAGGAAGCTCCTGAAGATGCCTTCACCGACGTTCGTGGTACGGAAGGCCGCAAGGTACGCGAATTCACCCTCGGCGGCGCAACACTGCGTACCTGTACGGTAAGCGGCCTGGGCAATGCAGGCAAGCTGCTTGACGAGCTGAAAGCAGGCAAGGTTCATTATGACTTCGTGGAAGTTATGGCCTGCCCCGGCGGCTGTGTTGGCGGCGGCGGTCAGCCGATTCATGACGGCGAAGAGCGTGCCGATGTACTGGGCAATAAGCTCTATGCCATCGACAGCAACCGTCCTATGCGCCAGTCCCACAACAATCCGGACGTACAGGAGCTTTATAAGGACTTCCTGGAAAAACCGCTGAGTGAAAAAGCAGAAGAGCTGCTACACTCCGACCATGTAAAAGAGCATAATTATATGTAATAGAAAACGGGAAGAAGAAAACGACTCGCAAACTGCAATGTCTTCATTAGAGAGGCAAGATGCATTACCAATAGGGCAAGAAAAGGCTCCCCTAGGGGGAGCTGTCACCCGATAGGGTGACTGAGAGTGGAAAGCCAGCAACGTTGCTTTAGAGAAATCCCCTCTCCGTCATCGCTTTGCGATGCCACCTCTCCCCAAGGAGAGGCTCTCTCTAAAGCCAAGCATAAGGATATATTAATTGCAAAGCCAATTCTTCCAAAATCTATGAGGTCAATCATGTACACACAATCCTATACCTACACAAAACAAATCCCCCTCTCCCTAGACGATGGCCACGGCGACTACAACCGCAGCTACGAACGCAGCGACGATGATTTCGACTACGCCGACTACTCCACCGACCACAGAGATAACAACTTCCGTAACTACGAGAAGAAGCGCCGCAAAACCAATAAGGAAATTATTGAGGACATGCTCAAGCGCTGGGATTAAGCAAAACACTGTGTAAAACAAAAGTAAGAGGAGAACACCTTTTATCCTGTAAAGGACTGGGTGTTCTCCTCTTTTAATTATAGAAAAGGGAGTGTTTGTTTATTTAGGTTTGGAGTATGCAGCTGTCTGCATTTTCATTTCAGCTTGCTGCCGTAGTGGTCACGATTGTCACCGCCGTATACGCGTACACGTTCAATCTTTCCTCTGTCGCCATCCGCACCGGAAATACGTGCAACATGGATACGACCCATTTCGGGTTCAAATTCACGAACCAGCTTGTGATCCAGCTTCACGCCTTTTTCAAGCGCTCTGTACAGCATTGCTGCAAATTCGTAGCGGCTCATCATACGGTTGCCGTTGAACATGCCGTCAGGATAACCCTCAACGATGCCTGCTGCCGCCAGACGGCCGATGTATTCGTAAGCCCAGTGGTTTTCGGGAACATCTGGGAAGAGCTTCATTCTGTCCATCTCAATCGTGCCGCCCATGCCTGCGGTCAGCTGACCTACCAATGCGGTGAGGTTAGCTACATTCGCTCTCAGGTCCACGATTTCCTTAGCCATCGCTGTACGGGAATTGCTTACGCGTGCGGTACGGTCCAGGGAGAAGGAAATGCCTGCATTCACCATGTTCTCGCCGTTGCCGAAGGTTCCGCCTACACTCAGCATAACCTTTTCATCCGGACGGTAGAACGCACCTACCGCAGCAGCGTTTTTGCCCTTGTAATTGCCGTAGCCTGCTGCAAAGGTCAGCTTGTCATCGGGATCGAAATCCATCGGGTGCAGCGCTGCGAGAGCGGCAGCACCGGCGCCAACCTTGTCAACGCGGCTGCCAAGGCTGTCAACACGATAATCGAGTTCATTAAAATGCTCTCTGAATTCTGCATGCTCTCTATCATTTTGTGCCTTGCTTGCGATATCGTCAATCGTCAGTCTGTTTACTTCTTCAGGATTATAGCGATCCTTTACTACTAATGTAGCAGTTCCGGCTTCCTTATCTCTTTCAATATCAGTCAGCCGTGCATCCTTCAGCTGGCCATCCAGCTTAACATCTTCGCCGTTTCTTACTTTAAGAGTGATTTTGCCGTCTACACCGATGCTGCCGCCGTTAACGAACTTATCCTTCGCTTCAATGGTCTGAATCAGCTTGCCTTCATCAAATGCTACAGTATAGTTATGATTGCCGTCAGCATCCATTGCGTCGGTTACTCCAATATAACCCTTGCCATCATCTGCTACGGTAGTAACGGTGTTGGTGTCGTTTTCTTTGATGGTGTTAATGAGCTTAGCTTCATCAAACCCTACGGTGTATTTGTAGTTACCGTCTGCATCAACAGCTTCAGCAACATTCACATAACCATTGCCATCATCCTGCGCGGTAGTAATGGTGTTGGTGTCATACTGCTTAACAAAATCGCCCAGCTGTTCGCTATTAATGCCAAGCTCATATGCATGGTTGCCGTCTTCACCATTATCTTCAATCGTCAGGATATTGGTATTTACAGCAACGGTAGTAACGGTATTGGTGTCCTGAGTATTTTCCTGAATAAAACCCTTCAGAGCATCTTCATCAATACCGATTACATAATTCTTATCATCCAAATCGCCACCGCCTACGCTGTCATTTACAGTAATGATAGCATGACCAGATTCTGCTGTAGTGATAGTATTAGTATCATTTTCCTGAATGGTCTGGATGAGCTTATCTTCGTTAATGCCTACGGTGTAATTATAATTACCGTTATCATCAACCATTTCGGTAACATTTACATAACCATTGCCATCATCTTGCATGGTAGTAATGGTGTTGGTATCATACTGCTTAACAAAATCGCCCAACTGCTCGCCGTTAATATCAATCTTATAAGCATGATTACCTTCTACGCCTTCATCTGTAATTTTCAGGATATTGGTTGCAGACTCTACGGTAGTAATGGTATTAGTATCAACAATATCCTCCAACTGATTGGTTACCCAGCTGCGGGAAGCAATGCCTTCTACCTCTGCCTGCACGCTGTGCTGGTCGGAATCCTTAACCTTTACCGTCAGCTTGCCATATTCATCCAGGCTTCCTTCCATGCTGGTGTTAGTTGTGTTGGTATCCTGCGCTGCCGCTGCATCCTGAATAAATCCCCTCAAAGCATCCTCGTTGATGCCGATCCGGTGATGTTTGTTATTGGTTGTTGGATCATCAGCATAAGCATCATCAACGGTAATGATCGCATGACCGGATTCTGCTGTGGTAACCGTATCAGTATCGCCAATGCCATTCAGCTGATTGGTTACCCACTCCTGGGAAGCGATGCCGTTTACAGAACTTGCAAAGGTTCCACCGGCATTATCAGTAATCTTGGAAGTCAGCGTGCCATCTGCAAAGGTCAATTTATTATTAACTACTTTGGTATCAGTATCAACAATACCAACTGCAACCTCCGTACCGTTTTCGCGCACCAATTTATAGGTATTAACTGTTGCGCCCTGCCCTACAGTTGCCTTTACCTCTTTAATAACCTTATCCTTTAGGCCTGCCTGGTCTCCTTCACCATAGATAGTTTTTGCCATGGTGATATCATTTGTATAGAGAGATTTGATAATTCTGTCAAATTCGCCTACAGTAATTCTGCTCATAGACTCTTTGCACTTCATTTCGGAATTGTCGCCCGTATGCACAGGATTATAGCTATTACTTGTCGGATCCCATACACGGGTATTGGTATGATAAATAAAGGGAGTGAACAATTCAATCTGCTCACCGGAGCCAATCTGTACCTGCGCATGTCCTAAATCCGTCCAAAAGTAACCCTTGTCATAATTATGAGAAGCATCATAAATTTGTCCTGCAGCGTCTTTGGAAACATCCTTGTCAACAGGAGATGGGGTAGGAGTATCAGCCCACACGGTAGTGTAACCCATCATACCCATTGCCATAATTGTTGCCAGCACGTACTTTGCCAAAGCAGTTTGCTTTCTAGTCTTTTTCATTTTCAATCCCCCTTTTCCACGCTGCGCCACAGTGACGCAAGCTTAATCCTCGTTACAAAGCATTTCGTTAATCAAATATAACTCAGATAAGGTGGTACTAAAATTCAAGGCCTTGAAAATTTAGCAGTTCGTCTCCTTTACCTGCTTTAATTGTACTCTTTTCGTCTCCGTACGTCAAACTTTTGTATTCTTCATAAAGACACTAAATAATAAAATATTCATACACAATTTTTCATTCGTCACTTTTACGCATTAATCATAGTTGTTGGAATTTTCTCTTTTATATATTTTATACTTTAATAATTATTACAAAGAAGAAAATGTGAAAGATTTTTGTCACAAAGGACATTTTTTTGACATAGATGTGAACTCAGCCTGTAACACAGCGAAGCCATTGCTAACCGTGTGCGTCATAAAAAGACAGCGCAAACATGCTCGAAAAAGTCCATCTTCCGCGGACACTGAAAAAGCAAATCTGCGCATGCAAAAAGGCCTGCCACCCTCACGGGTTGCAGGCCAATTTTTTTGCTTCGCTTTTTACTTGTAATTTCTGTCAGCATTTCTACCGCAAGCACTTGATGTAAACGCTTACACGTTTAGCACCAGGCAGACTTACTCAAAGTTTTTCTCTTTGAACGGGCATTCCTCTACAACCACACAACCGCGGCACAGCGGCTTGCGTGCCTTGCAGATTTTGCGCCCATGCCAGATAAACCAGTGATGCGCGTCACTCCACTTTTCACGCGGAATAATTTTTTCCAGCTCCTTTTCAGTAGCCAGCGGGTCCTTGCCCTTCGCCAATCCCAAACGGTGCGACACACGGAAAACATGCGTATCTACCGCCAGCGCCGGAATGTTGTAGATAATGCTGGCGATGACGTTCGCCGTTTTCTGCCCCACGCCGGGTAATTCCATCAGCGTTTTAATATCATTCGGAATCACGCTGTTGAAGCGCTGTGTCAGCATATGGCACATTCCCAGCAGGTTTTTAGCCTTGGCATGATATAAGCCGCAGTCGCGGATTTCCGCTTCCATTTCCTCCTGCGTCAGGGCGCCCATTTTTTCCGGCGTGTTCAGACGCGGAAACATACGCGCCGTAATCACATTTACGCGTTCATCCGTACATTGGGCCGAAAGAATTACAGCTACCAAAAGTTCAAACGGTGAATTATAATTCAGCGCCGTCTTGCTGCCCTTGTAGGTTTCCTCCAGCTTGGCCAGAATAGCTTCTCTTTGAGCCTTGCGCATCAGTTCGTCAGGCTCCTTACCGGTGCAGGAATACGTCCACCGCGGTTGATGAATTTTTCAGCGCTGAACTTCTTCACGCCAAGAACAGGCGCATAACCCAGCAGACCGCCAAATTCAACGCGGTCGCCTACGTCCTTGCCCGGAACAGGAATCAGACGTACTGCAGTAGTTTTATTGTTAATCATACCGATAGCAGCCTCATCGGCAATAATTGCGGAAATAGTAGCTGCCGTGGTATCTCCCGGAATAGCAATCATATCCAAACCTACAGAGCATACGCAGGTCATAGCCTCCAGTTTTTCCAAGGACAGAGCGCCGCGTTCTACCGCAGCAATCATGCCTGCATCCTCACTTACGGGAATGAAGGCACCGCTCAGACCACCAACATAGCTGGAAGCCATCAGACCGCCCTTTTTAACTGCGTCGTTCAGCATAGCCAGGGTAGCGGTAGTGCCGGGGACGCCGCAGCTTTCCAGACCGATTTCCTCCAAAATATGCGCAACACTGTCACCGATTGCCGGAGTCGGAGCCAGAGACAAGTCGATAATGCCGAACTGGGTATTCAGACGGCGTGCAGCCTCCTGTGCTACCAGCTGGCCGACACGGGTAATCTTGAAGGCAGTCTTTTTAATCGTTTCGGCTACCATACCGATATCGCCGTCACGCACCTGCTCCAGTGCGTATTTAACAACGCCCGGTCCGCTTACGCCAACGTTGATAACGCTTTCCGGTTCGGTTACGCCGTGGAAGGCACCTGCCATGAACGGGTTATCGGGCACAGCGTTGCAGAATACAACCAGCTTAGCACAGCCGATTGCATCGCGGTCAGCAGTACGCTCGGCAGCAGCCTTCACAACCTCGCCCATTTGTTTTACAGCATCCATGTTAATACCGCATTTGGTAGAGCCAACGCTTACGGAAGAGCAAACAATGTCGGTAACTGCCAATGCTTCCGGAATAGACGCAACCAGATTGCGGTCGCCCTTGGTATAGCCCTTGTCAACGAGTGCGGAAAAGCCGCCGATGAAGTTAACGCCAACCTGCTTGCCTGCGTTGTCCAAAGCCTGTGCCAGCGGTACATAATCGTTGCTGTCGCAGCTTTCGCCCACCATAGAAATCGGCGTTACGGAAATACGCTTGTTGATAATGGGCACGCCCAACTCAACCTCGATATCCTCACCGGTTTTTACCAGATGCTCTGCCTTGCGGCAAATCTTATCATAAATTTTCTGCGCTGTTACCTTGATATCCGGATGACCGCAATCACGCAGGCTGATGCCCATGGTGATAGTACGCACGTCCAGCTTGTTTTGGGTAATCATGCGCGTAGTTTCTAAAATATCGTCAGTATTGAATAACATGACAGCCTCCTATATACGATGCATTGCGCTGAAAATCTCTTCGCTCTGCAGACGGATTTCTACGCCGATTTCTACACCCAGCGCAGCCATTTTGTCGCGTGCTTCGGCAATGGGCACATTAGCCTCTGTCATATCAGCAATCAGCACCATATTGAAAAAGCCTTGCATAATGTTTTGGTTGATGTTGATAATGTTAATATTCATTTCTGCTAAAGCATTGCTCACCTTAGCGGTAATACCTACCTTATCCTTGCCTACGATAGTTAAAACAACTCGCATATCTGCGTCCTCCTTCAAAATAAATTAAGAGCAGCACTCATAGTACTGCTCTTATTGTATCACATCTTTGATATTCTGTGTTGTATACATGAAAAAAGCGCTTATTTTTCAGCCTCATACTTTGGCTTGGGGAACTTCATGATGAACTCCGTCCCCTGCCCCACAGTGCTCACTACACGTATACTGCCGCCATGGAAGCCGACGCCGTGCTTAACGATGGAAAGACCTAAGCCTGTACCCTCAATCGCCTTATGACGGCTGCGGTCGATACGGTAAAAGCGTTCGAAAATATGCGGCAGCTCGCTGCCGGGAATGCCCATACCGGTATCGGCAACGCTCACCGTATACTTATTTTCTCCTTCGCTCAGGCGCAGCGTAACCTCTCCGTCGGGATGATTATACTTCAGACCGTTATCCAACAGGTTGAAGAAAATTTCCTCCATCAGCGAAGAAATACCAAGCAGCTTGCTGTCGCCGCCGGTGCTGTCAACAAGCTGCAGGCTGACCTGCAATCTGCCAGCCTTATCCTTCAGGCGTGCCAGCGCACTCTGCGCCACATCCTGCAGGGTAAATTCCTCCATCATATCATGCGTCAGCTCATCAAGCTTCGACAGCTGCATGATGTCATCAATCAAACGCAGCAGATTGTGCGCCTCATCGTTGATTTTCTGCAGAAAGCGCTTGGTATCCTCCGGCTTCACCAGGCCGCTGAGCATAATTTCCGAATAGCCCAGCACCGACTGCAGCGGTGTCTTCAGCTCATGCGACACGTTAGCTGAAAACTCACGGCGGATTTTCTCCGAAGCAGTACGTGCCGTCACATCCATAATCAGCAGCACAAAACCCTTATCGGTAATTCTGCTGCCGTTGAGCTGATAATAGCTGCTGCCGCGGTTGATTACCAGACGCCCCCTGCCCTCCTGCTCAATCTTTTGCAAAAGCTGACGGATTTCGTCACTGTCATCAAGCATAAAAAAGCTCGTTCCCAAAAGCTCCTGCTTTTCCTTACCGAAGAATTTCACGGCACTTTTATTAATCGATTCGATTTCCCAAACCGGATTAAGGAACAGCAGGCCTTCATCCATATTATTGGTTACGGCCTTCAGCTCCTGTTTTTTATTTTTGTAGCGGCGCATTTCCTTCTGCAGCTTTTCCTGCTGCAGCTCAAAATACTCCACAATCGGCTTCAGCTCAGGATAAACTACAGCTTCCGAATCAGGCTGCTCCAGATTAAGCTTTTCCAAGGGCTGCAGTATTCTGGCGGTAATTGTTTTGGCTGCCCAAAAGGCACCGCACAAAACTGCCAGCGCCAGCAGCACAAAGTAACCAAGAATTATTTTATACTGTTGAAAAACAGCGTCATTCGTGCGTGACAGACGAAGTACATTGCCGTCCGGCAAGCGCACGGCATAGTACAGAATGTTTTTGCCCAAGGTTTCGGACGCACGCTGGCTGCGGCCTTCGCCGCCTTTCAGCGCCTCCTGCACCTCCTCACGCTGCAGATGATTCTCCATTGATTCGGCGTCAGCATAATTGTCATACAAGGCGTGACCGTCCGGTGTAATCAGCGTTACGCGGTCGGCAAGCTGCAAGCGCTGCAGCTCGCTCACCGGCACATTGCCCTCTCCGTCCGCCACAATCAGCAGATTAGCCTCACGCTTAAGGCTAGCGAAGCTGTCCTGCGTAATATATTGGCAGGAAACCCAGAAGAAGAGCAGCAAAACAAGGCCTACCGCTGCCCCTGTCAGCAGCAGTATGCTGCGAAAAAGCCTCTGCTTCATTTTACGGCCGCCATTCTGTAGCCAACGCCACGGATAGTTTCAATCAGCTCGCCTGCATCGCCCAGCTTTTGGCGCAGAGTACGGATATGCACATCAACGGTACGGGTTTCACCGCTGAATTCATAGCCCCAGATATCGTTAAGCAGCTTGTCGCGCGAAAAGACAATACCGGGATGCTGCAAAAACTTGCGCAGCAGCTCGTATTCCTTCAGCGTCAGCACAACCTCGCTGCCATTCACGCTCACCTTATGCTCCAGCTGGTTGACCTCCAGGCAACCGATGCGGATGATTTCTTTCTCGTCCTCACTGGGGCGTGGTGCTGCGCAACGGCGCAGCACAGCCTTGATGCGCGCCACCATCTCCAACATACCGAAGGGCTTGGCAATATAATCATCGGCACCGCTGTCCAGTCCCTTGACCTTATCAAACTCCGAGCCCTTGGCCGTAGCCATAATCACAGGTATATTCGCATAGCGCTTATCAGCGCGCAAACGTCTTAATATGCTCACGCCATCCTCATCCGGCAGCATAATATCCAAAACAATCAGCTCCGGCACCTGCTTTTCCAGCAAAGCGAAAAGCTCTCTGCCGCTGCCGCAGCCCTGTGCCTCCATGCCTACGGACTGCAGGGTATAAACCTCCAGCTCGCAAATATTTTGTTCATCCTCCACGCAGAAAATCATGCAAAACACCACCAATCAATACTCTTTCGCTATAATTATATACGCAAATCAGAAAAAATGCCTGTAAAATTTAGGTAAAAAATTAACAGGAGTAAAGAAGGCTGCATTTAACTGCTAAGCATGCAAAAAAGGCTGAGAGCAACGCTCTCAGCCTTATATTATATGCGATTGTAGAAAAGACGAAAGCTGCCTGCGGCAATCCTTTCCCTGCAGTTTAAATCTGCCAAAGTCTGTGATACACTCCGTTTTCCATATTATCGATTACATCTACCTTAAACGGCATGTTTTCAATAATATCCAGTGTATCAAAATACGTATCCGGCGTAGCATAAAACTTAATCAGTCCGCTGGTGCCGTCTACGGTGCTCACCATGGCCAGATGCTCATAGCCTTCCATAATCCAGTTAACATCTGCAATACGCTCAGGCTCAACCTGCGCGTAGATCATACTGTGAGGTCCGGGGTCATTGTCACTCATTCTTTTACAACCTTTCTGCGTAATAAGCTGAATTGCAGCAGCGGCTTTTCGCTGGCTGCGGAAAATTTCTGCTGGGCATGCGGTGCGCAGTCAATCGGCGTACCTGCTTCATCCAGCATTTCTGTCAAAACAAAGGGCATCGTGCTGCCGTCGGGCATCAAAAGCTCCAGCGGCTCGCCTGCCTTTACATTATTGCGCTGCTCAAAATAAGCGCGCTTTTTCTCGGCATCGTAGCCTGTAACGATACCGACAAAATCGTGTGTCTGCTCATACTTCGAGCTTGTGTAAACCTGCGCATTTCTGTCAGGCTTGGCCACAGCAAAGCCTGTAGTGTACTGGCGGTGGGAAACCTTGTTCAGCTCGGTAATCCACGCTTCCGGCACGCTGTAATGCTCCATGTCTGCCCAGCATTGGTCGATAGCCTTGCGGTAAACGCTGACTACCGTTGCCACATAATGCACGCTCTTCATGCGGCCTTCAATCTTCAGGCTGCACACACCGGCGCGCATCAGCTCCGGCAGATATTCAATCAGGCACAGGTCCTTGGAGTTCATCACATAGGTACCGCGCTCGTCCTCTTCGAGGTCGAAGTATTCGCCCGGGCGCTTTTGCTCACCCAGCTTATACATATTATATTCCCAACGGCAGGCCTGCGTGCAGGCACCGCGGTTGCCGTCGCGTCCTGTCAGATAGGCGCTCAGCAGGCAGCGTCCGCTGTAGGAAATGCACATTGCGCCATGCACGAAGGTTTCCAGCTCTACCGAGGTTTTTTCGCTGATTTCGCTTATTTCCGCCAAGGACAGCTCGCGTGCCAGCACAACGCGTTCAGCGCCCAGCTGCTCCCACGCCTGCACCGTGGCATAGTTGGTGGTATTAGCCTGCGTGCTCACGTGCAGCGGCATATCAGGCACAACCTGGCGGGCAGTGCTCCATACGCCCAAATCGCTGATCAGCAGCGCGTCAACCTTAGCCTGCTGCAGTCCGCGCAGATAATCAGGCAGTCTGTCGATATCCTCGTTATGCGCAAAAATATTTACCGTTACATAAACCTTTTTTCCGAGGCTGTGCGCATACTCTGCCATCTCCGCAATTTCCTCTATAGAGAAATTGTTGGCAAAGGCACGCAGACCGAACAGCTTGCCGCCCAGATAAATAGCATCAGCACCATACAGCAGGGCCATTTTTCCTTTTTCCATATTACCGGCAGGAGCCAGTAATTCGGGTTTAACTAAGTTTCTGCTCATTAATTCTCCTTAAAACACTTCTCCGCTCCGCCACACTGACAGCGCAGAAATATGTAATAAACTGTTGTTAACCTATTTCCTCAATCGCCTTCAGATGCTCGGCATAGGTTTTGGTAAAGCGATGGTGTCCGTCCTTTTCCGCAACAAAATACAGATAATCTGTCTGCTCCGGCTGCAGCACCGCCTTAATTGCGGTCAGTCCCGGACTGCCAATCGGTCCCGGAGGCAAACCGGGATTTTGGTAAGTATTATACGGACTTTGGATTTTGGTGTCCGCAAAGGTAACTACTTCCTTCTGCGTTCCCAAAAGATACTGGATGGTCGTATCCGACTGAATAGGCATGCCGATAGCCACACGCTTGAGAAAAACGCCGGCGATTTTCGGCTGCTCCTCGGCAAAAACTGCCTCCAGCTCCACCATCGAAGCCATATTGACAACATCACGCAAAGGCAGATTACGTTCTGCCACAGTTTTGGCAATGCCGCTGCTCTGCATTTCCTTATCAAACTGTGCAACCATCATTTTAAGCATCTCCTGCTCGCTGATTCCCACCGGGAAATCATAGGTTGCCGGGTAGATAAAGCCCTCGGCTTTAAACAGCACATTGCTGTCATCGGTCTGCATGTACGGATAAGGCGCATAATCCTTCGCCGCCGCCATGAACTTGTCAGCACTGCCAAGGCCTTCTGCCTCCAGCTTCTTCGCAGTTTTCGCCACGCTGTAGCCTTCCGGTACGGTAAAGCGCACCTGTTTGATGCGTCCCTTAACCATAACATCGACAATCTGCTGATTGCTCATGCCGCCGTCAATCTGGTAGGCACCTGCCTGCAGCTTAGTAGCCAATCCCTTCCAGCGCGCCTCCATTTTAAAGGCAGCGGGATTTTTTACCAGTTTTTTTTCATGCAGCAGCTCGGCGATATCCGCCGTAGTCATGCCGTCCTTGACAACAATAAGGCGTGAGCCTTCTACGGCAAAGCCCTTATTATTGCCCTGTCCGTTAAGATAAATCGTAAATGCTACCACGCCGGCAACCAGCAGCACCGCCAAAGCACCTGCCGCAGCCTGCACCGGATTGTCGCGCACCAGCGTTTTCAGCTTTTCTATATCCATCAGAAAACATCGTCACATCGCATAAAAATACCGGACCGAAGTCCGGTAAAATTATTGACTGTGAATTACTCCTCGTCCTCAAACATTTCGTCATACTTAGCAGCAACTGCTTCGTATTCTTCGTCAGTCGGAGCGGTGTAAACAGCTTCGCCGTTTTCGTCAAAGTCCATGCGTGCGATAACGCAGGTATCTTCTTCTTCGTCATGCTCGTGGCAATCGCAGTCGTCATCCTCGCAGCAGCAGTCTTCCATCGGAACCAGTACTGCAAATTGCTTGTCATCAACAGTGATAACCATGTCTTGATAGAACTCGTGCTCGTTGCCTTGCTCGTCAGTCAGAATAACACAGATAACTTCTTCTTCGCCTTCAGCCTGCATAGCTGCTAATTCTTCATCTCTAATGTCTTTTTCCATAAAGGCACCTCTTTCGTCATAGCTCAATAAATAAAAAGCTCAATTTTAATCTAAACATATTGTATAATAGGTACGCTAATCTGTCAAATTTTAAAGCTCTTGCTGTCCAGATAATTTTGCAGAATAACAACTGCCGCCATCATATCAATAACCTTCTTACGCTTTTTGCGGCGTAAATCCGCATCAACCAGTACCTTTTCGGCAGCTACGGTGCTCAGGCGTTCATCCCACAGCACAACCTGCACCTTAGGGAACATGGTGCGTAGCTTTTCGGCCATTGCTTCACAGGCCTGCGCGCGTTCGCCGATAGTGCCGTTCATGTTTTTGGGATAGCCTACAACCAAGGTATCAACCTCATGCTCGGCAATCAGCTCGGCAATGCGGGCGTAGTCGCGTTCTTCGGTAGTACGATGAATAGTTTCCACGCCGTTGGCAATCATGCCCAGCAAATCGCTCACAGCGATACCGATAGTTCTTGTTCCTACATCAAGGGACATTTTACGCATTAAGTTACGTTCTCCTTTTACTTGTTAATCTGCTGCAGATAATTTTTTACCAGCTCTTCAATCAGCTCATAGCGCTCGTGACGGCGCAGCTTGGTGCGTGCGTCCTCAAAGCTAGTGATATAAGTGGGGTCACCGCTCAGCAGGTAGCCTGCCAACTGGTCCACAGGGTTATAGCCCTTCTTTTCCAGGGCAGCATATACTTCTTTTATAGTTTCGGCAACGTTCAGCTTTTCCGGCTCACGTTTGAACATCATAGTTTCTTGGGATACTTCAGCCATACGAAACACTCCTTTCGTTTTTCGTAAATATATTGTAGCACATTTTGAGTAAAAAAGCTGTGTTTTTCTGGTTAATTTAACAGATAGAGAGCAACAGCAATTTAATATTAAGCAAAAAGCATAGTTTGAAAACAAAAGGCACATTACTCTTTACTCACAAATGTGAGTAAGGCAATGTGCCTTCTTGCTTGCAATTATAGCTTCGCAACGACATCCTTATCAAAAACCTTCGCCAACAGCTCCTTAGCTCTGGCATCAACCTCTTCATCAATATACCCCTGCACCTTCAGCAGCGCAAAGGTAATTGCCACCAGGTCATCACTGTATCCCAACACCGGCGTAATATCCGGCACAAAATCCAGGGGAGCGATTAAATACCCCAAAGCTCCCATAATCAACGCCTTTTCCTTCGCAGGAACCTCCGGCTTCTGCAGTACGCACCACAGCTGCACGACCTTATACAGCAGCTCGATGCCGATGTGGGCACCGTAGCGGCTGATTTTATGCAGCAGGCCTTCCTCGCTGTAGCTTCCGGAATACTTCTGCAGCTCGCCGTCATTGATTTTCTTTTTGTCAAAGTCTTTGTGTTCTGTCATTTTGCTCCACTCTTCTCCAAACCGTGGACGAATGCTTAGCGCATATTGATGAATTGCAGATCAACGCCGAAATCACCGGCCTTCAGCAGCTGGATAACAGCCTGCAGGTCATCCTTTTTCGCACCGGCAACACGTACCTGGTCATCCTGAATCTGAGCAGTTACCTTCAGCTTGGAAGCCTTGATAGCTGCCACGATTTTTTTGCCGTTCTCTTTGGAAATACCCTGTTGGATTTCCAAAGCTTGGCGAACGGTGCCTTTGGCAGCGGGCTCAATTTTGCCCGGAACCAGACAACGCAGAGGAATACCGCGTTTAGCCATTTTTTGGCGCAGCATATCTAAAATTGCGCCCAGCTTGTATTCGTCCTCAGCTGCAATTTTTACTTCCTTCTCACCGAGCTCGATGGAAGCATTGCTGCCGCGGAAATCATAACGCTGGTCAATCTCTTTTTTAACCTGATTAACAGCGTTATCCATCTCCTGCATATCAACTTGGGAAACAACGTCAAAGGAACTATCTTTTGCCATTATTATTATCCTCCTAAATATAGCTAAAGTTTATCATGCCTAATTATATCAAAGAAAGCGCTTTAACGCCAGTAAAACTACCGGCAACAGCAACTTTGCTTATTTACCTGCATTTTTGCCATGCATATAAGCATGCTCCTGGCTAAGCTCCTGCAAAAGCTGCAGGCCGCTCCAGGTGCAGTTGGTAGGCGTCAGCATCGCCTTCAGCGCAACCTGACGCAGCTTACCCTTTTTAACGGCAGCCAGCAGTCTGTCCAAATCCTGACGGCTGAAGCCGCACATGAGCAGCATTTCCTCCTGCCCCTCGTCACCGCTGTAAGCCTCACTGACAGACGCCACCTCCGGCAAGCCTGCCAGATAGCCAACCGGCTGCAGCAGCTCCTCACGTGCCACGGCGCGCAGCTGCGTGCGCAGCATCATGCAAATCAGCTTGAGCGCCTGCAAACGCTCAGGCGTAAAATTATAGGCCAAAATTATTTTTTGCATATGATTCTCCTATCTCAGGCAAACAAATCAATCTGGTTATTTTCCGGCAAATCGCCCAAAACGCCCATGTCTGCCAGTTTTTCGATAACGCTCTTATTGACGCCCGAGCGCAAGCGCAAATCCTCCTGGGAGATAAACGGTCTGTTAATATCCCTGGCAGCCGCAATGCTCTTGGCAGCGTTTTCACCTACACCGCCCAAGGCAGCCAAAGGCGGACGCAGGCCGTTTTCCGTAACAAGGAATTTAATCGGGTCCGACTTGTATAAATCCATCTTATCAAAGCTCAGACCGCGCTCCAGCATCTCATTTACCAGCTCCAGATAGGTGACTGTCGTTTTATCCAGAGGCGAAGCCTTGAAGCCCTGCTGGTAAACATTCTTGATGAAATTCTTTACATAGCTCTTACCCTTGGAAACATGGGTATAATCAAAATCCTTGGCACGTACCGTAAAGTACGCTGCATAAAACTCCTTAGGGTAATGCACCTTGCAATAAGCAATGCGGTACGCCATCAGAACGTACGCCACAGCATGCGCCTTCGGGAACAGATACTGTACCTTTTCGCAGGACTTGATATACCATTCGGGAATATTTACTGCGCGCATAGCCTCGAGCATCTTCGGCTCCAGACCTTTTTTCGCCGCCTTGCCCTTACGCACGTGCTCCATCGTCTTAAACGCCAGACTGGGCTCCACGCCCTTGGAAATCAAATGCGTCATAACGTCGTCACGCGTGGAGATAGTTTCGGCAACAGGCTTGCCTTCCTTAATCAAATCCTGCGCATTGTTCAGCCATACGTCAGTACCGTGCGAATAACCGGATACACGCACAACCTCACTGAATTTCTTCGGCTGTACGTCGCTGATCATCTGACGTACAAACTTGGTGCCGCATTCCGGGATACCGAAGGTGCCGACGGCACTGTCAATCTGCTCCGGCGTAACGCCAAGCGAAGATGTATCCTGGAAGATACGCATCGTTGCCTCATCGCCCACAGGAATCTTCTTGGGATCAAAGTTGGGATCCACATCCTCCTGCAGATATTTTTCCAGCATCTTCAGAACCATCGGATCATCGTGGCCCAGAATATCCAGCTTAACCAGACGGTCATTGATGCTGTGATAATCGTAGTGAGTAGTAATCGTAGTGCCGTCCTTATCATCGGCAGGACGGTTCATCGGCGTAATATAATGGATATCCATATTGCGCGGCACAACCATAATGCCGCCGGGATGCTGGCCCGTGGTGCGCTTGATGCCGGCAAAGCCTTCAACCAGCGCAGCCACATGCGCCGGATGCACATGCAGATTCTTGGCCTCGTAATATTTTCTGATAAAGCCTATCGCCGTTTTGTTGGCGATGGTCGCAATCGTACCGGCGCGGCAAACATTGTCGCGGCCGAAAAGCTCCTCGGTGTACTTGTGCGCCACGCTCTGGTCAGACATTGCGGACGGATCATCGGGATCGATACCGCCGGAGAAGTTCAAATCGATATCAGGAACCTTATCACCATGGAAGCCCAGGAAAACCGCAAACGGGATATCGTGACCGTCGCGCAGCATCCTCGTGCCGCATTCGGGGCAATCCTTCGGCGGCAGGTCAAAGCCGCTGTCGACCTCATTGTTCATAAAGAATTCGCTGTGACGGCAATGCGGACAGCGGTAATGCGGCTTCAGCGCATTAACCTCGGTAATATCCAGCATCGTAGCAACAAAGGACGAGCCTACGCTGCCACGCGAGCCTACCAAGTAACCGCGGTCAATAGAATGCTTAACCAGCTTATGCGCAATGTAATACAATACAGAGAAGCCGTGGCCGATAATAGCATCCAGCTCCATCTTTAAGCGGTCCTCAACAATCTGCGGCAGCGTTTCGCCGTACCATTCATGCGCCTTGGCATAGGACAAATCACGCACGGCATCTTCCGCACCGGGAATAGAAGGTGAATACAGCTGATCGCGGTCGGGAACAGGCTTAATACGCTCAATCATATCCGCAATCTTATTGGTATTGGTAACAACAACCTCGTAGGCTGCATCCTCGCCCAAATAAGAGAACTCCTCGAGCATCTCCTCCGTAGTGTGCAAGTACAGCGGCGGCTGCAAATCCGCATCCTTGTAGCCTTGACCGGCCTGCAGAATCGCACGCAGCTGCGCATCCTCAGGATTAAGGAAATGCACGTCGCAGGTTGCCACAGTCAGCTTGCCTAAGCGCTTGCCCAGCTCATAGATTTTGCGGTTATGCTCCCGCAAATCTTCCTCCGTGCAGTAATTTTCACGTACTAAAAACTGGTTATTGCCCGTAGGCTGAATCTCCAGATAATCATAAAAGTCGGCGATTTCCTCCAGCTCCTCATCGCTCGCACCTAAGCGCACCGCACGATAAAGCTCGCCTGCCTCGCAGGCCGAGCCCAAAATCAGGCCCTCGCGATGCTCCTCGATAACGGCGCGTGGCAGCAGAGGACGCTTATTCAGATAACGCAAGTGGCTGATAGTAACGAGCTGGTACAGATTACGTAGACCAACCTCATTCTTCGCCAAAATAATAATATGGTGGCTGCTGATTTTGCTTTTGCCCTTAGTCGCAGCATCGGGATTTTCCGTATCAACAGCATCGTCCTTCGTCTTGCGGTCGCTGATAAGATAACCCTCCATGCCGAAAATCAGCTTCAGGTCACTGCCCTCCGCCGCATCAAAGCAGAACGGAAAGGCCTGTACAACGCCATGGTCGGTAATCGCCAAAGCCTTGTGGCCCCAACGGATAGCCTGCTTTACAAGGCCCTCCATCGGCGTCAGGCCATCAAGCTTACTCATCTTCGTATGGCAATGCAGCTCAACCCTCTTGACCTCGGCATTATCCATGCGCTCCTCCTTGGCATCGAGCTTCATAATGCCGCGAGGCACCATGCACATCTCGTCAAAGGCAAAGCGGTCGGGTGCAACATCACCCTGCAGACGCAGGCGCATACCGGGCTTCAGCAAATTTTTAAACTCGTTGCATTCCTTGCGCGGGTCGCCGCCGTCACGCTTGTCAAAGCGTAGCTTAACGAAAATACCACCGGTATCATCGCTCACATTAAAGGTAAGCACAATAGAACCGACGCGCGTTTCCTTATCAATAAAGGTCTGCAACGCACCGTCCTTATCCAAGCTTTTTACAAAGGTCCCTTCGATAACAATGTTGCGCTCTTCCTCTGTAACAGTATCAAGCTTACGTGGTGTACCCTTGATTTTTTTGCCCCACAGCTGGCCGTCAGCCTTCTTTTCACCGTATAAGGCAGCCATGGCCTGCAGATACTCGGGGTCCTCCTCCGGATTGTTATAGGACGTTTCACAGGGAGGCTCCGGCGGCAGAGTTTCGCCAATTTCAATATCAGGCGGCTCGGGAGGTAAAGGAATTTCCTCCGGCAGCGGCTCGCCGGTGCAGTCGGTAATCTCTACCTCTGCCTGCGGCTCGCGTTGCATCATCTGGCATTTGGAGCCATCGCCGTCGCAAATCATATCTACGCTTTGCAAAGAAAAAGCGGCTGCAAGCTGCTGCGCCGCCTTCTGCAGCAAGCCGCCAGTAAGATGGGCGGCACAGCTGAAGTGCACCTCCCACTGACAGGCAGACTCGTCTACACAAATCTGATTGATATGCATCAGCTTCAGCTGCATCAGTTCCACCGGGGAAAAGGTCAGCGAAGCCAAAAAACTATAAAATTTTTCTTCATCAGGAATCAGACAATATTTTTTATTCACATTAAATCCTTTCCTAATAATGACGGGAGAAGTTGTTGGGGGAATTGGATAACAACGCAGATGGCGTGCTCTCCTCCTCTTTTTTTCGGAGATAAGCTAGATTGCGTCAGATGCCAAGGCGGATGCCGACGGCGTACTTTTAGTACATCGAGGCAACGCAACAACGCAGATGGCGTGCTATCTTCCTCTATTTTTTGGAGATAAGCTAGAGTGCGTCAGATGCTAGGCGCGGATGCCGACGGCGTACTTTTAGTACGTCAAGGCGACGCAACAACGCAGATGACGTGCTATAGGTTATCTCTCTTATCGCATGTTTTCGACGCCTACCACACCCTCAATCCCCTGCAACCCCTTGACAATATCTCCGCCATCGGGCGCAGTTTTGCCAAGCTTCAGAAAGACCTCCAGCACCAGGCGATTCTTTTCCTTATCGCGCTTTACGTTCAGCGATTTTACCTGTACGCCGTTAAGGGACAGATAACCGGTAACATCGGTTATGGCACCGGAGCGATTGGTAGTAATGATGCGGACAAACTGGCGGTCGCTGCGGTTGTTGGCAGCAAAACGCTTTTCCCAGGTATGGAAGGTAACCAAAGTTATCATGGTGATAATGGTTGCCACACTGCTGAGGAAGTACATACCGCTACCGGCAGCAAGACCGATTGCGGAAACCATCCACAGGCTGGCAGCAGTTGTCAGGCCGCGGATAGTTAAACCCTCGTGCAGAATGGTGCCTGCGCCGAGAAAGCCTATGCCGCTGACAACCTGGGCTGCGATACGCGCCGAGTCACGGCGTTGGCCGATATCCTCCTCCAGCTTGGCAGTCTGAGGATAGACATCATCAAAGCCGTAAAGCGAAACGAGCATAAACAGCGCCGAACCCACGCACACAAGAATATGTGTACGGAAACCGGCAGGGCGGTCGCCACTGCCTCTTTCTATACCGACAATACCGCCGAGAATTGCAGCAACAACCAGCCTGATAACCATAACAACCTCTTTGTTATGCAAAAAAGAAGTATTAATCAAATCCATGCCAGTATCACCTCACAGCTTCCGTTCCCTCTGCCTGCGCCGGGCGCAGACACGGGAACTGAGTTATTTTTACAGCTTTTGCAGCATCTCCCTGATAGCAGCGATATAATCACCGTCCAACGGCAGCATGCTTACTTCGCCGGTCTTACGAACTTTTACTTCCAGCTCGCCGGTCTGCAGAGTCTTGGGACCTACAACAACGCGCAGCGGATAGCCGATTAAATCTGCATCCTTGAATTTTACGCCCGGACGCTCCTTGCGGTCGTCGATAACAACCTCAACGCCTGCTTTGTGCAGCTCGTTGTAGATTTCTTCAGCCTTAGCAAAGGATACTTCATCCTTTACGTTTACAGGTACAACAAGTACTTCATACGGAGCAATAGCAACAGGCCAGATCATGCCGTCGGCATCATGGCTTTGTTCAACGCAGGCAGCCATAGTACGGCCTACGCCGATACCGTAGCAGCCCATTACCATCGGCTGCTCTTTGCCGTTTTCATCCAGATAGGTGCATTTCATAGCTGCACTGTATTTGGTGTGCAACTTGAATACCTGACCTGCTTCGATACCGCGAGCCTTAGCAATCGGAGCGCCGCAGTGCGGGCAGGGATCGCCCTCAGCCATCAGACGGATATCGGCAACGTAGGTCGGAGTGAAGTCACGGCCCGGGTTAGCGTTGATGTAGTGGAAACCTTCATGGTTAGCACCACAGCAAACATTGTGCATATTCATAACGGTTGCATCGCAAACGATAATAACCTTTTCTGGGTCAAGGCCAACAGGGCCCATGTAACCGCCGACAGTGCCAGCCTTAGCCAGCAGCTCTGCCTCTGCCATTTCCAGCTCAACTGCGCCTACAGTGTTTTGTACTTTGGTTTCGTTAACCTCGTGGTCACCGCGAACGAAGCACAGTACCAGGCCTTTTTCGCATTGGTAAGCAACAGCCTTTACGGATTTTTCAATCGGAGCGTTGAGGAAAGCGCAAACGTCAGCAATGGTCTTGCAGTTCGGAGTTTCAACCTCGCTCAGCTCCTGCATTTCTTCTGCCGGAGCTTCCAGCGGGTACAGCTCTGCCTTTTCGATATCGGCAGCGTAATCGCATTTGGTGCAGTAGATAATTTCTGCTTCACCGCTGTCTGCCAGCACCATGAACTCATGGCTGCCGGTACCGCCGATAGCACCGCTGTCTGCTTCTACCGGGCGGAAGTTCAGACCGCAGCGGGTAAAGATTTTGTCATAAGCATCATACATAGCCTTATAGGAAACGTCCAGACCTGCTTCATCACGGTCGAAGGAATAGCCATCCTTCATAATGAAGTCACGGCTGCGCATCAGGCCAAAGCGCGGACGGCGTTCGTCACGAAATTTGTCCTGAATCTGATACAGGTTCAGCGGCAGCTGACGGTAGGAACGTACATCGTTCTTAACCAGAGTAGTAACCATTTCCTCGTGGGTAGGACCAAGGCAGTATTCATGGCCGTGACGGTCCTTCAAGCGTACCATTTCTGCGCCGTAAGCGTCCCAACGGCCGCTTTCCTTCCAGATTTCTGCCGGCTGCATAATCGGCATCATGATTTCCTGACAGCCTGCATGGTCCATCTCTTCGCGGATAATATTTTCAATTTTTTTAATAACACGCCAAGCCAGCGGCAGATAGGTGTACATGCCATTGGTGGATTTACGCATAAAACCGGCACGCAGCAGCAGCTGATGGCTCGGGATTTCAGCCTCGGACGGAACCTCACGCAGAGTGGGTGCATACATTTTAGAAACTTTCATTAACGGGATACCTTCCTCTCAAGTAAAATTTTATCTATTTCAGCAAAAAGCTCGCCTACAAGCTGATCTTCGGGAACCTTACGCAAGATTTCGCCCTTGCGGAAAACAAGTCCCTCGCCTATGCCGCCGGCAATGCCGACGTCAGCCTCACGTGCTTCACCGGGTCCGTTGACCACGCAGCCCATAACGGCAACCGTAATGGGTTCTTCAATATCTGCCAGACGGCGTTCAACCTCCAGCGCCAGCTTTTCCAGACTGATGCGGGTGCGTCCGCAGGTAGGACAGCTAATTAACGTCGGTCCGTGCTCACGCAGACCAAGGGATTTCAGAATGTCATAGGCTACACGCACCTCGTTCACCGGGTCGCCGGTCAGCGAAACGCGAATAGTATCGCCGATGCCCTCGGCCAGCAGTGTACCGATGCCTACTGCGGATTTGATAATACCGCTGTTGACGGTGCCTGCCTCCGTAATGCCGACATGCAGCGGATAATCACACTGCGCTGCCATCAGACGATAAGCCTCCAGTGTCAGCGGCACATCATGCGCCTTGAGCGAAATCTTAATGTTACGGTAATCCATCGCTTCGAGAATACGGACGTGGCGCCAAGCCGCCTCCACAAGAGCCTCCGCGGTGGGATGGCCGTATTTTTCCAGCAAATCCTTCGGCAGGGAACCGGCGTTGACACCGATGCGGATAGGAATATTGCGTTCCTTCGCTGCTTCCACCACAGCGCGCACCTTCTCCTCGCCGCCGATATTGCCGGGGTTTAAGCGCAGGCCGTCAACGCCTGCTTCAATTGCTGCCAAAGCCAGCTTATAATCAAAATGAATATCGGCAATGACAGGAATCGGACTTTCCTTACAAATAGTTTTCAGGCCCTCCGCCGCTGCCATATCAGGCACAGCACAGCGGATAATATCACAGCCTGCATCTGCCAGACGCTGAATCTGCTCCAAGGTTGCAGCAGCATCGTCTGTATGTGTGTTAGTCATAGACTGAACGGCAATCGGAGCATCGCCGCCCACAGCCACGCTGCCTACATGCAGCTGACGGGTTTTTCTACGTTCTATCACTTTCGTTCACCTCTTAACGTGTTATATCCTTAAAGGTGGAAAATACTGTCAGCGCTAAAATCAGCGCAATACCAACCATCTGGATGTTAGTCATAGCCTTGCTGCCGAGCGGTTTGCCGCGCAGGCCTTCCAAAAGCAGCAGTACAAAGTGTCCGCCATCAAGTGCCGGCAGCGGCAGCAGGTTGATAACGCCCAGGTTGATGCTCAAAAAGGCAACAAAGGTAATCAACGGCAGCATGCCCTTTTCCGCCACCTGACCGGCCATCTGTGCCACACCGATAGGACCAGCCACCTCTGCCGGAGCCTTACCGGAAACAATCTTGTACAGACCATTCAGCATGGAAACGATAATATTTTTGGTATATACACAGCCTTCCTTAATGGAGCCGAAAAAGCCCAGGCTTACCTTGTTGAACTTAGGACTGATGCCGATTAAAGGACGTCCTGCCTCCCTGTCATACACCGGAGTCATAGTGTAGCTTTTTACAGCTCCCTGACTCTCGGCAGTAAGCGTTACAGGATTAGTACCGCTGGCACGCAAATTGGTAACAACCTCAGTCCAGGTAGCAACAGGCTTATTGTTAATCGTCAGAATGCGGTCGCCGTTACGCAAGCCCGCTCTTTCCGCAGCCATACCGTCTACAACAGTGCCCAAGATTGGCTCATTCACCAGCTCCTGTCTGCCCTCCAGCATAAAAATACCGCTGAAAAGAATAATAGGCAACAGGAAATTCATCAGCGCACCTGCCAGAATAACCAGCATTCTGGAGGGAATCGGCTTAGATTTAAAGGTTCCCGGTTCAGGCGGATCATCGGGATCCATGCCTGCGATTTTATTATAGCCACCCAACGGAATAGCCCGCAGGCTGTACAGAGTATCGCCGTCCTTTTGCTGATACAGCTTGGGACCGAAGCCGATGGCAAATTCATCAACACGCATACCTGTGAGCTTCGCCGTAATAAAATGACCGAATTCATGTACCGTAACCAGCACACCAAAAACAAAAACAGCGGCTAATATTGTTAGCATTTTACCTCCTTACGATAGTCGGCAAGCTTTGCCGGCCTTCAGTCTATAATTTAGCAATAACCACTTGGGCTGCAGCACGCGCCCAGGCATCCGTTGCTTCAATATCCTCCAGCTGCGGACGCAGAACATTGTTATGCTGCGCTGTAACCGTAGCAGTGATATAAGGGATATCCAGATATTTAATTTTGCCTGCCAAAAAGGCATATACAGCCTCCTCGTTAGCAGCATTGAAGGCACAGGGCAGAGTGCCGCCGGCCTTACCGCAGTCAATAGCAATCTTCAAGGAAGGAAACGCTTCTAAATCAGGTGCTTCAAAGGTAAGGTTACCCGCAGCAACAAGATCAAGCTGTTCAAAGCTGTAATCATAGCGCTCCGGCCAGCTCAAAGCGAACTGAATCGGCAGACGCATATCAGGCACCCCCAGTTGGGCAATCACACTGCCGTCGCAAAATTCTACCAGACTGTGTACAATGCTCTGCGGATGTACAACAACCGCAATTTTATCATAGGGCATATCAAACAGCCAATGTGCCTCCATAACCTCCAGGCCCTTGTTGGCCAGTGTAGAGGAATCAAGCGTTACCTTCTGCCCCATGCTCCAATTTGGGTGATTGAGGCATTGCGCCAAAGTTACATTTTCCAGCTCACTGCGTTTTTTGCCGCGGAACGGACCGCCGCTCGCCGTAATAATCAGGCGCTTGACTTCCTTTTCCGTGCCTCCGCGCAAGGATTGGAAAATAGCGCTGTGCTCACTGTCCACAGGAGTCAGGCTTACACCATGCTTACGCACAGCCTCCATAACAATGCTGCCGGCAGCAACAAGCGTTTCCTTATTGGCCAGCGCAATGTTCTTGCCACAGGCAATAGCAGCCAGCGTCGGGCGCAGGCCGGCATAGCCTACCATAGAACCAAGCACCGTATCCGCTCCCTCGTAGGTAGCGGCAGCCAGAAGACCTTCCTCCCCGGCTAAGATTTCTGTCTTGCCGTGATAGCGGTCAGCCAAGCGTTTAGCAGCGTCCTTATCCGTCAAAACGGCAATATCAGGCTCAAACTGCTTAATCTGCTGCTCTAAAAGCTCATCGCTTTTATGCGCAGCCAACGCGCGTACCTTCAGCTTTTCAGGATTGGCAGCAGCAACCTCCAAGGTCTGACGACCGATAGAGCCTGTACTGCCCAAAATAGAAATATTCTTCATTTGCTATCCTCTATTCTTGAAACATAGATAAAGCGCTGATAATCATCAGCAGATAATACACAACCGGTGCCGTAAACAGCAGGCTGTCGAAACGGTCCAGCACACCGCCGTGACCGGGGAAAATCTTACCGGAATCCTTAATATCAAAGCTGCGTTTGACAATGGATTCGATCAAATCGCCGACCGGAGCAAAAATTGCCACCGCCAGCGCCACTGCCACAGCATGCCACAGGGCAATGCCCAAGCAGATAATGCACAGAAACAGTACAGTCACAAAGCAGCCGACAAAGCCGCAGACAGCGCCCTCAAAGGATTTCTTCGGGCTGACGCTGCAGAACGGAGTCTTGCCGAAGGCACGGCCGAAGAAATAAGCAAAGGTATCGCTGGCCCAGGTGCCCAAAAGCACAATCCACAGGCAGATTTCGCCGTACTCAAATACGCGGAAGCCCAAATCGATATGCGGACCACCGTCAAAGGAGCGTAACAAAATAATGTGCGCAAACAAAAGACCGCAGTACAGCATGCCCCAGGCAGTAAGCGCACTGTTCTCTGCCCAATGCTGCTCGCCTCGGTTGCAATGCAGCCACAGGCCCTCAATCGTACTGAAAATGAAGAACAGCGCTGTGAGCATCACAATAAATGCCAGCGTATAAACGCCCTCCAACTCAAAATAATAGCCTGCACCGGCAACCAGCACCATCAGCAGTGCGCCAACGCCACCGGTCAGCGTGTAGGCATGATAGCCCTTGTTCTCTACCATCTTGTGGTATTCGTACCAAGCCACAGCAGCCAAAACAGTAACAGCCGCATTAAAAAGCATACCACCCTTGGTTATAATGCCGACTGCCGCAATAATACCGATTACACCGGTAATAATACGTGTTAACATAGTTAAAATACATCCTTCTTTGAATTATAAAATTGATTGGAGCCCTGACGAAGTATATGGTGTCTTACCTATTTTTCTCCTTCTCTAGGCAGCCGGGAAGATGCCGGAGACGAGGAAGGGCGACGACGCCGTACATACTCGTACTGCTAGGAGCCCTGACGACGTATACGGCGTCTTACTGGCTGACTAAACCGCCGAAACGGCGTTCGCGCCCTTGATAAGCCAAAATCGCCTCCACCAGATGATCCGGTGTAAACTCCGGCCAGAACACCTTGGTCGTCCAGATTTCCGCATAAGCAATCTGCCACAGCAAAAAGTTGCTGATACGCAAATCACCGCCCGGACGAATCAGTAAATCCGGCGCAGGCAGGCCCTTGGTATACAAATGGTTTTCAATTACATTATTATCTATATCGTCTACGGCCAGAGTACCGTTGGCAGCTTCCGCCGCAATAGTACGCACAGCATGCAGTATTTCTGCCTGTCCGCCGTAGTTTATAGCCAAATTCAAAATAATACCGGTGTTGTTTTTCGTTGCCTCTATTGCGTGCTCCATCTTCTGCTGCACAATCTCAGGCAGACCTTTACGCGAGCCGATAAAACGCACCTGTACGTTATTTTCGTTAAATTCGTCAATTTCGTTGGTCAGATAACGGCTCAAAAGCTCCATGATGAAGTTTACTTCCGTCACCGGACGCTTCCAGTTTTCGGTTGAAAATGCATAAGCACTGATAACCTTAACTCCCAGCTTATCAGCTGCACGGACAATAGTTTTCAGTGTTTCCGCTCCGGCCTGATGGCCAAAGGTACGCACCTTGCCCTGAGCCTTAGCCCAGCGACCGTTGCCGTCCATAATAATAGCAATATGCTGAGGAATATTCTGCATATCCAGATCCTCAGTATGCATTACGATATTATTCTTAGTCTTATTTTTTGTTTGAAACAAGCCTCTAAACACAAGCATCAAGCCTTTCGCTAAAATTTGTAACTTGCTTTTAGTTTTCTTTACTTTTCCCCTGATTAAAGAAGAGGCGTGCCTCCCCCTTGCGGGAGGCCGCCTTCCTGATTTTGCATTGCAGTCTTGAATTACTCAATAGCGCCAACCGGGCAGCTAGCAGCGCAAGCGCCGCATTCTACGCAGTCTTCACCGATTTCGTATTTACCGTCAACTTCAGTAATAGCGCCAACGGGGCAGGTAGCAGCACAAGTACCGCAGCCTACGCAAGAATCCTTATCAATTTTCAGAGCCATTCGTCGCACCTCCTTCCTTATCTATACACAATGGTAAGAGCTAATCTATTAGCAGACAACTGCTGTTGTCTTACTACATATCTGCGCACCTCACGTCCTTCAAAGTCTGCCTCGCTTGCACGTGGCGGCAGCAGAGGCTGTACCTCATAGGTGCAGCCTGCGGCCTCCAGGCGACGGGCAGCCTCCTGGAGAGGCAGTGCCAAAACCTGTGGAATTTCCATTATACTTCCATTACTTCTTTTTCTTTGTTAGCAGCTGCAGCGTCGATTTCCTTCATAACCTTATCTGTCAGCTTCTGTACCTTTTCAGTACCCTTCTTAGCCTCGTCCTCAGTGATTTCCTTAGCCTTTTCGGTCTTTTTGATAGCGTCATTGGCATCACGGCGCAGGTTGCGGACTACAACACGGTATTCCTCAGCTTTTTTATGTACAACCTTAACCAGGTCCTTACGACGCTCTTCGGTCAGCTGCGGCAGGTTCAGACGAATGCAGATACCATCGCTGTTCGGGTTCAGACCGAGGTCAGATTTCATAATTGCTTTTTCGATATCCTTCAGAATGTTTTTCTCCCACGGTTGAATAACAATCATGCGCGGTTCCGGTACGGTTACGCTTGCCACCTGAGTTACAGGTGTCGGGGAACCATAGTAATCAACCATAACCTTCTCTAGCAGAGAGGGAGTTGCACGACCAGCACGCAGGCTTGCCAGATCCACACGCAGAGCAGCAACGGATTTTTCCATCTTGCTCTCGATACCGCTGATAATTTCATTAACTGTTGCCATTATTCCTTACCTCCTACCAGGGTACCAATTTTTTCGCCTGCAGCAGCACGCAGAATGTTACCCGGTTCATCAATATTAAATACTACAATAGGAATATTGTTATCCATGCACAGGCTGATTGCAGTGGAATCCATTACGCTGAGATGACGTTTGATAACCTCGATGTAAGGCAGCTCATCAAATTTCTTCGCATCCGGATTAACTGCCGGATCGCTGTCATAAACACCATCTACGCCTTTTTTAGCCATCAGGATAGCGTCTGCTTCGATTTCCGCAGCACGCAAAGCAGCGGTGGTATCGGTGGAGAAATAGGGGTTACCGGTACCTGCGGCAAAAATAACGACTCTTGCTTTTTCCATATGGCGGATAGCACGGCGACGAATGTAGAGTTCTGCAATCTGACGCATTTCAATAGCGGTCTGCACACGGGTCGGAACCTCTAAGTTTTCCAAAGCATCCTGCAACGCCAAAGAGTTGATAACGGTTGCCAGCATTCCCATGTAGTCAGCAGTAGCACGGTCCATGCCTTTGTTGCTGCCGCTGAGTCCGCGCCAGAAGTTACCGCCGCCGTTAACGATAGCAACCTCTACCCCAGTCTCAACTACAGCCTTGATTTGCTTGGCCAAGGCATATACTACTGTCGGATCAATGCCAAAGCCTTTTTCACCGGCCAGGGCTTCACCACTAAGCTTTAAAACTACACGTTTGAATTTCTTAAGTTCTGTCACGATAGCGACCTCCCATTTTTTTACTTATTCCTATACTCTATTCAATAATTATACCAAAAATACCTGCTTTATTCTACCAAAAATTTTATGAAGAATTAGCGAAAGAAATTCCCCGGCTAATCTGACCATAGATAATTTTTCTGTTCTGGCAATATTATTATAACCAAACAGCGATATAATAGTTTTTATCATCTTATAAAGAGGGGAATGTTTATATGGAACATATAGAACGTAACGCACAAAAAAGTAACGCCACCCTGGCAATCTGCATCACCGCACTGTTTATGGCGCTCAATATTATGATGAGCTCTTTCGGTCTGCCGGTACCGGGCGGCCATTTATATCTCAATGATGTTATCATCTGCACGGCAGCAATTCTGCTAGATGACCCCAAGGCTGCCTTCATCGTCGGCGGCGTTGGTGCCTTCTTGGGCGATTTATTCTTCTACCCGACACCGATGTTCGTTTCTCTTGTTACTCACGGCATTCAGGCTGTTGTCATCTGCCTCTTGGCACACCGCGGCGGCAAGGTAAGCTTCAATGGCGCTGCTCTCGGCGTAATTTTGGGAGCTGTCATCATGGTTGTGGGCTATTCTCTGGGACGTGCTTTTATTTACAGCACACCGCACTACGCTTATATCAAACTGCCCTACCAGATTCTGCAGGCAGCAGTCGGCGCTGTCGGTGGCCTGGTGCTTTGCTTCAAGGCCGGTCTGCTGGAGCACTTCGACAAACTGTTCCGCAAATAATTTTTTACCGCTAACACAAAAGCTGTTGTACGCAAGCAATGATATGTACCCCCAATACTGGACACCCAGTATTGGGGGTATTTTAATGAAATA